>Ga0210036_1003678_pt1 | contig 14833 bp, 10 predicted proteins | sample CryGeymeta201515_FD_185469 | JGI IMG/M metagenome (GOLD analysis project Ga0210036, IMG submission 185469) | Groundwater microbial communities from Crystal Geyser aquifers in Utah, USA - Crystal Geyser metaG 2015-15 (SPAdes) (version 2) | ecosystem: Environmental > Aquatic > Deep subsurface >...
CAAATTGTAATTTGCAACAACTAGTGCACATTACAGACTGGTAGCCGTAAGCTACAGCCTAGACCCCCCCTGACTAGCTGTAATACGGAAGTCATAAATGATTACGGCTAATACCTCCTTCAGACGTCATTGAGTAGGTGTCGTGAAGAGCCACCTCGTCATCGGCGCAAGCGCAGATTGAATGCTGCTGTCATGCCAATTTCTTCTTGTATCCATCTCTGGGGTAGTGAACAGCCAAGGATCCAACAGCACCAGAAAACCTCCGAATACAGCAACAAAGCACCAGCTGGATGCCCAGGTTGGAGAATTTACATAATAGACAGCACAACTTGATAGAATCGTGAATAGCGCATATACAAGTCCACACTTTTTTCATCACTAAGAATGGCAAGCCAATTCCAAAGGTCCCCAAGAGAAAATGAGCAGTGATGGCCTTATTTGAGAACGAGTATGGAACATCTCCCCACAGCAAATAGTTCCCATACGACGTCGAGCACAAAGGCCTGGGGGCAACGTATGAGGGGTATCAATATTGCACTCCCAACATAGTCCATACAGTGGCTAAACAAATCAATTTCCAAGAAGCTTTCTTCATTTTAAACCAGTACATGTAAGATCGCATGATTTGTGACTTGTGATGTGATCTCAAATACCAAAATGGCCGGCAAGACATAACCAGTAATGATACGATTGGCTTCAATGCATTCCGTCTGTCGTTCGTGCAATGGAATAGGCTTTCCTGATACCAACAACAACGATGGTTGGATTTCTCCCCACTGCCATAGCATGGCCTCGACAAGTTGTACCAAGGAAAAAATCATGAGAAAACTGCCAAGCCAAAGGTCTCGGACGGACTGCAGGACAGTGCTCAGATGCCGTAGACGTAGAGTCCAACGTTGAAACCAAAGAAAAAGCCAGCGAGGCTGGACGAAACGTTCCAGCAGATGCGGCCGTTGGCTGGCACTCGCCGGCTAAAAGAAGCAAATTTGAACAATCTGATGAAATTCTTAAATTCTTACTGTATGATGGTGAGGGAGGGACGGAAGGGTTATAAATACTACTAGTACTAGTCTAGTAGTAACACCGTACAGTACTAGAGTAGTAGCTACTGAGTACTGTGCTAGCTACTAGTAGTACCTGGTAGTACATTAGCTAGTGAGGAGGATTCAACTAGTACTACTACTTAGTAGTAGTAGTCTACTTGTAGCTCTACCAGTAAATACTCTAGTAGTAGAGCAGCAGGGCTTTTCTTGTTCACAATCGGAGCGAGATAAGGTTTGAGCTTAGCTTGGAAAGGAAGACATAATATGCGTGCAGAGGCTTCTCTCGTCTTGAACAATGGGAACTCAGGGAAAACTCCAGACTCCAGACCCTGGCTGACTTCGGCCGTGCGACGACAACAAAACAAGGAATGGAGGACGGCTACAAACAAAAAACCACACACTTTAATGCAACCTGACTCCTATCTCAGAGCAAAGTATCAAGCACAAATAGTGGCAAAACCGGCTAGCGTTCTGCATCAACACAATTATATAAATATTTTGTTGAAGCATTTTTATGCATGTTCGTGTTATGAAAAGCGTTTGATTGACAATAGTTATACATTTTCAGCCATCAAGTTATCGCGTGCGACTTAATTTTTTCCTCGATCGGATAGGTACGGTTGATCCATCGGATCTGTATCGTCCAAGGTTCTAAAATCAGCCACGCCATCGACAACGTTTGAGCTCATGTCTGAATACCCGGCTTGAGAATGATTTCCTTCGTCAACAGAGTACAGATCTCGAGAGACATCCATTTTGTAGTCATAAGGCAAGCTTTGGCCAGCAGTATCATCAAGAGATATCTCCATGGGAGGTGCCATGGCGCTCTGAGGAATTGGATCGCCAAGCGTACTTACCTCGTTTTCGAGATCATATCGTGTGGTGCCATCTACAATGCCACCAAGCCTATCGCTGTTGACAGAAAAAAAGTCGAGACCTGCTTGTTGGTTGCTACTAGGCGCTTCGCTTCGTGAACGCTGCCGCATCATGTACGCACCCAATCCGATCAGAGAAATTCCTGCAACTCCGGCCCCAACTGAGGCAAGGATGATACCAATCCCGGAGCCTTCTTTATCATTTGTCGTCGGCGGAGGTGTTCCATTGATTTCAGAAGGTGTTGTAACAATCGCGACTTCAAGCACAGATTCAATGGATGTAAGATTTTGAAAATTGTCGTCGCCGCTACCTTTGAGGGTAGCCACAAATTCATCACGGTCAGTTTGAGAATCAAATGCTGAACCAACGTATCGCAAGGGATCAAGTTCGTCGACCAGCGCTCCTTCAATCAAAAAATTCACAACATAAACAACGGTAAGATCGCCTAACTGAGACACAGTACTGTTGTCGTCCATTTCCTGCAAAAACCTTGGAGCAGTTTGTTGTACCTGCTGGGAAACTATCGTGACAGTCACTTGAGCTGAATCTGGATTCAAAATGCGATCTACTTCATCCTCAACGGCATCTTGGATTGCAACTATCAAAACCCGTTTACTTCTGGGGGGCAGCTCCTCGACACCACCACTTAGAATCATGATTGCAGATTCCAAATCGGCTTCTTGCAGCTCGCCGCCTTCTGGAGTGGACGGGGCCGCGGAAGCATCCGCAGAGTCAGTATCAGTCGAAGAACTTGGCGATACTGAAGGGAAAGGTACACCAGCCAAAGGAGGCAGGTTGGATGAGGTCAATGTTTCACTTTGCGTCGGCACTAAAGAAGGTTGTATGCTCGGTGTGACCGACGGCAATTGGGTAGGGTTGTAAGACGGGTATCCCGAAGGAATTTTCTCTGGGTCGACACAAAAATCGCTCCTCGTTGTCGTGTCTACCAAATCAGGACACCCAGGTGCGACTGGGTCCCCGGCATCACGTTGCCAACAAACCAAACCTGGAAGGCAGTCAAAATTAGTGTTGCAGTCTCCCTTGCACTCTTCCAGCTTAATCGATAAAGTGGGCAACGGTGACTCGCTAGGCGGCGCTGAAGGAAACAAAGAAGGGCTTGAGCTCGGGCTAGAGCTTGGGCTTTTCGTGGGCCGCGCACTAGGACTAGAACTGGCAGTTTTCGTTGGTGAATGACTGGGACTTCCACTAGGGCTACCAGAAGGAGCACTAGAAGGTTTGGTGGTTGGCCGTTTACTTGGAGATGGAGTTGTCGGCACTGCCACAGGCGGAGTTGGTCTTGGGGTGGGAGCCGGCACTTCTCGTATCGCCAATGCCTTAAGCGGCAATTGTTGCTGAGAAAAGATGAGATTAAGTTCCTCTACGAATACTATTCTTGTGGCAGGGGTTGGGAAGAGCCCCTCGGGTTCCACCTGCCCTGAAAGGACCTGGTAAACCACTCGATCCACTTGCATTCCTTGTCGGGAACTTGAAGAAGATGATTCCATTTTCGATACTACCAAAATGGTTATGATTTCAGCAGCATCACAAGGGTCGATACCTTCCGCATAGCTGCCATATGCCTGCAAAAAAGCCAATACAAGTTCATCGTCGGACAAGATGGATGAATCGAATTCTTCGAAAATCAACTCAAAAAACTCCAAGACTTCAGTCCGTGGTAATGAACACTCTGTGGGAGCTGGTGTTGGTCGCTTTGTAGGGGATTGAGTCGGCCGCCGCGTAGGAGTACGGGTAGGAGAACGGGTTGGCGTGGTGCCACCAGGAGGAATATTTGAGTCCCTTGCGGTTGGAGCAACGGTGGGCTTTCGCGTCGGCGCACTGGTTGGAGACGAGCTTAGTGTACTTGTTGGAACGAAGGACGGCCGGGTGCTTATTGGCGCGATCGAGGGAGCTTCGCTTGGTTGCTGGCTGAATAAAGAGATAGGACCAGCGGATGGACTTGACGATCTAGTCATGCTTGGCTTTGACGAGGGTGAAGATGAAACTGGCGCATTTGTTGGCTTCTTGCTCGGTTTAGCACTGGGACTTGAGCTAGCAAGTACAGAAGGTACCGCCGATGGATACGATGAAATGGGAGTCTTGGTAGGACTCTCTGTAGGAGCGCTGGAAGTCACACTGGGACTGGTACTGGGCCTGGGGCTGCGAGCAAGAGTAGGGGCTTCAGACGGTGATGGTGAATTGGGAGTCGTTGTGGGACTATCACTGGGACTACCACTGGAGAATGCTGTTGGAGGCTGAGACGGCACAGAAGAGATGGGTGAGTTGCTGGGACTTTGTGATGGGGCAATTGTGAAGGTGGGTCCGTACGAAGGCTGCCTACTAACTAAACCGACAGACGGGGAGCTGCTGGGCTGCGTGCTTAGGACAGCGCTCGGGCTCAACGACGGCTTGGTGGGTTCAGAGGAAGGCCTTTCAGATTCCTCAATAGTTGGTTCCAAGGATGGTCTTTCAGAAACCCCAATCGTTGGCTCTTCAGATTCCTCCATAGTTGGTTCCAAGGATGGAATTTCAGAAACCCCAATTGTCGGCTCTTCAGATTCTGCAATAGTTGGTTCCAAAGATGGTCTATCAGAAATCCCAATTGTTGGCTCATCAGATTCATCAACAGTAGGTTCCAAGGACGGCCTTTCAGAAATCCCAATTGTTGGCTCTTCAGATTCCTGAATGGTTGGTTCTAAGGATGGTCTATCAGAAATCCCAATTGTTGGCTCATCAGATTCATTTACAGTAGGTTCCAAGGACGGCCTTTCAGAAATACCAATTGTTGGCTCTTCAGATTCCTGAATGGTTGGTTCCAAGGATGGCCCTTCAGAAATTCCAACTGTGGGTTCTTCAGATTCCCCAATTGTTGGCTCTTCAGATTCCTGAATGGTTGGTTCCAAGGATGGCCTTTCAGAAATTCCAACTGTGGGTTCTTCAGATTCCCCAATTGTTGGCTCTTCAGATTCCTGAATGGTTGGTTCCAAGGATGGCCTTTCAGAAATTCCAACCGTGGGTTCTTCAGATTCCCCAATTGTTGGCTCTTCAGATTCCTGAATGGTTGGTTTGAACGATGGCCTTTCAGATTCCCCAATTGTTGGCTCTTCAGATTCCCCAAGTGTTGGTTCCAAGGATGGCCTGTCAGAAACCCCAATTGTTGGCTCTTCAGATTCCTCAACTAGCTCTTGTGAAGGCTTCAGCGAAGGCGACGCCATTTTACTAGGACTTACCGAAGTTGTGCTGGTGGGACCCCCCTCTGTAGGGGCAGGCGAGAGTGTTGGTACTGCAGAAAGTGATGGCTGTCCAGTAGGTGAAGGTGTCGGCTCTGCACTAGGCTGGTTAGAAACAGTGGGCTGGTGTGATTCCGATGGCATTTCTGATGGCGCTGGACTGATACTCGGAGTTGCACTAGGACGTGGACTAGGATCATCTGTGGTAGACTGAAGATCACGTCGATTCTGCCCTCGATTCAAATCCGTATCCAGGAGGAGGCGTTCTTTTTTAGTGTCGCTTATTTTCGCCAGAAGCATAGTAGAATGCGCTGGCGAATAATGAGAAGGACAAAGTGTAACTGTCAATATGACAAGACAGGAAAGGATCACTGTTAACGAAGCAGCGGTCGCCCAGCCGCCTTTCTGTGGATGCTGGTTATCTGCGATTTCCCCCATGATGAATTCAAGTCCTAGCGTTATCTTTATTTCTTTTTTAAATAGAAAAGGTTCGTTATTATGATACTGTATTAGAGACTCGTTGATGCTATGTTATGTCACTCAAACAGTACAGTACTGCAGTATAATTTTTCCAGAGTTGAACATGACACTTTTGGTGTTTGTGGTCGGCGCCAGGAATGGATTTTTAAAAGGGAATTGCGAATCTCTCGCCGCAAGGACTTGTCAATCGTACTTCTGAGCAGGTCACATTTTTATTATTACTTAGAGCTTTTTGGCAACAAAAAGGGGAGGGAAGTGGCGCGACCCGCGATAGCTCGGCATCTTTCATTCGTGATGAAGTCCTTTTTTTTGCCCTATTTTAGTAGTCTAGGAGTAGACCTACTACTAACCTTTATTCTCCTGAAAAGTACCTAGGACTACTAGTACTAGTGATAGTAGCTACAATTCACTAGCTAGTCTAGCTAGCACCATAGACTACTAGCTAGACTACTAGCTAGTCTACTGCACCCAAAATTATTTAGCTACTAGACTACTCTACTATTTTTTGTAGTAGCTAAATAATACTGTACGTTAATTGCAGTACCAGGTAGATCATAAAACTAAACTGTGAAGGAGTAGTATGAGATCTTGCCTCATCTACCCACATTCGTGTGCAAAATCGTATGGTATAATGGCCAGCCTCTGCACGTACCGAATCAATGATATTAGTAGCGGCATGGTACCAACATAAACCACATGATTAGCAGACGCGTAGAATTGGCATACAGTCAAGTTACAGGATGGGTCCCAGACAGAGTTGGTCTCTGTCTCCTCGTTCTCTTGAATCGACTGTCATTCAACAGTACTCTAATGACTCACAGATCACACTTTCAGACAGAAGCAAGCTTATTGCACATGTTGCCAAGAGACATCCGTTCCCCTTTGTACAATAAATTCAATATTTCTCTGACATGAAATCTTGACCGGCAGTAGGCAGTCCCAAAAGAACTTTGTTTCATTGAAGTCGCTTGTTTTGATTGCTGCGATTTTCTCTGCGGTTTCTATTGCGGTTGTTACTAAACGCTAGTGATGATATCGGCGCAACAACCATGATGTGCCAGTCCTGTCGAACAACTACATCTATCATGTTAAATCGAATCGTGAATTTGACCCGCCTTCGGGAGCTGATGCTTCTTCCTTCACAGAAGGAGGGTCGAGGTCTTCCTTTTGCAATTGACTGATACCAAAGGCCGGCATATTACCAAGGCCGTCGATCCATCGTAGGCTCGCTGCGTTTGACTCTCGGATAAAGACACCCAGGTCCATATCAATTCCTCCCTCCCCATACTGCTCATTGTCAAGCGGATCCAAAAAGATCTTGGCGAGATCCAGGAGACCGGCGTAGAAAAGTGTTAGCATACCAACACAAATAATATTGAAAACTCCTAACTCTGCATACAATGCCAGGGGAGATGCAAATAAGAAGGAGTCTACCAGGAATTCGACAAAATGAGCGTATGCTAGAGGCATCCTTCCATCGACGATATCCCCAATTCCAGCACAGGTACCTCGTAGCTCGCACAGTTTTGTCAGTAAAACTTTTTGATATTGAGTACCTTTCATGAAACCAATCTGATGGGCTCGATCGATTTCCACGATGATCCATTCGATAATGACGCTATGACGTGAGCCTGGCGGTACGGGCAAACTAAGCAATACATCTAATTCATCTGCTGTCAGTAGACCTCGTTCCATCATGAGCGTCAAACCCCGGTTGGTCAACAATATCTTGAATTGCCGACTATTCGACGCCCAGACCAAAATGTGATACAATCTCAATTGGCGGGCAATGGTGTGTAAAAATACTCTGGATTCGTCCGTCAACCTCCCCTTCTGGTCATTCGTTCTTTTCGCATGCGTTGCTACCAAGATGCCCACATCATTTAGTCGTCCTTGAATCGTTCGAGCTGTCTTGTACATGTCTCGCCACAAATTGTAAGCTTGTCCCAAAAAGAAGGTCAAGATAAAGGTTGTTAAAGTTTGCTGGTAATGCCATAATTTGTCAAAGACATCTAGTTTTGCTACCCACGAACATTCAACAGCAGATGGCTCCACCCCCCAACCCCAACTAGCATCGCATTTATAACGAAGAATGACACAAACAGCGGTACTCAGTGCCATATTCAGCAGGACTTTGGTAAGCGACGATTGAAGAATGGTTCCATGCCAACGACTGAGCAGCCACAACCCGTGAGGCTTGTACTTGAGAATAACATCCGAGTTGTACGATCCGTGAGCTTGCTCCGGTAGCACAACCTGATCAATGGTTCGCAGTATGAAATCGTCTGTCGCATTGGCTTCTAAATCAGCAAGCGTTGCTTTCGGATGAGGGAGCAATGGAGGATCTCTGTGAAAATTATATCTGTAATCTATAGGAGATTTCGGCTCTGACGAAAAATGAGGAGATGGTACGGTGTTGTCGCTTGTAATGGCAGCCGTGACGCCACAAATCAATAAAGATATCAGAATTCTCCAAGTGAAAGCGGTCTTCTGCATTGTAATATTATATATTATATTGCTTTCGCTCTGTGTTGCCGTAGTAGAATGGAAACTGGAAAGTTGCTTGTGTTGTACTGAGTACTAGTATGTGCGTGTGATGATGATGGACGATGCTGCAGAAGAAAAATACGGTAAAATAAGTGGATACTCGAGTACTACTAGCTACAGTAGTTGTCAATAGCACGACTACTAGATAGTAGTAAGTAGTACTAGCTAGCAGTACTATTTTCAACATTCAAGTACCGTAGACTCGAATACGTAGCTGATAGTCTCTATAGTATAATTAGTAGTAGATCAGCCGAGTACAACCTACTAGTCTACTACTCTACTAGATAGTAGCTACTGTAGTACCGTGGCAGGGAGTAGGACTCGAAAAATGTTGAAAAAGATACTGATGATAGTAGACGTACTGTAGCTAGTAGCAGTATTCTCTAGTATTAAATAATTATCAGTAGTGCTAGTACTAAGCTAGTACTACTACTAGTCTAGCTAACTACTAGAGTAGTAGTACCTGGTAGTAGCTACTATCACAGTAGTTAACTGGTACTCGAGTGATGCGGAAAATAAAAACTACTACTCCCTAGGGAGTAGTCAACTACTACTAGCTACTGAGTAGCTACTAGCTACCTGGTAGTAGCTAGCAGTAGCTAGAATAGCTACTACACCGGTGGTATCTTTGTAGAGTACCTGGTAGTAGCTTGTAGTAGTAGGAGTAGTAGTAGTAGACTACTAGCTACTCCCTACTACTAGCTAGTAGCTAGTAGGAGTGGTACCTGCAGAACTCTTCGTAGCATACTACTCCTAACACCATTGTTTGTTGATTGAAAGCAAATGGAGCCACTATGCGTCAGCCTGTGGTACTTTCTTTCGCTACCGTTGGCGAGAAATAAAATAATTTGCAATTTGCTGTGTCACGGAGGCGATAAAACTGGGAAAACAACAAAAAACTTGAGCTCTTCATAATGATATTAGTAAATTGATGGGAATATATTACTATTACAGAGTAGTACATAGCACCATGACTCTGAAAGATGACATGCAACAAGCCTTCACGGATGAAGCATTTCGGGATGTTACTCTGGTCGGAACAGACCAAGTCGATGTGCCAGGAACAAAACTTGTTCTGGCCATACGCAGTCCGGTTTTCAAGCGAATGTTCTTTGGAAATTTCCAGGAACGGGAAACTGATCGTGTTTCGTTGAATTATCCATCACTCGTACTGCAAGTGTTGGTCAAATACTGCTACTCGGATGAGCTCGACTTGGATATGTTGTACATTGACGGTACCGACGATGGATTACTAACTGATGCAGAAGCTGTCCTCATGGTCCAATTACGAGATGCTGCGAACTATTTTGAGCTCTCAGATTTGAACATAAATATTTCCAATGAGCTGGGCGTGTCGGTTGTTCAAAAAGGAGATGCGATGTGCGTCTGTGCAGTCTTGAGTGAACTGTTTATCAGAGGCGAGACAGAAGGCCCAATGTGGGAAACTATGATAGCTATCCTCGAAGGAGAGCCGCAACATTGTCTCCTTCCCGTTTCGAACTGGAATCAAGGCATTGTTGCTTGCTCTCTTCCACTCTTTTGTGATATCATGACATTATCTGTTGATGTGGTCATCGCCGTGAATGCTGTACAGAAATGGAGTCAAGCCAACTCTGATCTCTTTCACGCTACAGAGCCAACAGAAGACCAAAAAAAAGTACAGAAAATTGCCGATTCAATTAATCTCGATGCCATGTCAACACACGAGTTAGCCCAAGTAAAGCCATGCCAAGTCTTTTCAATGGAGCGACTCTATCAAGCCTTTGTCGAAAATGGTATTAGGCAGAGTATGGACAATGTGACACCTTCAAATTTTCGCTTCTCATCAAAAAGTAAACAACTTGTGGCCCACGTTCATGGATCTGGTGTGCTCAGCGCAAATGGTACCTATGCCCACAATGGCGGTGTTAGCGGTCGCTTTTGTAAACTGGGAGTCTACGGCGAAATTACTAGCATCTTTCAACTTTTGTGGCAGCCGGAAAACCAAAAATGGGAAATTCGTGTCGTTCCACCATTATTTACGGTTGGCCACCAAGAGTTTGTGCTGTACGAATCCTCCAAAACTACGAAAGAAGAAGTACCTTTCGGACTCTGGCATTGCAGAGATGGCCAAAATCCTGCCCCTTTTGTCGCAATTCGAACTGCAACTCATTTCGTGCCTAACACTGATAATACATCTACTGAGGGTGTTTCCCAGGAACTTCCGTTTCAGTATCCTGTTTACAAGGATTCAATTTCCCCCTTCGATTACGCTTTTTCTGTTACATTCAACGCTGCAAATGATGATACTGCTGGTGGGTCCACCAGTGCTCGTCGGCGGCGTCAGGCCAGGCGCTAAGTTTCTAATTTTGAAATAACTTACACTTTTCTTTACTTCTTGTGGTCTTTGCCAGGAACCAATTGACGCGATAAAGATGCCTGAAACAGCCGCTCTTGTTCCCCCTCCATTTCCAGTGTAACTTGACTATTGCTTTGGCTTCTTTCCGGCTGATACTGCAAACTTTTTGGAATCATTGGATGCTAATCCTATTCTTTTCGTAGTAGTAGTTGGCTTGTTACCGGCATAGTCTCGTTCATCTCCTTTCCCAAAACCATAGTCAACACGATGTTCCAATATACATTGGGAAAACGATCCTGTAACAATGATGTCGAGAAATAGTCTGTGCCCAAACTTCAACTCCATCTGCCTACTGCCATTGCTGACGGTTTGTTTGTTCATGCGAGAAAAGTGTATTCAAGGCAGCGACAACAGCGCCTCGCAAGAAGCAGAATTCCCAGTAGCACCACCAAACGACATCAGAATAGTTGCAAATATCACGGCTGTCTAACCTTAAAAGATTTGCCGTCGACAAGCGTAAAATCGGAACGGGCCAAAATTGGACAGAAACAACGGCAGACAAAAAATCCCCATTACAACGAATGACATCAATGTTTATTGCCTGAACATGCAAGTGTAACGCACATTCTAGTGTTTGTGGTAGACGCCAGCAACTCCGTGGCTTTGAACCAAATCGGTGCTGCCAGCGGAGCGGCCATGCTACTCTTGCAAGGAGCATATAAGAGCCGCTCGCGATACAACCTGTTCTGATTGTCAAAGATATCGCAAGTGCGCGTGCTATTATCCTCTCAAAACTGCTCGTTGAGTTACTACTAGTCGTACCCTAGTTTGAGCGTGTGATGAGTGATGAGTGGACAAAAATAACACAGTAACTAACCGAATACTGTAGAAGCTACTGGAGTCATGCACTTTGACTAGTCGGAGATAATCGATAATCGATATAGTTGAAACGCAAGCATACAAGCAACAAGCATACACATCTCTTTTTGGATATCAGCTTCGCCCGCTAACTAGAGCTAAAAGTGAGTGCTAAGGTATGGGGGTTTTGTGTTATAATATTTTCACTACTCCGTGCTCCATTTGTAGCTGTGGCAACCCTGGTGTGGCAGGCAAGACACTACTACTAGACTAGTCTAGTAGTCTCTACCAGGTACTTAGTATTGCATTGTTCAAAGAAATTATGTTAACCACTGACGAGAAGATTGACACTACTGTCCAGCTGCTTGGCAAATTTTTGAAAAATATTTATGAATCCTGGTTTACTTTCTGTATTACCAGGTATTATTACGTACTACTACCACCTGCTACTTACTGAGTACTGCTGGTACCAAGGTATTCGAGTACTACGTACGGTACTACCGTAATACTAGTAGTACAAGGTAGCACTCTAGCTAGGAGTAGCTAGTAGTAGTAGTAGTAAGCAATATCTCATGATGAGTAGGAGTACCAGGTAGTACTCTACTAGTACTAGTATGTGTAATTAGTACTACCGGTACCCTCATCATCAAGACCGCCGTTAAAGCCTACTCTAATAGTCTAGCCGTAGTAGCTACTCTAGCTAGCAGTACCTAGTGGTACCAGTACTACTACCCTGGTACTCTAGTAGCTACTAGGAGCACTACTAGGAGTAGTACCGTACTGTTCCTTGCTTCAAGATTACCATACTACTGTAATACTGGTACGTAGTACAACTGGGACAGATTTCGAATAATGTGATTGCAAATTTGCAAATTACAACTCTTAAGTAATAATGGCCTTTTTACGTCATTTTAATTTAACATGCGTACCTGTTACGTACGGTACCAGGTACTAATTGGTACCAGGTACTAGTACAGTACTACGTACCACGTATGGTAGTATGTCATTCGTTTTTGAAGACTATTAATTCATTTTCCCAAAATACCAAAGTTCATGATGTCGCTATATCCTGCGTTACCACAAACATGACCACAAGGAACGCTCAGCGAGTTCAATATGGCCAGTGGCTATCTACTAGTACCAGGTAGTGTCCACCCTGGTATTTGCATTGCTGCAAGCTTATTTCCTAGAAAATAATAGATATTGTAATCTTTCGAATGCGCTTGCCTGCGTTGATCCAGCAATAATTTCCCCCTGTCGCCCACAACGTGCATAATGAATAAGAGGTCAAGAGCCAAGAGAAGCGATGACAAGATGCCGACGACCCGTTCCAGATCATGCAACTTGGATATTATTTGTTTAGTAGGACGGAAGCCGAATAATAATTTGAAGCGAACTCGGTCGTTGCCCAAAGCAGCCATGTCGCAAGCAACGGGGTTTTTTTTTCACGATAGTTCCTGCCTTCGGCATCAACAAGAAAACCCAGATCATTCTGCGGTGCCTCCATCTCTTAACCGTTGGTCGAGTTCTCCCGCCTACGACCGAAGCTTGGAGAACGCTTGCAATGTGGACGCAGCAACAGCTCGATCTATGTGGACTCTGCGCTTCTTACCACCTCGCTTACCAGTTCGAAGATCAGGTAAGGCCGCGGAGTTGCGATCAGCGCTTCCTCCTCAATTCCCACGTCGAAAACCAGGCGATGCGACCACGGCTTCAGATGCTCTGCCTCCATTTATGCCAATGCGAAAGAGCGACGAACCAGAAATCAGCATCTTGAACAGCTTTGCCTTTTGTAACAATGCGTCCTTCGTCAGTCAGCTTGGTGACTCTTCTTCCGACTATGATGATAGCGACAGTGACGGCGAATCTGCATCGACTGACCGTCTGACACTGAGACAAGTCTTAGCGAGCGCTCTCGACCAGCTCAACGAGGACTTGACCGACGATGATGACGTATTTTAGATCCTAAAATACACGTTTCGTTGCCCCACTACTATAAGATACGTATTGAACCCATACTACATGATTCCATCACTTTTGACAAACCCTGGATGATCTAGCTGCTGTAGTCGCCATGCTACCAGTACTCAACGACGATGTCTTGCTTTTAGAATTCTGTACCGGGAACTGAGCCCAACTTGTCAAATCCGGAAATTGTAATTGGTTGCTGTTGTCTACTGGCTAGTATAGTTTTTCTTGCTGGGACCTTTTGGTGCCTGGTCGGTGCTTCAGTGTTGCACTTCTCTGCCTATTGGCTAGAGCTAGCTTAGTCGCAGTCGGCTATTTGTTCAGCAGCCAACAGAAGGGAGACTATAAGGCGATTGCATACTCTATAGCGAAAATAAGAACTCAAGGATTCGGATACCGTTGCCAACGATAAGGGCGCTGACGAACCAGAGCTATACAATTGACTATGGAGGAGCATCCGAATCACGTATTCGACAACGATACACTCGTAGGAAGACATTATTCGTTTTTTGTTTCCCAGCCACACGGAAAGGGGAAAATGGAACATCTAATCTACGGGGATTAGAACAGGACCATCGTGATTGCGTCGCCCGACCCGGAGGAGTGCCGCAATTAATCAACCAACGACTACAACCGCTTATGAAACCTTTTTTAGTACCATGGTACTACACTACTCGAGTACTCCCGAATGTTTAGCGATAGGTATCACCAACGAGACTCACTTTGAAATTGATCAGTCTACTCGTCGGCTCTAAAAGCGACAGAATCTCACCTGTGGGGCAGCTTCGATGATTTATTCGATATGACGTGGGTGAGCTAAAAGAGCTTTTAGCTGAACAAATACGCGGTGCGCCTCGAAATGGACTGTAGAGGACTAGCTACTCACTTGCTAGAGGGAAGACAGCAGCACAATCAGCACAAGCTAGGCAGACAATGGACTGAGCCAGACATGGAGGGAGTGACGCAACAGGTCGCCTTCCACGGTGATCAAACAGGACGCCCTTTCAATAGTAGCAAGCTAGCTGGAAATGTAAGAGACGTCAAATCAATTACCACTATTAATCCATATCCAGTGCAGCCAATCCAATTATAAACGAATTTTTGTACTGCCTTTCACTATCTAGTATGTTCAATACTGGTTTATTGAAGGTGGCACTGCAGAGCCAGGCTACGCTGGGCGTTGTATATTCCTGTACTTCCTTTCTAGCTAAGGGAGCCTCTGAAATCATGGCTACCACTTCGTTATTGTAATAGTAGCATTAGACTACTAGTACACTACACTACGTACTAGTAGTCTACTACTAGTACTGTTCTAGTTAGTGCTACGCTACTCGTAAAAAAACTAAAACTAGAACGTTTAATTTACGGGGATCTGTTACCACCAATTTCGAGATTTTCCCTGACTCGAGTTTGCTACCCTTTTTTTCGAGATTTTTGGAACTCGAGATTATTTGACGATTTAGTGTATCACCAATTTCGAGATTTTTTTCTCTCTC
>Ga0210036_1003684_pt1 | contig 14805 bp, 10 predicted proteins | sample CryGeymeta201515_FD_185469 | JGI IMG/M metagenome (GOLD analysis project Ga0210036, IMG submission 185469) | Groundwater microbial communities from Crystal Geyser aquifers in Utah, USA - Crystal Geyser metaG 2015-15 (SPAdes) (version 2) | ecosystem: Environmental > Aquatic > Deep subsurface >...
AGGCCTGTTGCCCATTCCATGACGAGAACACACCGTCGTTCTATGTCAGCCCGCAGAAGCAGTTCTACCACTGCTTTGGTTGCGGCGCACATGGCACCGTGATCGGCTTCGTAATGACATACGACGGGCTCGAGTTTCCGGCTGCAATCGAGGAACTGGCCAGCCATCTGGGCATGGAAGTGCCGCGCGAGGCCGGCGCGCCGGCCGATGACCGTAGCAAGCGCCAGCGCGAGGCGCTGTATGGTGCGCTGGAGGCGGCCCAGAACTTTTTCCGCGCCCGGCTGCGCGGCTCGGAAGCCGCTGGTGCCTACCTCGACCGGCGCGGGCTGGACGCCGCCACGATCGAGGAGTTCGGCATCGGCTACGCACCCGATGCCTGGTCGGAGCTGTCCGACCGGCTGCAGCAGCAGGGTCTGAAGTCCGAAACGCTGGAACAGGCAGGACTGGTCAGCCCGGCCCGCAACGGCAACCAGATCGACCGCTTTCGCCATCGGATCATGTTCCCGATCCACGATCGAAGAGGCCGTGTGATCGCCTTTGGCGGGCGGGCTTTGGGCGATGACGGGCCGAAGTACCTGAACTCGGCCGAATCGCCGGTGTTTCACAAGGGCCGCGAGCTGTACCGGCTATTCAACGTTCGCAAGGGTGGCCTGCCCGAGCGTCTGCTAGTGGTCGAAGGCTACATGGATGCCACAGCCTTGCACCAGTTCGGCTTCGCAGAGGCTGTCGCCACGCTGGGCACAGCGGTCACCGCCGATCACCTCGAGCTGATGTTCCGCGCCACCTCGGTGGTGGTGTTCTGCTTCGACGGTGATGCTGCCGGTCGTCGGGCGGCGTGGAAGGGCCTGGAAACCGCGCTGCCACTGATGCGCTCCGATCGCGAGGTGCGCTTTCTGTTCCTGCCCGACGGCGAGGACCCGGACAGCCTGATCCGCAGCGAGGGCCGGGAGCGCTTCGCTGAGCGACTGGACCAGGCCACGCCGCTGTCGGGCTTTCTGTTCGAGGAACTGGGTTCAAAGCTGGATCTGGCCACACCCGACGGCCGCGCCCGGCTGGTCGCCCTGGCCGAGCCATTGCTTGATCGTCTGCCGCCCGGACCCTTCGCCGAATTGATGCACCAGGAATTGCAACGCCGCGCCGGATTGCGCAGCGCCACCGCGCCGCGCCCGGCGCGGCGTAACGTTCGGTCACAAGAGTCTTCCGATCGGTCGCTGACTCCAGTACAATATGCGGTTGCCATTCTGGTGCAGTATCCGGAGTTGGCGAAGGGTGCCGACTGGCAGTCACTGGAGGTACCCGCCGAGGTCAAAGGGTCCCGGTTTCTGGCTCGGCTGATTGAATTTTGCCGCGAGAAGCCCAACATTTCTACCGCGATGGTCCTCGAACACTGGCGCGATTCGCCGGAGGGTCCGTTCCTTTCCGGGTTGGCCACCCGTAACCTTGCAGGTCAGGCCGAGCAGTTGGAACCGGCGTTGCACGAAACCCTGGCGCGCATCCATGCGCAGATGATTCGCTCCAGGATTTCTCAATTGCAACAATTGCAGGCCGCCGATGGTCTTGATAAAGATCAGGCGGCAGAATTGCGTGAGTGGCTGTCCCGTCGCGCAACAGGACGACACGATTCGCGCTGAATATTCGTATCTGGATACTATGGACAACGCACCTCGCTCATCGCTCAAGCTGCTGATCGAAAAAGGCCGTGAACAAGGCCAGTGGCTGACTTACGCCCAGGTCAACGATCACCTGCCCGACGACATCGTCGAGGCCGACCAGATCGAAGACATCGTCAACATGATCAACGACATGGGGATCAAGGTCTTCGAGGAGGCTCCTGAAGATCCCGATGTAATGATCCTGAACGATGCGGCGTCGAGTGACACCGACGACGAAACCGCGCAGCAGGAAGCAGAAGCTGCGCTGGCCGCCGTCGAAACCGAACTCGGTCGAACCACCGACCCGGTGCGCATGTACATGCGCGAGATGGGCCAGGTCGACCTGCTCGACCAGAAAGGCGAGATCGAGATCGCCAAGCGCATCGAGGACGGTCTCAACGCCGTCAACATGGCGCTGGCGCGCTTCCCCGGCACGGTCACCGTGCTGCTGGAGGAATACCAGTCCTGGCGTGATGGCAACCAGCGTCTCAACGAGCTGGTGTCCGGTTTCGTCAACCCGCTGCTGCTGGCCGAGATGGACCTGATCTCGGACGACACCATGGAAGCGGCGGTGGCAGAGGAAGCGGAATATGTAGACGACGACGTTGAAATCGACGAGGATGCTCCGCCGACCACGGTCAACACCGGGCCGGATGCCGAACAGGTAATCGCCTACTTCGAAGAACTCAAGAAACTGCACGAGCAGTTCATCAGGCTCTACGACCGCTACGGTTCGCACGGCAAGAAGACCAACGAGCTCAAGGGGCAGATCAGCGAACAATTCATCCGACTGAAGCTGCCGCCGCGGATGTTCGAGCACCTGATCGACCGGATGCGCTTCCAGGCCAACATCACGCGCGACCTGGAGCGCAGCATCATGACGCTGTGCGTCGAGAAGTCGGGCATGCCGCGCAAGGATTTCATCAAGAGCTTCGTCGATCACGAGACGGATCCGGAGTGGCTCGAAGGCCTGCTCAACAAGCGCCCCAAGTGGTCAGCCGCGATCAAGGAGCAGGCTGACGACATCGCCCGGGCGCAGCGCAAGCTTGGCCAGATCGAGAAGACCCAGCGCATCCCGATCGGCGAGTTCAAGGATCTGACCCGCAACATGTCGATCGGCGAGGCGCGCGCGCGCCGCGCCAAGAAGGAAATGGTCGAGGCCAACCTGCGCCTGGTGATCTCGATTGCCAAGAAGTACACCAACCGCGGCCTGCAGTTCCTCGACTTGATTCAGGAAGGCAACATCGGCCTGATGAAAGCGGTCGACAAGTTCGAGTACCGCCGCGGCTACAAGTTCTCGACCTACGCAACCTGGTGGATCCGCCAGGCGATCACCCGCTCGATCGCCGACCAGGCCCGCACCATCCGGATCCCGGTGCATATGATCGAGACGATCAACAAGCTCAACCGGATCAGCCGTCACATGCTCCAGGAAATGGGCCGCGAGCCGACCCCGGAAGAACTGGCGGTAAAGATGGAAATGCCCGAGGACAAGATCCGCAAGGTACTCAAGATCGCCAAGGAGCCGATCTCGATGGAAACACCGATCGGCGACGACGAAGATTCGCATCTGGGCGACTTCATCGAGGACATCAACATCCTGTCGCCGGTCGAGAAGGCCACCACCACCGGCCTGACCGACACGGTGCAGAAGGTGCTCGGCGGCCTGACCCCGCGCGAGGCCAAGGTGCTGCGCATGCGCTTCGGCATCGACATGAACACCGACCACACGCTGGAAGAAGTCGGCAAACAGTTCGACGTCACCCGCGAGCGGATCCGCCAGATCGAAGCCAAGGCCCTGCGCAAGCTGCGCCACCCGACCCGCTCGGAACAGCTGCGCAGCTTCCTCGACATCGATTGATAACAAGCTGAGGCGCGCGTGTCGATGAGCGCGCGCAGCCTCTGGCTGCTGTCGGCCTACCGCGCCGACAGCCACGCCGCCTGGGCCGATGGCCTGGTCGCGAGTTTCCCCGAGTTCGGCTGGCAGCGCTTCGAGTTGCCGGGGCGGCATTTCGCCTGGCGCATTCGCGGCAACCCCTTGAGCTGGCTGGATACGCTGGCCGAGCCGCAAACACCGGACGCCATCGTCGCAACTTCCATGGTCGACCTGGCCACGATCCGCGGCCTGCATCCGCGCTTGAGCGACGTGCCCTGCCTGCTGTACTTCCACGAAAACCAGTTCGCCTACCCGATCAGCGACGCCCAGACCACCTCGGTCGAGGCGCAGATGGTGCAGCTCTATAGCGCGCTGGCCGCCGATCGGATCCTGTTCAACTCCAGCTACAACCGCACAAGCTTCCTGGCCGGGGTCACGACGCTGCTGGCGCGTCTGCCCGACCAGGTGCCGGATCGTGTCGTGGCTCGACTGTCGGCAAAATCCGGCGTGCTTCCGGTGCCGATCGATCCCATCCGGGCAACCGTGGCAGGCCCGGCGCGCGATCCTGGGCTGATCGTATGGAACCACCGCTGGGATTACGACAAGGCGCCCGAGGACTTCGCCGAAGCGATGCTGCGGCTGGCCGAGCGCGGCGCCAAGTTCCGGCTGGCGCTGCTGGGCGCACGACCGCACAAGACGCCCGCGCCGCTGGTGCTCCTTCGCGAACGACTGGCAGACCGAATCGTCGCCGACGGCAGGCTGCCGCGCGTTGAATATCGCGAGCTGCTGAGAAGTGCCGGTATCGCGGTGAGTACCGCACGCCATGAGTTCCAGGGCTTGGGATTGCTCGAGGCCGCCAGCGCAGGCTGCGTGCCGCTGGTGCCGGATGCACTGGTCTACCCCGAGGTCTTCGCCGCTGAGTATCGCTATCCGGGCGGCGACATCGGCGCGCTGGTCGAGCGGCTGCAGCAGTGGCTGGACCATGGCGCACCGGCCGCTCCGGACGTGAGCGGCTTTGCGCGCACCGCACTCCAGGCGCGCTGGCGCGAAGAGCTCAGCCCGCAGTATTCCTGAACCAACCTCGCGAGGCGATGCCGGGCGCTGTAGCCTGGGTGTTTGGCGACCGAGCGGTCTGCAGGCCTGCTTCGACAGTTCGTCGAGAATTCGTGACCAAGCCATTGGCCGTGGATGCAGGGTCAGGCGGTGCCGCAGCAGTCGGGGTCAGGAATACTGCGGGCTCAACGCTTTCGAATATGGTGGTGCGGCGTGATCAGCCATAGCCCGATCGCGGCCAGCAGTCCGAACAGCGCCGGCCACCATAGCCGCCGCCACGAGGTCTCCATCGACCCAAGAATCACGAAGTCATCGAGGTAGACGGTCTCGCAGGCCCCGTCGCCGGTGTCCTCCCGGGTGGTGCTGGTGCCGCGCACCGGCCGTCCGGGCTCGCCGTATTCCGACAGCCAGCCGCGCATCGTGATCTGGTCGCCGACCTGCAGGCGTTTCAGCTCGCGCTGCAGCCGTGGGTCGTCGCTGAGCAGGTGATTGTTGGAAATCTTGTACTGATCGAAGGCCGCCCAGGCCTCCGGATCGCGGGTTTTAAAGTTGCAGGTGAACTCACCGTTCCAGAAGCGAAAAGCGGCCAGATCGACATCGCGCGCGTTACCGCCCCAGACCACGCAGACATCGGCCACATTGATGAAGTCGTTCCAGCGCTGGTGAATGCCGATGTCCTTCTTGAAGCGCTTCAGGGAAACCACCAGCCCGGTCAGCTCGTAGCGATACAGCGGCTGGACGCGGTAGGTCACGTCATTGGCCTCGACCTCGAAGGCGGCGCGCTGGACCTGCTGCTGACGCGGCTCCTGATCGATCAGCGGATCGAGCAGGATCGGCGAGGTGAAGCGGTCCCAGTTCCACCACGACAGCAGCAGACCGAATGTGCTGACGCCGAACAGCCAGCCGATCAGGCGTCCTCGACTCATCCTCTCGTCGTTCCGCAGAAATCGTTCATCATCATCGAACTCCTTCGATCAAGCTTCGATCTGACTGGACTTTTGCGCGATTGGGACACGGCCATTCACCCTTCGGCGACGTTATGATCCGATAAGAGCCTGCCTGCAGGCGATCATCATCGAGCCAATGTGCTGGAACGATCGTTGGAACGATCATTGGAACGATCGTCGGCAGCCCGGTTCCGACAGTGCCGGGCTGTATGGCCTTGAAAAGCGGATTTCCCCGTCGAATCCGTCATCGGCGCGAGCTGCTCGTGACAAAACGCGCACCCAAACTGGCCTTCCCTCGCAAGCAGGGGAAGGACAGCAAGGTCGCCGCTGCAGAACAGGCTCGAATGCATCAAAATGCGGCGCTGTCACCGCCGCCAAGCGCATCTGTTCCTCCCCCGCCCTGCGGGGGAGAGCCGGGGTGGGGCGCACTTCGGTCCGACCCATCCGCAAACTTCACTCGCCTGACTTCAAGCCCTTGATGAAGGCGTCGGCCTCGGCGATCGAGCTCTGCATCGCCGCCAGCAGGTCGCGCTTCTCGACCCCGACCGTCTCCCAGGCCTTGTAGACCATGCTCTGGCAGCCGGCCAGCAGAACCAATCCCGTTGCCGCCACCATCAGACCTGCCCATCGCGCTCGAATCATTGCCCGTTTCCGCCGTGAAGAAGATCATTCGGCCACCGGCCGCATCCGGACGACTTGAAGGTGAAGGATAGCAGCGCATTCGCACCCGATCGAGCTCGAGACGGAGGCTCAATCCAGCGCGATGGCGAGCAGATCCAGGCCGGGAATATCCTGAAAGTTAGTCACGTTGCGGGTGAGTAGGTTGAGGCCATGCTGCACCGCCTGGCTGGCGATCGAGAGATCCTGAACGCGGGTCCTGTGGCGGCGCTTGCCGTCCCGGGCAAGGTGGGCGACCAGCTCGACGAACACCGCCGCGGTGCCGGCGTCGATCGGCGCCTTCGAACAATCCGCTTGCGCCCGACGGCGTTGCAGTTGCCGAAGGGTGCGCGCAGCCGGTCGAACTGGTGCATGCGTTCGTGGAGGATGGTGACGATGCCGACTTCGCCGGTTGCCAAGCGCCCCGAGTAGACGAAATGCTTCCCGCGGCGGCAGAAGAATCCGTTGACGCCGAACTGCGCGGGAATCGGGCGGGATGCGACAGCGCCGTTCGCGGCATGGTCGAACGATGCGAACAAGTCTCGGAGATACTCCTCGGCCTGTCGCTGCCCCCACCGACTCCGCGTTTAGCGGTAGATCGGGTCAAGCTGCGCCGCCGCCCGGTCCTGGATTCGGACCTGGGTCACCCTGCAGATTCGTTTCGCTGGATGATGTCGTCGGCTTGGAGCAGGCGGTAACTGCTCTCGGGCTGCGCGAAGGCCAGCTGCAGTTCGCTTTTCAGGCGCTCGAATCGCTCTTCCTCGCTGCGCTGCATGTCGCGGCGGATCAGGTCGCGGATGTACTCGCTGACATTCTCAATAGATGCCCGACTCCTCGCCGACGGCGTCTGCCACATGCTTGCTGAGCACGCCGCTGAGGCGGACGGTCAGGGTCGATTTGTTCGTCATTGCGATGATCCCCGCATTCGATGCGTATTCATCTTAATCATTATCAACGACATGGCTCAAGCGGTCGACGGGAAGAGAAACGCCCCGGAAGGCCGGGGCATTGGATGGATCGGGTGGTCTGTGAACGAAGGCCGTCAGCGCCCCGGCTCGGTCGGCAATGCCGGAATCGGCGGCACGGGCGAGCGGTAGGTTTCGAGTTCGCTCAGCACCTGTTCGATTGCGCGCTCGAGCTGGGTGTCGCGGCCCTGGTTGGTGGCGATGGGGTCGAGTTCGACTTCGATGTCCGGGGCCACGCCTTGGTTTTCGATGGTCCAGTTGCCGTCAGCGTCGACAAATCTGAAGAATGGCACGGTCATGACGCCGCCGTCGACCAGCGGCGGATTGGCGAAGATGCCGATCAGGCCGCCCCAGGTGCGGGTGCCGATGAGCTTGCCGATGCTCAAGTTGCGAAAGGCATACGGCAGGTAGTCGCCGCCGGAGCCGGCGTCCTGGTCGATCAGCATCACCTTCGGCCCGTGCAGCGCCCCGGCCGGGGTGTTGTAGGGCAGGCCGTCGCGGTCCTTCCAGCTCGACAGGTGCTTGCGCGACAGCACCTCGACGATGTAGTTGGCCGCCTGGCCGCCACCGTTGGAGCGCTCGTCGATGATCAGTGCGTCCTTGTCGATCTGGTTGTAGAAGTAGCGGTTGAAGAAGGTGTAGCCGGCGCCGGCGGTGTTGGGCAGGTAGATGTAGCCGACCCGGCCGCCGGTGGCATCCGCCACGGCCTTGCGGTTGGCCTCGATCCAGTGCCACAGCCGCAGCGGCTGCTCGTTCTCGATCGGCCGCACGACGATGTCGCGGCTGCCCTTGCCGTCGGCGTTGCGCCCCACAGTCAGGGTCAGCTGCTCGTCGACGCTGTTCTCGAGATGACGAAACAGGTTGTCGTCGCCGGTCAGGTTCTCACCGTTGATCGCCAGCAGGTATTCACCTTCCTGTGCGGCGTTGCCGGGCTCGGCCAGCGGGCCGCTCAGGAACGGGTTCCAGGACTCGCCGGTGTAGATCCGCGCGATCCGGTAGCGGCCGTTTTCGACCGTGAAGTTGGCCCCGAGCAGACCGGTCTTGACACCGTTCTCGCGGTGCACGTCGCCGCCGCCGACGCGGTTGTGGCCGACCTGCAGCTCGGCGATCATCTCGACCATCAGGGCGTTCAGGTCCTCACGCCGGCCGACATGGTCGACCAGCGGCCGGTATTTCGCATACACCGCATCCCAGTCGGCGCCGTGCAGGTTGTCGGCATAGAAGTACTGCTTCTGCATGCGCCAGCCTTCATCGAAGATCTGCGCCCACTCCGCACGCGGCTCGATGTAAAGCCGCAGGCCCGAAGTGTCCAACGGCTCGGGCTTGAGATCCTTCTTGATCTCGGCCACGGCCAGGCCCTTGTCGGACTGCAGCAGCATGTGCTTGCCGCCGGCGGCGATGCGGAAGGCAGTCACGCCGCGCTGGACGATGCCGGCCTTGCGCTCTTCGAAGTCGAAACGCGTCAGGCGGAAGTCGGCGCTGCCGTTGTCGCCGGGCGGTTCGTTGCTGGCGCCGGGCTGCGGCGCTTCGATGTAGAACAGGCTGCCGTCGCCGGCCACCTGCAGCGCGCTGTAGTTGCCTTCGGCGACCGGCAGGCCGACGATGCGATCGGCCAGGCCTTCGAGATCGATCTTCGTGGCCTTGACCTTGTCGTCGTCCTTCTTGCTCTTTCCGTCGTCCTTCTTGCCCTCCTCGTCGTCCGCCTTGACCTCCTCGTCGCCAGCCTCGGGCGCCAGCGGCGACTTGTCGGCGGCGGCCAGCACCGCGGCGTAGAGACCGGCGCGGTAGGGACGCTCCTGGCTGGTCATGTTCAGGCCCACCTGCAGCGGGCCGGAGTTGGTCGAGGCGGCGAAGAACAGGTACTTGCCCTCGGGGTCGAAGGCCGGCGAGGCGACGTCGGCCATGCCGTCGGAGACCTGGACCGCGCGACCGGAATCGAAGTCGTGCAGCATCAGGTCGGCATGGAAGTTCGGCTGCTCCAGGGTGTAGGCCAGCCAGCGACCGTCGGGCGAGAACGCGACCTCGAAACCGGCGCGCCTCGCTTGCGTTGCCAGCCGCTCGATCCGGCCGCGCTCGAGCTCGATCGCGAACAGGTTCAGGTGGTTGTCGCTGAACACGATCCGGCCGGCATCGGCGTGCCAGGCTTCGAGCTCGTAGAAGTCGGGCCCGAGCTTGAATCGGCGGGTCTCGCCCTGCCCGGTCTGGGCGGCGACAACCAGCGTCTGACCCGACAGCGCCTCCTCGACCCAGGCCACCCGATCGCCCTTCGGCGACCACAGGCCAGCGTATTCGCGAACGCCCGAGGACTCACTCAAGTTGCGGGTCGAACCCTTGTCGGTCGGCACCGTGAACACTTCGCCGCGGGCCGTCACGATCGCGCGCTTGCCATTGGGCGAGATGTCGATGCCCTGGAGGGTGCCGGCCACGGTCTTCCAGCTCGGCCGCAGCTGCGGCAGGTCGGGCTTGAGTTCGATCGCCAGCGTCTGCAAGCCGCCGCCGTCGAGATCCAGCGATTTGATCGCACCACCGGCCTCGTAGACGATGCTGCGGCCTTGGCCGGAGGCGGCACGGATGTCCCAGTCGGTCTCGTCGGTGAGCTTGTCGATGCGACCGCCGGCCGGATCGTAGCGGTACAGGTTGAAGACCTCGTCCTCGCGGTCGGACAGGAAGTAGACCTGGCCGTCGAGCCAGAACGGGTTGAAGTCGGTGGCGCGCTCGCCGGGGATGTCGGTGACGCGTTGATCGGCGACATCGAGAATCCGGATCGAAGGCGTGGTGCCGCCGCGGTAGCCCTTCCAGCCTGCCGAACCGCCAAACAGGCCGTTATAGCCGGCACCGTGATCGATGTAGGCGAGGCGCTGACCGGTATCGTCCCAGGTGCCGCGGAAGAAGCGCGCCTTCATCTGCCTGACCGGCGGACTGCCATCGAAGCCGACGTGGAAAAGCTGGCCGGAGCGGCCATGGTCGGTCTCGCGGGTCGAGACGAAGGCCACTGCACTGCCGTCGTGGGCCCAGTCCACCGGCAGGTCGTCGCCCGGATGCCAGGTCAGGCGCTGCGGCTGACCGCCTTCGACCGAGATCATGTAGACGTCGGTATTGCCGCTGTAATTGGCGGCAAAGGCGATGCGCTGTCCATCGGGCGAGAAGATCGGCGTGTGTTCGTCGGCCGGTGCGGTGGTCAGGCGGCGCGGCTCGGAACCGTCGCGGGCCGACAGCCACAGGTCGCCGGCATAGACGAAGGCCAGGTGCTCGGCCGACAGCGCCGGCTGGCGCAGCAGCCGCGTGTCATCGGCAGAAACGGTGCCGGCCAGCAACAGGGTGACGGCGGCCAGCGGCCATGCAGGAATCGAACGCATCGGAATCTCCGGAAGATCAGGCAAGTCGCCTACGGTACCGCCGGGAGCAAAGCCGTTTCATGTGCCGGATGGCACGGTGACACCGGACCGGCCGGCGCCGGACCGGTGGATGGCACTCAGTCGGGCAGGCTCGCGCGACCCAGATTGTTGGTATCGGTGCCGAACCAGATCGCGTTGCGCTTGTCATCGAACACCATGTGGCGCACCGCGCCGGCGCCGCTGGGGATGGGCGCGATGCTGAAGAAGGACTCGGTCTCGGGATCGAAGCCAACGAAGCGATTCGGATCGGGATGGGTCTCGACCAGCCAGATCCGGCCCTTGGCGTCAGCCGCCATTGCATAGGGGCCGGATTCCGGCGCGGGGCCGATCTGCCATTCGCGAATCTCGTCGCTTGCCGGGTCATGCACGCCGAGGTACCCGCCGGCGTAATCGACATACCAGATGCCGCGCTCGGTGATCGCGATCCGCCGCGGACGCGCGTCCGAACGCGGCAACTCGATCTCGGTCAGCGTCATGTCCGGCGTTACCCGAGCCAGCTTGTTGGTCCCCAGCAGAACGATCCAGGCCGTGCCGGCATCATCGACTTCGATCCCATAGGGTCGGGCACGCTCGGTCGGCACATCGACGTGCACGGTCTCGCCGGTCTGCCGGTCGTAGCGGCCGATCTGGTTGGCCCACTGCGCGGTGAACCAGAGCCGTCCCTGCGGGTCTTCGAAAATCGTGTGCGGATCGGCCAGCGCGCCTTCTGGCATCTCGACACGCGTGATCTCGCCCGTGTCCGGGTCGATTCTGCCCAGATGCTTGTCGCGGTTGCCGGCATACCAGACCTGTTGGTCGCGGGTCACGTAGATGGTGTGCGGTCCGGCACCCTCGGGCAGGTCATAGCGCCGAAACGAGGCATCGGCCGGGTCGAACACCGCCGCGTAATCGCCGGCCTGACCGACGAACCAGATCCGGCCATCGTCGGCCACCGACGGATCACGCGGGCGGGTATCGCGCCATTCCACCGGCCACTCGTCGATCGAGACCGGCTTGGCATGGGCCGGCAGCATGGCAAACGCAACCAGCGCGGTCACAGCAAATCGCAGCATTTCCATCTCTCTCTCGTTCGCAGTCAATCGGAATGAACGATCTGTCGACCGCCAAATCCCCGCTGGAGTTCCATCCGGTCCGGTCGATCAATCTGCACGTTCGCCGACCCGCGGCTTCAGAGCACCCGGCCGAGGTAGGCCTTCAGCCGCTCCCAGGCGTGTTCGGCGGCCGGTGCGTTGGTGTCCGGGTCGCGGTCGACGTGCAGCCAGAAGCCGTGATTGACATGGTCGTAGATGTGTACGTCGTTGGCGATGCCGGCCTCGCGCATCGTGGCGACGAAGGCCTCGACCTGTTCGACCGGAATGCCGCGGTCATTGGCGGCGAAGGTGCCGTAGACCTCGTGGTGGATGTGCTGCATCTGCTCGGGGTCGTCGATCAGCTGGCCGTAGAAGATCGCCGTGCCTTCGTGATCGTCGCTGCCCAGCGCGTAGCTCAGCGCGATGCCGCCGCCGAAGCACCAGCCAATCGCCGCGGTGCGCCCGGTCGCCGGCGTGTTGGCCTCGACCCAGTTCACCGCCGAGCGCATGTTGGCGATCATGGTGGCTTCATCGCCGCGCACTTCCTGCACCAGCGCCATGTTCTCCTCGCGGCTGGCGCCGGTGCGGCCGCTGTAAAGGTCCACCGCCAGCGCGATGTAGCCTTCGGCTGCGAAGGCATCGGCGGTCTGGCGCACCCGATCGACCAGGCCGTTCCACTCGTGGATCAGCAGCACCGCCGGGAACGGGCCTTCGCCCTCCGGCACGGCCAGGTAGCCGGTAGTGGCCGGGTCGGCCTCGAAGTAGTTCACCGCGCGCCCGGCCGGTGCCGCCGCCTGGCCGGACAGGGCCGACATCATCGCGTCGAGTTGACCTTCCTGGGCGCGCAGCGGCGCGACGAACAGCAGGGTCGAAAACAGGATAAAAAGCGTTGCACGCATTGCGAATTCCCGGAAAGATTCCAACTGCAGTCTACGCTGGCGGCGTGAGTGGATCCAGCGGCCGGATCTCGACGCGTCGAGATATCGGCGGCCGATTCCGATACTGGAGACCGGGAATGGGGACAGCCGCGAGCGGGTCGATACACTCAAACCCGAGATGCCGGACGATCAAGGTTCCGGGTCGCAGACGTCGCCGATTCCGTCGACATCGCCATCGGCCTGCTGGAAGTTGTCCACCGGACGCGGCGGGTTGAACTGCAAGGGGCAGTTGTCGGAATCATCGGCAACGCCATCGCCATCGGTGTCGGTGGGCGTGGAAATTCCGGTGTAGAGAATGCCGTCGCCTTCATCTCGGGCCGGCAGGCAGGACGGTTCGCCGGCGGGCGGACCACCGCAGGAGTACAGCGGCTGAAGGCCGACCATGGCCGCGTGGACCGCGGCATAGTTCAGACCGGTCTCGCCGAGGAGGCAGATCCGCTTGTTCGCCATGCAATCACCCGGGACGGTGTCGCCCATCAACTCGCAGGTCCCGGGGACATCACTGAGCGCATCGACGACAGGCCCGTCGCCGAACAGGGGCGAGCCGGCCTTCAGCACCAGGATCACATCTTCCTGGTCCGCTTCGACGGCCGCTGCGAAGTCGGAATGGACGCTGGCATCGAACAGGCTCAGATCGGCAATGAAGCCCGGTTCGATCCGTCCGATCCGGTCGCCGACGCCGGCCGCATCGGCGGCATTGCGGGTCGCCATTCGCAACAGGTCCTGGGCCGAAAAATAGCCGTCCAGACCGGTCTCATTGTGCTCGCTGGCACAGGCCAGTTCGCGCAGCATGTTCATCGACCCGGTGGAAGCCCAGTTGGTGCCGAGAACGAGGTTGATCCCCTGGCTTGCCAGCAGCGTCACCGGCGCGGTCATTCCGTACAGCATGATGTCGCTGCGCGGCGACCAGACCAGGCTCGCGCGGGCGGCCACGAGCGATGAAATGTCGTCGGCGGTCATCGCGATGCCGTGCACGATCGAAGGCCCCGGCAAAGTCGGATCGGTGTTCTGCAGGATCGAGGACGAACACAGCCACTCATTGCGGGCGGCAAGGTCCACGCCCTCGGCGATGTGTGCGTGGTAGACCTGGCCGGCGGGAGGTTGCGGGGTTCCAGGATAGGCGCATCCTGATTCGATCAGGGTTCCGTTGGAATCACCAAGAGGAAATGAATCGACACGGACACGCGGACCATCCAGTCCATCCTGATTGGCAATATTGTCGAGATTGCGCACGAGGCCGGGCCGGCTTCCCGAGCCGATCATGCTCGTTGCGCCGCCGAGAAGATGCCGCGTTTCCCCGCCGACCTGGGCGGCCGAGCTTGCGCCGCCGGCGACACTGATCTGCGTATGTCCACGCAACCCGAGGCGCCAGTCGTGCCGGTGGTCGAAGCGCTCCGCGCCCGTATCGACCGGCGCTCCCTGGAATGTCAGATGCTCGTGCGCGTTGATCAATCCGGGCGTGGTCAGGACCTGGGCACAGTTCAGCACCGATGCGCTGTTGTATCCAGGCGTTGTGGAACAGTCGCAGCCGGCGCACTGGATGACCCCCGCATCATCGATCAGCAGCTCGGCATTTCGATACAGGACATCGGGGCTGGCGAAGCTGGAGCGAATCAGAAGATTCCCGTCACCTGGCACCGCCTCGCACTGCCCCGGAATCGAGCCGGCCGGCGGCGACGGACAGGAAACGATCCCCTGCTGGACGGCCTCGAAGCTGTCTTCGAACAACAACTCCTCGGTGCCGGCCAGCGCCCGAGCGGAAAAGCCGAAAGCGCTCGATACCATGACAACAGCGAGAACAAGGCGGGGCATGAGCGAGATAGAAGCCCGGGTTCGTTTCAAACCTTGGCGGAGAACGGGCGCGCCGCACTCGGACATCGAGTTCGACGCAACTTCGCGATCCCCATCAACCGCGGCGCTTGCAGGATTTCCGCGTCGGCAGAAGGACATCGTCCAGAGCTGGTAGGCTCGCATCGGCTTGCTTGTCATGAAGGGTTCTCATCGGGGGTCGCATTCGCGTCCGTGCTCGAGCGTCCGCCTGGACTCGGTCTCCGGGCGCCATCTTTTTCTGCGTTCTCCTGACTGATAACGTAAAAACCGGAGTTTTCGTAGCACTTCAGCGAGAATCGTCAAAGCGAGGGAGACCTGATGGCAGGAAACGGCACGACCAGATGACCTCCCAGCCATGCCCCTGATGATCCTCCGAAAGACCAAGGGGTCAAGTCTGGTTTTGAAAGACCAAGGGGTCAAGT
>Ga0210036_1003687_pt1 | contig 14800 bp, 18 predicted proteins | sample CryGeymeta201515_FD_185469 | JGI IMG/M metagenome (GOLD analysis project Ga0210036, IMG submission 185469) | Groundwater microbial communities from Crystal Geyser aquifers in Utah, USA - Crystal Geyser metaG 2015-15 (SPAdes) (version 2) | ecosystem: Environmental > Aquatic > Deep subsurface >...
ACTAAGCCGCGGAAACTGGTACCAATGTCCCATAAAAATGTAGTACAATGTCACGAACATACAGTACAATTGCCTATGTGAGCGATTGTTGGGAATCAAAAAGGAGATAGCCAAACGTCAGGCAACGTTAGCTGGAAAAAACAATGAACAGTGGGATTATTTCGCAAATCAAAGATCGGCTGAACCAGGCCCAAAGCATCCTGATCGCATCTCATGTCCGCCCGGACGGAGACGCGATTGGCGCATTGCTCGCCCTCGGGCTGGCATTGCAGAACGCGGGAAAAACCGTCCAGATGGTATTGCAGGATGGCGTCCCGGCATCGTTCCGTCATTTGCAGGGACATAACCAGGTCCAAAAAGAACCGAAAGGAGAGTGGGACACATTCATCTCGGTGGACTGCGCCGATTTCAAACGCCTCGGCAAGCCCTTCCAGTCGGGTCCCAAACCGGACATCAATATTGACCATCACATCACCAACGAAAAGTTCGGCAAAATCAACCTGATCGTCGGCGAGGAAGTCGCCACCTCGGCCATCCTGACAGATTGCCTGCCGCTGTGGGGACTGGAAATTACGCAGCCCATCGCGGCCGCGCTGTTGACCGGCATCGTCACCGACACGCTCGGATTCCGCATTTCTAGCACCACGCCCGAATCCCTGCGCCAGGCGGCCCTGTTGATGGAGCGCGGCGCGGACCTGCCTGACCTGTACAGCCGCGCGCTGGTGCGGCGCACCTACCCCGCCGCGCGCTACTGGGGCGCGGGCCTCTCCAGCCTCGAGCGTTCGGACGGACTCGTCTGGGGCACGCTGACGGTGGCCGACCGCAAAGCCGCGGGCTACGGCGGCAACGACGACGCCGACCTGATCAACGTCATCTCCGCGATTGACGGGAGCCAGGTTGGCATGATCTTCGTTGAACAAAGCGACCAGCGCGTGAAAATCTCGTGGCGCGCCATCGAAGACGGCGTGGACGTGTCGCAGGTCGCGAAGCATTTCGGCGGCGGCGGTCACGCCGCGGCGGCCGGGGCCGACATCCCCGGCTCGTTGAGCGAGATCCAGCCCCTCGTCCTGAAAACGACGCGTGAGATGCTCGGTCTAAAGTAAGACTCATCTAAATCGGATACAATTGTCAAAATTGGATTGCGGCGAAATCTGCGCATAATCCAGGAGGAAATCCTAATGAACAGTCAAGACGTAAAGAACGCCATTTCCGGTGTCCTCGTGGTGGACAAACCCGTCGGCATGACCTCGCACGACGTGGTGGAAGCCATCCGCCGCGGGACAGGCATCCGCCGCGCCGGACACACTGGCACGCTCGACCCGCGCGCTTCCGGTGTGCTTGTCATCCTGATCGGCCCGGCCGTGCGCCTGAGCGAGTACGTTTCCGCTTCGGACAAACGCTACCAGGCCATCATCCGACTCGGCTCCAGCACCGACACGTTCGACGCGGACGGAAAATTCGTCCGCACGGACGCGCCGGTCAATGTGACCGAGGAGCAGTTCGAGACCATCCTCAAGCAGTTCGAGGGCGAGATCGAGCAGACGCCCCCGCCGTACTCCGCCGTGAAAGTGGGCGGACGCCGCGCCTACGACATGGCGCGCCAGGGCGAGGCAGTGGAACTGGCCCCGCGCAAGATCCAGGTGCATCACCTGGAAGTGCTGGAATGGGCGCTGCCCGAAGTCGTGGTGGATGTGCATTGCTCCAGCGGGACGTATGTCCGTTCGCTGGCCAATGACATGGGCAACGCCCTCGGCACGGGCGCCTATCTCGTGGGACTGCGCCGCACCAAGAGCGGACGCTTCAGCCTGCGCGACGCCACGCCCCTGCGAAAATTGCAGGAGGCCTTCCAGGCCGGCAACTGGTACCAGTACCTGATCCCCGCGGCCGAAGCGCTGACGGATGTGCCTGCGGTGGAACTTAACCCCGATGACGTGGAGGAGGTCCGCCACGGCCACCGCGCCAAGGCGGTTCCCGGTGTTCCCCAGCCCGACCTGGTGCGCGGCGTGAGCGCGGCGGGCGAGTTGATCGCCCTGATGTTGCCTGCCATTGGCGAGGATGGCTCGCCCGAATGGCAGCCCAAGAAGGTCTTCTTCACCAGCGAAGCCGCCGCACAGTAGGGACGGGGTGAACCCGTCCCCTACCGTCATCCGTGCAACATTATCGTTCCCTCGCCGACGTTTCGCTTCAGAACACCTGGCTGACGATTGGCGTCTTCGACGGCGTCCATCGCGGCCACCAGGCCATCCTGCGTCAACTCGCGGCAGGCGCGCACGCCAACGGCGCGCCTGCCGTTCTGCTTACCTTTGACCCGCATCCCGCCGTCGTTTTGTCTGGACGCGACCTGAAACTGCTGACCATGCCGGACGAGCGCGCCGACCTCGCCTCCGCGCTGGGACTGGAGGCGGTCATCACGCACCCGTTCGACCGCGCCGTGTCTGAAATGTCAGCGCACGATTTCATGGCGCGCCTGAAAGATCGCCTCGGCTTGAGTCGCCTGCTGATCGGCTACGACTTCGCGCTCGGCAAAGGGCGCGAAGGCAACGCCGGACGCCTGTCTGAACTGGGACGCGAACTCGGCTATTCCGTTTCGGTGGTGGAGGCGGTCAGCGACGAGAGCGGCGTCACGTTCGACCGCGCCGTCTCCGGGATGAGCGCGCGGGACTTTATGGCGCTTCTGAAAAAACGACTCGGACTGAGTCGCCTGTTGATCGGCTACGACTTCGCCCTCGGCAAGGGGCGCGAAGGCAACGCCGGACGCCTGTCTGAACTGGGACGCGAACTCGGCTATTCCGTTTCGGTGGTGGAGGCGGTCAGCGACGAGAGCGGCGTCATCTCCTCGACCGAGATCCGCAAACTGGTCTCGCTCGGAAACGCGGGCGCGGCCGCGAACCTGCTGGGGCGTCCATACGCGCTTTCGGGTCCCGTCATTCACGGCGACGGGCGCGGGCGCAGGATCAACATCCCCACCGCGAATATCCACTATCCCGAATCCAAACTCCTGCCCGCCAACGGCATCTACGCCTGCCGCGCCCGCCTCGGCGCGGACCTTTTTGCGGCCGTGGTCAACATCGGCTTTAATCCCACCTTCACGCCCGACAAGCGTACCGCCAACGTGGAGGCGCACATCCTGGATTTCGACCGCGACCTCTACGGCGAGCAAGTGACATTGGAATTCATTGCCCGCCTGCGCGACGAGGCGAAATTTGATTCGGTGGACGCCCTGCTGGCGCAAATCCACGCGGACATTGAAAAGACGCGTAAGATATTATCGTGATGCGGGGTCATCCTGGTATCATTGCCCAAACCCACGTAGTAACGACTTCAGTCGTTTGGGACGAATAAATTCGTCACTACATGGTGAAGCATCCACATCGTGATGACTTTAATCGTATAACAATTGACATCACCATACCCTGGATGTGGCCCTTTTTTAATTGGAAAGCGAGGTTGATTATGTTCTCCATGGATCAAGATCGGCGCAAGGAAGAAGAGCGCGTCCGCAGTGAAGGACGCCTTCCTCCCGGCCAGGCGCTGACGCTCAAATTTCCCGTCCTGCACTACGGGCCGGTCCCAGCCTTTAATGCCTCCACTTGGGACTTCCGCATCTGGGGCGAGGTGGAGCAGGAGAAGATTATGTTCTCCATGGATCAAGATCGGCGCAAGGAAGAAGAGCGCGTCCGCAGTGAAGGACGCCTCCCCCCCGGCCAGGCGCTGACGCTCAAATTTCCCGTCCTGCACTACGGGCCGGTCCCAGCCTTTAACGCCTCCACTTGGGACTTCCGCATCTGGGGCGAGGTGGAGCAGGAGAAGCGCTGGACGTGGGATGAGTTCAACGGATTGCCACGCGCCAAAATCCAGATGGACATCCACTGCGTGACGCGCTGGAGCAAATTCGATACGGTCTGGGAAGGCGTGTCCGTGCGGACGCTGGCGGATAGTGGACTCATCAAAATCAAGCCCTCCGCCACGCACGTGATGCAACACGCGGAATACGGGTTCACCGTCAACCTGCCGCTGGAAGTGGTTCTGGCGGACAACTTCCTGCTCGCCACACACCTGAATGGCGAGCCGATCACCGCCGACCACGGCTATCCCCTGCGCGGCGTGGTTGGATTCATCCCCGGCCGCGAACTGGACACGCCCTATTTTTGGAAGGGCGCCAAATGGCTGCGCTCACTGGAGTTCATGCCGCATGACCGCCAGGGATTCTGGGAACAGGCCGGCTATCACAACCGCGCGGATGTGTGGAAGGAAGAAAGATTTGGGTAACTGGACTTTGGGGTGGTCCCCCTTTCAAGAGCAGTTGGGGGTATTTGCCACGAATTACACGAATTTTCGCGAATGGGAAAAAGGAAATTCGTGTCAATTCGTGAAATTCGCGGCTGGTTTTTGCATCTGCTCTCATCGGGGAGACTATCTTGACGCGGAATCAGGCAGAATCACAGGCACGCTAACCAGCCCGACGATCTCTGGCACGGTTTAATGAAATTGGCGGCCCGGAGTATTGGTTTTTAAGGTGCAAAAGTCGAGGTATTAGACCATATTCGTGAATTTGCCAGTCTGAATACCCGCGTATGCCAGGGAGCAAGATAAAAATCAAACCAATCACCGTATCAAATAAGGAAGGGCGGATTTTATCCATAGCAACCTCCATTTTATAGAATCAGGTTATTGTTCGCCAGATCATTATAGCATTCACAATCCTCCGTATCATCATACCTTCATTAACCTCCCCACTCGTCCAGTTGCGCGTTTAGTCAGATGGTCTTATAGTCGGATGGTCGCATGGTCAAAACCGACCATTTGACCACAAGACCATTTGACCACGAGACTACCCGACCAGGAGACTAACAAATGCACGGATACGGCTGGTTCATGTCCATGAGACAGGGCGACGAAAAGCCCAAAGTCACAAGAGAACTTTTACTGCGCGTGCTCAACTACGCCAAACCTTACTGGTGGCACATCGGCGGGATGTTGGTGACGATCCTCCTCACCACAGGCTTTAGCCTCGTCACGCCATTGATATTCAGGCAGATGATTGACCATACCCTGCCGAATAAAAATTTCAATCAACTGATTCTGCTGGCGGGCGCTCTGCTGGCGGTGCCGCTCATCGAAGGCGGGATCAACGTTGTCCAGCGCAGACTCAACTCCACCGTCGGCGAAGGCGTCATCTACGATCTGCGCGTGGCGCTCTTCGGCAAACTGCAACGGATGAGTCTGCGCTTCTTCACCAACACCAAAGTCGGCGAGTTGATGTCGCGCCTCAACAACGATGTGGTCGGCGCGCAGAACGCCATCAGCAACACCATCGTCGGCATCATCACCAACATCATCGAAGCAGTTGCGATCCTGGCCGTCATGCTTTCCCTCGAATGGAAGTTGACCCTCGTCAGCGTGCTGATCCTGCCGCTGTTTATCTTCTTCGCGCAGCGGCTTGGCAACGTTCTGCGCGACATCGCCCGCGAAGCCATGGATCACAATGCCAAGATGAACGCGCACATGAACGAGACCCTCAACATCGGCGGCGCGCTGCTCGTCAAGTTGTTTGGGCGCGCCAACCAGGAAACGGACCGCTTCCGCCAGCGCGCCGTCAGCGTGCGCGACATCGGCATCCGCCGCGCGGTCATCGGCTCGTCGTTCTTCGTCATGCTTGGCCTCGTCAGCGCGGTGGGCACGGCGCTCGTCTACGGCCTCGGCGGCTGGTACGTCATCGAAGGCACGTTCACCATCGGCGCCATCGTCGCGTTCGGCGCGTATCTCGGTCAACTCTACGGCTCGTTGCAAGGTCTCGCGGGCGCGCCCGTCGAGTTCTCCACGTCCATGGTCAGTTTCGAGCGCGTCTTCGAGATCATTGATCTGCCCCAAGATATCGCCGAAAAAGAAAACGCCCTCGTTCTGCAAAATGCAAAGGGCGATCTTGAGTTCGACAACATTACCTTCAATTACAGCGTGGACGAATCCAAATTATTGAAGGATGTCAAACGCTACGGGCGGATGGAAGACGTGAAAGCAGTGTTCAGTGATCAGTCATCAGTAATCAGTGTCCCTCGTCAGGATGAAAAACCCGCCTCCGACTCAGGGGAAGCGGACGCGGTCTCCCAGGCGCGCGAGGTCGCTTTGGAGGGAGTCTCCTTTATCGCCGCGTCGGGACAGTTGGTCGCGTTAGTCGGCCCCTCGGGCGCTGGCAAAACCACGCTGACGTATCTCATCCCGCGCCTGTACGATCCCACCGACGGCGTCATCCGCATTGACGGGCATGACGTATCCGCATTGACGGGCATGACGTGAAGGACGTGACGCTCGATTCGCTCGCCAACGCCATCGGCATGGTGACGCAGGAGACGTACCTTTTCCACGACACCATCCGCACCAACCTGACGTACGCCCGCCCCGACGCCTCGCCCGCCGAAGTGGAAGCCGCGGCGCGCGCCGCGAACATCCACCAGTTCATCGTTGACCTGCCCGACGGCTACGACACGATCGTGGGCGAGCGCGGCTACCGTCTGAGCGGCGGCGAAAAACAACGCATCGCCCTGGCGCGCGTCATCCTCAAAGACCCGCGCATTTTGGTTTTGGATGAAGCCACAAGTTCACTCGACAGCGAATCCGAATCCCTAATTCAGGACGCGTTGAAGCGCGTCATGGCGGGCAGGACGAGCATTGTCATCGCGCATAGATTGAGCACGATCTTAGCCGCTGATTTGATTTTGGTGATGGATCGAGGGAAGATTGTCGAGAGAGGCACACACGAGCAGTTGCTCGCGATGGGTGGGTTATATAGTCAGTTGTATGAGACGCAGTTTAGAGGGGAGAGGGCGTAAAGGTTTTTGTTCAATGCTGTCTATGCTATACTTAAAGCATGAAATTCCAATGGGATCCAAACAAGGCGACAATAAATCTACGGAAACACGGCATCAGTTTTGAAGAAGCCGTTACCGTATTCAAGTATCCGCTGGCGCTCATCTTTGATGATGAAGAACATTCAGACGAAGAGTACCGAGAAATCATCATTGGAATCTCAGCGTTGAGCAAATTGTTGCTTGTTTGTTTTGTGGAACGATATGAAGATGTGATCCGCATCATTACGGCACGCCCTGCCACCAGCCAAGAGAAAAAAGATTATGAAGAAAATGCCCGCTTCCAAACCCCGTAAAATCAAGGAAATGGCTTCCGAGTATCGCTTTGACTATAAAAAGGCGAAACCAAATCGTTTTGCTGAAAAAATGAAGCAAACTCCTGTTTTGGTACTGCTTGATGACGATGTTGCAAAAGTCTTCAACACGACAGAACAGGTAAATAAAGCCTTGCGTGCCCTGATTTCAGCGATACCAGAAGCGAATATAAAAGCGCCTGCAAAGTAATCGCCCATCGCCTGTCCACGATTTTGGCGGCGGATTTGATTTTGGTGATGGATCGCACCAGGATCGTCGAGCGCGGCACGCACGAGCAGTTGCTCGCGATGGGCGGGTTATATAGTAGAGTTTATGCAGAATTAGCGGTTTTAGCGGCTTGCCAGTTTTGAGTTTGCAAATTAACCAGTCCGCAAATGGTGCGCATGATAGATGTGTAAATTGAATGTGCGCAACGAAAGCGATTCGCCAAGATTGCCCAGTTTTTAGCCCATCCGATGCAATGCTCAATTCGCACACGGATGGAACTTAACAAGGAATTGAAAGTTTTCTGTTCTTCCGTGAGTTCGCTACCTTTCGGCTTCTTATAAGGCGTCTGAACGGTCAAGCGAGACACGCTTTGCTGTTCTCCGGTTTCTGGATTGATGACAGTCACTTGGCTGACTTGCTTGTCTAAACCTTGATAGCCTTTGTCGGCATCCAACTCGCATCCATCGGGTAAATGCTCAACCGTTCGTACTTTATCACTCAATGTTTTGTCATGTTCAGCGCCAGGGACGCTTGCGCTGATGGCTTTGATGTGATGTTCACCATCGGTCACGAACTGCGTCTTGATGGTAAATTGCTTCTTCTTGCCAGAATAATACTCCTTGCGCGTCTCGCTATTTTTTGAGCGCGATACCCGTTGTTCGGTTGCATCCGCCAACACGCGCCCGTCGGCCAGTTCTTCCAGTGTCAGTTTCGTCGCCGCATCAATTGCCTGTCCGCTTTCCAGTAATTTCCAGACTTCTGGACAGGGCAAGGCAGATTGGATAGCGGGCAACAAGCGACGCAGATCACGCGAAATGTCAGGTTGCGTCATGCCGTACATCAGCGCAACCGCAACTTGGGGCACATGCAAACGCATGTAGGATAGGACTGCCGCAACGCGGATTACAACCGGCTGGTCACACTCTCGACCTGCACCGCTTTGACGCTGACGATCTGGACGATCCAGCCTTTGTCGGTCAATCTCCGGTAATATCAAAGTCACTACCTCCACAATCTGCCAGAAGACTTCCGCCGGAATGCCCATGAAACCCTTGATTAATGTTGGATTTTCGTGCAAAATCAACTCTGTGAACATGATACTCAATCCTTTCCTTCGTCGGTTGGGATTGTTGTACCATGTTCACGCCTTATTGTGAATAAACTCTAGTCAGCTGTATGAGACGCAGTTCAACAGGGAAAAAGTGTTGTAAAATCAACTCATGCCACTGACCCCCATTATGAGTTTCCGCTTTACCACTCACGCGTTGCAGGAAATGGCGCGGCGCAATATCACGGAAGCGGAAGTTGAGCGAGTGTTGGTCAACCCTGAACAAAGCGAAATGATTCGCGTGGGACGCGCTGTCTATCAAGGGCGCATTGAACAAGGCGAACCGCCCAAAGAATATTTGTTACGTGTCTTTGTAGATATTGACGATACCCCGCCGAGTGTTGTCACTGTTTATCGAACCAGCAAAATCAGGAAATACTGGAGATAGCCATGAAAGTTAACTATGATCGCGAGACCGATACGCTGACCATCATCTTTTCCGAAACGCCCGTTGTAGAAAGCGACGAGGATAAGCCAGGCATGATTTTGGACTACGACGCGAAGGGCAATCTCGTTTCCCTTGAAATTCTCGACGCTTCGAGCCGCGTCAATGTGCCGAGCAAAATCGAGTATCAAGTCTCACCTGTTGCAGGATAAACTGATTTGATCTTGGTGATGGATCGAGGCAAGATCGTCGAGAGAGGCACGCACGAGCAGTTGCTCGCGATGGGAGGGTTGGCGTCAGTTGTATGAAACGCAGTTTCGAGGGGAGAGGGTGTAGGGTGTTAGATACGCGATTTATCGGGTTCAAAGAATCAAAGCAGAGAGGCCAGTAATAAAAACTGGTCTCTCCTTACCAAATTTTTCAAGAACGCGTAGCTCTTATCTTTTCGAGTTTAGCTAAATCTTCTGGCTTTGCCCACTTTACTCGTGAACGATCAATCTGATCATTATTCAAGGAATCTGCAACAATATTTAGAACTTGCATAGGAGCTTTTCTTTCAATTTTTGCTTTCTTCTTAATCGCGAGGGCAAGACTTAATAGTTTTGAAGCTGATAGCTCATGCAAATCACTATGCCAGTTATTAACTTGATCGTCAGCTAATTCCCCTTTGCTTTTCTTAATTTTTATTCCAAGTTCAGAAATAATATTTTCTTCAAAAAGTGCAAAGTCAATATTTGACGGGTCAGTAGTATTAACAGCTAATGCCACAACGACTTGATCAAGATTGGACTTGTTTGGGGCAATATGATAGACAGATAATTCATTTGACTTGGTTCCGAGATCGTTTAGTGCATCGGCTTGTAACTCTTCCTCGGGAAGCCAGGTCATTTCGCCTGTCCATCTATTTTTTCGTATCTTTCTTAGCAGATATGCCATCTTCTTTACCCTCTAATTGGGCTAAGATTTGTTCCATGTCCTTGCGCAATTCAGGGATTCGTTCTCTTTCAATAGCAGACTTAAGCGGGGCAATAGCAAGGGAATCATTTAAGAACGCCAAACCTAAAACAGCTCCATCTCGCACACGAGTGGAAACACTATATAAACCTCTTTCAAGAAGCCACAAGCGATCCCGATAAGTTGTTTGGTGATTGAGCCGACCAAGAATTCTAAATGCCTCCGAAGCAACTTCAGTATTGGTTTGCTCCGATAAAATCATAGGAATGATTACCTCCATAGCGGAATGTCCGAATGAGGCAATAAAGCTCGATAAATTTCTAGAGAAATCGCTTTCCATTCCATCTTCAAAAATTTCTTCTTTTGCACCAGTAAATATTAAACTGGCCTGTTTGTCTAATAAACCTGAAACGGCAAAACTAGATGTAGAACTCTCAACACTCCCTCCATCATATTTCACAGTACGCGCGTCTATATCTTGAAATTGATACTGTGACACAGATTGAACATTTTTAAAGAAATTCTCAACCAACGGATTATCGAATCCAGTGGCAACACTCGAATCCGTAGGTGGAAGAATATGATGTTCAATGGGGGCGTTATGGAGGGCCATTATGGTATATCGCCTTTTACAGCAATTTCTTTTGCAAGATCAACTAACTCATGAAAAACGTCAACCAATTTGCCTGATGGGATGTCGTTCTTATATTCTCCTGAAGTATTTATATCCAATTCCAATCTACAAGAAAACGTTTCTGAGGAAGGAAATGAAGATACATGAGCATCAGGTGAAAGTGCAAAACGGACAAGTCCTCGTTTTGCCACTGACCATTTTGAAAGCCTGTTAATCTCCAATTCAGAAATGCCCAACCGACTATTTCGAGTACGATTAATTTGATAAAGAAAATCCGATGAGCCAATCGGATCAAGCTTAACATTGGGTAAATAATTGGCTATTAATTCATAACCAGACTTTCGGTCATCAACTGGCAATGCAAGAATAGTACCAAACGCCAGACGCCTAAGAGGTGGGCTTATTTTGAACCAACGAGACATCAGTTCAAAAAAAGAATCTAAACCATCTTGAAATGAACCAATCGTTAATTCACCTTCTTCCTCATTTGATTTCATTAACCAATCAATTCGTACGGGCTGAACCCCAAGAACAACTTTTCGCTGATTAAAATTGCCCTCATCTTGTCGAAAACCATCTCTTGCACGAACAAGCGTGTTTTCAGGTTGTTCACCAATTACATCCTGCCACCAATTTCCCGAATTAAATTCTGTGGCAGAACCTGGAAAACAAGTTATACGAAGGCTTTCAATCTGCCAGACAGATAAGTCGGCTTTAGTTTGTGTACTTGACATTGACATGATCCCTCTCCAATTAGACCATAGGTGAGCGTATTATAGCACTTGTCAATTCCTGTTCCCAACTAATTTCAGGCAGCGTATACGAAACTCTGACATGAGCACGCGCTCGCGGATGGGTGGAGGCAGACCTGACATGTTTCCGCGAGGGGCTGGTTGATCGTAGCCTATATCCACGCGCGCGTCACGGTTGACAACAGCGCGGATGAAACATGTCAGGTCTTAGCATGTTTCCGCGAGGGGCTGGTTAATCGTGGCCAATGTCTATGCACGCGTCATGGTTGGCAATGGCGCGGATGAAACACCTTCGGCAGGTCTTATTATCACCGCGCCAAATCAGTCAATCCTTTTCTCACGTCAATGCTTGCCCAACATTCGCCAGCAAGATTCATGCCCGTTGGCGGGAAATGGGCGTTGATGACTTTGAATCCTTTGGCAGTCAGCATGTGAACTGCTGGAATAAAGTCACGGTCGGATGAAACCAAAATCGCGACTTCCAGCGCGCCTTCCCATGCAAATTTCACCATGTCGGTCACGATTGCCGAGTCAACACCCTTTTCCACGGTTCGAGTGATGGCGTTCCCGCAATGCGGACACGAAGCGATTGGCTGATGGCAAGTTGGGCAAATCGGCGCGCTTTGCGCTTTCCGCTCGACCAGCGAAACCTGAACTCCAGGGAAACGGCTGAGTACATTTGTTGCAAAATCCCGCAAGCCCGCATCCTTTTTGCTGTTGGGACTGTACGACATATAAACGTGCGTCCCCTCAAAAGACAACGCGCGTCCGACTGCATTCGACGCCTGTGTGATAAGCCAGGGGGATATTTTTTGCCAGTCAAGCCGATAAGAAGATGTCGCTACCGAAATGACAGAAAGTTGAAGATTCCAAAAGTCAATGAAGATATGTGCTTTCATAAAACCTCCCGCTGGCCGTTGGCTGATCAAGAAATTCAAGGAGCGCTTTCGCACTCCTTGGGGTGTTAATGGTGGTTAGCCTTTTTCCATCCAACCAGCGGCTGGTGGGACTAACCACGGGCTTTATTGATCGAGAGTATACGAGTGTCAATATTTTTTGTCAAGGAATTGTTGATGCCAAAATCCTGACACAGATACACGCTCGCGGATGGGTGGAGGCAGACCTGATATGTTTCCGCGAGGGGCTGGTTGATCGCGGCCTATGTCCGCGCACGCGTCACGGTTAACAATGGTGCGGATGAAACACCTTCGGCAGGTCTTAAGCGCGAGTCTATTTTGCGCTGGCGTTCTCCTGCACCTGCTTCAACTTCATCACCAGCTTCAAGGCTTCATTAACGACCTTTTCATTGGGAAACGCCTTCGCAACCTCAGGCTCCAACAGCACGAGATTTGTCCCTGCGCGATAGCGTGCCGCGTACTTGCCGCGCACCCCGCCTTTGAGCAGGGACTTCATGTCGTATTCAGGGCGTAATTCATCGTTAAGTTTAGTTTGCTTCTTCATATTCTTTTCGCTCCACTTTCGTCAATTCACGAGCGCTGATAATTCGGATATGGTCGCCACGGTCGGTGTGGGACACCATCAACAACCTGCGGCGATTTGACCAACCAAGTGTGATGAAACGGTCTTCGTCATCGGAATGGTCAGGGTCGGGAACAGTAATCGCAAGGTCATCGCCAAATACTGTCCCTGCTTCGGTGAATGAAACGCCATGCTTGCGTAGGTTGATTTCTGCTTTGCGCGGGTCCCATTCAAAATCCATTGTTGTTTTCCTTGGGGTAAATATACATCAATTTAGTGCGATGAGCAACAGCCAAAATCCTGTCATGGACACGCGCTCGCCGCGGAGGCAGACCTGACATGTTTCCGCGAGGGGCCGGTTAATCGCGGCCCATGTCCATGCACGCGTCATGGTTCACAACGGCGCGGATGAAACATGTCAGGTTTTACCAGTTTTCGCGAGGGGCTGGTTGATCGCGGCCTATGTCCGTGCACGCGTCATGGTTCACAACGGCGCGGATGAAACATGTCAGGTCACTCAATCACCTTGACAACTTACTAACTAGTAAGTAAAACCCGACCTTAATGGTCAGAACTACAAATACCCAACGAACGATCCTGGATTTGGCTGGGTCTTTTTTGCAAGAGAAGGGCTTTAACGGCTTCAGTTACGCTCACATCGCGGCGGAACTGGGGGTGAAGAACGCTGCCATCCATTATCACTTTCCCACAAAAGAGGCGTTGGGATGTGCGGTGATTAAGCGTTATCGTGACCGTTTCCAGTTATGGATCAACAACGCGCGCGTAAAGGATTTGTCCCCTCAGGAAAAACTGGACTGGTTTTTCAGCATTTACACAAACATGCGGGCAGATAGCGGCAAGATCTGCCTGGCGGGTTCGCTGGAGACCGAGTTCAATTCCATCCCCGACCCATTGCGTGAACAAACTAAAGCATTAACCAGGGAATTACTTTCCTGGCTTCAAGCCACACTAAATTAAGGGAAGGAGGCAGGCGTATTTCAATTCAACGGTGATCCTGCAAACAAAGCCGCTTTGATCCTGTCCAGTGTGCAGGGCGCTTTGCAAATGGCGCGCGCGTTGGGAACAGCCAAGTTCGATGCCGTTGTTGAGCAGAATAAAACGGACTTACTGGCGTAATTTTTTTTGTCGTCGAAACTTACTACTTAGTAAGTATTTTATAGGAGAAAATATGGCAACTTTAACGTTCAATCTCGAATCTCAGGCAATCGTGAAAAAAGTGTATCGCGCGTTTTTCGGGCCCGCGAAGTAAGAGGTCAAATCAACAGACGAGGCGATCCTCGAACGCGGGAACAATTATCGGGTCCAGCTTGGAGGCGGCGAGTTGGCTGTCTCAAGCTGGGGAAGCGGGAGTCCCGCCGTTTTGCTTATGCACGGCTGGGGCGGAAGTCGCGCTCAGATGACGGGTTTCGTGGATCCCCTGCTGGCGGCGGGATATCGCGTCGTGGCGTTCGACCAACCCGCGCACGGCGAGTCGGATGGAAAGACAACCAACATCCTTGAAATAACGCCGGCGCTGGAAAAAGTGGCGGAGCGTGAAGGAAACTTTGATGCCATCCTCGCCCACTCCTTCGGCGCTCTGGTTACATCCTACGCGCTCGTAAATAAAAAAGTGCCGCCTCCCGCGCGACTCGTATATTTTGGCGCGTTTAATCGGCTATTAGACTCACTCCCGCGCTTTCAAGTCCAGGCACAATTATCCGATGAGATCATCGAAGGTCTGCGCACCATGCTCTATGAGAACTTTGGCAAGGATGTGCTGGATTCCATTAACAATGAAATGCTCGTTCAGCAGATCAATATCCCCGCGTTGATGTTCCACGATACGGCGGACAACGTCACACCAATTGAAGATAGCCGCGCCATCGCGCAAGCTTGGAAAAGTGCGCAGTTGGTCGAGACGGAGGGGTTGGGTCACAGGGGCGCTTTGCAGTCAGAGAAGATACACGATCAAGTTGTGGCATTTATGCAAAGCGCCGCGAAGCACGCGAAGACCGCCACACCTGCCCTGGCGGGCGGTGCCAGGGAGAAAAAGCATAATCCAGAATCTTTTTTCAAGATAATCTGTGTGATGGTTTAACATTT
>Ga0210036_1003689_pt1 | contig 14794 bp, 10 predicted proteins | sample CryGeymeta201515_FD_185469 | JGI IMG/M metagenome (GOLD analysis project Ga0210036, IMG submission 185469) | Groundwater microbial communities from Crystal Geyser aquifers in Utah, USA - Crystal Geyser metaG 2015-15 (SPAdes) (version 2) | ecosystem: Environmental > Aquatic > Deep subsurface >...
TCTTCATTTGCAGCATGATTCTCCGCGGAGGAAAGTTCCCAACATCTTTTGTTGGGCGACAATCACCGTCGTTTGTCGTCGTTGTTCTCCTCAAATGCGATGGCATGTGGCGCTGTGGAATACTCTCTGTCTGTTGTGGTGGTGGTGGTGCATGCTTGCTGAAGAATCCTGTCGTCTGGCTTTCCGAATGTTCAATTCTTTCACTGGCACACCATCTGAGTCACTTTGCTGCCGACGGGGTCGCTGTAAAATCAATTCCCTCGGCAATAATATGTTCTTCTTGTGTCTGGTGGCACGGCTGCTGTTTCTCTGGGACTTGCGGTTGTTCCTTTTTTGTGTGGCGTCCTTCCCTATTTTGAGGGTTCTTTCGCTCCTTTCGCTGCTTTTTCTGTGCCTTCGAAAGCTGCTCGTGCATGGCCACGGATTTGGCGTTGTTTGGCTTGAAGATTGGTTCGAGGCTTGGCTCGACCACAATGCGTTCCCGCAATGGTACGCTATTATGGATTTGTTGTATCCGAGGGCCCTTCATGCGCTGCAAATAACCTCGTACCTGAGCTTGAATGGTAATAGCATTCAAACTTCTGAATTTCTTTTTGGTTTGCTCAAGGGCCAACAGACTCCTGTACAGCAACCGTTGAATGTATCCTCGTGCGATGGCCTGAATTTTGGTCGCATTTTCATCGCGCTTCTTTCTATTTGGTATTTGTCGAGCAATGGAAAGATTGGACATGGTACTCCCCATGTCGGATTGGGAGTCCCCAATTGAGCGATTATCATGTTGAGTAGCAGGCACGCGTGGCGAAAGTCGATCCATTCCACGAAGCGAATTCAACTGCCCCATGCGAACTGATACCTCACTTTCTTCTGACTCGCTTTGATCAGTAGTTGAGGTGAACACGGTGAGCTTATTTTTTCCTACATGCTCCTCCTCTCTAGCACGCCTTGCTGGTTTCGGAGATCCCAACCCTGTCACAAACCGTTTGCATGATACACTCCTTCTTTTTTTTTGCCTAGCCTCTGGCTTGGTCTTGAACACACTGCCGCTTTGTTTACTGTATCGTTGCCTCTGCAGGAAGCCCCGAACTTGAGCTTGAATCTGAATGGCAAAAAACTTTTTCTTGGACTCTTCCTGTTTTCGAAGAAGAGCTCGTCAGTGTTTTATTAGTGTAGCAATTAAGTCTAAGTTATTCTATCGATCAATTCAACCAGCAGCAACTTACCATAATGAGCCTACTCTTGCATGCAAAGCGACTCATATACCCGCGAGCATACGATTGTACTAATATGATCTTGGCCACTTGCTGTTTTTTCAGCTTGGCGGCATTAGCACTTCGATGTAGGCGTTCCCCGCGAGCAGGACTTCTGGTTTCACTGTTAAGCGACATCACAGCAATGGAAGTTGGAAGTTTGCTTGTGAGCCCTTTGCTGCAATTTCCACCATGGCTCTTCTTCTCGGCTCTTGAAGATGGGTTCCTCCTTCGACTTGAAATCTTTCTAGCCTGGCTCAGCCCACTCAATAGGGAAGACGACTCAGAGATAAGACTTCGAATACTTCCATCTAAATTCTGCTGCGACCTACGATCCCGGCTATAGTCCAAGCTACCGTACATGATCTTTCGTGAGGTCATCTCCAAGCTAGGCTGTCCGACGTTCGACGTCATATACAGCGAGGTTCTAGTCGGAAATCGGAAATTCTATCTTATCGTCCTACTTGCAGCCTTGGTCATGATGAGTGAATTGTGAATTGTCAAGAAACTCGATTGCTTTTTCTGAAATGCACTTTCTTGCACTTCTTCCAACTAGAGTAGCTACTAGCGCTACGATGAAAGCTCTTGTAGTTTGTGTGAGAATCAGGTGGTAGTCGTAGTTCTCAAAAATGGGATACTCGACGGTAGTAATGTACTCGAGTACGAGTATTAGTACGGAAGAAGCTTCTACTGGGAGTATGGTACCAGGTAGACTACTCGAGTACCTGGTACTCATACTTACCAGGTACCATACTTAATAAGTAGTCTACTCGTACGGTACTAGTAAATCTCTTGCCCTCCTTTGATTTATTTTGTGCTTTGAATTCGAGCGAATAAAAGGAAAAGGATAATGATAATCAAGTTCACGTTTAGTCCCGTGGGACCTATTGTCGGTCGTCCTCAGCATTGCAAATGCTCCTCCGAAAAAGAAAAAAAATCGAAATTTAAGACTGGCGCATTAGAAACCGGGGGCAATGTTCTGCCATGCGTCCGGAGAAACCAAAAACCTTGTTTTTCATAAAACAAGTTTAAAGTTGACAATGGCAAAAATACTGCCGTAACTCAATGAAAACATCATAATAATTACTATTAAGCATACATAAAATCTAAATAAAGTATAGGCTAATAGATTGGGTAAAGGAACTGGGTAATTTGATTAAGTTTTCATTAAACGACACCACTTTCGTTCTCAGTATTTTCCACAATGCTGCTGCTGTCGGGAGCTTCATGATCATCAACAGCGTCAGTGCTTGTCCTGCTTCTCTCCGTCCTCAGTCTTTTAGATTCCTTTGTATTTGTGGTAACAGTAGCACGTCTCTTCACTCCAGGGTCTTCGTTGAAGAACTTCCAGTCCTTGTGCTTGGAAGGGGGGACCAAAAGCCTCCATTTATCGTAAAGTTCTTTCCACTTGATGTCCTGCAATCCAGGTTCAGGGATCCTGTCTGGTTTTGCAAAACCCATAGCACCCCAGTCCGTATCCTTGTATTTGTTCAACACCAGCTCCTGCATTGTCTCTGGTTCTCCATGGGTTGTTTGACAGAAGAGCTGGCTTATGCTTGGATCCCGATCGCAATCCACCACAAAGACATGCTGCTTCTTCACATCCTTTGGTACTTTCATGAATCGATTCTCCATAGCATCCCAGTCAAAGAAACCCTGTGGCTTTTGAACGTCAATGTCCGGATGGTTGTCAAGGACTTCAAAAAGGTCTTTGGGTGTGTGGACATCTGCTTTCCGATACTCTTTCTTTAAAAGGTTGAACATGCGGTCGCAACTATTCTTTGTATGTCCTCGCACAAGGAAGATTGCTCTTGCAACCCTGCACAACTTTCTTTTCACCATGTAGAAAAGCAACCTGAACACCATCCTGTTCTTGTTCTGCCCACCACAGTTGTCAAACACCAAGTTGATTTCCGGTGCTGGCACATGATTATCAAACACAATGCCTGTATCCAAATCAAACAGTGGAAGCAACCCATTTCTTCCAAACTCTTGCCACAACAATGAACACACATTGTTGCCTCCTTTCTTACCTTGGTCTTCCAAGTACACAAATGCAGTCATTGCCGATGGATTGAAGGAATTGTCAACAACACCAAAGCAATAAGCATTGACCGGTGAGTAGTAGTATGTCTCTCCAGGCTGTTCCCCCCCAAAGTTTGGCACGTACATGTTTTGCGCATAGTCTGCAGTGAAACACCATCGTCTTTCATGTCTTTCACTTGGAAAAGCCACTCGATCCTGTTGAGCTTCTGCAACCTTTTGGTTGACATACTCTCTTTGTTGTTGTGCTGCTTTCACATGACTTGCAGCTTTCAAAATGAGCTCTTCACTTGCAAGTGCAGACTGCAAATTTCCATCGATATCCTCCTCCTCAAAGCCAGACATAATGGAAGAGTCGTCATCATCATCTGAAGTCGCCTGTAGTTGATTGATCCGGAACTTCGTTTGGTTGGCAAAGATGAAGCAGTCTCCACATATGTCTTCTCTTGGCTTTGGTATCACAAGCTTTGCGTGGTTCGTCTTCCAGTATCGCATGAACGTTCGATATGAAGGGGGAGTTGGCAGCCTTGGTGTTACGTCCTCGTCCTCGTCGTTGCCTTGACTGCTGGTTAGTGCAGTGGTAGTAATTCTCCCAACAGCATCTGAAGAATATATGTAGCCATTGTTGCTTAGAAACTTCTTGTAGAGGCCTCTCTTTGACAAGTATGTAGGCAACTCAATCAACTCATCATCATTGTCTCGCAGCTCGCATGTGTTTTCTCCTGTCTTTGAAAGAGCTTTCACAAGACGAGTGGCTCGTGGAGAGGCAAGTGTTTCCACAAACTGGAAGAAATCTTTCAATGCATTGATGTTGGCATCGTCCTTTGCAGATCTGTTGCTTCCATCACGACCTTTGTGTCCATGCAATGGAAGTGGAACTCCAGTTTTCACACACTTCCAGATGGAGTTCCACCGGATCCTGCTGAAACCAATCACTCTAGCAACGGCATTCTTGCACACCATGTATTGTATTTGTCCTGACGAGCCTGGAAACAAATACAGTCGAGTGCCCCTGACGAATCTTTTGATATTCAATGCGTGCTTCATCCATTCCATTGCAATTTGCCTTTGTCCATTCCAGTCCAGGATTGCAAATGAATACAAGTTTGCAGCCATCAATTGTCGTTCAACAAGCGTCACAGAGTTATTCAAGTCTGCAAGGCATGTGCATCTTGTCTGTTGCAATGGCTTGTCAAGGTCAAAGCAAAAGGAACTTGTCCGGAAAAGATGGAATAGATACGCTTCAATCCACTCTTTCCGGGTCAAAACATCCAGTTTCTCTCGCACCTTCTCACCGGAACTGTACCATTCACGATGGATGGCTTTAAGAGGACTTGTCTGATGCAAGTCAGGTGGATTATCTGCCATATTCATGCCGGTGGAAGCTGTTGAATTCGCCATTGTCCATTTAAATTTGGTTCGTGTTTTTGAAAAAATGGACTCGGGACTCTTTTTTCCCAGTCCCTAAAGACACCTGGCAGTTTGAAACGTCTTTTTATAGTATAAAACAACCTCTAATCATTAAACCAACTACATGAATGGATAGAGCATAAAAAATACTATAAGATAGCATCTCTAACTAAATTTCAAGTTTTTCGGTATTTTGACGGGCGACAACAGACTAGCCCCCGGTTTCTAATGCGCCAGTCTTAAATACGAACGAGAAAGATAACCGTTAACCCTACATGAGTCCATCAAATAAAACAAAGAAAACAAAACAAATAAATGCAGTCGACAAGACCTTTGACATGAGCATACATACAAAATACAAACTATAGTACTTACTAAACTAGAGATACGCTTGAATGCAAACTTACCGAGCCTAGCCTGTATATCATTTTAGAATCTAAGTAGAGCCATGTCCAGTAATTTTGAGGTTCGTTAGGGTATAGAAGAATGAATGAACCAATGAGGAATATTTTGGTATGCCGATTCATCATTCGTTGCCAACCGTCTTACACTGTCGCTTTCGTCGTTTGCTTCGCATTATTTGATTTGACAATAACTCTCTGCTACAGTTCCCGGAATTTTATTCCTTTCCTCCCTTTTTTACTATTCAACCAGTTCTTTCGACGAAAGAAAAGCAAATGGCCTTGTGGCAAGAATTGATCTTAAGATATCACACGGAAAATAAAATAAAAACTCTCGTAGTGCACGACTGTCCTTTGTGGAAGAATGAGGCGATTGGACGGCAACTATCACCGGAGGATATTTCTATCGTGATGCAGGAATTTTGCAACAGTGGACACGGAGAATGGCAGGACGAGAATCGCACACGTTGCCGTATCTTGTGGAGGAAACCAGAGCAGCTGGCAACCGATATTTACCAGTGGGCCGAAACAAATGCCTACATCAACAATATTTGTACGCTTTATGAACTGCACAGTGGTGAAGATGTCAATGGAATGTCATTTCAGGGAGCAGACGAGGATCTCTTGCGGCGAGCACTTTCTATTCTGGAAGGACAGGGGAAGTGTGCCATTTTCAAAGGGGATACGTCCGACGAGGATGGTATCAAGTTCCTCGGTTAGTACTGTAGCCCGAGTCAGGATAAGAATGGTTTTCTCTAACCGAGTACTATATAATTATATTCATAACCAATCGGACTGCCTTTTGTTACTTAAAAATGTGTTTATTAAAAAATAATATACTTTTATGCGCCACTGCTAATGAAGCTTAATCATCGAATAAGTCATCCAAATCATCGTCGCCGTCCCAAGCGGCGTCAGTGGCTCCGCCAGTATCTGCGGCCAGAGAACCTCCCCAACTTGATCCAGAGACCGGCGCTGATCGAGGCACCTGGAATTTCGGCTGGACAGCAAGACCCATGCTAGCAAAAATATCGTCATCTTTCGGCTTTGGACGAGCCGGTGTCTTGTTCGCCAAGGGGGCAGCAAACGATGTAACCTGTTGTGGATGAGTTTGCGATGGTGGCTGAAGAGTGTGAAGCCGATTTGAATTCAGCTTTAGGCCCTTCTTTTGAGTTAAAGGCGATACAAACTTCTTTTCCATAGATGGAGACCGCTGTTTTAGCGACAATCCTGCTGGCGAATGATCGTGCGACATTTGTGACCCGCCGGCAAGTTCCACATCGCCGTTCTTACCAGCGTCGTCCCAACCCCAATCGTCATCGTCGGAGCCAGAACCTCTGAAAGTACAAGAGCAGCAAATAAAGTATCAGTTGAGAGTCATCTCAACGAACTGTAAAGGAACGAAACATCACAACAGTTCCGCGACTTACACAGTGCGGTATTTTCCTTTGTGAGCACCTCCTGGAACTTGCTGGCCCATTGAAATTCCACCACCCATGCGGCTTCCACGACAAAACTTGAAAAAAACTCCGACGCCAACAAGAATAAAAAAGCCGAAGAAATACAGTCCAATGTTGCCTTCATCGTCATCATACCAGGGCTCATATGATTCTGCTAGAGTGCTGCCACCAGTCGTGCCCGTGGAAGGAGCGTTCCCATCAATATTTTCTGGCGGTGTGCTTTCAGCTGCTTGTGGACTCCAATCGCCACTGCCAGTGGGGTCAGACGGGACAACAATGTCATTGCTCTTACCAGACAAATCATCGTAGTCGCTACCTGGGTTTTCTTGGTCGGTATCGTCGTCGTCCTTTTCGTTTTCAAAATTTTCATTTTCACCATATCCTGGTATTGATCCATCATCCTTGTTAGTCGTATCATCGTCGTCCTCCTCAAGTTCTCCTGAATTGTCTGTTTCTGGGGTCTCATTGACCTGTTGATCATCACCCATTTTCGGTGTCTCGCCATCAGTACTATCTTCGTCGGTGTCAAATTGAGTATCATCTGTTTCAGAAGTCCTGCCATCTGTGTCTTCATCTCCATTATTTTCAGAGTCATCCTTTGGTGTCTCTCCATCAGTGTCTGTATCTTCTGCAGCATCTTCTGTCTCTTCATCATCAGTGGCATCCTCTTTGGGTGTCTCCCCGTCAGTATCTTCATCTTTGTCCAATTGTCCATCATCTGCTTTGGAAGTCTTGCCATCTGTGTCTTCATCTCCATTATTTTCAGAGTCATCCTTTGGTGTCTCTCCATCAGTGTCTGTATCTTCTGCAGCATCTTCTGTCTCTTCATCATCAGTGGCATCCTTTTTGGGTGTCTCCCCGCCAGTATCTTCATCTTTGTCCGATTGTCCATCATCTGCTTTGGAAGTCTTGCCATCTGTGTCCTCATCTCCATTATTTTCAGAGTCATCCTTTGGTGTCTCTCCATCAGTATCTGCATCTTCTGCAGTCTTATTGGCATCTTCTGTCTCTTCATCATCAGTGGCATCCTTTTTGGGTGTCTCCCCATCAGGATCTTCATCTTTGTCCAATTGTGCATCATCTGCTTTGGAAGTCTTACCATCTGTGTCTTCATCTCCATTATTTTCAGAGTCATCCTTTGGTGTCTCTCCATCAGTATCTGCATCTTCTGCAGTCTTATTGGCATCTTCTGTCTCTTCATCATCAGTGGCATCCTTTTTGGGTGTCTCCCCATCATTGTCTTCATCTTTGTCAAATTGTCCATCATCTGCTTTGGAAGCCTTGCCATCTGTGTCTTCATCTCCATTATTTTCAGAGTCATCCTTTGGTGTCTCTCCATCAGTGTCTGTATCTTCTGCAGTCTTATTGGCATCTTCTGTCTCTTCATCATCAGTGGCATCCTTTCTGGGTGTCTCCCCATCAGGATCTTCATCTTTGTCCAATTGTCCATCATCTGCTTTGGAAGTCTTGCCATCTGTGTCCTCATCTTCATTATTTCCAGAGTCATCCTTTGGTGTTGCTCCATCAGTGTCTGCATCTTCCCCAGCCTTATCAGCATCTGCTGTATCTTCATCACCAGTGGCATCCTTTTTGGGTGTCTCCCCATCAGGATATTCACCTTTGTCTGATTGAGCATCATTTGTTTTGGAATCTGTGTCCTCATCATCGTTATTTTCATAGTCATCCTGTAGAGCCTTTCCATTACTGTCTTTGTCTTCCACAGTCACATCTGCATCTTCATCAACTTTTGCATCATCTTCATCAACAGTGGCTTTGCTTGACTTATCCTTCTTTTTCATTTCTTCTTTCCACTCATCTTCAACTTTAAGCTCTTCCTTCATCTCCTCTTCTTCTTCCTCTTCGTCGAGCTCAGCTTTTTCCTCGTTTGTGAGTTCACTGTCGTCCTTGGCTGCAGATGCGTTTGTAGCTGAAGCATCCTCTACAGGACTTTTCGTGGGAGGACTGGTAGAGGCTCCGGTGCTTTCGTCATTTTCGGAAGTTGTAGGTTCAGTTTCGGCCTTCGTGCTGTCAGAGTTCTCTGATGCCGTTGAGGATGAAGCAGCTGCGTCTTTTGGGGCACCCGTCTCATTTTCTTCATCTTCAGTTTTAGTCTCTGTTGTAACTGGCGCTGACGTGGGGATTGACGATTCTGCTGTTGTGGTATTTTCCGATAGGCCTGCGGTAGCTTTTGTGCTTGCTGTTGTGGGTGCCTCAGTTTTGGAATCATTAGCGGGGGAGGTTGTCGTGGTTGTGCTCTCGGCGACTTCACCTTTGTCGTCATTTTCATTAGCTGTTGTGGGGCTAGGTGTCGCTGCCTTTTCATCCTCTTCCTCTTCAACAGCTTCATTTTCGACATCTTTCTCATCAACAGCTTTTTCATCAACAGGGATCGCTGTGGGATTCGATGATTTTGCTTCCTCGTCCTTTTCCTCTTTGCCATCTGCGTCATCAGCAGGAGCTGATGTCGGGCTAGATGTTTCTTTACCATCATCAGCCGCAGCTGCGGTAGGAGCAGAGGTTTTCACTTTCTCAGATTTTTCATCCAAATCGGCAGTGGTCGGGCTTGCTGTGGTGGCGGGAACATTCTTCTCGTCCGTATCTTCTAAAACCCTATGTCCAGTCGTGGTAGGTTGAGCTTGAGAAGCAGCATCAAAAATCCCAGTGGGAAAATTATTCTCTAATATTTGGACGGCTTCCAGGGCCTTACGACGCCATTGTGCTACCACACCAGGACGCAAGGACGAAGCACTGGCATTATAACAATTGGGAGCAGTGGTGCTCAGCAGCAGCAGCAGTAGCAGCCAGCATCCAGAGAGGAAAGTCAATCGTTTCGTAGGAAATATGGAAACGAATTTTGCCATTTTTTGCTTATCAATACTGAAAATATGAAACAGCAAAAAGCTCTGAAAACTTATCAAGGAAGAAGTAACAAATATGTTAGGGAGAGGAGGTTAAATTAACTTGTCTGCCTTGCTACTTGCTTGTTGTCGGTTAATAATATTATCCAGTTTCTGTGAATTTTCTACTCCATTATTTTTGCGCTGCAACACCTTCACTTTCGTCATTGCCTCCTGCGACAACGCGGTTGCCTGGCCTTCGCCCGTAAGTATTTTTACGGGTTACAGTTTTTTTTTAGAACCATGGATTTTTCAATTATTATCCCTCTCTCACTAATTATTCATTTCAAATACAAAGTCAACAACGAACACACACGACGTCTCTTTTTAATCTCTACTACTAGGAACGATCCCATAGAGCAATAAATGAGGTAAGAAAACGGAAGAGAATGTCAGATGTTTCTGCGGAGGAAACAACAAATAAAAAGAATGATCAACAACAATCATATACTTCCGTCGTCCAACCATCCGATCATCAAGAGCATGATTTGTTGCTGTTGCTGCGACCACCCCTGTTGCAACCCACACCTCCAGACCATGATGAATTAGTGCGACCCATGATTTGTCGTCTTTTTATTGCTTCCCATACGCTGCGAATGGATACAGAAACGAGATTTACTGCCGTTGTTTTGTGGCATCGGTATTGCAGTGCTCGGACGACGTCGGTTTCAGCAACTGCAGCAGCAGCAGCAGCAGCAGCTTCCAACAACGACAACGACGATGATACTGGTAGGTTCGCTGGGGTTTTCCACGACGACAAAGACGATGATGTATGGACAGCGGCAGCTTGTTTATTTTTGGCTAGTAAAGTGGAAGAAGAACCGCTGCGTCTGCGAGATATCATTAATGTGGCACACATGATTTTGAAAGGACGATCATCTACAATCGTAGATACCAAAAATGGACCTCAACCGCCCGCCGAGACGATGATTCGTGTCGATCGTACTTCTGCAAAATCAGACAACACCAACACCAATGTGCTCCCTATCAGTATTTCTGTTTGTCAAAATCCACCTCCATTGGACGAACACTATTGGAAAACCAAAGAACAGATCGTCCGAGCAGAACAAATTGTTTTGCGTTGGATCGGCTTTGACACGTTCGTGTCCAAACCTCATCGTGCCGTGCCCATCTTGCTCGAATCGAAACCAGAATTATTATGTCAAACGTGGGGCTTATTATTAGTAGTAGTAGTACCGTGTGACCAACTGGTACCGATGGCCTGGAAGAGGCTGAACGATGGACTGTTTTACAGCACGGCGTTGCAGCACTCGGTCGTCGAATTGGCATGTGCTGCGATTGGTTTGGCCGTAGAAGAAATATGGCTACTCAATCGATCAAATGATAACAAAGACAGTAGTAATATCAATGCTAACAATAGTGAGAGAACGTGTGACAGTGTTCCCTGGTGGAGAGCTTGGAATGTGACGGACATATCCTACAAAGAAACAAAAACAGCGTTGTCAAAGGCTACAGAGTTGCTAAAGAATATGGGGGGGAATTCAAATGGTTTCACGCACACAACCGAGACGTTGAGTAGTAGCTGATTGGTAGGGATAGATACAAGCTAGCTAGCTAGCTAGCTACTTGGCAATAGCTGGTCTGTGTAAAAAATGAAACTAAAAAAAAGCAGAGGGGGTTGACTCTTTTTTTTTTTTCAGCCATTACTACCAGGTACTACATCTTTTGCTCTTTATTTCCCGGGATTCACGAGTCGTAAAGTCATCATTCCGCGGACCTCATTGTTGTTTTGGCTGCATTCCCAAATCCATTGCTACCAGGTACATGCACGTGCAGTCAGTCGTCTTACCTTGCTGAAAACTTCTCGCTCAAACATACTGTACAATCAATAATAGATCAGCCAAACGTAGATTAACTTTCAGTTTACACACAATTATCTATCATGGCAGTAGTACAGAAGCCCGTGAGTGGCGCTATGAGCCCCAAAGGCAACAAGAGGTATGAGATCTTTCGCGGTATAATATTCCATTCAGTATGATTCATCATCAGCCAGTCGTCTCCAACAGTTTCTTCGGATACGACCCATGACTTGACATTGACATCTACGAATATTCTGCTGTTGTTGTTGCTGCTGCTTCCGCATAATAATAATACAAGTTCATCTGACCATTCTCTTGTTGTTCGTCTCCTTCCCTCTTTATTTTATTTTAAATCTACCTGGTTGTTTTTTACGTAGCGGATCGCAATTAGCGAAAATTTGCTTTGGCCTTTTTGCCATTACTGCTGTGATCTTTTTATTTTCCATGGGAGGTGAAAAGCCAGAGAACGACAATTTACGTTCTGGCCAGGCTCATCACACTGGAGCTGGAAGCAACTTACAGATCACGACAGCTCCCAAGTCTTTTTCCGGTGGTGGTAGCAAGGCGACTGTCGGATCGACTGTTGGTAATTCCGCTGGAGGTAAGGACGACGCTGGTCGTGGACATTGGGTAGAAGGAGATGGTGAGATTGATGTGGCAGCAGAGGAAGCCAAAAACTTGAAAGAAACCATAGAATACGAAGAGGAGGCTATTGAGGAATCTGGCCAAGAGGAAGTAGAAAGACAAGAGGAAGGTTTACTTGGAAGTGCCATCGCCAGCATGAAAAGCGCCATCCAATCCAAAGTAGCAACACTTATGGGAAGCGGTGCTTCGGAAGCAGAAATTGAAGAAGTTACAGAAGAAATTGAGTCCCAATTGAAAAACGACACAGAGACAAAATTGGAAGCTGTGGCTAAAAAGTTAGAGGACGAGAAGAAGGAGGAGCTTGAAAACGAGGTCGAAGAGGAAGAGAACAGTGAAAACACCGATGGAGAAATCGAGGAAAATGTTGCCGATCAAGGCGATGAGGCAGTTGTTGAGGTTCGGGAGCAAATTGATGAAGCTGCTGTGAAACTCAAGCAAAATATGCGAGAGCGGGCAGCCGAAATCGAGAAGCGCATCATGGAGAATCGTCTCTCGCAGCGTCTTGGTCGACCAATCAAGCTCAAAATTGTAGACGGCGACGTCGAAATGGACAACAACCAGGCCATTCAACAATCCCAACAAGCCACACCACCTCTTCCTCGGGGAAGCTATCCTCCAGTTCTCGGTCAATACCAGCAACCGATACCGACAGGGGGGTTTCAACAACCCGGGTTCCAGCAACCCGGGTTCCAGCAACCACAAGATGGGCTTCAGCGGGGTGGACAGGGTGGATATCAGCAAAACTACGCCCCCCAAGGACAGTACCAGCAGCTTCCACCTCAAGGACAGTATCAGCAGCAACAACCTTTTCAGCCCTCAGGTGGGTATCAGCAACCAGTTCCTCAAGGGCAATATCAACAGCAGCAGCAGCAGCAGCAGCAGCAGCAGCAGCAGCCTTTGCAACAAGGTGGATTTCAACTTGAGCAGCCTCAGGGAAGCCAAGCTCCTGTAGGTGGCGCCACTCCACCTGTCGAAAATTCAGCAGGTCAAAATGAAGGAGAGACAACCGATGATGACGATGACAGCAGTTGAATGATATCAAAAGGATAGTATTGGGTGTAACATGGCAATAGCTGGTGAAACTATATAATTGGAATGACAAATATTTTGAAATCTAAAATTTCGTGTAATACCACTTCCTTTTTGCTGCAGAATTCACGGTGCACGATTTCCACGTCTAACCGTTAGTATAAAAGCGGAAAATTTAAAGTGATATACAGTACTCAAATTTGGATGATTGTGCTTAGTTATAAGGGCGAAGAATAGATGATGTTCTGTTACAGCACGAAGCTTTCAGGAGGTACCCAGTCTTGTCCTTCCTTGCCTTGAGGTCTAAATACGGCTGTTGTTTGAGGAATGGCATCTCCACTCGTAACGTAATAGATCAATGAATATCGTTCCCCTTCGTAGGCTGAGACCCAATGAGGAAAACGACCATCGACTTTCCCAAATTTTCCCTTGGTGTCAACTTCAGCAACGATCGTAGCAGAGCATTCCACGCAAATTTTGCCGCCATTCTTAAATGTTCCCATGCTTATACCGTAAAATGGTCCCTTGTTCAATGTGTCAATATGTGGCGAACCAGAAAAGTTGTGCGTCACGGCCAATGCTGTAAATCGATCAGCAAATTCTGGATCCACTTCCATGATGGCTTTTGTTGCGAGCTTCCACACTTTGGCGTACCGTTTGAGCTTTGCAGCTTCTCGCTTGGCCCTGGAACCCACACCTGAATTGGTTTCAGGTTTCTGCAGAATCATGTAGTGCTGTGCGGCAATTTTAGGGCGTTCTCGATCGTGAGGCCACTCCAGCGACTGTAGTTCTGTTTCCAATTCTTTTAGAACATCAGGCGGACACGGTATTCCTCGTTCCTGACGAATGACCCGAGGACCTACTTTTTCGTAGCACTGTAGCAGATTATTCATGAGTACTTTACGATCATGGCCTTCTTCTTTGCTTATGTCCACCCCAACAGAAAAGGTCCGCTCCAAACGTTTTCGTAATTGTGGTGTGCTGAGGGGCTCTAGCTGGGAACGAAGCAGAGTAGCATCTCTATCACCAGCTGACAATTTCGGCTCCGGAGATACGGTCCTATTGACAGTCAGCAGCAGTTCCACTCGATCGGGGAGTTTTGATGCCAATATCTCACGAGCCGCATCTTTAATCTTGGAATTGTATCGCAAATCTAACAGTTGGAGATTGGGAAGTGCTGCAAGTTCGTCTACAGGAAGCAATCTGGGGCGAATATTGTTGGACAATACTATAAGCTTTGTCAGCTCTGTCAATCTTTGAATTTCTTTTGGAAGACTCTGCAAAGAATTGCGACTGACATTCAATACTCTCAGGGCCGTCAGGTGAGAACAAATCCAGGCTGGCAAGATCTTGAACCGGTTTCGGCTCAAATCCAACATTGTCAGGGAGAGACAAAAAGTGGGACTTAACCACCGGGACAAATCGTTCGGTATAGGCTGTGACTCGTCTTGTTCTAGTCTGCGACAAGTTTGCGAATCAAGCGACATTAGCGAGAGCTCGTGCGATGTCTCCGCTTCATTCAGTGCATCTTCGACATCGACGGGTTCCATCACACAGTCAGGTGTCATCTTCATGTTCGTCTATCTTGAGACACGGTAGGAACCCCCTTCAATTTTTCAATGTCCTACTTTCGAGTAGTTATTACAACTTTGGAAGTAAGACAGCCGATGTGATGAGGTATTTTTATCAGATTAAATTAATTGTTTTGAAAACAGTCAAAAATCGCAACACCTTGACCTTCTCAGAGCCAGCCGAAGGGAACGTGAGACAAGGAGACCCGAATCCGACGTCACCGGAATGACCCGAAATGCCCCATCCCGTCTCCCACTCAGAAACAGGAAC
>Ga0210036_1003697_pt1 | contig 14773 bp, 8 predicted proteins | sample CryGeymeta201515_FD_185469 | JGI IMG/M metagenome (GOLD analysis project Ga0210036, IMG submission 185469) | Groundwater microbial communities from Crystal Geyser aquifers in Utah, USA - Crystal Geyser metaG 2015-15 (SPAdes) (version 2) | ecosystem: Environmental > Aquatic > Deep subsurface >...
ACCTTTCTAAGAAGCGTTTACCAAGCGTGTATCATATCTATCAAGCATGTATCAAACAAATACCAACCGCCTATAAACCATCTGTCTCACTTTAGTTTGTCTAAGCTTAGACCCTCCTGCATAAGAAGAAGGTTTCCGCACCCAAGATTCTTCAGTCGCATTCGCTCCTTCAGAATGACACCCTAATATCTTATTCTTAGAACTCGCTCTCTCAACCCGCACCTTCTGAATTCTGGCTCCGGACTCCTGGCTACTGCTTTTTCTGTGAGCCGTTTATTATTGACAGAAGCGTGGTAAATATACTTTAATGTATTTAAAACTATTTATATATAGGATGCGAAATGACACGTAGAGTTTTAGTGCAGTTGTTTGATGCACTTTCGGATGATACCAGGTTAAAAATAGTGATTATGCTGAGCAAGCAGGATGCCGACGCGAGCTGTCAGGTGTTGCGAAAGCAGTTCAACCTGAGCCAGCCCGCGATGTCGCATCACTTTAAGATTTTGAAACAGTGTAGGGTTGTGACGACCAAGAAATATGGAAGGCACGTCTACTACTCCCTGAACCGGGAGCTGCTCGGTACCTACCTGGAGCGATTCATTCAAGATATACAGAACGGCGGAGTGAGAGATGAATAAGTTTACACATATCGTTGAAATAGATAGAGAATTAAAACCGAATGATAACGGCCTGCTCGACGCGTACTCCGCGACGGTGACAACCGCCGCCGCCAAGGTCGGTCCTGCAACCGTTCATATAAGTTTTGGGGTACGGCAGAATACCTGGCCCTTTTCACAGGGATACGTCCAGGGTACGGGGTCCGGCATTATCATCAACAAGAACGGGCTTGTCCTTACGAACAACCACGTGGTGAACGGTACCGCGTCCGTCATGGTACACTTGCCGAACGGCCGCAGCTTCAAGGGACAAGTTGTCGGCAGAGACCCCGCGCATGATGTTGCGCTCGTCAGGATAGATGCCGAGAACCTGCCGACCGCCAAGCTGGGTACATCGAAGAACTTATTGCCGGGGCAGCTGGTTATCGCGATCGGTAACCCTCTGGGCTTTACCTGGACCGTAACCGCAGGGGTCATCAGCGCTACTCACAGGGAATTGCAGGTCAACAGGGGTTTTAACCTGAAGAATTTGATCCAGGTGGATGCTTCGATCAATCCCGGAAACAGCGGCGGACCCCTCATAAATTCCCGGGGAGAAGTTATCGGGATTACGACCGTAATGGTCCTTGGGGCTCAGAACATAGGGTTCGCGATTGAGATAGACCCGATCAGAAAAGCACTCGGTAATTTCCTGGCGGAAGACGAGGAAACGGTGCCGCTGGGGATATCCGGTAAACGGCAGAAGTTTGCTCTTGAAAACAGCGAGAATCCCGACCGGCAAACAGCTACGGGCGTGCTCGTAACCGATATTGAGAAGGACAGCCTGGCAGATCAGCTAGGCGTAGAAAAGGGTGATATGATCATCGCTTTGGATACCCACAGGATCGAGGACCCAAAGGATCTCGAAGCGAGCTACGCCCGTGCCGCCGAGCAAGTGAGACTGTTGCTCTTGCGGGAGGGCGACCTTCACGAGATAATCGCCCGCACGACGGTTAATAATCAAGCTTAAGGCATAGCCTTAAGGGCCGCGCCAGGACGCGGCCTTAGATACCTCCCAGTAGAAAACCCCGCCTTTAACCGGACGGGGTTTTTCGCTTTTCTGCCGACATGCTGGGTTTGTTCCTTGCATTTATGGTGTTATGCTATATGGTCGTGATCGTGGGGGCCGAGACCGCCGCCCGCATCCTTAAAAAAAAGCGTATCGAACCCCGCCATCTGGAAGAGCCTCTTAAGAGACGGGCGCGCGTTGACCACTCTCACTTCGCCATCGACCGTCCTGCTGAGCTTGAGCAGGAGCCCGAACGCAGAGCTATCGGAGTAATCGACATCCGAGTAATCAAACGTAATGTCCATGATATCCTCGTTTACGGCCAAGGGATAAAGGGCCTGCTTAAGAATGCCAACCGTATGAAAATCAAGTGACCCGATCGGTTTGACCACCAATTTGTGATCGTCCTCGACCTCGATTGTAAAAGAAAATTGGCTCATCGTTTCACCCATCATGTTCGTGTCCTGTTATTTTCTGTGGCAAGTTGATCCTACCTTGAAAAGCATTACTTTGTTAATGCGTACCCAAAATCGATATTTATTAAGCAAGCCGGGGTGAAATTTTTGTGTGGTGTCGACGACATTGCTGTTATGGACAGCTAGAGTAGTTGTAGCTATCCTTTGCTCGGCATGTAGTAAAGCGTCTTCGAGGAGAAACTCGTTCAGATCGGAATCGCCACAATCAAAAGAGGCCGGAATATTATCACGGGTGAGGGTTTCATAGGTCAGCTCAGCATAATTGAATTTGGATATGTGGGTTATCTACCAACAGCGGGCGTTTTCCAATTTTTACGCATCGCTTTAGCTATCTCACGGGCATGGCTAAGCTGAGCTTCTTTTTCCTCGCTATATTTAGCATTCTTGAGACCTTTATAGAAGCGTTCTGCATCCTTACCTTCAAGAGTGGGGGTCGGTTCGATTGGCTTCTTCCGTCTCATCGGTTCGAAGAAAGGGTGCCACGGGCTATCTCCTTCCGCACATTATCCCTAACACTGTTTGTAATGATCCGCATAATACTCCAAATTTACCACGAGTGCCATATAGATGCCTTCGGAATATCGCTGAAGGCATAGCCAGTGAGATACTAGGCTGTCTAGCCAAAGCACTGTTTGATTCTGGTCATGGTTTCTTATAAGAATCGGCATAACGGTTAAGCTCACATACCGACGTAATGGATCGAATTGAGCGCCATGTTTAGATACCGCTCACAATCTTCAAACTTCAATCACCTTCAACACTTCGTCGCCGTAGTGGTTGATGACCTTCACGGCGATTTTGCCTGATTCGGGCTTATCGAATGGGCGGCTGGTCGTGCGGTAGAGACTACTCCATGCCGCTTCGTCAATATCGGCGCGCAGGGCGCGTTTCAGTTTATTGTAAGGTTCGTCGGCCCCGGTGAAGTAGGCGTGGCGCACGAAGAAGCTTTCGCCGTTATAGTCGGTGTCGATGAACCAGCAGGCGATGTCGTCGGTGGAGTCGCTGCGAATTTGCCCGGTGGTTGGATCGTACACATCCACCCCTTTGATCTCGACGACGACCTGGCCGTCCTTCTGCACAATGATTTCCACATCGGGCTCACCGAAGACCATGAAGAGGTTGCCCGCGCCGGTCTTCTTAAGCAGTTCATCGCCCATCGCCAGGTCTGGGTTCATCTTGGCCGGCAGCACGGTCAGCTTGCCGTAGCGTTTCACCTCTTCGGCAACGTGCGGGTCGAAGGCGAAACCGCAAACGATCAGAATATCGAAGCCCACACCCTGCACAGCTTCCTTGGCGGCTTCCTTCACCTGCTGCGGGCCGACGGTGCCGTGCTCGGGGCCGATGGAGACGGCCACGCGCTTAGGTCTGCCGTCGGCGTCGGTGTACTCGCCCGCAGCATGTAGCCAAGCCCCGGCGTAGGGGTCAAGCCGGTCGAAGGTGAGTCGCTCGCCCTTGCGGGTGTTCTGCACGCCCGCTTTCTTGAGGTTATCCAGAATCATAGTGGCAAAGTCCTGCTGCTTGCGGGCTTCCTGCTCGCTCACCGTGCCGTCTTGATTCTCGTCGGCGGTGGAGAGCACGCGATGCGGCGACAGGCTTTCGACCGTGAAGGGGCCGCACACCCGCACCCGCTTGTTATCCGGGTAGGGCTGATCGTAGAGCGTTTCGGTGTCGGCATGGCGGGCGATGGCGGCATCGATCTGCTCACGTGTCATGCCTTCCTTGATGTCTGGGTTGTTGGCGATGGACTTGAGCGTAACGTGCGGTACACGCTTGTAGACAAAACCTTTGCGGATGTCGCTTTCAGTCTTATATTCAGGCGGCATCTTGCCGGTCAGTTCCGTTTCCTTCTTGATGCCCTCGGGAGAGTCGGCCAGCAGGTAGTAGGGATATTTGGCAGCCATCAACCGTGTGCGGGCTAGCGCTAGAGCAACGCGGCTCGTATCGCATGTAATCCAGCGGCGGCCCCACCGCTCGGCAACATATGACGTGGTGCCGCTACCGCAGGTCGGGTCGAGCACTAAATCACCGGGATCGGTGGTCATGAGGAGGCAGCGTTCGATGACTTTAGTATTCGTTTCAACAACGTAAACCTTATCACTCGCGAATCCTGCATGACCAGTGTCCATCCATGCGTTGGATACTGGATTCACGGGATTGTCTTTCAGAAATCGAACGTATCTCAGAGTGTTACCTGCCAGTCCTATGCGCTTCGCGATTCGCAGCCGCTCCATGCCGCCTGGATAGTTAGCCTTCCAATGACTGTTAGCTGTGGGACGGTAGGTTTTACCTTCAAACTCGAAGGGCGTATCCGCATTTGGAACTCCCTGTCCGCAAAGGTCGCCTAGCCTATAGATGGACGCGCCAGACGGAATCGGTTTGTCCCCACGTCTTTCCTCTGCGGTCATCAGACGACAAGAGCCATCTGCAAGCTCGATGTATTTGTAGGCGTCGTCGCCAAGCTCTTCATTTCCTTTCGGCGTGAATAGCTGTCTGTATTTCACGTGCTCGGCAGTCTTTGCATACCAGATGAGGTAATCGCCAACACGACTCAGAGCATTTGTGGCGAAACCGCCCGTTGTGGCGAAATAAATTAAGCTCAGAAAATTATCACTCCCAAACACCTCATCCATCACACTCCGCACCAGATGCACATTCTCATCGCCGATCTGCACAAACACACTGCCCGTCTCGGTGAGCAGTTCGCGGGCCACCACCAGCCGGTCGCGCAAATAACTTAAATACGAATGAATGCCGAGCTTCCAGGTGTCGCGGAAGGCGCGCACCTGTTCGGGCTGGCGGGTGGTGTCCTCGGCCTTGCCATCCTTCACATCGCGCTTGCGGGTGCTCACCTGCCAGTTGGAACCGAACTTGATGCCGTAGGGCGGGTCGAGGTAGATGGTCTGCACCTTACCCTTAAGCCCTTCCTTCTCGGCCAGTGAGGTCATCACCAGCAGCGAATCACCGAGGATCATGCGGTTGGACCAGTTCTGCTCGTGGTGATAAAAGTCGATTTTCTGGTCGAACTCAACCGGACCGCCATTAAAGTCGCCGAAGAGTTGCGCTTGATAAACCGCCTCTTCCTCAGCGACATGGTCGCCCGCCGCACGCTTTGCGTGAGCCAACAAGTCACCAATGATCGCCTGCGGGTGTATCTTCTCCTGGATATAGATCGGCACCACGGGGACGGCGAGGCATTCACGGTCCTGATCGTCTTTTCCCTTCCAGACCAGTTGCGGGTCGAGAGAGGGGTCGCGCGGGTAAAGCATAGTCTGAGGGGCATGTTCTTCATCGGCCACAAAGTCGCGCAGCTCCTCGGTTGGGATGTTGGCGCGCTTGTCCTTGTGGCGAATCAATTCGACTTTCGTTGGTGTTGTGTTCTTCTTAGCCATAATTATGATCACTCCGTTTTGGATGGAAGTTTGGGCTTGGGTTTATCGGTCAGGTAGTTGTCGCGGGTGATGACCTTACGGCCCGACTTGGCTTCAAGCTGGAGACGTGCATCGCCCGCGACCGTGCCGCCTTCCTGGGCAGCCTGTTTATTCTTCAACAGGCCCTGGGCGTCTTTGTTGCGTGCGATTTCCGTGGTGGCGGCCTCGCCGAGCATGGCGAAGTCTCTTTGATCCTGAATCCCGCGTTTTTGCCATTCGCCGGTCAGTTCGTCACGAACGGCGATGCCACGGACACGCTTTTCGACCCAATCGTCGGGGTAGCCTTTGTCTTGATAAAGTTTCCGCATCCGTTGCTGAGCGAGTTCGGGGTTTTCGATCTCCTGAACGCGCTCGTAGCCGACCTGGGCAAGCCAGCGTTTGAACGGCTCGGCCTTGGGGCTGGGGATCGACTGGATGATGCGAAAGGCGGATTCGACGTTGACCGCCTCAGTCTTGTAACTTTTTCCATCAGTGGAGGTTAATTTCAGTTGTACACAAAATGTGGACAACTGAACTTCGCTCTGTTTTAGCTCGCGCGCCTTCATCATGTTCCAGTAATTCCGTGGATTATCGCTGTCGGTCAGCGCGGCGATGATGTCTACGACTGAGAAAAACCACTGCTCATCGTGCCAAATTCGTCGAATCTGCTTCGCGCCGAAGACAATAATCTTGCCCTGCGAGTCGGGCGTCAGTTGATCGCTCATTTACAGCTCCTTTGTTTTAAGAAAAACATGAATGATGTTTTTTGCGTCCCACGGATCATCGATCTCAAGGAACGCCCATCGCCCGAAGCTGCCATGGTTGTTGATTGCCGGTACCCACAATGTGCGCGCCGTAGCGACTTTGGCAGCCTTGTCTTTCCTTTTCTCGCCGGTAACTTCGATGATCAGGTTGAGCAAATCATCCGGGCCGTGGCCGTCGTCAATGCAGGCAATAAAGTCAGGTATATAATCTTTCTCCTCACCATTCAGCGTGTAGGGGATGGTAAATCCAAGGTTGTGATTCTTGACGTAGCGAATGACCTCAGACATATCTTCGAGGGCTTCAGCCATCTTCTGTTCCCATGAATCGGTATCCGCAACGACGTGGGAGATGTGGCACTTGTCCTCGCGGGTAGCGAAGACGGGCCGGGTGGTGTCGAAATCCACATAACGGGTGGAGCCAAGGGTGTCATATGGTCGCAAGATGGGCTTAAGCGCAGCCGTACCGTCGGTCGAGGCAACGATGGCCTTGTAGATGCGGTCGGCGGCGTCGTGCGCAAACTCGATCAGCAATAGCAGTTGCGGGAAGGTGTTGTCTTTGAGCGTCATGCATTCTGCGAGCCAGCGTTTGGCGATGTCGAGCAATTGCGGGAAAAGCCAGGGCTTGTCGTTGCCGTCGTCGTCACGAAAGTACTTCTCCAGTGTGAGCTTGGCCAGCAGAAAGACGACTTCGTTAGGGCGTCGACGCTTGAGATCGTCAAGGGTATGGATGCTGGACTCACCAACAATAGGCGCGTTCTCGGTTTTAGTGGGAATGTCGGCAGTGGAAAGCACGAGTTTGGATTCGTCGGTGAAGGTCGCGTTGAGCCGTTCGCCGGCCACGTCGTAGCGGTAGCCGAGCAATCGGGGAAATGTTATTTCGCAGGCGATACGGCTTTCAAGGGCGCGCACGCGGGTGGGCAGCGGGCCTGGTTTTGGGTCTACTGTTGCACCACTACACGGTATAAAGGAAAACGGTACACCGTAAACCTCGGCATATTCGGGATTAAAATGGCCATGCTCATTGGCAGCATAACTTTTGCGCCGCAGAGCACGCCCGACCACCTGCTCGCATAGCAGTTGTGTGCCGAAGGCGCGCACGCCGAGAACATGGGTGACGGTGTTGGCATCCCAGCCCTCGGTGAGCATGGATACACTGACCACACATTTGACATGCTCGCCGAGCTTGCCTGCTTTGCCAACGGTGTTCATTACTTCGCGGAGCAGGTCTTCGTCGGTGAGATTCTCGGCGTCACGGCCGGGAAATCGAGTTCGGTAGTCGGCTTTGAATTCGTCGATTTCGCGGGCGGCGATCTTCTTAAAATCATTGCTCATTGATTCGCCGGATTCGAGTTGCTGGCTGTCCACCAAAATCGTATTCGGGCGGTGCAGCCAAGCACCGTTGCCATCATCATTTCGAAATATCTGTAGTTGTCCAGCCTGGACTATGGTTTGTTCGCCAATCTGTTTTTCCCAGCCGGCGATAAAGTCAAAGACCAGCTTGGAAACATTGGTGTTGTTGCAAACGACGATAAAGACAGGCGGCGTAATACCACGGGCGCAGGCCTCGGCGTTCTGCTCCCATAGACGGTAATACTTCTCGTAATTGCCGTAAAGACTTAGCAGTGCGCCCTGCAGCTCGACAGGGAGGTTCGGTTCACCGCCCAGCTTATCGGTTTTGCGCCCCTTCCTGGGAAGGTGCTCGCGGATGCGCAGCCACAGGTCGCGATAGGTGGGCTGCTCACCGGTCATCGAATCATCGGCAACCGGCACGCGAGGCACCTTGACGATGCCTGCTTCGATGGCATCGATCAGGGAAAAGTCTGAGACCACCCACGGGAAAAGCGTGCCTTCGGGGTAACCTGAACCGCGTAGGAAAAATGGTGTGGCCGAAAGATCGTAGATAGCCTTTACACCGATTTTGGCCTTCACGGCCTCGATGCCGGAGATCCAGATGCGTGCCTCCGCCTCGCGGTTCTTAGCTTCGACGCGATCGTCTCCCGCGAGCTTTTCGTGCTCGCCGTCGGGCTTGCGCCGGTAGCAGTGGTGGGCTTCGTCGTTGAGGACAACAATGTTCTTTTTTGTACCCAACTCGCGGCAAACACGCCGTACCATTTGGTCGGGCGTTTCGGTGAACGCGCTTGTCTCCCCATCTGCCAAAATGGACTTCGTAAGCTTGCCGGCAGCAACCTTTTCGCGTAGTTGGAATGCGTGGAAGTTGGTGATGACGATTTTTGCCTGGCCCAGCTTTTCCATATCGTGTGCGGGGATAATATCCCGCTGACGATAATAGTTCTCCGGGTCGTTCGGTAACAGCACACGCAGCCGGTCGCGGATGGTTATACCGGGCGTGACAATTAAAAAGGTATCGGTGAAGCGTGCATCCTGCGGATTAGCGCGCTTGTTTAACGTGTGCCACGCTATGAGCATGGCCATAACGACAGTCTTGCCGGAGCCAGTGGCCATCTTGAACGCCGTGCGCGGCAGACCTGGGTTCGATGTATCGTTCGCCTCGCGAATGGCGTTCTCTATCCAGGTATCGCCGTACTTCTTGGCTACCTCAGTGATGTAGATGGCGGTTTCAAGGGCTTCGTTCTGGCAAAAGAAGAGTTTCTTCTCGCGGTTAGTATCGGTCCAATAAGCAATCAAGCGTGCGGTTGTCGGCGTTACACCGACATAGCCACCCTTGCGCCACAGGGCGATGCGGCGACGAATATCGTTGACAAGCTTGTTCTCCTCGATGCGATCTTGCGTCCATTCGGTGTCGAACTGAAGCTGCTTAGACCCTTTCTTCTTTGGCTTGGCGATGGGCACGAAGTACGAACTGGTCCGGCGGCCATCAACCACCTCATTGGTAATCCCCTCGTCGGCAAACCTGAAGTGGCGGGTCGGCTCGTCGAATGGGGCGTTGATAATAGGGTTCTCAATCACTACTTGTCTCATATCACCAGCCCTCTCTTACGCTACCCTGCACACTACCTTAGCTTGTTTATATTATAAGCACTAGATTGTATTATAGGCCAGTAACCTTAAGTTGTCCGTACACGAAGCGCATAGACGGCATTCTGCTTTAAGATAATATATGCACAAAAGAGCGATAAATGGGTAACAGATGTTAGAAGCTTTTTTAAGATTCTGTTAGAAGTTTGTTAGAAAAATTGAAAAAACACTCGGATTTTGCGCCGAGTGTTTTTTATTTCTGCTGGTAATAGACTTATTATTTGTGCAGCAAACAAAAAGAGGTGGGGAAACCGTAACTCCCATTCTGTTTTATCCCGTCATCTATCTACCGGTTTGGGCCGGTGCCGCTTGTGGGCGGCTGCCTCTACCCGGGACTGCGCAAAAGCGCCCCCCTATTTGAGTTGCACCCGACCGGAGTTTACCTCGTTTCACCCGCTTTAAAGCGGCTCGTCTCTGTGGCACTGGTCGTCAGCCCCTTAAAAAGGAACTGCCCTCCCTCACGGAAGGCGGTCTTTTACGTTGAAAGCAAAACTTTCAACGGGGTGTGGGATGTTTCCTCTAGCCATAAGGCCAGCGACGGGTCGTTTCCCCACCTGAAGTAAATCATTGAATTAGTTCATTAGAATAATTCATGTGTCTTAAATTATTCTACCACGATTTGGATTTTCATGCGCGCAACGGTTAGGCGCTGTTATGCCATCTTCGTAAGTTCGCGCTCGATTTGGCGCAGGTACTCTTCGAGTAGAGCCCTTCTTGGCCCAGGCTTAGAAGTAGCGAGGGCCTTTTTCAGGTGCGGTTCTGCTTCACGGCGTTTGCCTTTTTCCATAAAGGCGATACCGAGGGCATAATCGATGTTGGAATGCCTTGGATTATAGCCTGAGACATTTTTAAGGTATGCGAGTGCTTGCTCGGTATGCTGGCGGATCAGCTTGCGGGCAACTTGCAGATGGGGATACTCGAGAACAAGACGGAGCGCCTGGTCGATATGACCGCTCTTCTGGTATGCGGCGATTGCCGCCTGTACCGGTTCGTCCGGGTGATACTTCTGGGATAAATACCAGCTCACAATCTCGTCTGCGGGCTTGGCCGAGAGGTTCTTACTGAAGAGCCTGTTATACGTCACGATGTTAGGCTGGATACCGTCTTTGCGCATCTCATCCAACCACACCCTGGCGGTATCGTAATCGGGTGCGGCAAGCATGAGCGTGTTGTAGGTTACGACATCCGGCTCGATGTGACCCTGCCGCATCGTCGCAAGCAGCGATTGGACCGTCGGATAATCCGGCGCCTTAAGAACAAGTGCGTTGTAAGTGATAACGTTTGGCGCAATGCCTTCGCGCTTCATCTCATCCAACAAAGAGGCGCCCACCCCGAAATCGGCCTTGGAGATAAGCGTACTATAGGTAACCACACTTGGCTTTACGTCTTCCTTTTTCATTACGTCCAGCCATGACTTGGCGGTTTCGTAATCCGGGGCTTTCGAGATCAGTGCGTTATAGGTAACAGTATTTGGCTCGATTCCTTTATTGCGCATCGTCGCAAGCCATGATTCTGCGATGCTATAGTAGGGGGCCTTGGAGATCAGGGCGCTGTACGTGGCGATATTCGGCTGTACGCCCTCCTCGCGAATAGTCGCAAGGTAGTCGAACATATCGTTCATAATCTCTCTTACCAGGGATTTTGCGGATTGCAATTGTGGAAACTCCAGCGCAAGGCGTAATGCCCGGTTAACGTGGCCCGTCCTGCGATACGAGGCAATGGCGACCTGCATCGGCTCATCCGGATGGTATTCCTGGGCGAGATACCAGCTCAGTAGCTCATCCGCGCTTGTGCCAAAGAGGTCTTTGCTGAATAAGCCGTTATAGCTTTCAATATCGGGCACAATCCCTTTGGCCTGCATCGCCTGCAGCCAGGACCTTGCCGTATCGAAGTCGATCGATTTAGCAATAAGCGCGTTATATGTAGTAAGGTCGGGCCGGATATCTTTCTTGCGCATCGTATCCACCCAGCTTTTGGCCGCATCGTAATTTGGGGCTTTTGAGATGAGTGTATTGTAGCTTTCAACATCCGCCGGGCCTTCTTCGCGGATAGTCTCAAGATATGCGAACACATCATCCATGATTTCCCTGATGAGCTTCTTGGCGACCAGGAGGTGCGGGTACTCGAGCGCGATAAGCAGCGCCTGGTCGACACGACCGGCTTTGCGATACGTGGAGATGGCGGTCTGAATCGGCTCCTCAGAGGCAATCCCCCGTGATTGATAAAGCGCAAGCACCTCTTCAGCTGATTTGCCGGACAGGTTCTTGCTGAACAGCCTGCTAAAGCTGTCCACGTTCGGCGCAACGCCGTCCTTGCGCATGGTCTCAAGCAACAACAGCGCTTTATCGTAATCGGGCGATTTTGAGATGAGCGCGTTGTAGGTGATCACATTGGGTTTTATACCTTCTTTAAGCATCGCCTCAAGCAACCCTTTGACCGTGTTGTAGTCGGGGGCTTTTGCAATAAGGCGATTATAGGTGGCAAGATTGGATTGGATGCTGTCCTCAAGGATTGCCTCCAACCAGTAGCTGGCCGTGCTGTAATTCGGGGCCTTGGCGATAAGAGCGTTGTAGGTAATGATATTCGGCTGTATGCCCTCATCAAGCATCTTCTTGAACCAGAAACCCGCCGTGTCGTGATGGGGGGATTTGGTAATCAACGTGTTATATATCACAACACCCGGCCGGATGTTCTCGGCGAGCATCTTCTCAAGCCAGGGTTGAATCGTATCAAAATCGGGGACTTTCGGGATAATCCCGTTGTATGTGGCAAGGTCGGGCTTGATTCCCTCTTTTTGCATTGCCTCAAAGAGGGACACCGCCGTATCAAAGTCGGCTTTAGAGATAAGCGCGTTGTAGGTGGCGCAATTCGGCTTGATCCCCTCTTTCTGCACCGCATCCAGCAGGGATCTGCCTTCGCCGAAATCGGCCTTAGCTATAAGCGCATTATAGGTCGCCAGATCGGGGGTCAGCCCCGCAACCTGGATACTCGGCAACACTTTAACCGCGCTCGCATAATCCAGAAGGCTTGCGATAAGGCGATTCCAGCCCGGCATATCCGCCGCCGTACTTGCACCCCTAGCCTCATCGACCAGGCGCTCTGCAACACGCTGGGCCACTCTTGTAGCCTCATCCGTCTTGCCGACGGCGCCAAACGTGTAGACGAAATTCTCCGGTGCATCCGATTCGGCGGCCCGTTCGGCCCTGATTGCACCAAGCGTATAAGCGGCGAACCCTTCTTCTAGTCGGCCTATCCTTTCCTCAAGGATACGGCTCTGGATATCGACCGGCGTACTCTCAAAAACGTTTAGCACCTGATAGCGGGCCGGATCGTCCAAGAGAACCTCATTGGGATGGCAGTATGCGGATGCGTTAAGCGCCCTTCGCGCGCTATCTCCCACCCAATCCTTACGCCCATCGGGTAGCTCGATAAACCTATCGCGACCCGAGCAGATCGAGAGGCGAAGCGACGGTACATTTTCAACAGCGATACCGGTGGCCCGCGCCGTCTGAGCTTGGAAACTCTCCGCCATAATCGTCGCGAGACAACTAAAAGCCGGTACCTTCTCCGCCTTATCCGTCATAAACAGCCAAGCGTCGCCATTGAATTTCAACAAGACATCGGTGAGCCCAAGTCCTTCGGAGTGGGTTTTGATTTGCTCTGCAAGCAGTACGTTAAAGCGGTCGTGCCGGGATCTTGATGCTTCTTGGTCGGTGCTGTTTGATTCGACCATACCCATGGAGAGGCAATAAACGAGACGTGCTTTTTTGTAAGGCTCCATCTGAACTTCCTTTCTTTCTGCGACAATTAGGATTAGACGTGCTACAACTTTCTGCAACTTCTTTGGGCGTGACTACCCAATATATTACCATAACCTCAATAGCCGCCCAAGACATAAAAGGTAGTTTGTAAAAGGTAGTTTCATTTAAAACCGGGGCTTAAAGAATCTGCTTCCAGTCCGATAACCTCTTATATACAGTTTTTGCATCTAAAAGCCTTATTAAGGCAGAAAACCATGCGTGCTCGAGGTAACTAGATGTCAATTGTGGAAGCAGAACCAATAACAAGAAAACCAGCTATACATTGTATTATTAAGACGGCCATAGTGCTTGCCGCGCTGTTGTGGCTCCTTTTAGCCTCCTTACCGGTTGCAAACGCCGGGGTCAACGAGTGGATCGGCAATGGCCCCAGTGGCGCGATAGTTAACGCGCTCGTAGTTTCCCCCGGATATACAACAGATAAAACCCTGTTCGCGGGCACAAACGGCTCGGGAGTCTATAAATCGACAGACGGAGGGCAAAGCTGGTCGTCGAGCGGGCTTTCCGGGTCCTATATCCTCTCACTGGCCATATCCCCTAATTATGCGACCGACCATATCGTGTATGCCGGAACATACGGCGGCATCTATAAGTCCACCGACGGAGGGCAAAGCTGGTCGGTAAGTGGGCTTACGGGCAACGATGTAAGTTCTATCGCGGTCTCGCCCGGTTATACTGCAGACCATACGCTTTTTGCAGGCACCTACGGTCATGGTGTCTATAAGTCGACTGACGAGGGCCAAAGCTGGAATGCAAGCGGGCTTTCCAGCGCTTATGTGAGCGTGATCGCGCTTTCGCCCGACTTTGGCTCGGATGCCGTCGTGTTCGCCGGGACAAGCGATGGTACCGGCGTCTATAAGTCAACCAACGGCGGGTCGAACTGGACCCAGATAAATAGCGGGCTTTCGAACCCTTATATAAAATCAGTAGCGGTCTCACCCGCTTATACTACAGACCACACCGTTTTTACCGATGGCTTTAAGTCAACGGATTCCGGGCAGAACTGGACCCCTATCGGGCCGGTGGGTATCGACATCTTCTCCATCGCCACGTCACCGGCATACGCTTCAGACCATACGGTATTTGCCGGTAGCTACAGCCATGGCGTCTATAAGTCAACGGATTCCGGGCAGAACTGGGCGCAGGTCGGCAGCGACCTCGCAAGCGCGGATATCCCATCTCTCGCGGTCTCATCCAACTTCGCACAGGATAGCATCGTGTTCGCCGGGACGTGGGGAAGCGGCGTATACGGCTGTCCCACGCTGGTCGATGCCATCGCACCGATCGTAACCATTACCGATCCGGTAAACAGTGCGGCTGCGGTACCCAAGGAAAAAACCATCTCGGTTACATTTAGCGAAAACGTACAGGCCGGTATTGCTTATAACATTATCACGGTTAGGGATGCAAACAACGCCTCGATATCGTTAAACAAAAGCATCAGCGGCAGGGTCCTTACGCTCGATCCTGTGAGCGACTTTGCGTACGGGGGCTCTTACACGGTGATTATCCCGGCGGGCGCGGTGAAGGATACCGCAAATAACTCGTTCGCAGCCCAATATACCTTCGGCTTTACCGTATTGGATAATACCGTGCCGGCGGTAACCACCACCGACCCGTTAAACAGCGCAACCGGCGTGGCGCGG
>Ga0210036_1003707_pt1 | contig 14746 bp, 10 predicted proteins | sample CryGeymeta201515_FD_185469 | JGI IMG/M metagenome (GOLD analysis project Ga0210036, IMG submission 185469) | Groundwater microbial communities from Crystal Geyser aquifers in Utah, USA - Crystal Geyser metaG 2015-15 (SPAdes) (version 2) | ecosystem: Environmental > Aquatic > Deep subsurface >...
GCGGCAACACGCGCGCGATGAGGTCGATGCAGTCGGGCGGCGCGATCAGCGCCCCGACGCGCGCGCCGGCCAGGCCATAGGCTTTCGACAGCGTGCGCAGGACGACGAGATTGGGCGATCGCGCGGCCTCGCCCGCCATGCTCGCGACATCGGCGAACTCGATATAGGCCTCGTCGAGCACGATCAGCGTGTCGGGCAGCGCCGCGGCGATGCGCGCGACCACAGCGGGATCGATGACGTCGCCGGTCGGGTTGTTGGGCGAGCACAGGAAGACGAGTTTGACCGCGCCGTCGTCAGCGACCGCGGCGACCAGCGCGCGTTCGTCGAGCGCATAATCGGCGGTCAGCGGAACTTCGATCGTGCGCGCGGCCTGGATGCGCGCGGCCTGGCCATATTGGCCGAAGGTCGGCGGGCAATAGGCGACCGCGTCCTCGCCCGCGCGACAGAATGTGCGCACCAGCGCGTCGATGCCGTCATCGGCACCGCGCGTGACGACCAGCGTGTCGGGCGCGACGCCGTAAAGCGCCGCCATCCGCGCGGTCAGGCCCGCCGCGCGCGGATCGGGATAGCGGTTGATCGCTGCGGCGAGCGCGCCGTCGACCAGCGGAGGATAGCCGTTTTCGTTGGCATCGAGCCGGATCGTCCCGGTTGCGGGCGGGGCGGCGATATCGACGCCCGGCAGCGCGACGATTTCGCGCCGGGCTATGCGCGGGGCGATGCTCATGCGCCTGATCCCAGCCGCAGGTCGGCGGCGCGGGCGTGCGCCTCGAGCCCCTCGAGCCGAGCCAGCGTCGCGGCCGGCCCGGCGATCCGGCGCGCGGCGGGCGCGCTCACCGTCTGGACCGTCATCGCCTTCATGAAGCTGTGGACGTCGATCCCGCCATGCGCCCGCGCGGCGCCGTCGGTCGGCAGAACGTGGCTCGACCCGGCGAGATAATCGGCGAAGCTCTCGGCGGCGCGCGGCCCGGCGAAGACCGCGCCGGCATTGCGGATATCGGGGAGCAGCGCCTCGGCATCGGCGACCGCGAGCGACAGGTGTTCGGGGGCGTAGGCATTGGCGACGGCGACGGCATCGGCCAGATTGGCGACGCGAATGACGCGGGCATTGGCAAGCGCGGCGGTGGCGATGGCGCGGCGCGGCAGGTCGGCGGCGAGGGCGGGCAACAGCGCGGCGACGCGATCGGCGAGCGCGGCCTTGGTGGTGACGAGCAGCACCTGCGCCTGCGCGTCGTGTTCGGCCTGGCCGAGCAGATCGGCGGCGACGGTCGCGGGATCGGCGCTCGCGTCGGCGACGACCATCAGCTCGCTGGGACCAGCGGGCAGATCGATCGCGGGGCCACCGGCCATCGCCGCGACCCGCGTCTTGGCCTCGGCGACCCACGCATTGCCCGGACCGCAGATCTTGTCGCAGCGCGGGATCGCGCCCGCGCCAACGGCCAGCGCGGCAATCGCCTGGGCGCCGCCGACGGTCCAGATCGCGTCGATGCCGCACAATTCGGCGGCGACCGCGAGCGCGTTCGACACGCCGCCGCCGGGTCGCGGCGGGGTGACGACGACGATGCGTCCGACGCCCGCAACGCGCGCGGGTACGGCGAGCATCATCAGCGTCGAGAATAACGGCGTCGCGCCGCCGGGGATATACAGGCCGACGGTATCGATCGCGCGCCATATCTTGCGCACGTTGAGACCGGGCATCGTCTCGACGGCGACATCGGCCGGCCGGGCGGCGGCGTGGAATGCCTCGATATTGGCGACCGCCAGCTGCATCGCGCGCAGCTGCTCGGTGGTCAGCCGGCGCCGCGCCTCTTCGGCGGCCACCGCGACGGGGACGCGTTCGGGCGCGGCCTTGTCGATGCGCACGGCATGCTCGCACAGCGCGTCCCAGCCGCGCGCGGCGATATCGGCGACGATGCCGCGCACCGCCTCGTGCATCGCGGCATCGCGGCGCGCGGCCGGACGGGCGAGCGCGGCCGCGCGTCCGCCCGCGTCGAGATCGGACCAGACGAGCGTCCTCACATCATCATCTTTTCGATCGGGACGACGAGGATCGCCGAAGCGCCCGCCGCCTTGAGCCGTTGCAGCGTCTCCCAGAAGATCGATTCCTGACACACCGCATGGATCGCGAACTGCCCCGGCCGGCCGTGTAGCGGCAATACCGTCGGCGCGTCGGCGCCCGGCAGGATGCGCGTGATCTCGGCGAGCGACTCGCTCGCCGCGTTGAGCATGATGTATTTCGATTCCTTGGTCGCGAGCACGCCGTCGATGCGCCCCGTCAGCTGCTCGGCAAACGCCGCCATGCCGGGGGTCAGCGCGCGCCGCGATCGCACCAGCACCGCTTCGCTGGCATAGACGGTTTCGCGCGCGACGAGCCCGTTGGCGTCGAGCGTCGCGCCGGTCGAGACGATGTCGCAGATGAAATCGGCGATGCCGAGGCGCGGCGCCAGCTCGACCGCGCCGTTCATCGTCACGATGCTCGCCGCGACGCCGGCCCTGGCCAGGAAATCGCCAAGGATGCGCGGATAGGAGGTGGCGATGCGCTTGCCCCGCAGGCTCTCGGCGCCATCATAACTGCCGCCTTCGAGCCCCGCGATCTTGAGCGTGCAGCGCCCGAAGCCGAGCGCGGCGACGACGTCGAACCCCGCCTCGGGATGGGCGAGCGCGAATTCGTCGAGGACGTTGCGGCCGACGATGCCGAAATCGCAAACGCCGTCGGCGACGAAGGTCGGAATGTCGTCGTCGCGTACGAACAACAGGTCCAGCGGGAAGTTCTCGGCGCGCGCGGCGAGGTCGTTGATGCCCTTGGCGACGCGCACCCCCGCCTCGCGCAGCAGGTCCTGGCTGTAATCGGCGAGGCGGCCGTTCTTCTGGATCGCGATGTGCAGCCGCGCGGGATCAGGAAACATCGGACGCACCCGCTTTCAGCGCGTCGAGCGCGCGCCGATAGCCCTGGTGCGGTTCCTGGTTGAGAAAACGCGCCACGCGCACGATCGTCGTCGTGCTGACGCCCGTCTCGTCGTGGATCTGGCGATAGGATTTGTCGCCGCGCTCGAGCAGCCGCGCGACGTGCCAGCGCTCGGCAAGGCTGCGCAGCTCGGCCGGGGTGCACAGGTCCTTGAGCAGCAGCTGCATCTCGGCGAGCGACTGCGGCTGGAGCAGCGCGCGACACAGATCGGCGACGGGATCGTCGGGTGCCGCTGGTGTATTGGTGGTCGCCATGATCGCCTCCTGGTCGCTAGAACGTATTAACACGCTGTAACGGCAGTTAGGCGCTCATGGCGACTGGCACAAGCATTTTCTTGGCGGTTTCCCGCTGTTGGCCGATCGATGCCGGCTTTTCGTCCGAGCGGGCGGGAGCCTCCGCTAAATGCTGATCCGCGCCGTCAGGCGGATGTCGCGACCGGCGAGCGGGGCGAAATCCTTGAGGAACGACGCATGACGCCGCGCATCGACGTCGAAGATGTTGTTCGCCGACAGCGACAGCGAGAGCGGCGTCGCTTCGCCCCAGGGACGCCAGCCCGCCTCGAAATTGACCACTGTATAGCCGTCGGTCGGCGTTTCGAGCGCGGCGACGCGAGTCTGCCGGTCGACCCATTCGATTTCGCCGCGCAGGTCGAAGCGCGGGCCTTTGTATCCGATCCCGCCGAGGACGCGCAGCGGCGGGATCCGCGGCGCCGGTCCGACGCCTTCGATCGTCGCGCGCACGACGTCGGCCAGGATGTCGGCGGCGATGCGGCCCTCGCCGACCCGCGCGAGCGTTGCCTCGGCTTGTGCCTCGGCGCCATAGAAGCGCGCCTTGCCCTGGTCGAAGGCATAGACGGGCAATCCGTCCTCGATCGCGCCGGTGCGACTTTCATAGACGAAATCGTCGAACCAGGTGTGGAACGCCGACAGCTGCACGCTGACATCGCCGCTGTCGCCGCCGATCAGCGCCTCGACCGACCAGCTTTTTTCGCTGGCGAGGTCGGAATCGCCGACCTCGAACGATTGCGTGCCGGCATGGGGGCCGTTGGGGAACAGCTCCTCGGCCGACGGGGCACGTTCGTTGCGCGACACATTGGCCCCGATCCGCCAGCCGCCGCCAATATCGTACGCGCCGCCCAGCGCCGCCGACCAGGTGTCGAAGGCGCGCCGGCCGGCGAAGAACTGCGGCTGTGCGGGCGATGGCGTCGCCACCAGGACGACATGTTCGAAGCGCGCCGCCGCCTCGATCTTGAGCGGCGACCAGTCGATCTGCTGGACGCTGAACAGGCCGAGATTGCTGACGGTATTCTTCGGCAGGAAGGCTTCGGCCCCGACGACGTCGAAATCGCGCGTCAGATACTGGGCGCCGGTGGTGCCGCTCCACGCGCCGCGGGCCGCCTGGGCGAATTCGATCCGGCCCTCCATTCCCTGGTTGAAGAACGTCGTGCCGATCGCGCCGCTCTCGTCGAGCTCCTGATGGCGGTAATCGGCATAGGCATAGCGCAGCGCGATGCGATCGATCAGGCCGCCGCCGACGGTCACCTCGGCGCGCGCATCGAAACGGTCCTGGACGAGGTTGAGCCGCGGGCCTTCCTGCTCCTGTCCGGGTAGCGTCGCGTAGCGCAACGGCACTCCGTACAGGCTGTCGTAATGGCTATAGGCGACCCCGATATTGCCGCCGCTGTCGATGAAGGCACCCGCGATTCCCGCCGTCCAGCTTTCGCTGGCGCTGTTGGGCAGGCGGTCGCGGATGGCGGCATTGCCCGCAAAATCGATCGGGTCGACCGGGTCGGGCGGCAACAGTGCCGATGCGAGCGCCTCGGCGCGCGCCGATGGGGCCAGGGCATAGCCGCCGATCCTGAGGTCGTCGGTCCTGGTATAGCTGCCATCGACATGCGCGACGAAGCGGTCGGACAACGCGATATCGCTCGTCGCCGCCGCCGATCGTTCGTTGGCGGCGCTGCCATAGCCGACGAGCGCGTCGACATGGACGCCCTCGGACGGAACGCGTCGCGGGATGCGTTTTTCGACGACGTTGACGACGCCCCCGACCGATGCCGATCCGTAGAGCAGCGACTGCGGCCCGCGCAGGATCTCGACGCGGTCGGCAAGCAGCGGGTCGATGACGACGGCGTGGTCGACTGACGTGCTCGATGCGTCGATCGATCCGATCCCGTCGGTCAGGATGCGGACGCGTTCGCCCTGCAGCCCGCGCAGGATGGGCCGCGACGCGCTGGGTCCGAACGAGCTTGCCGACACGCCCGGCGACTTGGCCAGGGTATCGCCGATCGTCGGGCGCCGCGCATCGACCAGCTCGGCGGCGTCAAGCTGATCGACGCCCGACAGGAAGTCGGACCGTACGCCGGCATGTCCGATGACGACGATCGGATCGCCATGGTCGCCATGCGGATCGTCGGTGGAATCGGGGCGACTGACCTCGCTGTCCGCAGGGGTGTCCTGGGCGTGGGCGATCGCCGGCAAGGCGGTCAGCGCTGCAAGACAGACGGCGGTGTGGGAATAACGAAAAATCATCACGATCCGATCATAGTTGTGGTTCGCCGCAGCTTTAGGGCAGGCGGATTAATGATACAATGTAACATTACACGCTTCATCGCATCCCTCCCACGGGTGACCGAGTGACGCATGTGCCGGCCCGCAACAAATGCCGGTTTGCTAACACGTCGTTAAATCCTTTCCGCCAAGATGATCGCAAGCGAAGGAAAGGAGCGCGTTTGACCGCCATTCATCCCCAGTCGATTCAATCGCAACAGGCGCCGATGGCGTCCTATGCCGATCAGCGCGCGGATACGCGCGTCCGGACCGTGCTCCAGTCCGCCCGCCTGATCGGCGAGGGGCGGCAGACGCTGTGCGTCGTGCGCGATATCTCCGAACGGGGCATGAAGGTTCGCCTGTTCGGCGAAATCGCCAAGGGTGAACGCGTCTGCGTCGAGCTCAAGGGCGGTCATACCGTTCTTGCCAAGGTCGTCTGGGTTGCCGACGGCTTTGCCGGACTCGAGCTTGAGCAGCGCATCGACGTCGACAATATCTTCGGCACCGCCGAGCCCGATTTCAGCTATCGCTCTCCCCGGCTGGAGGTCGACGCGACCGTCACCGTCAACTTCGGTCGCACGCATGCGATCATGACGATCATCGACATTTCGGTATCCGGAATGAAGCTGATGGGCGGCGATACGCTGATCCGCGGCGAGCAACTGTCGGTCGAGATCGAGGGTCTCGGCAAGATCGATGCGAAGGTTCGCTGGAAGGCGAGCGACCTTGTCGGCATCGAGTTCGAAAGCCCGCTATCGGTCGCCAAGCTCGCGGACTGGGCCAAGCAGCGCGAATTCCGTCGCAGCGTCGCCGATATGGTCGATCGCTGAAGGCGCGCTAGCCGCGGTCGGCGAGCACCGCCCGCGCCGCATTATGACCCGGCGCACCGGTCACCCCGCCGCCGGGATGGCTTCCCGAACCGCACATATAGAGGCCGGCGATCGGCCCGCGATAATCGGCATGGCCGAGCACGGGGCGCGCCGACCACAATTGGTCGAGCGTCATCCGGCCATGGAAAATGTCGCCGCCGATCAGCCCGAACTTGCGTTCGAGGTCGAGCGGCGAGTGGATCTGGCGCGCGATGACCGACGCGGCGAACCCCGGCGCATGGCGCTCGACCGTCGCGACGATCGCATCGGCGGCCGCCTCGCGCTCGTCGTCCCATGACCGACCGTCGGGCAACTGTGGTGCGAAATGTTGGCAGAACAGGCTGGCGACGTGCTTTCCCGGAGGCGCCAGGCTGTCGTCGACGATCGAAGGGATCAGCATCTCGACGATCGGGGCCGTCGACCAGCCGTTGAGCTTCGCGTCGCAATAGGCGCGGTCCATGTAATCGAGGCTCGGCGCCATGACGATGCCCGCGCGCAGATGCTCTCCGTCGCCGGGGAGCGCGGTGAAGTCCGGTAGGCAGCCGAGCGCGACGTTCATCCGGAAGGTGCCCGATCCAACCGCGAAACCGGCGATGCGGCGGCGGAAATCGGCGGGGAGGTCGGCGGGGTCGAACAATCGCTCGTAAAGCAGCTTCGGCCCGACATTGGCGACGATGCGTTTCGCGCGCTGCTCGCCGCCGTCGGCCAGGCGGACACCGACAGCGCGGCGGTTTTCGACGAGGATACGGGCGACCGGCGCCTCGGTGACGATCTCGACCCCCGCCTCCTCGCATGCCCGCGCCATCGCTTGCGTGATCGCGCCCATGCCGCCGACGACATGGCCCCAGCCGCCCTTGGTCCCGTTGACCTCGCCGAAGACGTGGTGGAGCAGGACATAGGCGCTGCCGGGCGTGTCGGGACTGGCGTAATTGCCGACCACCGCGTCGAACCCGAACGCGGCCTTGACCGGCTCGCTTTCGAACCACTGGTCGAGCAACTGCCGCGCCGATTTGGCGAACAGGTCGATCATGTCGCGCTGCGCCTCGATCGGCAACCTGGCGATCGGCCGGCCCTGGCGCCACGCCGCGACCATCGTGCGCCAGCCGCCGCCGATATTGGGCGGACATTCGAGCGCGAGTGCGCGCAATCGGTCGGCGACGCCTTCGAGCATCGCGTAATAGGCGGGCAGAGCTTGCGCATCGGCCTTGGAAAAGCGGGCGAACTCGGCCTGCGTCGCTGCCAGCCCGCCGCCAAGCTTGAGGTAATCGCCATCGGGCAGCGGCAGGAAGTTGGCGATCGGCCGCTCGATCACGCGGTAGCCGTGGCGTTCGAGCGCCATGTCCGCGATCACCTTGGGCTGGAGCAGGCTGACGGTATAGCTTGCGGTCGAGTTGCGGAAGCCGGGATGGAATTCCTCGGTCACCGCAGCACCGCCGACGATCGGGCGTGCCTCGAGGATGCGGACCTTCAGTCCCGCACGCGCGAGATAGTACGCGCAGACGAGCCCGTTATGTCCGCCGCCGACGATAATCGCGTCGGGCGTGTCGGTCCTTGCCGCCATCGTCAGCGCCTCAATCGCCGTGCCCGTGTCCCGTCGCGAGGCTGCTGCGTCCGGCGTCCGACGTGCCTTCCCAATAATAGGGCAGGCGTTTCGCATTGCCGGTATCGACTTCGTTCATCGTGCGCGCATCGTACATCCGCCCGCCAATCATCACCCTGGCGACCTTGTCCGAATTGCGGATATCGGCGGTCGGATCGGCATCGAGAACGACGAGGTCGGCGAGCTTGCCCGCCTCTATGCTGCCGATGTCGCGGTCCATGCCGAGCGATCGCGCCGAGACGATCGTTCCCGCTGCGAGCGCTTCGACGGGCGTATAACCGCCGCGGACGAACGACCACAATTCCCAATGGGGGCCGATGCCCGCCTGCTGCCCGTGCGCACCGATGGCGATCGCAACGCCCGCATTGGCGAGCTTGTGCACTTCGCGTGCGCTGTCGTCGTCAACGAAGTCTTCTTCGGGCGCCTTGGTCCGCCGCACCGTCGCGGCGCGCAGGATCGCGGGCGGGGTGTGGATCAAGAGCGGGTTCTTCCACACGTCGGTCGCCTGGCGCCAATAGGGATCGCCGGCCAGCCCGCCATAGGTGACGACGAGCGTCGGCGTGTTGTTGGTCGTCGACTGGCCGAAGAACTGGATCATGTCGTCATAATAGATGTCGAGCGGGACATTGTGCTCGAGCGTCGAATTGCCGTCGGCGACGAGCGTCATGTCCATGCCGTAGAGCGAGCCCCCTTCGGCGACGACGAGCATGTTCTCGGCGATCGAAGCGGCGACGACCATCTGACGCTGTTCGCGGCGCGGCTGGTTGTAGTTCTTGATCGAACGCCCACCCTGCGCCTTGAGCCGGCGGACGTGGGCGAGAGCGTCGTCATAGCTGTTGATCTCGGCATAGACGCCCGGCGCCTTGGCCCCATAGACGATCTCTCCGGTCGAGAAGATGCGCGGGGCGAGCAGCTTGCCTGCGCGCTGCATTTCGGCCGCGTGGAAGATCTCGTCCGAACCCGCCGAGGGATCGTGGATCGTCGTCGTGCCGAGCGCGAGATTCTGGATCAGCGACCAGTTCTGCTGCGGCACCATCCCGTCCTCGCCCTGGCTGCCATGGGCATGGGCGTCGACCAGACCGGGAATGATCGTCTTGCCGCTGACGTCGATCGTCTTGGCGCCTGATGGGACCTGCACTTCGCCGCGCCGACCGACCGCGACGATGCGGTCGCCCGTCACGACGATCACGCCGTCGTCGATGATGCCGCCGTCCTTCGCCTGCTGGTCATAGCCCGCCATCGTGACGATCCGCGCGCCGGTCAGCGCGTAGGTCCCGCTTGGCTTGTCGGCGCGCTCGGTCATCGCCAGCGCGACCCCGCGCGTCGGCGGGGTGAAAGCGGGCGGCGCATCCTTGGGCGCATCGCCCTGCGGCGGCGCGAGCTGGAACATGGCCGCGCGATCGACGGTGTAGAGCGTCGGCCCCATCGTCCAGTTCAGCCTTTGGCCGTCCATCGACCAGGTGATGAAATCGGCTCCGCCCTTGCTGGCGCGCGTCGTCGGCAGCGCGTTGCCGCCGATCGATGCGTCAACCGATTGCGAGCCAGGCAGGATCGGCATCACATAGGCCTCGTAATTCTGCTTGAAGGCGACGAACTCGCCGTCGGGCGAGACGATGAAATCGCTCGCCAGCTCGCCGGCAGCGTGGACGCGGCGCGCCTCACCGCTGAGATCGGTACTGATCAGCTGCTGCTTGCCGTCGTCGCTGGCGACCATGAAGACGCGGTCGCTCGTCGCGCCGAACTGCGGTTTGGCAGTGCCCTTGGCGACGAGAACCGGCGTGCCCCCCGCTGCGGCGACGCGATAGACGCCGGGATCTTCGGACCAGCGGGGCGAAGTGAGATAGCCGCCCTCACGCTTTTCGAAGACGATCGTCTTGCCGTCGGGCGAGAATTGCGGGCGCGCATAATGGCCCGGCTGGCTGGTGATGGTGCGCGTCTTGCCGCCATTAGGGCCCGTCACGACGATGCGGCCGAGGCCCGCGTCGGTCCAGCGAACAAAGGCGAGCGACTGTCCGTCGCGCGACCAGGCGGGATACATTTCGAGCCCGTCGTTGTCGTTGGTCAGCCGCTTGGCTGTGCCGCCGCCGAGCGACTTGACGTAGAGCTTGCCGAGCGTTTCGAAGACGACCTGGCGTCCGTCGGGCGAGACTGCGGCAAAGCGCGGGATCGCGGTTGTGAAGCTGTCGGGGGCAACCTCGATCACCGGATGCGGCGCATCGATCACGCCGCGCGTGTCGTTGATCGCGAAGGGAATGACGCGCGCGTTCGATCCGTCGGCATCGACGCGGTTGATGTGTCCGCCCGCCCAGAAGACGACCGACTTGCTGTCGGGGGTCCAGTCCATATTGGGATAGACGCCGGTGACCGCCCAGGTTTCCTGCACGTCCTGGTCGAGATCGTCGTAGATCTTGCGCTCTTCGCCCGAGACGAGGTCCTTGACGTAGAGCTTGGAGCGGGTCTGCTCGCGGCGGACGAAAGCCATCATCTTGCCGTCGGGCGAGGGCGTCGGACGGACCGCGCCGCCGAGGCCCGAAACCGCGGTTTCGGTCTTGCCCGTATCGATGTCGTATTCGAGGATGTCGAACAGGTTGCCGTTCGAATCCTGTGCATAGATGAAGGTGTTGCCCGGGGTGACATTCTTGGTGAAGTAGATGCGCTTGCCGTCGGGCGCGAAGATCGGCTCGCCCAGTTCCTTCTGAAACGCCTCGCTGGAACGCTTGACCAGCTGGACGCCGCCACCGCCCGAGACGTGATAGAGCCAGATCTCGCCGGTGCCGAGCGAGCGGCCGGTGGTGAAATGCTTCTTGGCGACGATATAGCGGCCGTCGGGCGACCAGCTCGGCTGGTTCATCAGGCGGAATTTCTCGGATGTCAGTGCGCGCTTGTCGCTGCCGTCGGCATTCATGATCCAGATATTGTCGCCGCCGCCGCGATCGGAGGTAAAGGCGATCCGGCTGCCGTCGGGCGACCAGCGCGGGTGGACCTCCCACGCGAACCCTGCCGAAATGCGCGTCGGCGTGCCGCCCGAAATCGGCATGGTGTAGATGTCGCCGAGCAGGGTGAAGGCGATGCGCCGACCGTCGGGGCTGACGTCGACGTCGATCCAGCTCCCCTGGTCGGTGCGGATGGCGACCTGGCGGATCGTCCCGTAGGGCGGGTTTTCGACGTTCCATTTCGACGTATCGCGTGCTGCGCTCGGCGCGACAGCCTGCTGCGCAGCGGGCGCGGGCGTGCCGCTGCCGGGGATGGGCAGGGCAACGGGCTTTGCCTCGGCATCGAGGACCTCGTTCTCGGGCGCCTGCGTCTGTTCGACCGGCTTGTCCTGCTGTTCGGGCGGCAGCTGCGCAAAGGCGGGGGCGGCGATGAAGGCGGCCGAGGCGAGCAAGAGCGTGACGGAACGGCGCATGGAATTTCCCCTGGGATATGATCTGCGTTTGCCGGACATAGTGGCAGTCAAAACGTGTCGCGCAAGGAAATTGCGTCTCGCGCCGACGCGCCCGACGCGCTACCACGCGCGCCATGGCGATTAGCGTATTTGAACTGTTCAAGATCGGCGTGGGCCCGTCGAGTTCGCACACCACCGGGCCGATGGTGGCGGCCGGGCGCTTCGGCGCGTGGATCGAAGACAATGGCCTGAGCGACCGCGTGGCGCACGTCGTCGTCGATTTCTACGGTTCGCTCGCGCTGACCGGAAAGGGACATGCATCGGACACCGCGGTCGCCGCGGGACTCGCCGGCGAGCGTCCCGAAACCACGAGCGGCGAGGCGATCGCGGGCCATTGGGCGCGCGCCAATGCCGAGGGGCTGTTACCGCTGATGGGCGGGCGCGACGTCGCCTTCCATCCCGCGCGCGACATCCGCTTCAACACGCGCCAGAAGCAGAAATACCACAGCAACGCGATGGCGTTCGAGGCGTTCGACAGCGCCGGCGACAGCATCGCGCGGCGCGCTTATTATTCGATCGGCGGCGGCTTCGTCGTCAACGAGGACGAGATCGACGACGCCACGAGCGGCGACGTGACCGACGTGCCCGTCCCCTACGAATTCTGTTCGGGCGAGCAGCTGCTTGAGATCGGCGAGCGCGAGGGGATGAGTTTCGCCGAGATCGTCATGGCGAACGAACGTGCGCGCGATCCCGATGGCGATATCGAGGCGCGGCTCGACCATATCGCCGCGGCGATGGCGGCCTCGATCGATCGCGGCTGTTGCTCGGGCGGCATCCTCCCGGGCGGGCTCAACGTCAAGCGGCGCGCGCCGCAGATCGCCGACGACCTCGACGAAAAGCGGCTGCGCCGTGCCAACGACCCGATGGCGGCGATGGACTGGATCAACCTGTGGGCGATGGCGGTCAATGAAGAGAATGCGGCGGGCGGCCAGGTCGTCACCGCGCCGACCAACGGCGCGGCGGGCATCATCCCCGCGGTGATCCGGCTTTACGAGAAATTCTACGACGGCGACAAAGCAGGCGTGCGCACTTTCCTGCTCACCGCCGGCGCGATCGGCGCGCTCTACAAGCGCAACGCGAGCATTTCAGGCGCCGAGGTCGGCTGCCAGGGCGAGGTCGGCGTCGCCTGCTCGATGGCCGCAGCGGGTCTCGCCGCCGCGCTCGGCGCCACCAATGCCCAAATCGAAAACGCGGCCGAAATAGGCATGGAGCACAATCTCGGCCTCACCTGCGATCCGATCGGCGGGCTCGTCCAGATCCCGTGCATCGAACGCAACGCGATGGGCGCGGTGAAAGCGATCGACGCCGCGCGCATCGCGATGATCGGCGACGGCACCCACATGGTCAGCCTCGACAAGGTCATCGCGACGATGTTCGCCACCGGGCGCGACATGCGCTCGAAATACAAGGAAACCTCGAAGGGCGGGCTCGCCGTCTCGGTCGTCGAATGTTGAAACCGGAGTATAAAGTCGCATGAAAACCCGTGCCGCCGTCGCCTTTGCGCCCAAGCAACCGCTCGAGGTCGTCGAACTCGATCTCGAAGGCCCGAAGGCCGGCGAGGTGCTCGTCGAGATCATGGCGACGGGCATCTGCCACACCGATGCCTACACCTTGGATGGCCTCGACAGCGAGGGCCTGTTCCCCAGCGTCCTCGGCCATGAAGGCGCGGGGATCGTGCGCGAAATCGGCGCGGGCGTGACGAGCGTCGCGGTCGGCGACCACGTCATCCCGCTCTACACGCCCGAATGCCGCCAATGTAAAATGTGCCTCAGTGGCAAGACCAACCTCTGCAGCGCGATCCGCGAAACGCAGGGCAAGGGGCTAATGCCCGACGGCACGAGCCGCTTTTCGTACAAGGGCGAGACGATCTTCCATTACATGGGCTGTTCGACGTTTTCGAACTTCACCGTCCTGCCAGAAATCGCGGTCGCCAATATCCGCAAGGACGCACCGTTCCAGTCGAGTTGTTATATCGGCTGCGGCGTCACCACCGGCGTCGGTGCAGTGATCAACACCGCCGACGTCCGGCCCGGCGACAACGTCGTCGTCTTCGGCCTCGGCGGGATCGGCCTCAATGTCATCCAGGGCGCGCGGCTGGCGGGCGCCGGGCGCATCGTCGGCGTCGACATCAATCCCGACAAGGAGGAATGGGGCCGAAAGTTCGGCATGACCGACTTCGTCAATCCGCAACAGGTCGGCGACGTCGTCGCGCACCTCGTCGCGATGCTCGACGGCGGCGCCGATTACAGCTTCGACTGCACCGGCAACACCACGGTCATGCGCCAGGCGCTCGAATGCTGCCACAAGGGCTGGGGGACGAGCATCGTCATCGGCGTCGCCGAGGCGGGCAAGGAAATCGCGACGCGCCCGTTCCAGCTGGTCACCGGGCGCAACTGGCGCGGAACCGCGTTCGGCGGCGCGCGCGGCCGGACTGACGTGCCCAAGATCGTCGACTGGTATATGTCGGGCAAGATCGAGATCGACCCGATGATTACCCACGTCCTCTCGCTCGACGAGATCAACAAGGGATTCGACCTGATGCATGCGGGCGAGAGCATCCGCTCCGTCGTGGTCTACTAAAGAAGGAAGCGCCTATGTTCAGCCATATGATGGTCGGATCGAACGACATCGACCGATCGAAGAAATTCTACGACGCGATCTTCGCCGAAATGGGCGCCAGGCCCGGCGTCATCGATCCCAAGGGCCGCATCGCCTATCGCCACAACGGTGCCTCGTTCCTCGTCACCCGGCCGATCGACGGCCAGGCGGCGAGCCCGGGCAACGGCATGACGATCGGCTTCGCGATGGAGCCCGAACAGGCCGATGCCTGGGAAAAGGCCGGGGTTGCCAATGGCGGCACCGCGATCGAGGATCCCCCGGGCATTCGCGAAGGCGGCGGCGTCCAGCTCTATCTCGCCTATCTGCGCGATCCCGACGGCAACAAATTATGCGCGCTCAAACGCGTCGCCTGATCGCCGCATGACGCTCGAGACCATCAGCGAAAACCGCAGCCATGACGGCGTCCAGGGTGTGTATAGACATACCAGCGCCGTCACCGGCACCGACATGACCTTTTCGGTGTTCGTGCCCGACCACGCGCCGGGCGCGAAGCTGCCCGTGCTGACATATTTGTCGGGGCTGACCTGCACCCACGCCAACGTCACCGACAAGGGCGAATATCACGCCGCCTGCGCCCGGCACGGCATCGTCTTCGTCGCGCCCGACACCAGCCCGCGCGGCCCCGGCGTCGCCAATGCCGACAGCTACGATCTGGGGCAGGGAGCGGGTTTCTATGTCGATGCCACCGAACAACCCTGGACG
>Ga0210036_1003709_pt1 | contig 14738 bp, 8 predicted proteins | sample CryGeymeta201515_FD_185469 | JGI IMG/M metagenome (GOLD analysis project Ga0210036, IMG submission 185469) | Groundwater microbial communities from Crystal Geyser aquifers in Utah, USA - Crystal Geyser metaG 2015-15 (SPAdes) (version 2) | ecosystem: Environmental > Aquatic > Deep subsurface >...
GGTTCCAGTAGACTGAAGCGTCCCTCAGTCTGTAGTCCGGTCCTGCCGGTCAATGGCTTGCTGGAACAAGACCAAAAGTCCATGTGGCAGGGGTTCCATTGTCGTCCTCTGTACGAAGAGAGACTGTAGGCTTGTCGTCCTTTCGGATAGACGTTGTAGTAGGTGTAGTTGTAGTGGTATGGAAAGGAGGCACAACTTGTGCTTCTTCCAGTTTGCGAGCGAACGAAGGGTCTCTCGCAATGGTGTACGGTACCTCGTCTCCTGTGGAAGCGAGGTCCCCTTGCTCCTGTGGTAGTAGGAGAAGGGCAAGTTAACTTGGTGTACGGCCGTCGTAGCCGGTGTAGTGGCCATGGGCAAAGTCTCAAAAGCTTTGTGGTTCATTTGATGATGAAATGGATTTCGATCGTCTTTGATGATGAATCAAATCGGTCCTCCGGATGCGATTCCAGTTGCTACACTGGCTGTCGACACCTCCGGAAGCTCCCATGTGTTGCAGAGCTACTACAGGGGGTGTCTGTAGTGCTTCTTAACCAGTGGTAAGCCGGCTATGGAGTAGTGGAGCCGGCTTTAGAGCTCATGGTGTCTGATAACACGTAAAAAGCTAGTGTGGAGACATAAAGAGTAAATATTGAATATTATGGCAAATAGGAGTAAACTAGGCTAGTGCTAAGTGTGGATAGGAAGCAGGCATAGGCACACGACCTAATAGAGTAAGACCTAACTCCTGAGTCCTATCATCGGAGACAAGGTAAACTGCCGTAGTCCACCTGGGCTTAATTTGGTAGTGCACTACCTGGTAGCTGGTAGTCTACTCACCCGATTATGTAGCTAGACTACTACTACTTGTTCTTTCTGGAAGAGGAGGAGATGCCAACAAGGGGAAGACCTGAAAGTTCCACCCGGACATATTTCTTAACAAAATCAAAAATTCTTCGGTCCGACGACGAAAACAAACAAAATACAACTGTTATGGTTTTTCGTTTTTCGTCTTTATCAATTACTCAGTATTGTTCATCAGACAGCTGCTTGCTGCTGCAACGGATGAGAACGAGTTACAGAGTAGTAGTAGTTAACACGATGATGTTGATTAATCCAACGCATCCTCAAAAAAATACACATTGTGAGACAACAAATACACTGTACGTACTACTTGAGTAGTCGTTCTACTTGAGTAGTCGTTCTACTTGAGTAGTCGTCGTTTTCTCGGACTATGCGTCAGACCTCTCTCACCGTGTCGACAACAACAGTCCTCTCTCCTCTTGTGTAGAGTGTATGCGTGTGTTGTGTGTGTGTCCCATCGTGGACACTCCTCCAGTCTGTTTTTTTCGTTCAACGTGGACACTCTTACTCCATTGAGTCATCATGGTCGCCATCGTGTGGTGTGTTGAGGAAGGGAGAGAGAGAGAGAGACGTAACAGCCTTACAAAACCTACCATTCAAACGTTGACAAAACAAAACAAAACAAAACAAAAGGAGACGAAACAAACTTCATCACGACACCATTATTTTCTTTTTCCTCTTCTTCTTCATCGTCATCAGAAACAATAGGACAAACAAAACAAAAAATGTCAAGTCAAAAGAATTCTTACACTGGCAATGACATGACTTCTACAGCTTCTACTACTACCAAAGCTCCCACCGCAGAAGCAGTAGCTGCAGCTGCGGCTGTGTTTGATCTTGAAAGTGCCAAACAATCTCTGGTCCAGTCCACCCAAGCGTTGCAGGTTGAATTGAAGAAATCCACTCAACTTCTCCAACAACAACCACTAGAACATCCAGACAGTACCATTTCCTCCGAAGAATGGTTGGAGCATATTCCTGCCGAGAATCACATGAAGGCGTGTGGTTACTACAGCACGTCCAGCAGCAAATCGTCCAACAACAACAGTAGTCATGATGATTTGTTGGAAGAATGGTTCCAAGCGGAAGAGAAAGCATCTCTCTTGTCCAAATGTGCTGCGTTGTGTTTTTGTACGAATCTTGGATTGGTCGTTCTTAGCAACCCAGTAGTCGTCGATGACGAAATTGTGGGTTTAAAAGGAGATTCCCTTTTCAACTTGAAGGACAATTTTGTTTCCATTCCACTGGCAAGTTTAAATTCATTTGTTGTCGCGGACAAACCCATGAATACAACGCATATCCCAACCGCAGTTGCCTCTCTCATTGTAGATGCTGGCAAGGCAACAAAAAAGCCACGCTTGTTGATAGAAGAGGATTCAAAGAATAAGTATGGTGCTGGAGGAAGCACGGCATCCTTTGTTAAGCTTCCAATTGTCTTGCCACTGGCCTTTCATCATGGTTTTGCAGACGCTGCTAATTGTCAGCGCGATAGCAGCAACAACATTTCGTCTTATTCACAATATTGGCGTGAAAATATTGGAAAGCTTTGTCGACGATACCAGGGTGATTCCTTGCACACCAAAAAGAAAATTGCTTTGGATCTTCTTTCAACCAAAGAGGAACATGATTATTTGTGTTCATCCATTTACATTGTTCTCAGTCAGAAGAGTCTTCTCCAACAAGGTAGTGCGTCATGGAGCACATTAGTCTGTAACAACTTGGAACAGGCTCGAACGAACAATGTTCGAACATTCCTAGTAGCAAGCAACGAATCCATTCCTGCAGATGCAAAGTCAACATTTGCCACTACAACAACAGCTACGGAACCAACATCCCCTATCCAAATCAAGCGATTGGTGACGTTGGAAGCCAAACCAAAAGCAGCTGCTCCCAAGACCATGGTACCTTCTTGTCCACCGCCGGTCGAGGCTACGTTGGCGAAAACTATGTTCTTAGAGAACCGACCGTCGCCAGATCGTTCTTGTGTGCCAATGCCACCTTTGGAATCTGCAGTGGCAGAACTGCATTCCGTTGATACAATCACATCTTCAGAAGGAGAAAATTATACCACCACGGAAAACGAGTCTTGGTTGTTTTCAGAAGAAGCAGAATTGGTTTTCCAAAATCCCATTGAGCCGCAAGATGAAGTGGCAACCTATGATGGGAGCAAAAAAGTACCTACTACACGCACAAGGGAACTCAAAACATGCAAGTCTTCTACAGTGAAAGGAGGGTCCACAATATTCTCAAAGGAAACAGATTTCGTGTTTTCAAATTCGAACGTTCCACAAGAAGATGGAGGAGCTATCAGCTGTGGGGGCAAGACACCTTTTGCTAGTGGTACGCTCGAATACAAGATTCATGAAGCCATGGCGAAATGTTATGCTGTTGGTATCGAAAATCCTCTCAAGATCCTAATTTCAATGGAGTGTGGCTACAAGAATCCTACTTCTAATACCTTCAGCAAAGCATTCAGGACCGTTGCCGACACTGCGATTCTTCTAACCCTCGCTGGGCAGCGCACAGCCTTGACAAAGTATGGCGTTGAGTCCATGCCAGCCGTTACTGTGCCTCGGACCAACGATGAAGCACATAGTATGTTTAAAAAATTGGCAATGCTTCTGATGAAAACCAAATCAGCGCAGAAGCTAGATATCGTTTGGGAAAAATTGGCTGACGGACGGGTCCACTCGAAAGAGGCACTTGGAATGGCTGCTGGATATACTAATGTAACTTCTTTCGGAATCAAGGAGATATTCAACGTCCTGAAGAAAATTGAGGTGGTTTATGACCGCCCAAATAAAGCCTTGCAGTTCAAGGAATTCATTCTTGAAGCTTGAGGCGTATCATCTCGCCCCCTTCCGTTGCAGCCGGCAGTGCATACGCATTTATTACTCAGAAGTTTGACTTTCCTAATGAAGATCAGCTTGAACAAGATTCTCTTGGAATCTTATTTTGTGTTCGGATATCTTCAAAAGTAAACGAAGTCATTGTTTTAACTTTATTTAGCTTAGCTAGCTGAAAATGCTTAGACGTCCAATAACTTGGATATGTCCCTCATGTCTTTTTTACCTTTTTTTCGTCTTTAGTAAGGAAAATCTGGCAAAACTCCCCAAAGTCTATAACCCCAGTTGAATCAATATCCAGGCTATTCATAATTCCAACAACAAGCTCTTCCGGTGCAGTTTTGTCCATTGAACGGACAAGTGCTCGAAGCTCATCGAGAGTCAAATAGCCATCACCACCCGTGTCAATGGAGTTAAAAACTTCGCGAAGCTCCTTTTCTGGCATAGGAAACTCTTTCTTCGTTTTGTGGGCTACAGCTTTTCTAAATTCTTTTCGCAAAAAGACATCAAAAACAGAGGCTTTCAAAATGGGAGAGGATTCTATGAATTCAAAGAAATCGGTCGCTTTCATCATTTGGACCCGGCACGATTTGCTCGCGCACACCGCTGAAGAATTGCGCTTGCGGTGAGTGACCAATGAACCTACTCCAACCATCTCGCCTGGTTTAGCAGTCGCAATTTTTTGATTACCCAAAAAGCTGTTGATTAGGCCCTCTTCAACGATAAACATTTCTTTAGGTTCTTCTCCCTCCTGAAATATAAATTCCCCCTGTTTTAATTCCAGTGGTGTCAACTCTCGTTGCCGGCGTAGAATATTTTTGGTTCTATGCAGCGCACGTTTCTTATCTTTCTCCCGCATATGCAAGGAAATCCGGTTTTCGGAAGCAGCAAGATATTTATCGAAGTGCTCTCGTGATATTTCAATCGCATGAACTGGAGTCAAACATTTGACAGTCGCATTTCGAGTTCTTTCTGGAGATATCAGTGCTCTAGCAATCAAATCAGAAAGTGGAAAGCAATCATAGATGAGTGAGTTCAGGTGCTGGCGTAAACACTCTCGTATTCGCGTACACCAGACTCTATCGCTCGCAACATACCCTTCCCCGATAAAATTTCCTGCACTAACTTCCACTCTGTAGCCATCTTTGGTGGTGATTTCTAGTTTTCCAGAATTAATAAAGAGCATAGAATTACCGATTTCACCTTCTTTCATTACTATTCTCCCTTTTGGGTAGTATCTATCTTTCAAGTTGTCTGAAAGAAGATTTGAGAATGCCGACAGGGAAAGCGATTCATTGGCGGCATTAGGATCGCCCGTTACGTTTGCACCGCTGGTCAACTTCTTCAAATCTTTCGCGGTAACGAATCCTGCGCACATATTGGGCAGTATCCAAGATTAGATTACTATAGTATTCCGCTTACACATTGTCCCACAACAGTTCAGATCTCCGACAACACGTCGTACCTTTTTGCTCTTCATCCAACTGTCGAAAAGATCTTTCGATTAAAGATGTACGCTTGGACACTTCTTGCGACTCTGCTGAGTCGGCCCAGGAAATAATGTCTTCGAAAACCTTGGCTTCAAGCTTACTTTTAAATTTTCGGAATGTTTTAAGCTTTTCGTTAGAACCTGAAATTTTGTCCTTCAGGGCAGTTTCTCCGAGAACCCAAGGATGCTCTAACATTTCCGATGCTGTGATACGCTTTTTCGGGTCCCATTCGAGTAACCTCCGTATCAGATCCATCGCCGAACGAGATAGGTGAGACGTCGTGGGAGAGTTTTCCTTCAGTGATTCTGGTGTTTGCTTGGAGCATACGAGATTGGCAATTTGAGTATCTGATGCATCTCCTGTGGTATCGAAAGGATGACAGCCTACTAGCATGATATGCAAAATGACCCCCAATGCCCACATATCTAAAGGCGGATCAATCCTCTTCCTTTTTTCTGGAGGTAAAGATAGCATTTCGGGAGAGGCATACGCTGCTGTCAATCCAACCACACCAGGCTCTTCGTCCGGAGAGTTGGTGATCTGCGCGCATCCAAAGTCAATGATTTTTACGCACGAATCACTGGTGTGTTCAGTGGATAGCATGAGGTTCTCAGGTTTCTTAAATTGTAATAGTTTTTTGGAGTGGATTGTTGCGTTGAAAATCACGACGAATGAACGCAAATATAAGCAAACATACTGCAGTAACCCATAGCCTACCTACTACAGTATTTCGGCTTAGAAACCACACCACTTACCAAGTCACTTTTATAGTAAATATGAATGAAGAGAAAAGACGATACTGTACGTTAGTGTACAAATTCAGCATTACGGTGATTGCTACATTCAGACCACAATGTCCCACACCTCCCACCCCCTACCGCATTCTTACCCATGAACAAATCCAATACCGTGCATAAAACTCAAGGCCGAGGCTACCTCTCGGACCAGACGAGCTGCATCTTCTTCGGAATACGGTCCCGATCGAATCAGATGATCGAACAACTCTCCACCTGAAATAAGATCCAGCGAAAAATAAAAGTAGTTGCCTTCGTCAAAGTTCTCTCGCAGACCACAGATCTTGGGATGTCCTCCCTCACGTCGCAGATGCAACAGGGCTTCCATTTCGCGCTGAAATCCTGTATCGTTGGTATATTTTTTGGAAATTTGTTTGAGGGCTACCTTTTCGCCGGTTCGACGATCTTTGGCTTCGTACACGGCACCAAATCCTCCTTGTCCCAACGGTTTTTTCCAATTCACTTTGTACAGCGTTCGTACCGATTCTTGGGAAACTTCGTTCTTGTACCGGACGATGGTATTGCTGCGACGTAGATTGGATGTCCGACCAAATAGATTGTAACTCATTTCTTGCTTGGCTTGACAGTGACAGGATTGCACAGGTAAAAGTCGCGAAAACGAAGACAACTTGGGATTTGGTACGCTGGTTTGATGATAATCATCATCTGATACATGATCGTCTGTACTCGATGCTGCCTCGGAAAGAAAGTAGGTCCCAGCCCCGAGTATCCCTGCAGCTACCGGAACCCAAAAAGTAGAAAAAGAAACATCATCGATGAACTGTGACGCCTTCTTTGCTAATGTTATGCGATGCAGCCATGGCTGTTGCATTGTCCTGAGACGTTTCAACACTTGAGAACTCATAAGATTAGCAATGCTTGCTTAACAGTGGTAGATTGGGATAGAGTAAGGTACACTTCATGTGTGTTAAAGACAAAGATTGATGTGTCTGTTTGGAGCATGATCAACAAGAATTAAGAATTGGCACAGCGTAGGTAGCAGGCAAACAAAGCAGAATTCGCTCGCTCGTGGAGATATCATCCGAGAATCTTCGAGAGAGAGAGAAAGATACTTTTTGCGAGTCCCAAAAGTGACTAAAGTGATAACTTTAATTCTAAAATATTATGCCAATCTCATGATGACGAAAGCATCACCGCATACAATCAGCTACTTCTTGTACCAGGTACCAGTACCAGTACTCTCTACACCTAATTGTAGCTAACTTCAATACGTCATTACACTTGGATGTATGCCGCTCTACGTACTGCCTTCCAGGTTGTTGAGGAGAAACAACACAAGTCAGCGTAATCACACATAATAACTACTAGTATTAGTAGTGTACCAATTTGGTCTCCATCTTCGGCCTGCTGTTGTTGCAAAAGATAAGAGATACAGTAGTACAAAACATTAAGCCAACGATGAAGTTTCTTGTTTCATCTGCCGTTCTCGTGGTAGCTCTTTCCAACTACGGAGTCGATGCTTTTGTTCCTGTGCAAAAGCCCTGGTCCACCTCGGCCTTGAACGTGAGTATATTAAATGGAATCATAATCATATTTTGTGCTTTTTCGCAGGGCAATTCCATCTCTCTGGAGCTCGTCTCTTGCTTTGGTAGAAGCAACTGTTTGAACTCCAGAAGTCTCTATTGGATTAGAAAACAATGTTTTTTTTTATAAAGGAATTTTACGTTCTCACTCGTCTATTCTTCCTTGCCACCCAAACCACACACAACACATATAATTAAAACGCATACACACACAAACACACACAAAAACAGTCAGCCCCACCTGCTGTCACTTCGGCCGCTGATGTCGATTGGACACCCTCGATTAAGACCGGAGCACGCGATGAAATCTTTGGTCCCATTGAAAAGTACTGCGAGGACTTGTACAAGGTCGTTCGTCGTCCCACTCGTACGGTCACTTGCGGACCTATTAAGTTCGGATCAGATCATCCCATTGTTCGTCAAACCATGGCCACCACCAACACCGCAGATGTCGATGCTACCATCGAGCAAGTGATCCGGTGTGCCGACGAAGGTTTCGATCTGGTCCGCATTACAGTCCAAGGAAAACGGGAAGCCAACGCGGCTCTCAAAATTCGGGAAGGTTTGTTCAAAAAGGGATACGACGTGCCCCTCTGTGCCGATATGCATTTCCAACCGAAGGTTGCCATGGCCGTCGCCGAAGCTGTCGAAAAAATTCGTATCAACCCCGGTAACTTTGTAGCCGGCACAAAGGATTTCGAAGAACACGTGTACGAAACAGAAGAAGACTACTTTTCCGAACGGCAGTACCTTGTCGAAGCCATGGGACCTTTGGTCGAAAAGTGCAAAGAATTGGACAGATGCATGCGCATCGGAACCAATCACGGATCCCTCTCTTCCCGTGTCCTTTCCTATTACGGCGATACGCCACGTGGTATGGTTGAATCGGCTCTTGAATTTGCCGATATTTGCCGTAGCATGGACTACCACAATTTTGTGTTTTCCATGAAGGCCAGTAATCCGTTGGTCATGGTCCAATCCTACCGTTTGTTGGCAGCTGAAATGTACCGTCTAGGATGGGATTACCCTCTTCATTTGGGTGTTACAGAAGCCGGAGAAGGAGAAGATGGACGCATGAAATCTGCCATTGGTATCGGAACTCTTCTTGCCGACGGTCTCGGTGACACTATTCGCGTCTCCCTCACCGAGGATCCGGAATTCGAGCACGGTCCTTGCAACCGCTTGGCCGAAATTGCCTCGGACCGCCTTTACATCAACCCAGAAGCCAAAGCTCGTCAGGATGCCGTCAAACCCTACAAGGATACCCGTGATTTCCAATCATTTTCTCGTCGACAGGGCGATCTCCCAACACAAAAAGAAGATGATCCCATTGACGTTCGCGGATTTTTGAACCGCGATGGATCTGTCATTACTGCTGTCAAACCAGAAATGTTCAACAAAGAGAATGCGCAATACCTTTACAAGGATTTGGGATGCAAGACCGCCGTTGGCATGCCTTTCAAAGACATTGCTTCGAGTGACTCTATTCTGATGCGCACGATTCCTCCTTCCTCTGACAAGGCTGCCCGAACTGCAATTAACCGCCTAATCGATGTTAGCATGGGCGTCATTGTTCCCGCCGAAGAACTCGAAAAGGACCCTCTTCCCAATGCCGTTGCTCTTATGGACTTGAAAGATGCCGTCGCTAATGGTGGAAAGGTATGATGAAGCAAATTGCGTTTTTCCCCCCTTTATTTTTAGTTTTTGAAATCGCTGGTCTCACACGAATCAAACCCCGATGTCTTGTCTATAGCTACCCGAAGGAGCTATTCGTCTGGCTCTGAGTATTAACGGAGACGAGGATGACGATGTCTTGGCCAAAGTAAAAGAATTGAACCCTGTCATGGTTCTGTTAAGCCCCGACCCCAGCCTCTCTACACTTCACTCTTCTCGACGTGTCTTTGAAAACTTCAAGCTCAACGATATTGCCACTCCAATCATTAACCACTTTAAGACTGATATCGATGATTCGAACGAGCTTGCTTTGCAATTGGGAGCCAAAGTCGGAGCCCTGTTGGCGGATGGATGCGGAGATGGTGTCTTGATCGAACAAATTGGCGACAAGGATCACTTTGCTGTAGACTTTGTACGGAAAACATCGTTTTCTCTGTTACAAGGAAGCCGAATGCGCTCTACCAAGACTGAATTTGTTTCGTGTCCATCTTGCGGACGTACATTGTTCGACTTGCAAGAAACTACCGCTGCTATTGCCGAGGCCACTGGTCACTTGCCCGGTGTCACTGTGGCTGTTATGGGATGCATTGTCAATGGTCCTGGTGAAATGGCGGATGCTGATTTCGGTTACGTTGGTACACTTCCCGGAAAGGTCGATCTGTATTACGGAAAGGAGGTTGTTCGCAAGGGCATCCCCAACGAAGACGCCGTCGACGCTCTTGTTCAGCTGATCAAGGATTACGACTTGTGGAAGGATCCTGAACCGGAAGAGGAAGAAGGAGCAGCAACAGAAGAAGCAGCTGTGACCGCTTAATTTTGCGCGTTAGAAGTAAGCAACGACTACTACAATACATGTACATTCAAGACTAACCATGGACCAGCTAGACAGTAGCTATTCCATAATGCAAGATTATTTTTTTGTACAGTAGGCTCGAGCACATGCTGTAGTAAAAAAAATCTGAAACGCGACAGAATTTTTCAATTTCGCGCTCATGTATTATTATAAGTAAGTGACTCAATTCAGTGCCTGGGTATCCAAGATCCCTTGGAAAGCTCATAACCACATCGTTTATGCGGCCAACAGATCGATCGGGGTTCAAAGTTCAAAGCTACGGTACTTCCAAACTTGGCCACACTTCTTGTAAGCACAGCAACATTGTTGTTATCATTCAGCTACTAGACTACTAGGTATCAGCAGTGAACTACTCGAACGATGGCAGCCGATTCTGATGCTTGTGTGCCAAGGGCACTTACCGACTTTATATTCGATCTCTATGATTCCGTGACTTTGTCACACATCACCGAAGAGCAGCGAAAGTTTTACAACGTTGACTTTCGTGACTTGTCTTCCAAGTACTTTGCCACGACACCATGGCCGTCTCCTCAAACCATTGCTACCGAGTGCAATGGAGATCCCCTGTTCCTGGCGCTGTACAGAGAACTGACGCATCGTCACTGGCACGCCGTGTCCCGCATCAACATTCGCGACCGAATGGAGGGATGGCAGGTGTACCGCGAACTGTTTGAAGAAATTTTGCAGGAAGAACCCAACTTCTTCATCACGCCAGAGTGGGCCTTTGACATTCTCAACGAGTTTGTGTACCAATTCCAGGGCTTTTGCCAGTTCCGGACATCCCTCCACATCAATGCTATCAAGTACGGCATGATCAAGGAAGGAGAACCCCTGAGCAGTGTGACACAGGGCAGTTCCTCCTCGAACCAGAACGTCATTGACAATATCAACTCGATCAACAGTGCCGATGCCTGGGAGGTTGAGCAGGTCTTTTCGTACTTGCATCGTCTGGTAAAGATTGGAACACAGCAAGGGCAAGAGCGACCTGCCTACCAATATTTGGGAATCTTTGCTTCCGTCGCACTGAGCCGTCTGGAATGTTTGTTGGGAGACTATGTCGGATCTCTGCAAGCGCTCGCTCCTATTTCCGAGTCACTTGTGGTCAAGACAGATGGACCAGATGAGACAGCCGTAGAAGTTATCCAGTCTGTATTTTTGGCCCGATTGATCATGGCCTACCATGCTGGAATTTCCTTCATGATGCTTCGTCGATACAAGGATGCTAGCCGCATCTGGGGAGATGTTTGTGCTTTTATGCAGCGTGGCTTTAAGGTGCGTCGGATGAATTTGATTGTCGCATTTCTAGGACTCGTGCTTCAAATTTGCAATAATATTCTCACACTTGTACACCTCCATCCGTTCAACACCTTGTTGTTGCAGACTGGACAGCTTCGAAAGTTGCCTCACTCCGATCAGTTCAGCAAGATGAACGATCGTATGATTGCTCTTCTGGCCATTGTCACCTCCATCTGTCCACCCTCGGGAATAGTCGAGGAGAGCGTTCTCCGTACTATTCGTGAGAAACACGGATCGAGTCTTTCTAAAATTGATGCTGGGGAAGGAGGATATGATGAATTGTTTTTAGGCCCTAAATTCGTGACCGTGTCAGCCGAAAACGTTTTCAGGGCACAAATGAAGCAATTCACCAAGGAAATGGCTCCTCAGGCTGAGTGTCGCAAGTTGAGATCGTACTTGAAATTGTATACGTCCATTGCCGTTTCGAAAATTGCCAAGTTTAATGATCAGGACGAGGATGCTTTATTGTCCACACTGATTGCGTACAAGCACCGCATGTTGCAACTGGAAGCAGCAGAAAACGATCCTTTTGGAGAGAGCACATTAAAGAGTGCTCTAGATATTCATTTTTATTTCGTTGAAGATACCGTGCGGGTGGATGAAGCTGAGAAACAGCGACGATTCGAAAAGTATTTTGCTGCACAAATTGCCCAGAACTCTGAAATCCTGAGCGATACTTTGGCCATTGACACAAACGTCTAATGAGAATAGTGAAGTATACAGTGCATAATAAGTAAACAAAATTTATAGAGTAGTAGTCTCTGGCTTTTTGCTGCGCAAAGCAGCGGTTCAACCGACTGCTTCTTTCAAAAGAATACATCATAAAAAGGCTCCGCAATAAAACAGGAGAGGAGGGATGGTCGCAATAGGTAAATATACTGTCGCGTCAGTTCATATCGAATCGTTGGTTTCCAGCACAACACCAATACATATTAAACAGTTGAAGGAAAGGTGAAATTTCTTGGGCCCGTCGCTGCAAGTGCTTTCTTGTTGCGTTTCTTTTCCTTTCGTTTGCGCCGGAAATTGGCCAACACGGCAACTGGTTTGGCAACCAATTTAAATATGGTACTCTTACCGCGCCGCTTCTTGGGCTTGCCTCCCGAAACTTCACCGGCTGGCTCGTCGCGAAATCGTTCGTAGTCGCCTGCTGCAGAATCGTCATCTGCATCATCATTGTTGGCACCACCATCCTCCAACAATAGCAAGTTGTTGCACATGGCCCTCCAGTCGTCTCGGAAATCTGATAACTCTTGTCGAATTACCTTCTTCACTGTCTTGTACCACTCTGGCATGTGCTTTTGATTCACCCGTGGAGCCTTTTCATCTTCCGTCAAGATATACCACAAGAACCAACACAGTCCCAGTGCAAGGCCCAAGAGTATGGCTAAAAAGACCAGGATCACTGCAAAATATCCACTCCTTGACAAACTTGCGGCCATAATAACGACTAGGATAATCAAGCAACAGAAAACGACAAAGGCCATTTGCAGACTAAAGGCGATATGAGCTTCGAATCTCTCCTCGGCTTCGTTGAGTGGAATACCATTTTGCTGCTTCTGCTGATTACTGGAACCAATTTCCTGAAACATCAAATAATCATCTTCGGGTTCCAAATTGTTGTTGCTGCTGGCTTGAACACTAACAACAGCACTCGTCTCTTTGCGGTGCGGATGATTAACACCTGGAGACATGCTACGATTTTGGCTACGTCCTCGAGGTCGCCTGCTTGGAGATAAACTGTGACTTTGAGATCGTCTCCGTTGTTTGCTGCCTTGTCTCGTATTTGGAGGTGGAGGAGACTCTTTTTCGTTATCGTCCAGTCCAGTCCAACTGGATCTTCTGTTGAGCAATTGGCGAGAAGGAGGCAACACAGGATCGTTGCTCGAAGGGGCAGAGGATAGCGAGGAAACGCTGCCAGACTTCCGATATTGTTGTGGGGGCGGAGGCAAGCTGTCGTCCATGCCAAAGATTTCGCTGGGGTTGTAGTTGCGATTTACCGACGTTTCATCCGGTGGACCCAATTCTGACGTAGCTATTTGAGGCCTTGGTTGTTCTGGCACGACTTCTAGTAGATCTTTTCGCGGTGTTGGCGGAGGGGGAGGTGGCTGGTTTTGTTGATGCTGACGCCATTCCTGTAGCTCATTTTGTTCTTCTTCGTGCCATTGCTGATGGGAATCTAGTACGCTGTTTTCGACAGTCGCCCGTGGAGGAGTACGTTCATCAAAGGGTCTATCATCATCCATCCTGCTGCTGAGTCTACGCTGTACTTTGTCTTTCTTATATCTTTATTAGGAGTAGTATTGTGGTTTGTTGATGCTGTTGATGCCATGTGAGTTAATAGAGCGAGCGTGTTGGATTATCGAAAATTCATAGGTTCGCCCTACTCAGACTGCCAACGGCTGAATCTACCGTTAGAAAAAATCCAAGCTTAAACCCTTAAGACATGCAGCTGCTACTACTAGTAGTAGCTAGAGTACGTACTAGAGACTACTAGGTTCTCAAAAAATACTGTGGTAAATTGTTAGGTACCAGGGTACTCGTAGTTGTCAGACACTTCACCGAAGGCATGTAGGATGAGCAATGAACGCCAGGGCTGCTCAACTTTCTTACTTACGTCAGTATGAAAGCCTTACAGCACCATGATACACCTGATACTGTTTGTGAGTGGTAGACAATTGTTCTCTTACCAAATTCTTTTCAAATGGCTGGATCGCCTTCGAAAACCACCTGTTCACACCCCTTCACTTGGTTTGTTCGACCAAGCAGGCAAGCAAGTACTGTAGTAGTATTACCTGCAAATCATCGGAGACATTGACTCATCTCAAATGTATCCTTTGTTCCTAATACTTAAAAAAAATTTACCCGCTGTGAGTGATCATTCGCATTGGAGTTGGTGCACAAACATGATAATGATATTATTATAACTATGACTGTATTGTTAGAATGGCCAGGCAAACAGCACAACGAAATATATTCGCCGTGACAAAAGCAGCGATCAGGGATTATATCTATCAAGTTTCAACTTTATATCAGCACGGAGAGAAAGACCGCGAAGCTGGTGTGAAATGCAGCCATTAGAACACTTGTAACAAGGCTGCTGTAGCTTTGGCAATCGTATCTGAGGCACAATTACATTCCCAGCCACTTGAAAAATGTTTAGGGGCAATCATTTCTTTACGTAAAAAAAGAGGATGTCATCCAATGCTTTCGGGTTGAGTGTGATGGGGTGACCATTTGTTGTTGTTGCGCCTTCGTATTTGTGGAATTTGCAGTATGGTATTGCCATCTCGTGTAACGCTCCAAAGAATTTCGATCACCAACAGGTTTTCATATACTTGCCCAGTTTCTTGATGTACGAATACAATTTATCGGACGTCTCTCCCCCCCCCCCCAAAAAAACC
>Ga0210036_1003720_pt1 | contig 14719 bp, 12 predicted proteins | sample CryGeymeta201515_FD_185469 | JGI IMG/M metagenome (GOLD analysis project Ga0210036, IMG submission 185469) | Groundwater microbial communities from Crystal Geyser aquifers in Utah, USA - Crystal Geyser metaG 2015-15 (SPAdes) (version 2) | ecosystem: Environmental > Aquatic > Deep subsurface >...
GGAATGCTCTCGCGCAGGGCTTTCTATTAATGTATCTAAATACCCAAGACAACATAAATTGGTTGAGTAAGAAAATAAAGAAGTTTAGCTAGTTAACAGTACGTTGAAATTTCCCAAATAGAAGAACGTTAACTGTAATCCAACGTTAACCGTCAGCCTTACTCTAGGGTCTAGTCCTACTACGAGCTACTACTACTAGTAGTAGCTACTACTAGCTACTAGCTAGGTAATAAGAAGTAGTAGTAGTTGCGTTGTGGTGTGAAAGCAGAAATGCCTGATTTGTGTGGGTGGGGGGGTGGAGGATGGAGGATGACAGGATGACCGCATGCAGTCGAGAAACAAATCCTACTAGGTGGCACCTGTGATAGTACTGATATCTCAACAAAAAACTAATAGTACATCATCAACAGCAACAATTAAAACCAAAAGAGATAAAGAAACAACTACAAGCTAGTTGTTAGACTACCATGTCTCGGAGGGTTAAAAGCAGTAACAGCAGTAGTTCGGGAGATAACTTTCCTACTCTGCGAGCTCTCGTCAAAGATCGTCTTTTAAAGGATGTCTTTGATGCAGCTTCCGGTACGTCACGAAACAAAGGTTTGGTCGAAAACAATCTGTGGTAGCCAAAAAGAAGCAGAAGGCCGTAGAAATTGTTTCCTGTTTGGCTTTGTGGTTCAAGATAAGAATAAAATGTGGTACCCAAGGTTGAATAACATCACCACTTTACCTTCATAGGATTTTCCAAATCTTATCCTGTTAATTTGTTATTCTTTTTATTCCTGTCATTCATTTTTCAACAGCCAAATCGGAAGGATGGAAGATCCTGGTCGTGGACAAGAAATCAATGGAGGTCGTTTCGTCAGCGGTAGGAATGTACGATATCATGGAACGTCGGATTACCATTGTGGAATCTCTCGAGAAAAAACGTGCGCCCTTCCCGGATAAGGGAGTGGTGTATCTGATGGAACCCACCGAAAAAAGTGTAAAGAAATTGTTGGACGATTACCAAAAGGGCAATGTGTTGTACGGGCCCAACGTATTTCTCTATTTTTTATACCGTCTTCCCGATCCATTTTTGGAAAAGATCAAGTACTGTAGACCACTCGTGAAGCGTGTCAAAGGCTTGACGGAGATCAACGTCGACTTCCTCGCCAAAGAGGACCGAGGATTCACCCTGAACATGAGAGAGAGCTTTGCTCCTTTGTACACACGACAGGGATCTGCTGCAGTTGAGGATGCCATCGCTACGAAGCTCGTTACCGTCTGCGCAACGTTGAACGAGTACCCTCATATTCGATTCAGCAAGAGTTCGAAGGTGTGCGATAGTTTGGCCGCTCTGTTCCATAAGAAATTGGACACCTTTGTAGCACAGAATCCAACCTGGTGGTACCATGGTGGTGGCAAGGATGCCAGACAATCGCAGAGGGACAGAGGTGTCTTGCTTTTGTTGGACCGAGCAGATGACTGCATGACACCTCTCATGCACGACTTTAACTACCAGTCCATGGTCTACGATTTGTTGAAAACCGAAGGAGATCGCATCACGACCAAAGTAGAAGCTGGCGAAGATGCATCAGAAACAGCGGAGAAGGATTTTTTGCTCGATGAAAAGGACAAATTGTGGGTGGAAATGCGCGGAAAGCACATCGCACAAGTGCTTCAAACACTGTCAAGCAGAATCCGCGATATTATGAATTCTTCCACCGGAAAAATGCACGCTAACGATAGTAAAGATGGTAAAATGTCGTTGCAAGACATGGGTGCCGCTTTGAAGGCACTTCCGGAATATCGAGAAATTTTGTCAAAGCTCTCCGAGCACATGCACATTGTTCACGAATGTATGGACATCTTCACGTCCGAGTCCTTGAACGATCTGAGCGAAATGGAACAAACCTTGGCAACCGGAATGGACGAGGAAGGGCACAAACCTAAAATGTCTGACATCATCGACCGTGTCGAACTTTGCCTGCGAAAAATGAAAGACCAGAAAGCTCGCGTTCGTCTTATTTTGATTGCTACCTTGAGTCCCAATGGCTTGAACTACGACGACAGAAATCGTCTGTTGGATGCTGCCGACTTTTCACGGGAAGACAACAACACGGTTGAGAATCTTAAAATAATGGGCGCTCAAACGGGCGGCAAGAAGAGCAAAGAGCAGAAGAAGGGAGGTGGTATCATGTCGTACGTAGATTTTATCATTCTGATTTGATTGTTTTGCTGATTGCCTCTGACTCACTTGTTGCTGCCTATTTTTTCTTGTGCAATACAGTGGTCTCTTTGGAGCAGACTCGTTTGAGGACGACGATGAGGATGACAGCGAGTTTAAATCAAGTCGTTATAACCCTGTCCTCAAGAATATTCTAAAGGCGCTTTTGGGTGTCTCCGACGAACCTCTGAGTTTCGAGGACTATCCCAGTGTCATGCCTATGCCAGAATCAAGTGGAGGCACTGGTACTGCCTCCAGTGCACGCCGCAAGCCAAAGAGTAAGGGAGGAGTGCAAGGGAGTGCCCGCAGGGGTGGAAAGAAGAAGGAATACGACACGGCCCACGGATCGAAAGGGAAAGCCAGTGCTACATCATTTACGGGAGGTCGCACAATCATCTTCACTGTCGGTGGTATGGCGTATTCAGAGATGCGTGTAGCGCGAGATATCATGGCACAAGAGTCGAGAGAAATTATTTACGGATCGACTGCTTTTTTGACGGCCAAGGATTTTGTGGATGCCCTATCCAAGTTGTCGTGAACATTGAAACCACACCTATCATTGTATGCAAATGACCCGGGAAAAGCCTGCTGCATTTCTTTTTGCTTGAGGCTTTCTTTATTGCAACCTAAAATCCTTATTAGATTTACCACTATTCCTTATTATTATTCGATGGGCTTCGCTCGGTCTGGGTGGGCCAACCTTTTTCATCCCTTCCAGCTTTCTACAGTAGAACTTTTGGAATCGGACGCTCAGCTGTTCGGGTCATCCAACAATCGAGCCATGCGGCGCCTCATTTTGATTCACAACAAAAATTTAACATTCGAACACGAACTCTCACTGCACATCTCACCTTTCTAGCTTCTAGCACATACCGAAGTAAATTAAGCTATATAGTTCACATTTTTGAAAGAGAGGAGAGCTAACATGCCTCTCCTTGATACCCTCGAGACAATCGGAAGCACGAATTCCTTGCATATCTGGTTGGGAATCTTTGTTGCTGCGAGAATCCTTGTCGATGAATTTGATCCCTCTGGCCGGGTCTTCTTTACGCCACAAGCCCGAAGCGCATGTTCTGGTATCATTATCGCCACAATTATTGTTTCCTACATCAATCATCCAGCACAGCGATTGACTATGGACGAGGAAATCGAATCGGAACTAAGAAGGCCCTCCCTTTTGAAGAAGCTCAGCGAATCGGCTCGAAATACGATGACTTCTTCCAGCAGCAGCATGTTTCGAAATGCTCTCTTTGTCAGTATTTTCTTCTGCTACTCCTGGCCTTCGGGACCACAGAGTCCTTTGTCGTACGCAGCAGCTGAAGATATCTGCCCTGCTAATGATATGAGCTGTCGGCTTGCAAATCACTACGGACCTCCTATTTGTTGTCTTCACCCGAAATTTTGCGACAGTGGCCATACTCACAACTGGATCTATTCCGAAGGAGGGACAGCGCAGGCTTACAAACCGAATGCTCCCATCAAACAGACTATATGTGATGTAGAATCTATTAAAGAATCCAAGATGCGACACAAAGTGGCAACGTGGCCTTACTCTCGTTCTAACCGAAAGGTGCTTCCGGAATTAAAAATGAAGTTCAATTTGATGCTCTGCAGCGATGGACTAAAGGAAAAAGCTCCAGACGCAGCTACAACAGATTCTAGTTGTTGCTGTAGTTCCTTACTGGGTGGAAATGACGCAAACGTAACGATTGATGTGTGGCAAGCCCGACCAGACGGTACCTATTCCTCTCTTCGGCCTGAGAACGAGGACGGAGATTGTCGCGCCAGTTGGATTGCAAACGGAAGTGGGGACAGCGACAGCAGTCTGCACGTGGTAGAATTCGCAACAATAGCTCCGGGTTCTACGGGAAGCCTGGGAGGTTTGGGACCCGATCATTGGGAATTTTCACCGTATGGGCCACCAGTGATTCATGTCTTGGTGCGACCAGGAATAGATGGGGTACGGCCATTGTTGGTTGATGTACCTGTTTCTATCGACCACAAGACGTTAAAACAACGCGAGTTTACTGGGAGAGATTGGAGAGGACCTGCATGGGTCAAATCACATAAGAACAAGGACCAACAGAGCTTTAACATTACTTCGTGGGAGGAAGATTTGGAAACGTCGTCCGTCTCCATGACGGTGGATCTCTTTTTGCGGGAAGATAAAGATTTTTCCGCGGTGTATACATCCAATCCATCCAAGTTGATGTGTCCGTCATTGATTTACGGGCTTCCCGGTTCCTTTTTCCTGGAACCTATTTCAATGTGCGGCAGGTTCATGTTGGACTACTTTGATTTATAATACATGCTAGCAAGCTTTCGATAGGAATAGATATCAGAATAGCGATTTCGACTCGAATAAAGCTTCTCTGCAGCATTTACAAATTAAAAAAAAGTACGTCGACAAGCAGAGCACGTCTGGTAAACCAACTCTGTCGAATGCACTAAGTAGTACAATTGTCGTACCGATTACAACTAACCACCTTTGCAATCCATAACAATACAGTTCATGATACGGAAAGGGGGGCAATTCATAAAACCGGACAAATTAAAAGGATGCCCTAGTACTCTTAGGTAACCCTTCTACTCTAAATTTCACGCAGTGTTAATAAAATTGCTCTTACTGCACCATCGGCTTCCACTTCATGGACGTCTGAGGAAGGTCCGAGTTCACTCATCATCATCGTCTTCATCTTCTTCCTCGTCTTCATCATCTTTTGGGTCAAATTTGCTCCAGTCAACGGTATCAAAAGTTCGTCCGTAGTTGGCAGATTTCCATACCATATCAGTCATGGCTCCAGTGAACATTTCTCCGACCACAATTCCCAATACAAGCCATGCAGCATATCCTGCAGTAGTGCTTCCAAAACTGGCAGTAGGTGTGCAGTGCAGTACACGAGCGAAAGGAGGATAGACAACAACAGTGAGAAATCAGAAGTACATGCAAACATTATTCAGCTGTTGCATATCGAGATAAGATCAAATTGACAGAGAAATAGTGAACACAAAAAGATCTTTCCTATAAACATCCCATCGTGAAAATTTGCAGGTTTTTCTCAACTTCCGATCCTTTGTCAGGTAGGATTTGTACTGATTTCTACGTAGATGACACTCGCGCTAGCACTTACACGGAGTACCAAGTGCCAAAGAAGCTTTGGGCTGGTTTAGATGCTTTGGAAGTGGTAACAGAAGAAGAAAGCTGACGAGTAGCGACTTCAGGAGAAGTTGTTGTTACTCGTCGCGCCGCTACTCTCAGAGATGATCGCAATAACAGAGAGTTCATGGTGAAACAATTATAGAAGCAGTGGTGTTTGGTGCTTTTTGTTTTAGTTCTCGAGGCAAATCTTAGCGAGGGAGCCGCCTGGCCTACCATACGTATGCCGACGTCATGCGATAGCTGTATCGCACACTTATTCCAATAGGCAATTGGTGCTGTAGCTAGTAGAGTAGCTAGTAGCTACCAGAGTAGCTAGTAGTAGTAGCAGTAGTAGTCAGGGCGGTAGCTTTGCCGACTTCAGGCGCTGGAAAGCTCTTGGATGAAGCGCGCATAACGACCTATCCGTAACTATTTGCGAGAACTGTGTCTTGGACCCAACGAAAATGTTTTTAAAAGTCTTGCGTAGCCCACTTTATAGTTTCGCCACGAGCTGAAATCCGGAATCTCATCCATCACCGAATTGGAGGAAACAAAGCCATGGCAAGTTTTGAGTAATTTGGGCCCCTAGGTGGAAGACTAAAGACTCCCAGTGTTACCAAGCTTGGCCCCGAGGTGTACGCAAAATCATAAGAAGCTCAGGGCTGGTTCACGATACACAACCCAAGAACCTTCATTTGCCTTTCCAACAGCAAGAGTCATCCTGAGATTGCTTGAATCTCTGGCATTATTAGTATGCGTCGGCCTACAGAACTAAAAGGGTGTCTAACAGCGGTATATATTGATTATTTTAAGTACAAAATGTGAATCCGTAGTTGCTATTCTCAACTGAGTTGCTAGATAGGCAGTAAGTTCCATCTCTTCAATGTTAGAAACCCATCGTAAAGGTAGTCTAATTTTTCTTCTTTCTGGTCTTTGGCGTTTCCTTTTCCTTCATACCAATGACTTTTCCGTCGTCATCAAAGAGCATGTGCTTCAATGGAGCAAAGGTTCTACGGTGGATTGGAGTGGCACCGAATTCAGCACAAGCTGCCATGTGGTCCTTCGTCGGATACCCCTTGTGTTTTGCGAGTTGGTAGTCTGGATACAGCTTGTCGTAAGCGTGCATCAAGCGATCTCGCGTCACTTTGGCTAGAATTGAAGCAGCGGCAATGGAATATTCTTTCGAGTCGCCTTTAACAATCGATTCTGCTTCGCAAGGAAGGTCCACAGGAATACGATTTCCATCAACCAGAGCATGATAGTGTGGTGATAGTTGCGGGCCTTCGACGCTACCACCTATTTTCTGTTTCTTGCTACCGTGCTTCTTTGTCGAAGCGGCGCCTGATTTTCTTGTGGAGATGGCGCTTAACATTGTTCCTCCACAAGAAACATAACAACCCTTGCGGTCAATACTTGCAGATCGTTGAGCTGATTCTGTCCATTTTATGCTTGCTTCCTCGTTTTGAATGACTAATGCACTAGCTGCCATGGACATCGCTTCCATCGTTGCTTGCAAGATGTTGATTTCGTCAATTCGCAAAGCATCCACTACTGCCACAGCCCACGTCACATCGGGGCTTGCAATTATTTGTTCATAGAGCTTTTCACGTTCGTCTTCGCAGGTGATTTTTTTACTATCGGTAATCCCATTTATGGTTGCTGGTACAATTGCCGCAGCTGCTACTACAGGTCCTGCCAAGGGCCCTCTGCCAGCTTCATCAATGCCCATTATCCATTTTAAATCGGGTCTGCTTTTGATGAGTGCTTTTTCTCGAGGCCTGCCGAGGGTGGAGGAAATTTTCTCGCCTGCCACTGCCGACTCGTTATCTGATGATGTTTTGGCCAGTGCAATTTCCGTGTTACCTGCAGGCCTGGCTTTTGTCCGTTTCGTAGCTTTTTTCGTTCTTGGAGTGATGGGATCCTCTTGATTTGATGCGGTTGCAATCGAGGCCAGGAGACGAGGACTTCGACGTCGATTCGACGCAACATCAACCATACTGTCGACGTTCCAGCCAATTGATGAAAAGGTAGGGGCTGTTAGAACCGAGTAAAGCGTGTGTCTCCGACAATGACAGGAAGTTATGGCTAAGACAGGAGACCCCAGAATCAACAACATCCACATTGAGATGGAAACTCCAAAATCAGGACCGAAGAACAGTGTAAAACCAGCCGAAAATTCTTACACTACAAGCTGAATACACCTGAGATAACCCTGTCTTTTGTGAGCTTACTCTGCTTCTACCTACGGTACATGATGATGATCTATTAACCGTATCTGATCTATTACTCCGTATTATCGCCAATCACTCTAGCCAGTGGGTGGCCTATGAAAGTTTTATTTGTGTGCTACTGATAAATATTTAGCTTACTATTTTAGAAGTAGGGTACTAAAAATTTGTATAGTCATATCTTAAGTTGGGACCTCGGACCTCAAATTCCGACCGAGATAAATATTTAGCTTACTATTTTCAAAGTGGAGTACTAAAAGTTTCTATAATCAAACTTAACTCGAGGTCTGTGGACCTCATGCACTCTGCAGGAAAATATACTAAATTCTTAGCACAGACTTCGGACCTCTCATTCGTATGTGGGAGGTGAAGTCAAATATTTCAGGTTACGATCATTATCATAGGTCCAAATACTATAAAGAGTGGTTGGCGTACCCCGGGGGCCAGGGGCCATTGATTATTTCACTGTCATACTAGAGTACCAGGTAAAAATAAAATTAGATTACATCAAAATAAGCCCAGGTGGACTTTCATAGTTTTTCTCATAGATTAACGCTACTAGTAGTAATTCATGGGATTCTCTATTCCAGCCAAGAGAGTGCGACTGACGAGACTTGGCTAATAAGACGTCACAAGTGATGACAGGAGATGTCAAACGGTCTCCCAAAAAAGCAAACACAAGAACAAATTGAAGCAAATCAGATAGTGTGATGCCCACTTCAGGAATGACCCACACGCCAGGCAGCAGATCGAGGCCATGGCCTGACTTGAAGCCCAGCATCAAATCCATACCAAAACGAAGAAGGGCCTAGACTCCAATAGTATTTATTTTCTCTGTCTTCTTCTACAAGCTACTGCTACACTTGCAATAAAAGCAAACTAGCACCACACAACAAGAGCAGCTCTACTCTGTACTCTATACCACTCGGAATTCAACTTCTACGATAGTGCGTTGAGATAATACTTAATAGCTTAACTAGGAACTGAATAGAAAAACAGCAATGACTGAGTTGGTCGAAGACATGAATGAACCCATGGACGCATTGGACGTGACTAGAGAGATTTCAAAGTATTTTTTAAAGACGATGGGAGACGATGAGGACCCTGAATTATTCATCTTTGAACTAGGTTTCATGAGAGAGAAGCTGTACAGCCATGGTGAGAAGATTGATGACAGGAGCTTTATGAAACATATACTCTGGAAGCTTCCAAGAAGCAAGCAAGTTGGTCAGCTAGGTCCATACTGTATGCTTAGCATGAACTTTGAGGAAAGAATCCATGCAGGAACACTTACTGTGAGGGAGATGAGGAAGGAACTGAAGAGTCTCTATGTTCGCTTGTACCCGAAAAAGTACAAGAGTACAAGCAGCAGAGAGAAGGCTCTTCCTCCTTTTAACAATGGACAATTTAAGAAGAAGTGTTTCAACTGTGGAGACTGGGGCCATCCGGCTAAGTTCTGCCCAAAGAAAGGAACGGTTAGCAACAATAATGGACCCGGTAGCAGTCGATTCTGTGACAACAACAAGAGTGAAGAAAGGAAATGTCACCATTGTGGAAAGTCCGGACACATTAAGAAATATTGTTGGGCTCTCCATGATAAGCCAAGGACGTATGTATATATGTAGGTACATGCAATACGTGACAGATTCTAGGGAAAATAGTTAGAATGAGTTGCAGGAGCTTATGAGATGGTCAAGACTTTAGCAGCTAGTATTAGGACCCGTCCTAAATAAATATCAAAACGGAAAGTTCTGTTCTCCGTATGGTTGGGACTCTGCAACCTTTGCGTACAGTACAGCACATGCATTTATTCAACTTCTTGTAGCCATTGCTTGCAAGAAGAACTTTGAGGAGTCCATGGGGATCGCCGAGATGACGCCATCATCGATCAAAATGTTACTCTCGGCGTGTAAATTTCCTACACATTTTGATATGGCATGAAACGTAGAGAAATTGCCGATAGAAATTGGTTACTGTACCTACCAAGACCACCCATTCGAGACAAATTGTGAACGATGGAGGGTCAAATCCAAATGTCGATCACTCGTGGTGTGTAGCCATCAGCCAGAACTGTTCCAACGACAACCCCCATTTATTTTTTGAGGTAAATTGTGCAGTGCAGATATTGTTCATTTGCGTTCAGAGTCATTTTGGGGGGCAAGCAAACTCAGCTTTTGTAGTTTTGACGACGACGGCGACCACTGGGCTGGTTCTGGCAAAAAAACTATTTATGTTGTCATCATTCGTTTCTCTGCAGGTACTGGTAACTCCATAGCCAATTAACCCGTGGATTCGAGTTAGATTCACAGCAGCACAGCAGTGACATAGATCAATCACCAGATCACCAGCAACGTACAGTACTACGTAGCGAGTAACGGAAGCTATTTTCAACCACCTCGTAACTACAGTACGTAGCTTCTCGGAATACTACAAGTAGCTAGCTAAGCCCGATCGATTCTTATCGAACTTATTCCAAGTAGCAGGATTGGTGTCAACTGTCAACAGCACTACCTCGAGTGCAATTGCATAGCTGACATTCTCTACCTCTTTCAATTGCATCGACCAAAGACCAAACCATGACGTCCGCTAAAAAGAACGAGAAGACGTGTGACAATTTCAGCCATCAGCGTTCACACCAAGAAACAAAACCCCTACACCAGACATTATTACAGCAACCACAACCGCTTGCCACACAATCGCATCAGCAGCGGCAACAGGTTCCAGTGGCTTCAGCTCCAGCTTCCAGCTACTTGACTCACCAGTATCTAATACCTCCTACAAGTAACTTAGCTCGTGCAATTATGGTTGGAAACCCTGGTTCAGGCGGTTATCATGGCCACCAACAGCTCGAGCAGCAGCAGAAGCCCAAGTCAAACTTATCTGCCCTTTTGGAAGGAGAGAATAGTCGAAATGGTGCTGCGCCCAGCACTCTATTAGAGACAGAACAACAAACCAATATACCCCGTGGCGTGGATGCTGTACCTCCTTCCGTTCAACAGCAGTCGCCACCGCCACTGAATTTGGCTGATGCATCGGATTCCAATGACGCAACATCAATATTGAATTCGAACTTATCGTGGACCTCTTCCAAGCACGATGAGGCCGATTTTGCGTCAGGCCCGCCACCACCACCGCCGCCGCCTCCGCACGTTCTGGGTCGTTCCGCTCCCACCATTTTGGGCAATGCACGACAAACGCGGCGCCTATCGGGTTATCAAATGGAAGCTCCTCCGTTAGATCTATGCAGGTGTACCTGCGGCTCCAGTCCAATTACCAAGCCGACAAAGGTAATTTTTGGTCGACGGTACGTTCTCGCATCGCAATCAAAAATCCCAAGAGGCCTTGTTCATTCTATCATTTGATTCATCTCACCTGTTCTCCTGTTCTCCTGACGATAATATTACGAGCAGAAGCTTGTCGAGTAAAGAACTCGCAGCACTGATGCCTTCGTCGGGATCGCCATACGTGAAAATGTTGGAAATGAAGGACGAGCTTGAGTTGAAGATGACAAAACGACTTCGACAGAAGCGGGATAGCATTGCTCTTCAAGCTATTTCTTCCACATCACCTGTGTCCCGTATGTCAACGCCCATTTCCCGGTTCTCCAAGGCAGGTAGTACTGCCAGCGAAAAGAGTTTGACAGATAAGGATATCTCCATCACTGCATCCTCATCACAAGAGAATGTCTCTACCAAACCTTCTTCGTCGAAGAATGAAGAGCGCCAGAGGCGTCGAGATGCCCACAATTGCGCGGTTGTGGACGAGTTGTGCGATGTTGTGGCAGATTTGTTTGTGGCCGAGTCTAAACTGATTAATCCAACTATGTACGGAGTCTCGCGCAATCTTGACCGTGACCAGGTTCTTCTGAGCGTCCGGAACTTTGTGAGGGCCCTACCAACGCGGTATGCTTTGGGCGCTGATACACCATCAGAAGTTTTGTTGCACATGCGACTCATGTCGGTGGCTCGGTCGGATCCTGGCAAGTGCGTTGTTCATACTATGAATCTAGAAAACGACAAATACTGGGCATCTGAGAGATCATCCACCGGAAAGAGCCAAGTAAAGTTGCTGACAATTTCTTGCTCTGATGCTCACGGTCTGTTGGAGTACATCACTAAACTTTTGGGAACAGGAGGCTCTCGAGGTACGTTTAGACAATCCACGAGTTTTTCTGTAGCGTACGACAGGTTTTCATTAATTATTTGCTAACTTGATTATTATAATTATGTATGTTTGAAAGTACTGGACGCCGATGTCATGCTGAGTTCCGATCGAATTGTTCTCGACCGCTTCGTTGTGGAAATGAATGGTCGGCTTCGTCTTGACAAACTTGCTCAACTGATTGAAGCCTTTTTGAAGAATGCTGCGGATAACGAAAAACAGCACAGAGAGCACAAAGACGACTGCAGCTTCCAAGATGGCTTGAAAGGAGAACACTCCGTCTCGGGACCACTCTACTTCAATCCCAAGTACCATTCAACCGCTAACCTATTAAGGCGTGATATTGAAAAGGAACTTCAATCAGCAGTGCCGCTTACGCAGATGCTTGCTTCTCCCAACAGAAGCGAGCAAATGCTAGATACTCAATTTGCCGAGTTAAAACGCCACTTCAGTGTACCGGTCGACCTTTCAAACCGGCCTTCGTCCATACTGGCTCCAAGGCGCATGTCTAATCAGTCCGCAAATATCGAGAGTACCATTTCACCCGCAGAAAGACATGAACACGAAGAATCGAGTGCTGCCATCGATCCTATAGCAAACGATGTGGCTGTCAATAGTGGCAGCAGTCGCAGCATGCGGCACAAACGACCTCTGGTCAACCGTCGGGCTGCTACTGACCTCGACCGTATCGAACTAGAGGGTGATTCCTTGGAAGCTGACTATGTCACTGTTCCATGTAGAGATATTGTAGGTCCCGCGGCGCAAGACAGAGTTGTCTCGTTGATTCCTTTTGACGAGTTAAAGCTTATCGAAACAATTGGAATGGGCCGGGTCTCTACGATTTACCGCACAGCATGGCAAAGTCCTTTCGCTGTTCAGATGGTAGCTTTGAAGGTTGCCATGGTGAATTCTGAAACGAAAGATACATCACACGTGGATGAGCTTCGCCGCGAAGCCGATATTGCTGCCCGCTTGCAGCATCCTAATGTTGTAGATCTTGTGGGAGTAGCAGCAGATGCTGAGTGCTTTTGTATCGCCTATGATTTCTGCGATGGCGGTTCTGTTTTGTCCTTGCTGTCGGACACCTCCCGGTACTATGAGTATCTTCCCATTGCTCTTGACGTTGCCAATGGCATGGCGTATCTTCATTCTCGTGACATTATCCACCGTGACTTAAAACCCTCCAATGTCCTCTTGACTCGAGATCATCGAGCGAAGATTGCGGACTTCGGCATGTCCGTTGCCAACACTGGGCAAGAGCTGACTGCCGAGACGGGCACTTATCGCTTCATGGCGCCCGAGGTTATTCGCCACGAGTCTTATTCCAGCAATGCCGATGTGTACAGCTTTGGGGTATTTCTTTGGCAATTGATCACACGTCAAGTTCCCTTTGGATCTATGACTCCTGTCCAAGCTGCCTACGCTGTGGCGGAAGGACGCCGTCCAGAAATCCCTCTGTCAACGCCACGTCGATTGAGGGAGATCATCGAAGCTTGCTGGGACCAAGACAGTCACAAACGTCCTTCTTTCACCTATATAGCCATGGCGCTGGCAGATTATGCCAAGCTGTCCTTTTCTCCAGCTAGTGTGGGAGCGCAAACATTGCAAATTGCTAACGATATGCTGGCAACCGTCGAAGGAAACTCAAACATCAATGTGGATTTCACGGCCACGGTACCTGGACCAGTGCAATACGGCACAAACGCTCCCATGTACTGGAACGAAGAAAGCAACGATAACATCGGGTTGGAAATTTAAGTAGCCAGCTAGGCATGTATACTATTCTTATCATTGCCGAAATTCTATGAAACATTTCAATCGCCACAGCACGGCACACACGCGCGAAGTTTGCAACAAAAATAGTATCATAACAATAAACCTAGAGCTTTGCAATGATGAAGACATTTTGACTTGAGTAGGCCTTTTTTTGTTGAGAGCAGTTTTGTTGTCGTCAACGCTTCCGTTCCACCACCAGCAATGCGGCACGTCCTCTGGGATCCATTCGATTGGAAGCCAAAGCTTCCATGACTTCCTCAAACGGTCGTCCATCGACCACGTACATGATGCGCCTCGTTTTGGGAACACCAATGCCTCCTCCCAGTATTTGCCACGTAGGGGCCTCCATCGCCATTTCGCAGGCCGTACAGGCTCGTAAGTAGTCGCCTACTTGTACACCCGCCAATGCCGCGTTGCTATCGGGAGCGACCTGATCCACCAAAATGGTACCCGCCATGTCACCTTCTTCCAGAATCATACCCAATGGTAAAGCTCCTTCCAAGACTTGAATACAGGAATCCTGATTTTTGGAAATTGGTTTGAATTCAACCTTTTCGTTCTGAGTAGAACCGTCTGGCTTAAAGATGGGAAGGACCGCACTGTAGTAGTCTTTAGCTTTTTGGAGAGCTGCTTGGGCTTGTTGTTGTGCCCGTAGTTCTTGATCTGCTTGGTCCTTTTTAGCTTTTTCAAACGAATCAATTTCTTCCCTCAATTTGCGAGCTTGATCTTGCAGATCATCAGGATTGACGGCTGCCGCTTTCATTGCGACGATGATGTATGGTGCGCTAGTACCAGCAGCTGCAACAAAACGACTTTTCGTTGCTGGATACAAAGAGGAAGTCCAACTGAAGCTGTGGACCATCATCGTTGTTGTTGTCCCCATAACGAGAACACAAACCCAGGCGAGAATCTGACGAATGGATGCCATTTTGGAAGATCAAACAAAAAGCGAGGTATTGGGAGCCTCTAGCGGTATCTGCAAGAGTTTCAGCAAGATTACGAATAGCGGATATAGTGAATGGATGATTAGTAACGTACTCGAGTACAAGACTACAATACTTTGGAATACTGGAGTAGAAATATGTGAGGATCCAGTGGGAGTCACAAAAGGCCTATAACCGGCAACCAAGACCTATATATCATGGCATGGATATATAGGAACAGTTGGCAGTTTAAACCAGGCGGCAGATCCAGTGGAGTGAGCATATG
>Ga0210036_1003738_pt1 | contig 14676 bp, 12 predicted proteins | sample CryGeymeta201515_FD_185469 | JGI IMG/M metagenome (GOLD analysis project Ga0210036, IMG submission 185469) | Groundwater microbial communities from Crystal Geyser aquifers in Utah, USA - Crystal Geyser metaG 2015-15 (SPAdes) (version 2) | ecosystem: Environmental > Aquatic > Deep subsurface >...
CGGTGGTGCCAGCGCCAGCAGGCGTTCAGCCAGCTGTACCGCGGGTTGGTGGGAAAATCCGGCAAACATCACGTGTTCGAGGCGCTGTGCCTGCTCAGCGATGGCAGCGGCGATGCGTGGTTCGCCATGGCCGAACAGATTGGTCCACCAACTACTGACGGCATCGAGGTAGCGGTTGCCATCCATGCCATACAGCCAGGCGCCGCGGCCGTGGCTGATCGGCAGCAATGGCAGTGTCTCCGGGTGCTCGCGCATCTGCGTACACGGGTGCCACAGCACGGCAAGGTCGCGTGCGCGCCAATGCGCGGCGTCTGCTAGCATCGTCGGGTCATTCATCGTCATAAGCCGCCATGATCCCGTTCTGTCGTCCTGCTGTCCAATGCACTTCCCTGCGGCGTGCTTCCGCGAACCCCTTGAATCCGCCGCGAGTAGCGCGCGCAGCCGTCTGCAGGCGGTTCCATTCCGGTTTCACCCTGATCGAGGTGCTGGTGGTGGTGGTGATCCTCGGTATTCTGGCCTCGGTGGTGGTGCCGCAGTTGATGGGCCGCCCCGATGAGGCGCGCGTGGTGCGGGCGCAGGCTGATATCACCGCCATCGTTACCGCGTTGAACATGTATCGCCTCGACAATTTTGATTATCCAAGCACCGACCAAGGCTTGGAGGCGCTGGTCAAGCAGCCATCCGGAGTGCAGAACTGGCGCCGCGACGGGTATCTGCCGTCGGTGCCAAAAGACCCGTGGGGCCGCGAGTACCTGTACCTGAAGCCGGGCGCGCATGGCGCATTCGATGTCTGGAGCCAGGGTGCCGACGGCCGCAGTGGGGGCGAGGGTGTGGCCAGTGATATCGGCAACTGGGAGCCATGAGGGGTGCAAGGGAGTTCGGCGAGAGTGATGTGAACACCCAGCGCGGCATTACCCTGATCGAATTGCTGGTGGCACTGGTCATCATCGTGGTGCTCAGTGCGGCGGCGGTGCTGGCGATGCCGGATTTTTCCGCGCGGCGCGATGACGTTGCCGCCGAGCGGCTCGCTGCGTTGCTCGCCATGGCCTGCGAACGGGCAATGGTGAGCGGGCGTGACGTGGGGGTTGCGATCGATGCAAGCAGCATGGCTTTTGGCAGTTTCGTGCACGGTGTGTTTACGCCGTTACCCGATGATGGAGCCGAGCCGCTGCGGATGCGGCGGCTAACCGATGGCGTCCATCTTGCGTTGCGTCTGGACGGTCGTGATATCGACCTGCAAACCGATGAAACGCTGCGTGCGCGCATTGCCTGTCAGGCCAACGGTGAGCTGACGCCATTTGAGTTGTTGCTGGAACGCGACGGCTCGCCACGTTGGCGGATTACCGGCATGCCCAGTGGCCGCATTGAACGCGAGCGTGTCGATGCGCCCTGATCGACGCTACGGTTTTACCTTGCTCGAAGTGCTGGTGGCATTGGCGGTGCTGGCGCTGGCGATGGCGGCGCTGGTGCGCACCGCATCGCAGGAAACGCGCTCACTGGCCGATGAGCGCGAACGCACGCTGGCGCAATGGGTGGCGGCCAATGCCATCGCCGAAACCCGCCTGGCCACGCCGCTGCCGAGCAGCGGTCAGCGCAGTGGCGAGGTGGAAATGGGCGGCCGGCGCTGGCGCTGGGATCTGCGCATTTCGCTGGCCACTGATGATGGTATCCGGCGATTGGATGTTGCAGTACGCCCGCTGCCGCAGCGCGCGGCACAGGACAGCCAGCCGCTGTTGGTGCTCTCGGGTTTTGTGCGGCCATGAGCGCATTGCGACCGGCCAGCCCAGGGTTCAGCCTGCTCGAAGTTCTGGTGGCGCTGGCGATCTTTGCGGTGGTGGCGGTGCTGGCCTGGGGCGGCCTCGACACCCTGGCGCGCACTCGCCATGTGCTCGACGGCGAGCGCGCAACGTTGAGCGCGTTACAGCTCACCGTAGCGCAACTGGAACGTGACCTGCGCCAAGCGGTGGCGCGGCCGGTGCGCGATGGCATCGGCGCGGAGCTGGCGGCGCTGTGGGGGCAGGAGAGCGCCATCGAGGTCACCCGGCTGGCACCCGGCGGAGGTTGGCAGACGCCGCTGCCGGCGCTGCAGCGGGTGGGCTGGCGTTGTGTCGATGGCGAACTGCAACGGCTGCGCTGGCCGGTACTGGATCGCGTGGCGGGCACAGTGCCGGAAAGTGAAACCCGCTTGAGCGGCGTCAGCGCGTGCCAGTGGCGCTATTTTGATCGCGCTGCCAGCCCGTTGTGGCCGCTGCGTGGCACTGCGGCCGAGCGCCTGCCACGCGCGGTGGAGCTGCGTTTCACCCTGGAAGGTGTGGGTGCATTGCGGCGGCTGATTGAACTGCCTGACAATCGTGACAGCGCTACCCCATGAACACACTGGCAGACCCCTCGAAAAACCGTCGTGAGCGGCCCGGGTGCAAGGCGCACGGAGCGGTCGCTTCTGGCTTCCTGCCTCACGCGACACTTGCACATCCCTGTGCGGCGCACGAACCGCAGTGCATGTGCGGATACATGAGGATTCCGAGCACCGCGCAACGCCGTCATCGGGCCGCGCAGCAGGTTTTTCGCGGTGTTCGCGCACGACAACGCGGCGTGGCTTTGCTGGTGGCATTACTGGCAGTGGCATTGGCGGTGATCATGGCCAGCAGCCTGATCGATCATGGCGAACAGGGGCGGGCGCGGCTGCGCAACCAGTGGCGCGCCGAGCAAAGCGCTGAGCTGATGCGTGGCCTGGAGGCTTGGGCAGCGCAGGCCATTCTCGCCGATCAGCGCGCCTCACCAGAGTTGGATCCACTCGATGCGCCATGGCGGCAGCCGCTACCGCCAATTACCGTGCCTGGTGCGGTGATCAGCGGACAACTGCGCGATCTGGGCGCCTGCTTCAACGTCAATGCGCTGGCACCGGCGGGCATGACCGATGATGCCGCAGTGCGCCGCCTGCAACGGGTGTTGAGTGGTTTGAATCTGCAAACGCGTATCGCCAATCAGGCTGCCGATTACATTGATCGCGATCGTGAAGTGCAGGAAAACGGCGCCGAGGATGTCGCATACGCGGCCTTGCGCCCGGCCGGACGCGCGGCCAATCGGCCGTTCGCTGATGTATCGGAACTCAAGCGTCTGCCAGCGGTCGATGCGCGCGCCTATGCGGCGTTGGCGCCATTCGTTTGCGCCGCACCGGCCGACGCTCAATTCAACCTCAACAGCGTGCCACCGCTGCTGTGGCTGGCCGTTGCCGACGGTATCGACATGCAGCAGGCGCGGCGCCTGGCGCGCGAACCGGGTACCGCCTATCGCAGTATCGCGGCGGTAGCCGAGGCGTTGCAGCGCGAGGGCATCAACAACGTCGATCTGAGCGCATTCAGCCTCGGCAGCAACGGCTATCAATTGCAAGCGCAGATCGATGCCGATGGGCTGGTGTTCGATTACAGCAGTGTGTTGCTGCGCACGCAGGGCAAGGTGCAGGTGGTGGCACGGGTGCGCGGACGGTTGTAGACGGAGGGGTTCTCAAAGGATGCCAAGGGCGTAAAGCAAAGTTTCAAGCCTGCGGCCGGCGCGGCTTCAGGGCAACGCGTTTACCGGCCTGCGGCCGGCGCGGCTTCAGGGCAACGCGTTCACCGGCCTGCGGCCGGCGAGGTACTTTTTGCCGGCCCAAAAAGTACCCAAAAACGCCTTGCGCCGGGCGCGCGCCGACTCGGCTCCTGCCTCGTCGGTCCGCTGCGCTTCTCGCCGAATGCGGGCCGGCACCAACTCGCACATCCTTGTGCTCAAACAAGGGTGCCTTGCTCCCGCATTCGGCTGCGATGCGCGCCGCGCTTTACGGCGCGTCGTCGCACTCGGGCCGCGCATCCATGCGCTACCGTGCGGCCTTTCCGTTTCATTCCTCGGCAATTTGGCTGTGTCGGGTCGGCGACGACGGGCCTTTTGATGCGCTATCGAACGGTGCCGCTATTTCTGCTTCGTTTGCGCGTTTTGCGTCCTTTGCGGACCACTGTGTTTATGCTTATCCCGTGGTCCCGAGCTCCGCGATTGATGGGTTTCGCTGTACTACTGCGTGGGCTTTCACGCGACGTTGCGCTGGCCTGCGCAATCGAGGATGCGTGCCAGCGCTTCACCCGCTGCCGCGAAGGAATAGTGCTGGCGTACATTGTCCAGGCCGTTGCGCGACAGCGTGTTCCACAACGCTTGGTCCTGATACAGGCGAATGATCGCATCGGCGATCGCCTGCGGCTGCTCGGCAATCAAGACATCGTGACCATCGCGCAGCGACATGCCTTCGGCGGCACACGGCGTGGCCACTACCGGTTGCCCGTGCGCCATGCTCAGGTTGACCTTGCCCTTGACCCCAGCGCCGTAACGCAGCGGTGCCAGCGCAATGCGGCAGCCATCCAGATACGGAGCGATGTCGGGCACGTGGCCGTGGAAACGCACGCCCGGCAACTCGCCCAGTGCGATCACCGACTCCGGTGCGTCGCCGCCGATCAGATGCAATTCGACTTCCGGCAGCGTCTGGCGTACGCGCGGGAATATTTGCTGTGCCAGCCAGTTGGCGGCATCGACATTCGGTGGATGGCGATAACCGCCGACGAACAGCAGGCCATCGCGTTGCGCGAACGGCTGCCGGCAGCCGACGACTTCATGCACGTTCGACAGCACCTCGACGCGGGCACCGGGCACTTCGCGTTGCAGCAGTGCTTGCTCGAATGGGCTCACCACCAGGGTGATGTCGGTATCGCGTACCAGCCGCAGCTCGCGCTCGCGGGTTGCTGCTGCCGCACGTGCCTGTACGGCATCGCCGCTGAGTTCGGCCTCGCGCTGTTCGCGCAGGTAATGCAGGTCGACGGTGTCGAACAGGATTTTGGCGCGCGGTGCAAACTGGCGCAGCAGCGGCAGGTAGGCGGTGGCAACGTAATGCCGCGACACGATCACGGTGTCGAAGCGGCGGCCATGTTCGCTCATCCACTGCGCCGGGTTGCCCAGCCACGGATGCCACCACGCCTCGACGCCAAGCTGCTGCATGGCTTCGGTGTAGTGTCCGCCATGGCTCGGATTTTCGGCGATGAAACTCACCGCACAACCGCGCGCGATCAGCAGGCGCATGAGATTGAGCATGCGTAGCGAGCCGGAGTCGCGGTCCGGTGTTGGCGTGCAGGCATCGATGATCAGCACCTGCCGCAAGCGATCGCGGGCGGCTGCGCGCGCCGGCTCGCTGCCGGGCAATGCATGTGTGCGTTGCAGGGTTTGCCGCCAGCGCGCGACGAAGCGGCCCTGATTCTCGACCTGATACGCCTTTATGCCGCTGCCGGTGTCGGTGCCGCTGGTTACCCCTTCATCGTGGATTACTTCCGATTTTGGCTGGTAGTAGACCTTCTTGCCGAGTTGGCGAATACGCATCGCCAGATCGGTGTCTTCGTAATACGCCGGTGCAAAGTAGCTGTCGAAACCAGCGAGCGAGCGAAACACGTCGGCAGCGATGGCGATCGCCGCACCAGAACAGTAATCGACCTCACGAACAAAGTTGAACCGTGGATCGGCCGGGTTCTGGAAGCGGCCGTAATTCCAGCCCGAGCCATCACTGAATACGATGCCGCCGGCCTCCTGCAAACGGCCATCGGGATAGATCAGCTTGGCGCCCACCAGACCCGCATCAGGCAACTGCGAGAATGTGTCGATCAGCGCGTCGAGCCAGCCTTGGCGTGGCCGGGTGTCATTGTTGAGGAACACCAGATAGTGGCCGCGCGCCTGCTGTGCGCCGGCATTGCAGGCACCGATGAAACCCAGGTTGCCGGCATTGCGCAGCACGCGCAAGCCAGCGATGGCGGCGAGCTGGATGGGGGTTTCGTCGCTGGAACAATCGTCGACCACAATGACCTCGAACGCAACCTGCTCCGTGTTGTCTGCCAGCGCTGAAAGGCAGGCCAGGGTGTGTTCGATGTGGTTGTAGGCAGGGATGATGATGCTCGCCACCGGCGCCCTGGCACATGGCACCATGGTCGGGGCTTCAGTCGAATGCACGCTGGTGTCGTGTGCCTGCTCGGCGCTGCGCATTGCGCGGTTGCGTTTGAGATAGTCGTGCACACGCGCTGATGTGTTGCGCACACCGCGCGTGCGCAGGCTGGCCAGCCCGCGCCGGAACAGAGAGATCACCACGCGGCGCCGAAATGCCAGCGCCGCCCATGCCGTGGGCAGCATACGGCGCAGCCCACGCAGCGGCCGGGTGAGCCGCCAGGAGTGGCTTTCGCGCACGGTGTCGAGTTCGCGCTGCAACTGATCGCGTTGCGCCAGCGCGACGTCGCGCTGCTGCGCCAGGTCACCGGTATCGCGCTGGTAAAACCGGTGTGCGTGGTCCAGTGCGCGTGCGATATCCGACGAGCGGTTGCGTGCGTCGTCGTGCCATTGTTGCAGCGACTCGAGTTGGTTCTGCATTGCGCGCAATTCCGTTTGGTTGGCGTCCCGTTGTGCGATCATTTCGCCAAGATCGACACGTGCGCTATCGCGCTCGGCATGCACGATCATACATTCGCGGCATTTATCGACAAGCCGCTGCTCCATGTCGACCGCCCACGCGCTGCGTCGCTCGAACTCGACTTGCAGCGCACGTTGCTGCGTGTTCAGCGCCAGCAGTTGCCGCCGTTGGGTAGCGCACTCGCATTCCAGTGCGTGCTGCGCCAGCGCCGCGCTGCCGGCATATCCGCGAATGGCAGCAACATGGCGCGGCACGGGCAGGGCCGCGCGCCAAGCGGCGAGCGAATCGTGCAGCGCGGGCACCGGCCCCGGGCGCAATGCCCGCAACCGGCTGCGGTCGTTTGCCAGCGCAAGCAGCATCGCTCGCAGCGCGTCGGCGTCAGCGGCGACCAGTACACCGGTTTCGCCGTCGACGATGCGCTCACGCAGGCTGCCCAGTGCAGTCGCCAGCACCGGAATGCCCAGTTGCCACATCTCCGACAGCGTATAGCTCCAGGTTTCCGCCACGGTGCTTGGCAACAGCGCCAAGTCGGGCGCCAGTTTGCGCACCAGCAACGGCAGGTCGGCGAGCCGATAATTCAATTGTAGTTGTACGCCGTTGCACGCAAACAAGGCCATACCGGCGCTGCCGCAACCGAGCAGGATCAATTCCACATCGGGCATGGGCGTTTGCGTCAGTTGTCGCAACAGGTGCCCACCCTTGCCGTTGGCGATGCGCCCCGGCACCAGCACGCGCAAGCGCGAGCGCACCGGGGTTTGGCCCACAGCCGCAGCGGGCGATGATGGCCAGACACTGCCATGGCCGATGATCTGCCAGCGCATCGCGCGCGTTTCCGGCGCCAGCCGCCAATAACTGTCGCGGCTGCTGTGGCTGGGTGCGACCAGCCGCACATCGTGCTGCTGCAGCGCCTTGAGAAAGGCCGAGCGTAGCGCCAGCCAGTGCGCCGGATTGTGATTGCAAAACGGCACTGGCGCATTGGCAGCAAGGCGCTGCGCCAATGCGGCTTCATCAAAGGTGAGCGATTCGGATTGCAAATTGTCGGCCAGCAGAGGCCACAATGGATAGCCGTCGTGGCAGCAGACAGCAGTGGGCAGGCCAGACCGCAGCGCGTCCAGGCTATGCCCGATCAGTGATGAAACCAGCACCGCGCCGATGCCCCATTCGGCGATGGTCTGCGCAAAAATCGCCCGCCATGCGGGCGAGTCGATGGCGGTGTCGGCAATTGCTGCCGGCAACGTCCATTGCCGAATCGCCGGTGCATCCAGATCGGCGTGCAGGGCGATGCGCTGGCCGTGCTCCGAGGTGGCCGGATCACCGTGGCTGACCAGCACCAGATGCTCGCGCTGCGGCTCGTTGCGCATCATGTCGCGCACGAATTGCCAGGCACCGCCGCCCCAGCCGTGCACGATATGCAATACCACCGGCTTGCCGTTACAACCAGGACGACGCGCCGGTTGGTTGGCGCGCTCGGCGATCCGTTCGGCCAATGCGGCGACCGGCAGCGGCGCGGAAGCCGATGGCGCTGCGCGTCGGGTTTCACTCGCCGTGACATACAAACACGGCAATACCGCGCCGCGTAAACCCTCCGGCACGCAGTCATTCCAGGACTGCGATTCGGGTAACTTCACGCCGGCCCGCCAGCAACTCAGGCCACTGTTGACGAATGTGCAATCGAACAGGGCGTGGTCGCCCAGCAGCCAGCACAGCGCATCTGCGTCGGCGACTGCGGGCAATGCCTCGACGGCGGGTTGAGCGAACGGGTCGAGCGCGTTGTGCTGCGTACCGATGGCTGAAATCACATCAAAACCATCCGCGCTGGCAACCGCCGCCAGCAAGCGTGGCCAACAGCCTTCGGGCAGCACTGCACCGCCGCTGACCAGAATCAGGTCACGAGAGGGGTCAAGTGCCTGCGCGCAGCGTAACGCGCTCATCGGGTCGGATTCGGCAGGCATTGGCTGCCAAGGCTCCGGCAATTCGGCCATATTCAAGCCGTGGCCGAACACCAGACCACCGCAGCCGGCCGGCAACTCGGGCAACATCCCTCCGCGCGCCGCCGCAGCCGCGAGGTCGGACAGGATCAGACAAACCGTTGTCGGGCGCACTGTGGGCATTCGTCTGGACCAGAATAATCATGACAACACGATTGCATGACAATGACATTGCAACATATGACATCGCCATGACACGCTGAATGTGCCGCCAAGTACGAAGCACTGCACTGGCGCATGATGAACCTGCACAGGCCGGCGTAGAAGCGTCTTCGAGCGTCGGTGGCCGAGCCTTGCGGGCCGGTGAAGCGGGTTACACTGTGATTTTAACTCAAGCCTCCGTGCTGCCCCGTAAACACCTTGTCCAGACGCCCCGCAGCAACCCGCTCCGACTCATCGCATTCCGTGCCGCCGCCGCGTTGGCGGCGCTGGCTGTGGTTCAGTGTGCTCGCCGTGTTTGGTTTGGGCATCGGCTTCGCCGTGCCGTATTTCTGGGTGCTCGACCGCGAGGTGCGCAGCCAGTTCGGTGCCTTGCAATGGCAGGAGCCCAGCCGCGTCTATGCGCGGCCGCTGCTGTTGGCGCCCGGGCTGCGGATGAATGTGGGCACGCTGGCGCTGGAGCTGGAAGCCGCCGGCTATCGGGTTGCGGCTGGCGCCCCGGTCGCCGGCAGTTATGCCATCGACGACAACCAGGTGCTGATCCACACTCGCGACTTCACCGACGTCGACGGCCCGGTGCCGGGGCAGCGCGCACGCTTGCGGCTGGTCGGAGGTGCGCTTGCCACTCTCACCGACCCTGCCGGCAAGCACCGATTGCAGCAACTGCGGGTCGATCCGGCACGCATCGCTACGCTGTACGGTGCCAAGCGCGAGGAGCGCCGTTTGCTGCGTTTGCAGGATGTGCCGGAATTGCTGGTGACCGGTCTGCAGGCGGTCGAGGATCGTGATTTCAAGTTTCATCGCGGTGTCGATCCGCTCGGCATCCTGCGCGCGGCCTGGATCAATCTGCGTTCGGGTCGCTTGCGTCAGGGTGGCAGCACACTGACCCAGCAGTTGGTGCGCAGCCTGTTTCTCAGCCGCGAGCAGACGCTGAGCCGCAAGCTCAACGAGGCGGCCTACGCGCTGATCATCGAGGCACGTTTCGATAAACGCGTGATTTTGCAGGCCTACCTCAACGATGTCTATTTGGGGCAACAGGGCAATCAGGCGATTCGTGGTGTCGGTGCCGGCGCCGAGTTCTGGTTCGGACGCGAACTCGACGAGCTTGGCACGCCGGAGATCGCGCTGTTGATCGGCTTGATTCAGGGCCCCGGCTATCACGATCCGCGCCGCCACCCGCAACGCGCGCGCGCGCGCCGCGCCGTGGTACTCGGCATGATGACCGATACCGGCCTGATCGATGCGGCTGAGCGTGATCGTGCCAACGCGGCACCATTGGGGATCAGCGCCAGTCCCGGCTTTGCCGCCAATCGCTATCCCGCGTTCATGGATCTGGTGTACGCGCAACTGGCGCGCGACTATCCGCCCGATACCCTCACCGGTGCCGGCCTGAGCATCCACACCACGTTGGCACCCAGTGCGCAGCAATATCTGGAACAGGCGGTCGCTGGCACCCTGCCCAAGCTGGAGCGCAAGGGGCGACCGGAATTACAGGTTGGCGCGGTGGTGACCGACAGCCATGATGGGACGGTGCTGGCGATGCTGGGCAACCGCCAGTTCACCCAGCCCGGCTTCAATCGGGCACTGGCGGCGCAGCGTCCGGTCGGTTCGTTGCTCAAGCCGTTCGTGTACATGCTGGCACTGGCGCAGCCGGGCCGTTACACACTGGCGAGTTTCATCGACGACGCGCCGATCGTGGTTGAATTGGCACGGCGCAAGACCTGGAGCCCGGAGAACTCCGACGGCATCAGCCATGGTCGGGTGCGCCTGATCGAGGGGCTGGCGCAGTCCTACAATCAGGCGACGGTACGTCTGGGGCTGGAGGTCGGTGTCGAGCGGCTCAGCCAGTTGCTCAAGGCGCTGGCGAATATCGAGGTGCAGGCCAACCCGTCATTGGTGTTGGGATCGATCGATCTGAGTCCGCTGCGGGTAACGCAGATCTATCAATTTCTTGCCTCCGCCGGCCAGGTGCAGCCGGTGCATGCGTTGCGTGCGGTATTGGCCGCCGATGGCACACCGCTGCACCGTTACGATGCCGCGGTGGTGCCGGCACAGCGCGGCGATGACATCGCCACCCGGCTGGTTGGCATCGCATTGCAGCACACGGTGCGCGAGGGCACGGCGCGGCAATTGCTGGCCGATGGTCTGGGCCATTTGCAGGTAGCCGGCAAAACCGGCACCAGCAACGATAGCCGCGATAGCTGGTTTGCCGGCTACACCGGCAGTCATCTCGCCGTAGTCTGGGTCGGCAACGACCAGAATCAACCCACCGGCCTGTACGGTGCCACCGGTGCGATGCGGGTGTGGTCGGCGTTGTTCCGCAAACTGCCCAGCCGGCCACTGAGCATTTCCAACGATGGCTTGCAGTGGATATGGGTGGATGATGACGAGTTCGCGCGTACCGATTCGGGCTGCGCCGGTGCCAGGCAGTATGCGTTCGTGGACGGGTTTGCTCCCGAGGAGTTTCGCGGTTGCGTGTTCGAAACGATACGCGAATGGTTTGGCGGCGAGCCGGAGGATGGGCGATGAGCGGGCGTAACAGTGCAGCACTGGTCGCGCGGGTGCCGTTATCGGTGCTGATGCTTGCGCTGTCGCTGGTGGCCTGCCGCAGTCAAGTTGAAGTGGCATCGGTGGCTGCGCTGGCGCCGGTGGATACCGCCGCGTTGGTGGCCAAGGTGCGCGCCGCTGCCGCGGCCGACGATGTATTGCAGGTCGAGCCGCTGCGCGACGCGCAGACCGAGGATTTGCGCCTGGCCGCACAGCGCCTGGAGCGGCAGGGCGATTATCGCGCGGCATTGCAGCGCTTGCAGCAGGCGCGGGTGTTGGCGCCGCAGGATCCGACCCTGCTGCAGGAAGCGGCCGAGTTGTCGCTGTATCTTGCGGATTGGGAACAGGCCATCGCATTGGCGTCGCGCTCGTTCGAAAACGGGCCACGGCTCGGGCCGCTATGCCGGCGTAACTGGACCACGCTGCAACTGGTGCGCGAACAGATTGGCGATGGCGAAGGCAGCGCCAGTGCGCAGGCGCAGCGCCAGCGCTGCACGGTTTCCGCGCCGGTGCGGATGTGAACGGCGCGCAGGGTCTGGCGGCACAAGCCAGTGCCGCACTGTCGGCGCAGGGGCCGCTCGCGGCCGCCGCTCCGGGGTTCACCGCCCGTACTGCCCAACAGCAATTGGCGGCGGCGATAGCCGATACCATCGAGGCGCGCGATGCGCTGCTGGCGGAAGCCGGCACCGGTACCGGCAAAACCTTTGCCTACCTCGTGCCGCTGTTGCTCAGCGGCTGCAAGAGCATCATTTCCACCGGTACCCGCGCGCTGCAAGATCAGTTGTATCACCGCGACTTGCCGCGTGTGCGCAAGGCGCTGGGTCTGGGCCTGCGCACCGCTCTGCTCAAGGGCCGCGCCAATTATCTTTGTCTGTATCGATTGCAGCAGGCGCGTGGCGATAGCCGTTTTCTCAGTCGGCAACAAATGGCGCGAATGCAACAAATCGCGGTCTGGTCGGGCGGGACCAAATCCGGCGATCTGGCCGAATTGCGTGATCTGCCCGAAGACCCCGGGTTGATGGTGCAGGTTACCTCCACCACCGAAAATTGCCTGGGCAACGACTGCCCATTCTGGGACGACTGCTTCGTGGTCAAGGCGCGGCAGCAGGCGCAGTCGGCTGATCTGGTGGTGGTCAATCATCATCTGCTGCTGGCTGATCTGGCTTTGAAGCAGGAGGGATTCGGCGAAATACTGCCCGGCGCGCAGGTGTTTGTGATCGATGAAGCGCATCAGTTGCCGGATCTGGCACAGCAGTTTTTCGGTGACAACATCAGTGCGCGACAAGTGCAGGAGCTGGCGCGTGACGCATTGGCCGAATGTGGCGAAGTGGCCGGTTCGATTGGCCGCGTCCAGGAGCCGGTGCGCGTGCTCGAACAGGCGTTGCGCGAGCTGCGCCTGAGTCTCAACGATTTGCCGGTGCGCGGTAGTGGCAGCCGCTTGCGCGATGGCGATGCGCGGGACGCCGCGATGTGCGGCTTGGCGCACACGCTGGCGGATCTGTCGGCGGCATTGGCGCCGCTGGTTTCAGCCAGCCCCGGCTTTGCCAACCTTGACGAGCGCCTGGCGACCCTGCGGCAACGTTTGCAGGCGTGGTTGGCGCAGCCCGCGTCGGCAAGTGCGGACGATGACATCGAGCCGGATTTCGACGACCCGCCGCCAATTCCGACCGAGGTGCTGTGGTACGAGTTGAGCGCGCACGGCTTTGTGCTGCATCGCACGCCGCTGGATGTGGCCGAGCCGCTGCGCGCGTTTCGTGAGCGCAGTGGGGCGGCGTGGATACTGACTTCGGCAACGCTGGCGGTGGACGCCGGATTCGCGCACGTTGCGGGCCGGCTTGGCCTTGGCGAAGTGCGCACGCTGTTGCAGCCCAGCCCGTTCGATTGGCCAAGGCAGGCGCTGCTGTACCTGCCGAAGGATTTGCCCGAGCCCAACAGCCGCGACTACGTGCGCTCGGTGGTGGATGCGGTGCGGCCGGTGTTGCAGTGCTCGGGGGGGCGCGCATTTTTGTTGTTTACCTCGCACCGTGCGCTGCGCGAAGCGGCCGAATTGCTGGCCGATGATGACTGGCCATTGTTTGTGCAGGGCACGGCGCCACGGCTGGAGTTGCTGGAGCGTTTCCGTGCCAGTGGCAATGGCGTGTTGCTGGGCGCCGCCAGCTTCTGGGAAGGCGTCGATGTGGCCGGCGACGCGCTCAGTGTGGTGGTGATTGATCGCCTGCCGTTCGCCTCGCCGGACGACCCGGTGTTGGAGGCGCGCTTGCAGGTAGTGCGCCGCAACGGTGGCAACCCGTTTTTCGATGAACAGGTGCCACAGGCGGTGATCGCGCTCAAGCAAGGTGTGGGCCGCTTGATCCGCAGCGAAACCGATCGCGGCGTGTTGATGCTGTGCGATCCGCGTTTGCTCGGCAAGGGCTATGGCCGGATTTTTCTCAACAGCCTGCCGCCGTTGCCGCGCACCCGTGTATTGTCCGACGTGGAAACGTTTTTTGCGGTGCCGCGCAACAATGCCGCTGCCGGGGCGGGTGAACCATGAACATACTGACGTTTGAAACCGCAACCGAAGCGTGTTCGGTCGCGCTGTGGCTCGATGGCGAATTGCGTGAGCGCCACGCGGTTGCCCCGCGCCAACACGCGCAGTTGCTGCTGGTCTGGGCCGATACCCTGCTGGCCGAGGCCGGCATCGCGCGCAACGCACTGGATGCGATCGCGGTCGGCCGTGGCCCCGGCGCATTCACTGGTGTGCGCCTGGCCATTGCCAGCGCGCAGGGCATCGCCATGGCACTGGATATTCCGGTGCTGCCGGTATCGACCCTCGCTGCCCTCGCGCAGGGCGCGCCGGCCAACTGCGCACAACCGATCATCGCCGCCATCGACGCGCGCATGGGTGAGATTTATCTGGGCGCATTTGCACGCGGCGACGATGGGCTGGTGCGTGCCACGGCGGCCGAGTGGCTGGGCGCACCGGCACACGCCGAGCAACACGCGCCGGTCGGATTCGGCATCGGCACCGGCTTTGCCGCAGCCGATGGCGCCCTGGTCACGCGGCTTGGCCTGTCGCCTGTGGCGGTGGATGCGAGCGCCTTGCCGCATGCCGGCGATTGCGCGCGCTTGGCTGCCGCTGCCTTCGCACGCGGCGAGGGCGTACCCGCCGAACAACTGGAACCGGCGTATCTGCGCAATCAGGTGGCGTTGACGCTGGAGCAGCAACATGCCGCACGGGCAGGGCGGAACTGACGGACAACACTGGCCCCAATTGGCACTATTTCTCGGGACTCGGGGCTCGGAAAAGCACTAGCAACAAGGCCAATGGTTGGGGTGAGCTTGCCGCTGCGCGTCTCGATCAGCAGATGGTAGTGGTTGTCCATCAGGCAGTACCCCTACACTCACCAATCAAAGCGCTCGGCACTGTGCCACAAGCCATCAACAAAGGCCTGCCGATCCTCGTCATCACGGAAGATCGGCTCCCGCGCGTTGCCACGCGCCATCACGTGATAGAAGGCACCATCGAACTCGATTCGC
>Ga0210036_1003744_pt1 | contig 14670 bp, 10 predicted proteins | sample CryGeymeta201515_FD_185469 | JGI IMG/M metagenome (GOLD analysis project Ga0210036, IMG submission 185469) | Groundwater microbial communities from Crystal Geyser aquifers in Utah, USA - Crystal Geyser metaG 2015-15 (SPAdes) (version 2) | ecosystem: Environmental > Aquatic > Deep subsurface >...
GTCTGCCCTCTCACCCGGGCGCCTCGGAACGGAGAAAAGGTCGGCCCTAGTAAATTGCCGAGTTTCTCCAAACCACCCTACCTAGCCAAACGTAGCCCTAGAGAGCTGGCATAGTCGAGAGAACGCGGTAGCGTTCGCTCGTGAAGCATGATGTTTCACAACGCGCACCCTATTGTCGGATCTATTTTGTAATCACGACCCTGCCTATCGCATCGAGCAGATTCTAATGTGATGACATGATTACTACTACTAGACTACTACTGTACGATACTAGAGAGTCTAGTAGCTAGCTAGACTACTACTCTACTACAGTAGCTACTACTAGCTAGCTAGTAGAGAAGTACTGTACTACTACTAGTAGAGGTAGGAGTAGGTCTAGTACAAACTCGACAAGCACCAACCTAAGAAAACGAATAATAAAACTTAATACAGTAGTAGACTACGTCAACTGGTTGCCTTACTGTAACAAAGTTCTACAGAGTACTGGTGTTTTTTACAAAAATCTAGTCATCAGAGACAGTAGAGAAGAATTCAATAACATTACAAGCTATTAATATTTTGGTGCCATCTCGAGCGATAATTGCGACGAGCGGTCCTTCTATTTTAACTTTCAACTACACTTGTTTTTTGTATTGTGTGTCGCCTACCGTACACCGTACCATTCTACTGTACAACAATATCTTTCTCCTCACTCCTCACAAGAAAAAAATAAAAATTCAATGAGCAAAGCTACTACCAGCAGCAAAATCAAGACGACGACGACGACGACAGCGTCGTTGGTTTGTCAACAAACATTATATCCACCTACTAGAACATTTGGGGATGGATCAACTTCGTTGCAATATGCTACTGGTTCGACGGCTTGGCAGTGTACCTTTTCTACCGATGGTCAGTATTTGGCCGCGTGCTTCGGTGCACCTGATTTGTCCATTCGTGTGTGGAAGAAGAAAAATCAGCAACAACAACAACAACAACAAAAAGGTTCCAAGCAAGACCGAGAAGACGATGACGATGATGATGAAAACCAACACGAAAACAAAAATGTATTATGGGAATTTCAGACAGCAATTTCGGGTATTCACGAGCGCACTGTACGATCGATTGCCTTTGCTCCTATCATATCTCCACTCATATTGGCCAGTGGATCGTTTGATGGAACAATTTGTATTTGGGAGTATTCGAATACCCTAAAAGATTTTGATTGTGCTGCACAATTGGAAGGTCAAGAATCAGAAATTAAGGCCGTGGCTTGGAACGCTACAGGATCGTTGCTGGCCAGCTGCAGTCGCGACAAGAGCATTTGGATCTGGGAGTGTTTCCTGCCCGGAACTGTGGGTGGGTCCGATCGTGCCTCGTCCGACAGTGGAGATTTTGATTGCATTGCGGTCCTGAGCTCGCATCAGGGAGACGTCAAGGATGTCAAATTTGCCCTCAGTCACGGAGAGTGGGGCGACGGAGATGAAATACTCCTGTCAGCGTCGTACGATGACACTATCAAATGCTGGGCAGAAGATGCCGGGGACTGGTATTGTGCCGCTTCTATTTCGAATGTTCATAAATCTACCATTTGGTCTCTCACTGTTGCTCCGGGAGGAGGAAGAGTCGTATCTTGTTCTGGAGATGGAAGCATTGGCATTCTCAAATGTTATACGGCACAAGAAAAGAGACAGCGCTTTCCGAAAGAAGACGATGGAATAAGGTATGTAAACTTATTGCGGTGTTATTATGTTAGTTCCTGTTTGACTTTTTGACCTCTTTGGCTGAATCTCATCAAAAACCATACATGTCGTCCTCTCTGCATGAAACGTCAGTGGTGGACTATGGAAATGTGTTGGAAAGTTGCCAGATGCTCACTCCTTACCCATTTACTATGTTGACTATGCCCCTGCAAAGGCTGGGCACGGGCGCATTGCCTCGGCTGCTGGTGACAACCGGATACAAATCTACCGTGAGGCCATTGGAAGCTCTTCTGATCAACCGTTATTTTCATTAGATACGGCTGTAAGCACAGACCATGGAGATGTCAATTGTGTCTGTTGGCATCCGCACGATGGATCCATGCTTGCTTCTGCAGGTGACGACGGTGCTGTCCGGATTTGGAAGTACAGGACGGGCTCGTGAGAATTCTTCAATAATGGAGGAATAAGTGCCTCCTGGCGGAATCAATAGTGAAGAAACATGCGTCTAGGAGGGCACAATTTTGATTGGATCATTGGGCACGAGGTGTGCCACTCTTTCTATTTCCGAGATCAAAGAGGAGGCACCTTCTAGATTTACGTAGCTTGAGTGGAAAACCAATGGGCTATAATAGGTTTACACTACAACAAACAATCAAAGTACTCTCTTTGAGGTCTGCAATTCTGGGCAAAAACTTAGGTTGAAAGAAAGACTGGAACTGATGAGCTTTCTAGGTGCATAGGTATGTGTCGTCAGCTCATAAGCCAGAAACTGGCATTGCACGAGGATCTCTTCCGCAAGAGACTAGGGTACTACCTATGTAGTAGACTTCCTGGTAGTAGTAGCACTAGACTAGCTACTAGTAGTAGAGAGCTAGCTAGCTAATAATAGTGGAGTACTGTGGTACCTGGTACTCAGGAATTCGACATTAAACCTCATAACCTGAATCAAAACCTACTATGACCGATATCGGAGTTCCAATGTTCAAGGTCCGAGCAAGACAACGTGAAAACTCTGCTGTGCTAACTGGTACTCCTAGCTACAGTAGCTAGTGGTAGCGTACCACTGGTAGTCCTAGTAGAGGAGCGAGACTTTAGTAGTACACTACCACAAGATCCAACTCTCGGAAGTCAAACCTGCCGATGAAATAATTACCACACAAAAAGCAGGCTAGTAGTCACGCATCAAGATTCTCTGAATAAAACAAAGGATCTGATCATCCTCTGTCCATCCTTGAAATTAAACAGTATAAATTATAGATAGTAGTACAAGAACAATGGGAAAACTAACGACCACTACTACGATCACTTGTAGTGTTCCCAATCCCTCGTGCGACCATGATATTTTGGCGGTCATGTGCCAATTAACGGATGCTCCTGCTGTTTCGTTTGAAAACAAGGCAGATGCTCTGAATTTGCAAATCAAGTCCACCAACGCCTTTACGAAGCGGACCACAGAAAGTACCGCAGTATCCTTGGTAGGGTGCGTCCGATACTTGGCAACGTCAGCAAATAATAATGGTGGAGGAGCTGCTGCTGCTGCTGCTGGGAGTTTGATGGGCGACAGTGACGCGGCTGTTGCTGAAGTTGAGAGTTGGATTGCTTCAGTGGAACAGACTCTGATGCCCATTACTCGAGGAGGAGCCGGTGAGCTTCTGGTGGAAACAGTGCAAGACTTTATTAACAAAGTTGGTACTCACTTGGGAGGATCTTCGTACTTGGTCGGCGACAGCGCCACGGCAGCCGATGTCTGTGTGGCCATGGCCTTGGTAGCCATTGGAACAAAATACTTTTCGGGCAAATTGACCTGGCCTAGCAAGACTCTTGCCTGGATGGAAACAATCTTTGGGCAGCTTGATGCAGTTGTGGATAGCGTCGGAAGAATGGCATGGGCAGGTTTCAAGGATCTCAATGCTAGTAGCAACGGAGCAACAGCACCCCCTGCTGCAACAGCTGCCCCTGCTCCAACAGCCCCTGCTGCAACAGCAGCCACTGGCGGAGACAATGAAATTATCAATCTACTGCAATCGCAAGGTGTTGAATATTCTCTTTACGATCATCCTCTCTCGGAAACGGCAGAAGACCTTGTAGTGAACGCTCCTTTGCCAGACGGCGAGACCCACACCAAGAATTTGTTTATGAAGGACAAGAAGAACGGGATGGTCTGTGTCACCGTTGCTACCAATGCCAAAACGACCACTCCCGTGAATACCAAGAATTTGGGCAAATTGATGGGCTTGACTGGCAAGGTGAACTTTCGCATGGCCGACGAGGCATTGCTGTTGGAACATCTCAAATGCAAGAAGGGGTGTCTTGGACCATTGTGCATGGCCATTGCGACATCATCATCCGGAGATGATAAGATCACTTTTGTTATGGACAAGAGTCTCCTAACTTACCAGAAGATTCATTCTCATCCTCTGAGAAATGATCAATCCGTCTCTATGACTCCAGATGCCTTGTTGGGCGTCTTGATGAATGCGGGTGTGGAGCCAATGCTAGTGGAATTTGAACCAGAGGCTTCTACACCTGCAGATGGCGGTGGCGGCGGTAGTGGTGGTGGTGGCGACGCAAGTGCTGCCAAACCCAAAGAGGAAGCCCAGAAAAAGGGCGAAAAGAAAGGACCCGCCGGTGGAGGCAACAAAAAGACGGTAAAGAAGGGAGAAACCTTGTTGGCCTTGCAATGGAAAAAGGACGAGAATTTTGCCCAGTGGTATACAGACGTCATTGTACTCAGTGAAATGATTTCCTACTATGATATCAGTGGATGCTATATTTTGCGTCCATGGTCCTACAAAATTTGGGAAATCATGCAAGAATGGTTCAATGTGGAGGTATGTTATCATTTATTTTGTAGGATGAAGCAACGTTGGCGAATGATAGGCTGTGTGGAATGCGATTCTCCATACTGACACTGATGTGCTCTCTCCAGATTCGCAAACTTGACGTGGAAAATTGCTACTTCCCCCTCTTTGTTTCTCAGGATCGCTTGGAAAGGGAAAAGGACCACGTGGAAGGATTTGCTCCTGAAGTTGCTTGGGTGACAAAGAGTGGAGACACAGATTTGCCAAGGCCCATCGCTATCCGTCCAACTTCTGAAACCATTATGTATCCTGCCTTTTCTGATTGGATCAAGAGCCACCGTGACTTACCACTCAAATTGAATCAGTGGAGTAATGTTGTTCGTTGGGAGTTCAAGTACCCAACGCCTTTTCTTCGCAGCCGTGAGTTCTTGTGGCAGGAAGGCCATACCGCTCATGCGACCTACGAAGATGCCAATATCATGGTTTTGCAGGCTCTAGAACTGTATCGACGTGTTTACGAGGAATTGTTGGCCGTCCCTGTTGTCCCAGGTTACAAGACGGAGGAAGAAAAGTTTGCCGGGGGCCACATGACCACAACCGTGGAAGCGTACATTCGTGGTTCAGGCCGTGCGATCCAAGGAGCTACTTCTCACAACCTAGGTCAAAATTTCGGAAAGATGTTTGATATTACCTTTCAGGATGAGAAGGGAACCTCTCAAACGGCTTGGCAGACGTCGTGGGGTTTGACGACCCGCACGATTGGCGTCATGGTTATGGTTCACGGAGACGACGCGGGTCTTGTCATGCCTCCCCGAGTTGCCCCCATCCAAGTTGTCATTGTTCCTATTATCAGTAAGAAACTCCCACATGAAATGGCAGATCCTTATTGCAATGATATTTTGAAGGGGTTGACTGCCTTGGGCGTAAGTATTTGTTACGTTGACTGGTTGCGACTGGATTTTTTGTGTTGTTACTAACAATCCTTATTAAACTTTGACATGTAGATCCGCGCCAAGTATGATGAACGCGAAATGTACAATCCTGGGTGGAAATACAATCACTGGGAACAGAAAGGTGTCCCAATCCGTATCGAAGTTGGTCCACGCGACATTGAAAACAAGCAAGTTCGCTGCGTGCTTCGCTACAATGGCGAAAAGATGGACTTGGGTATTGACGGACTCGCTGAGATTTTGAAAGAAAAGTTGGAAGAAATTCAAACCAATATGTTCGAGAAGGCCAGGGAGGCTCGAGATTCCCACATTATTAAGGTGACAGAATGGAAGGACTTTGTTCCAAACTTGGAACTTAACAACCTTATTTTGACACCATGGTGTGGTGGCGAGCACAAAGACTGGGAAGAATGGGTGAAGAAGACCAGCCGAGAGGAATCACTCAAGTCTCGTGGCGAAGAGGAGGAAGATGAAAAAACTGCCACTTCCTTGGCTGCCAAAACTTTGTGCATCCCTTTCGATCAACCAGAATTGCCAGAAGGGACCAAATGCATTGCAAGTGATCTTCCGGCGACTTGCTGGTGTCTTTGGGGTCGATCCTACTAAATTGTATGATATAATGTACACCGAGACCAATTCAGACTGTGACTTTTATATAGTTTATGGTACATTCCAACGTACAAGAACCTTCCGCATAATACCACGCAACCCACAAAAGACTTTCTGAACAGTTCACACCTCATCGTCTTTGTTATCATCAAAGACTGTCTTGAGCATCACTATCTGTAACATTGTTAGAATCCGTGCTCGACATACTCCGAATAGACTCGTTGAAGTGCAATTCTTTGAATTTCGTCCTCATTTCCGCCAGCGACAAGCTGTCTTTTCTTACAATGTTAGTAAAGAAGCTTCCACTATCACGTTTTTCCTCGTCTGTGCCACCGTTTACTTCCTTATCCACATTTGGATTACTAGCTGTTGAATTCAGAACACTTTCACCCCAAAAGTCCGCGTAATCAGCAGAAGCGTCATCTCCGCGCGCCACTGCTGGAGGAGGATGAATGATGTGATTGTGATGCTCTCCATGACACACCACTGAGGACGAGGTAGACATTAATCGCTTAAGATCCATCATTGTATTCTCCAATGAATTGGCAAGTCGCAAAGTTTGGCGATGCTTGCTGGAAATAGAAAACTGGACTCCGTGGTCTTTAATAATGTATCCAATACCAAATCCATCTACGCTCGATAGAAATGGGCGGTAACATGAGTCGAGATTCGACAAGGCTAGAGACATTCAACACGAAGACAGTCAGTATTTGCGTTTGCGTACCTTGAACGACGGGACCAAAGCCAAATAAGCGTAAGGATGGGTTGCCACAATTGGAAGTTGAAAGGACTGTGTGGTTGAGTGCCTGCCATGCCTTGGACCGAAAGAAAGTTGGCATTGACATGCTATTGCGCTCCGCCATGCACTTTAAAGCAAAAAGGTGACGGTCAACACCCTTGCCATTGGCACACTCTCGAACCAACCGTGAATGTTCCTTTGTAGCGACAAGAAGTGCTTCCAATTTTTCTCCTTTGGTTGCCATTTCATTGCACCAAGTTTCGCAAAGCTTTTTTGCTTGTGGGGTAGCTCCTCTCATGGCCTCTGTGCGGCCATGATAAAAAGCTTTGGTTAGGACTGGCTCGTAGGAGCAAACGAATTTTCCGTACAGCCGGTAGTAGGCCAACATGATACACATTTGGACGAAAGAGTCAGGACTCATGTTATTCTTCACGATTAATAATTTCCCATAGGCATGAAACTCAAGGACTTCTAGATCGCTAGAGTTGATCTGATCTGCCAGATTCGTTTCGGCATACCTGATCAGCTCCTTCACCTACAACAGAAAAAGCAAAGAGACAGAAGAGATTGAGACAATACCAAACACTTCATTTCCAATCAAAAGGAGCATTCACTTTTTGTGTACCTTGGGAGATAGATCGAACTCAATCTTCTTCGGAAATACATCCAACATTCGATGCTCTTCATGAGGAGCCCGGTTGCACATATCTGACATGGTTGTATGTGCTCTGTTGACAGTTGCTTGCATGTTGTCTGGTATCCATCCCTTTCCATAGATCAAAGCAGTGATGCTTTGCGCAAACTGAACGCAGGAAAAGAATCAGCCACAGATAGATATGATGTGAGATTTCTATTCCGCTCTCAGAGCAGTACGCAAATGGTAGGAAAATGGCAGAGCAACAGCAACAGTAACAGGAGTAGCAGCAGTCAGGACAGAAATCACGTCATGACATACCTGAATGACGTTCTCGGCAAAGATATCCGAAACGTATCGAAGAGCCGAGTGACCGTCAATAGAGCTGTGTTCAAAATTTACTCCAGCTTCACCATTGGCCATAACAATGAGTTGCAATTTATCGTACCATCGATTGCAACAAGACCCTACCTGCATCAATTCATTGTTGGGTCCCTTGATCAATTTGTGACTGCCGTGCAACATATTCGCGGCGGATTGATTAACATTTTCGGGTGCATGATCATCCAAGACCAGAGCGAAGAGGGCCGAATCAATCAGTTTCAGGGCCGCCTGGTTCTTGGCATTGCCTTCTTCGTTTATCATTTTTCGAGCTGCCGCCCATTCTCGACGAGGAAGGCTCGTTAGAACACCGAGCGATTCGTCACATGCAACAAATGAGACAGTCTTGCCGTTGGCATCAACCATATCATGATTATCATATTCTTGCTGGTGGTGACTTGCATTGGCATTTCGATTGGATTTCGTGGTACCATTGGAATTTTGTTTTTTATTGTGCCCATTGATATTGTTGTTGTTAGAAGTCGTTTTCTGTGAAGCTGTCGTTTTTCCATCTTGAAGGTAGTCCGCATGTCGTTCAATGGCCTCCAAAATCTCCTTGACGTCGTGCTGATCGACCGCAACGTTAAAAGTACCAGGCCACAAGGCTTGAAAGTAGTAAATATGATTCTTGATCAATACAACAACGTGCGTTGAATCTGGATAATGGTGTACATAGTCTTTAGTGCCTGCTCCTCCACCGACGGGTACTCGCGTAGAACCAAACAGTACCTTGAATTGGTCCATGCACAATGGTCGTCCCTTGAACGTGTCCGGTGGCAGTGTTTCGTGCTTTAGCATGGACGCCATTTTCAGCGATGCAAAGCAGAGAGATGCGGCCCGATGCAACTGGTCGTGAGACGTCTTCCGATCGGGACCCTTTTCGAGAATAAAATACGGATTCAGATTGAGCACGACGCTATCATCGGGTGCCAAGTAACTGTCGTTCCAAAACTCTTCCACGTACGATCCAAACGACTTGTTGGCCACACCTTCGGCCTCGTACTGTACGAGAAGTTGCTGGAGCTTGGGACCATCCGTGCTCAAAAATTCCTGCACGATTTTCTGTGTTTCCTTTTGCTCTTGTGCCGTCAGCAAGGCTGACACGGAAGCGGTGAACTTGGTCATGGTGTCTTCGAGGGCCGGAATGGGAAGACGGGGAAGCTGCGATTGAGCCGCAAAAGTAGACGCCTTGCGATTGCCATTACTCCCACTATTCGCTGGTTCTACTAGGTTTTGTTTGGACGCCATAGCCAAGCTGTTATGTCACTTTTCCTTGTATTGAGTGTTTCTGTTCGTTCTATTCCTGTTACAAGTTAATAATATCCTGTTTTTTTTTAAATGGCAGATAAAAAATAATAGCAGTAGTACACGAGTAGTTGTACTGGTAGTAGACAGTTGACAGTAGTAGAGGCAAATAATGAAGCAGAGAACCCTTTGAATTATGTTTTCGTGTTCTGACACTCTTTTGGATTTTGTCCTTCGCTTGATGCTTCTTGCTGTAAGAATTGTGTTGCAAGCTGTCGTCTTCACAAGATCTATCTTGTCCCTTTCCTTTCATGAAAAACACCACTTTGTAAAAATAGTGTAGTTCGTTTTTTTTAAATAATTCTTCCCGACCTTCTCACCGTTTATTATTAGTACGCTCACTTATTCTCTTGGAATAATCGATATCCGGGTGTCCAGTATGATGAGGTATCACTAATAATACGTAGTAGTAGTAGTCTGACTGGTAGTAGTAGTAGTAGAAACTGGTAGAAGAACATGTCAGCTGGTTATTCATTAACGACTGCGAATGAAACACAGCCAAATCAAAAATAGAACAAGCTGATTGGATTCGAAAATCGAAGATGCCAAAAAAATCAATTAAAAAAAAAGGAAATTCTGAAGTTGTAGCAATGCAAACAAATTTATTATTCGAACACAAAATCCAAGTACTACTAGCTAGACCCTAGTACAGCGTCAAGTTTTGATTGTGGCTGGGAATTGGCAAATGGTTTGTTTGTGTTTTTATTAGGCACAACTAGAATACTCGTGTACAGTAGTAGCATCTGTGTATCAGCTGAGCCATAAGAAGAAAATAATAATAATAATAATAATGAGACTCTTGTATTCCTTTGTTTACAACATTGTCCTGGTGGTTGGCGTGATGACAGTTCAGTCCGATGCTTTTACGGTACCACAAGAAAGAACAAGAAGTGTCACCTGCAACGGTCGTCGTTGTGGTCCGTTCGACCCACACTTGTCATCTTCTACAGCACTGTATCTGTCAGATATACCACAAGATGAAAGCAAGCGGAACAGCAACAGCAAAAGGAACAGCAGGAACAATAGTCCTGTTCTAGAAAGTTATTCTGGATCGTCATCGTCCACCGAGAGTATCCCTAAAACACAACGACAACGACAGAAACAACAACAAATGCACAAACAGCGACAGCAGCAACAACAAAATGGAGAGTTACAAGAGCTGCAACGACTCAATGGAAATAATAATATTATTGACAATTGTAGTAGCGATGGTGGTAACAGTTGGTACAGCAACGGCAGGGGATGGTTTCCCGAACCTCCCGAAGATGGTCTGACCCTGGCAGGAGATATAACGTCTCTGTTTTTGTACACCTTTACCGATCATTATCTGAACAATTTGTGGATCGAAGATGTCTTTAGGGATGCAAGCGTATCGGCCGTGGATGCTGCCAAGACGTTAGATCCCAGTGGATTTTCAATAGCACTCAGCAATACTCCCGTCTGGTTAGATACGACGGCATGGAGTGGCAGTGGTGACCTAGAAAATCAAGTCTTGTTATTGGACTTGCAAAGCAGAGTCACACCGCACTTTACACCTCTCTTGTCAGATGTCGGTGTCGCCAGTGTCGCATTGGCTTCGTGCTGGTTACTAGCTGGACTGGTTCACAAATCATTTCATTTTCGGAACACGTTGGACTGTTCAACCAATCGTGCTGTCATTGTAACCGGCAAGACGTGGCTTACCGCTTCATTCTTACTCATTGGTATGGCTCTTCTCAGTCACTACATCATGTTGGCAGCAGCAACAGCAACAGCAGTACCACTAGCAGCAGCTGTAGATGATCCTGTGACCGCGAGCAACACCGCTCAAATGATGGCAATGATGCAAGGACATAAAAGCGCTGACCTAACAATGCAGGCACAGGCTGTTGTACCAGCCGTAGAAGAATGGTTTAATGTGCTCACAAAATCCGATGCCGATTTTGTAGTTGGCAGTTTAAGTGTTGTTCTGATGTGGAGATTCCTCATGAGTGTTTTGGTGGGCGGTTGGTCCAAATAATAACAATATTTCAATCGATCCAACAAGTAATAAAACAATGCTCTCCTGCACACTCCAAAAAATAATGGAAGAACGAAGCAAATCGACCACACAAAAATTGAGAGGGCATGTACTGCGCGAATAATGCCACGCCTCCTTATATGTAACACAAATGCAAGTCGAAATATCTCAAGGGATTACTCCTTTGCTAAAACAGCTGATACCTGACCAAGTTTTTAAAGGTGCCAGAGTCTACAAAAAATACGCAAACATTAGCTAGGTCGCAAGGACCAGGGACTGTTGACTTTGAATAATAGTAATTGCACAGTGGTCAGTGTGACAGTGTAAAAAATAAAATATCTTGATTAGACATATAAATGCATATTGTCAATCTTTTGGTAGGCATGTTTTTGGCATAAGAAATTATTTAATATATATTAGCAACTGACTGCATTTGACGTATACGAAACAGAACATGAGAACGTTGGAGCCAAGCATTGCCATTTGGTGAGCACGTTCGTAGAAAACTTTGCACTATTTAAGTTGTTTGGCTCGATTAGTCATTGTCGAGAGATCTTTCGGGCACAAATCCGTGTTCCCAGCAGCTCAAAATCGAAGACGATGAGTTCAAAGTCCAAGTAGGAGACCGGAAATACTGAAACACTTTCCAGGAAAAGAGACTGACCAATCCACTGAATGATCCTCTTTTCAATCGATTCGGGTACCGATTCCAACGAGGGATAGGGCTGATTATTCATCATGATTTTACTATTGTCAATATTATCGCCATTGTCAATAGTAGCAGAAGCATCATTCCATTTGATCCAAGTCTTGTCGAAATCGACACGACAAACTCGGTCTTCATCTTGAGAGGAAAAAGTCCCACTGACCGACAACCAACCACTTTTTCTAGCCCAAGGTAGATCAAACTTTGCGTGTGATACCATTGTTCCATCAGAGCTTAATTGATAGAGAATAGGATCAAAGGCTGATGCTGATGTTTTACTTTTTGTTGCTCTAGCTATTGTTGTGGATTGCAGCTCCTTGGTTCGTTCTCCGCTTCCTTCCAAGAACGACAATGATGCCAAGGTTCCCATGGTATAGATATGAGGTGCATAAACTACACTCCACGTACCTGCTGCCAAGGACTGAAAAGATGATGTAGATCCAGGTTGAAGAGTAGGATTGTCGTTCGTCAAAGCCGAAACCAGTTGTGTCCGTTCCTTTGTAGCCGCATTTAAACTTTGGAGAGTATCCAAAGATTCCAAAAAGATGGATTTACTATTATTTGCTTTCTTTGCCAACGATAATTTGGAGAATATACCTTCGAAAGCCAGCGAAAATGTGTGGGGAATCAGCCACACAATCAAGATGGCAACAAAAGATATCCTAGTAGCCATCATCCCTGCTACTGCCAGGTTTCATTTTGTTTCTGTTATGACGGCTAGATAGCTGCGAGAGCTTTTGAGCTATTTGGTTTTTGTTTTGATTATTATTATTATTTCAAAAAAAGACTGAGTCATCAAATCTAAAAGGGTTAAGGTACAGTACAATTATTTAGAAGACGATGAGTCGTGGAAACATTGGTTCTGTCAAAAATCACATTTCATGCGTTGAAGACGGAGCGGTAGGCCAAGATAATTCGAGGGAAAGACACATTCTCACCAAGCAAAACTTTCCTGCCAAGAAACAAAACAAAATTTAAAAGTAAAAGCAACACGAGCTTTAAGTTTAGAACTGAGCATAAAGCATACCTTTGCTCGAGAATCAACAATCAAAAACAAAATTCAAAAATGCCGGTCTACGATCCTCCTGGGAAAAATAGATACCCCGATATTGTCTACAGTGACGATCAAACCGTGACAACCGACATGACAGACCTGAACGAACCACTGCTCACTCTTACATCCTCCATAGATGAAGGTGAACACGTTGAAGAAGAAGAAAATATCCTCGACGTCCAAGAGGAATCGATCAAGTGGTCCAAATGTTACAGTCTTATCATTGGATTGATCATTGGCTGCTTCATCCAATTCTCATCTCTGGGCGCCAACTTTCTCATGACATCCTTGTTTGGCCAGGACGTATTTTTCATGAAAGAATTTGTAGTCATCTCGCTTCTTTGGTGCTTTGTGACGTCCATCATGGGCGTTTGCGTCTTGCTGTTCCTTCGAAGTCTCGTTGTTACCTCCTTTTACGCGACAGCAACCATCAACTCGTCCTTTGATTCAAACGAAAACTTCATTGCCAAACTCATCCAGCATATGGAGTATCATTTTGCTGTTGGTTCTTTGATTGGAGTCTGTACATCGTGGACGGTTACCGATATCATTTTGGGAATGAAGGCCCATGTCGCTCATAGCCTCATCACATTATTTGTGGCATTGGTCTGGTGTCGCCTCGTCTTGAGCTTTTGCGGAGGTAAGATAGGAAGGAAAAGTCGAACCGATAACAACGACAAGTCCCAGGTGACAATCATAGTGGCGTAAGAATGCCTGATTTCTGTGTTTGTGTGTCTCTCCGATCGAAGAGAACTACCAGAGCAAACAGATAATCTTATCGTGCAAACAAATAATCTTATCGTTTTGTGGATAAAGGAAGGCCCGTTCTGCGTCACCATAGACGTAGTAAAATAAAACGTTTTGTATAAAACAAGTGGTAATGATTATAGTACTATTTAATCAGCTACAATTGCTGTTGCTATTGTAGAACTAGAGGCTTCTCGTCTTTTGAAAGCGGTAAGCCTTCAGAGAATCGTAAAACTCTCATCTACTCTATTATATAATTTAGAAAATGATCTGATTGAGGCACTGCGCAGCTTCTGTTTGAACAAATATACTATAGTTTACAGTCTACCAGTACTTCTTTAGCTACCTCATGTCGTTTGCTGTCGAACGTGCAATAGAATAAACCTTTCCAGCAGCGGATTGAAAGCGGGAAGGAATGATAATACCAACAGCGTCTACTAGCTAAGCGACCGGTAGTCAGCACCCCCACAACCTTTTGTTTTTGTATTATAGTGTGTTCGGGAAATTGTGGGGTGGTAACTGCTGCAGGTTTGGGCAGCAGCGGCTGTGACAGCAAAATACGGAACATCTTGATGTGTCCAGGTCGTTTGGTACAGGGGAGGGTGCGGGGATTTCCGTAAAATCCCAGCGCTCGTGGGTCAATTAATAGCGAGTTGTGGCATTCTACTAGTGGTAAAAATAATGGCAGGACGCACGAATCACTTCGTCCCTAAGATGAAACCGTGATGTTGGCACGAAACGAAGGAATCAACTAAAATAAATAATACAGTAACGAGCAATGCAATACACTGTGTGTCTACTCGTACTACTCTACTAGCTAGAGAGAGTACCAGGTAGGTACCCTGGTACTACCAGGTACTAGAGTACAAAATACTACCGGGTAGGTACGCTACTACTCCGAGTTCACATTTATGCACGCACACTTAATCTATTCTTTCTGCTTCATCCAAGTTAATAATATGTTATCACCATTCCCGGGATATGGAAAATTCCCGGGGCTGTGCACCAATTTCCCGGGATATCCAAATCCCGGGCTTGTTTGACGATTTAGTGATCACCAATTCCG
>Ga0210036_1003745_pt1 | contig 14665 bp, 10 predicted proteins | sample CryGeymeta201515_FD_185469 | JGI IMG/M metagenome (GOLD analysis project Ga0210036, IMG submission 185469) | Groundwater microbial communities from Crystal Geyser aquifers in Utah, USA - Crystal Geyser metaG 2015-15 (SPAdes) (version 2) | ecosystem: Environmental > Aquatic > Deep subsurface >...
AGTTAATCAGCCTTCATGGACTGTACTTAGAAGAACAAGGAACACGATCTGCAGCAGGTTCTGTATTTAGAAGAGGCAATGGCAGTTTGAGCGAGCCACTCGCCAATGGACTTATGGATCGCTCATAGTGTGGAACAGGTTCATTTTACCAAAACTAGGCTCACAATTTAACCAAAATAATAAAATAATTATATTTACCCCTTAGTCCTGTACTTCTGCTGGAGGATGTTTTTATTGTTCGGGTGATGGAGCATGTTTGAGTCAACCAGTCGATACTCGATATTGGAACAAGTACAACAATCAACAGCCACAGCAGTTACCACAACAGTTCAGATCATCGGCATGTATAACGGAACGAGATTGGATAAATGCAACAACTTTTTGTAGCAATAATCAAAATCAAAATCAAAACAACAACAATATCTTTCATGATCCACTGTTGGAGGCACAAATGTGGATGTACGATATGATGAATGTGCAACAAGTGTGGGAACAAAACATTACAGGGAAGGGTGTTATGATACGTGTCAATGATCCAACGGGAGTAGATGTGACCATTGATGAACTACGTCCGAATTTTGTCCTCGAAGCTAGTTGTCAGGACAGATATTTACCACCCTACGATTTATTATTATCATTGGAATCCGACGAACAGTACAACCACATGGAATTACCACCATTAAATCACGGTACTCAGGTTGCATCTGTTGCCCTGGGTGTGGCCAACAATAGTCATTGTGCTGTTGGAATTGCCTACGAAGCTTCCTTATCGGCTTGTGTGGGACCACTAGCAAGTACCGAAACTGCGGATGCTGAAATTGCATCGTTCTTTTTGGATGGATTGGAAACAACTCACATTTCTGTTAATAGTTGGGGACTCGATGCGTGTGACCGTATCGATATTTTGGACGACAACAATGATGACTTAATTGTTGACGATGAAGGAGACGACTTTTTGGAACGGAAGTACAATAACAACAACCAGCGACGGTTACAATTGGAACAAAATAAATGTCCCTTTGTTTACGACGTACTAGAAAATCCTTGCAATTTGCCCATTTGTCAAGAATCTATCAATCATCCAATCTGTCAGGAATATATTATTCTTTATTGTTCCACTCATTACGAATTCGAAACTGTGGCTTGTGCAGAATTCTTGGATCTGTTCATCAACTGTCATTTCAATGTCCTATCGGATGTCGGACGGCAGGCACTCACAAAAGGCATCACAGAAGGACGGAATGGAAAAGGCATTATTTACGTCTTTGCTGCGGGGTACGTGCGCGATGTGACAAAGGCGAAAAGAAACAACAACATATTTTCTAATCTATTCTGTTACTTCTTCTGCACTCAGAAATGAATTTGAGATTGGAGAAGATGTCAACTTTGAGGGTTGGTTAAATTCTAGATTCACTCTACTGGTGGGAAGTGTCGGAAAGAATGGATATCATGCGTCTTACTCGTCGACCGGTGCTGCCCTCTTTGTGTAAGTATTCCAAAACCTTTTTCTGTTTATTCTTTTGCTTCTTGCGTGTCAAATATCTTGCACGACAATATAATTGTCTCACCAAAATTCGTCTTTTCTCCCAACAATCCTCGCTGTCTCCCAGAACCGGACCAGGTGGTGATGTTGAATCTCTTGGAAATGTCATAGCCACCAATGCTGGTGGAGCTTGTGTCGATGCTGCCATTGGAACCTCCTATGCAGCACCAGGTACGTCAGAAATTGATGGGGACGATCTTTTCTTGTTTATTAAGATTGTTGACAATTCTCATCACCGGCTGCTTAAAAAACCTATGTATACATTCTGTTTACAGCTGTCGCTGGTGCTATTGCTTTGGTCTTACAAGCCAATCCCGACCTTTCTTGGAGGGACGTTCAGGGAATTTTGGCTTTGACATCGCAACAGCGTTACCCCGATGACGAATCCTGGATCATCAACAGTGCTGGATTTCATCACAGTAACAAGTTTGGATTTGGTATCATGGATGCCGCAGCAGCTGTGGAAGCTGCTCGATCTTGGACCATTTTTGGACCCGAAAAACAAATCATCGTTACTTCTGGTAATATCAATATGACGATTCCGGATGCCAGGACCAGGACCAGCACCAATATTAGCAAGAGTGGTGATATCACGTCAACTCTAACGGTTATACCTGACTCGGAAACTTTGAACATCTCTGGCAGTCTGCTGGTTGAGTCGGTAGTAGTGTACGTAAAACTCGATCACGCTTCCCGAGGCGACCTGAAAGTGGTTTTGACGTCTCCTGGTGGAACACAGTCAGTTCTGACTCCTGGTAAAAGGTCGGTTCTCTCGGAATAGCGCAATTTTTTCTTTTGGTTTTTGCCTGCTTTGCTGCCTCTATATTTCTCATTATTTCCGGTGATGACTACACAGACCCGAAAATACTATTGCCTTTGGCAACGAACAATGGAAGCTCTTGACCGTTCGAAATTGGGGAGAATCAGCCGTAGGAAACTGGACGTTATCGTAAGTTTTTTTGGAAGCAAGATATTCGTTTGTCATCAAAGAAGAAGGCGTCGCGTTACTTGTATACTTCATTTGTTTCGTCTGATACACATTGTTCATCTTTCTATGTTTAGAATCACCGACGAGCGTATTGGTCATGTAGCCGATTGCATCGATGCTCCCTGGCAGTCGGATATTGAATTAGACAATGGAGATGTTGCCACTGTGACTTGTAAAACTTTCGGCAATCAATTGATTGATTGTCGTGCGGAATTGGGAGAAGGTGCCCAGATTGAATTCAATGGATTGTCTCTTCTTGATAGCTGTTGTGTTTGTGGTGGTGGCCTGTCGCCTTTGAATTTTCCCAATACCTTAGTTTCTTGGGATTTAGTTTTATATGGCCACGAAAAAATGGAGGACGATGCCAGCAATGTCGATGGCAGTGCCAACGACACACTCAACTCCAATGGCACCATCTTTCCCTCGACCGAAAATTCTTCTGACCAGCAACTGTCCAATGATACCACGTCCACTGCGTCGCCTACGCGAGCACCAATATCGTCAAGTGTCTCTACTACTAATCCAACCACCGCAAAGGAACCTTCTTCCGAAACGAGTGCAGCAAGTCGGCAGCGGGTATTATTCGTATTGATGTTTGGATTGGTCGGCATGGACGTTGTACTTAATATTTACTGTTGCAGCTGAAATTTCCATTCTCTAAAGTGTCGCTAATTTTGTCACTGGCAAACTCTAAGCTATTGTTTATGGAATTGCTTGATACTTAAACACTTACAACTCGTTGTTGTGTAGTTTAGCATGATCATTCAGACCTTCCTCGAGGTTGAGATCGGCCCATATAGATCGCATGACGATTTCCCATTCCTTAGGATCGTTTTGAAATTTGGCTGCATCTTCCTTGCTCAATTGTCCACTGTTGACGGTTGCTTCTAAAATGATTTCTTGATCGGCCCAAAATGAATCCCAATCGGTGTACTTGCTGCTGTGAAGTATCAAGTTTTGAGCATCCTTTAGGGCCCGACTCAACGCATCATCTTGAATCATTTGTTGCAAGGATGACGGCATGATGACGGGATTTCCATCATTCTTGTTCATCGCACGGTTTTTCAATTCCTCTTCCATGGCGGGCAACATTTCCAGCAGTGCTTCCATTTCAGCTACATTCGTGTGACCACCATCACCATCACTACCAGAAGAAGCCGCGGCAGCAGCCTGTAGTAGACCCTGAATGGTTTCTTCTCGTTCCTTTCCCGACATACCCATAAATAGTTCCATGGCATTTAATAGTTCCTGATCCATAATCAGTTCGTCACCCTTGCCATCTTGCATGTGTTTGGCGGGACGAGATTGAGCTCCGTGAACTAGTACTGTAGTGGTAGTAGAGGATAATAACGCGACAGGAACAACTACCACATATACTATAGTTAGAAACACGCAAGGAATTGGTCGCATGATTTTCATGTTGTCCTTCTTGTTGTGAGGTATACTGATGCTGATGCATGCAGAATGCAGCAGAGAGAAAAATAGATTAGCTATTACTAGACTACTAGCAGCAGTGAATAGTGGACTAGTAGTCTAGAGTCGAGCATTGTTATTTTGAAATCCCAATGATATTTTCACGCAGGGCAGGGACCTCTCTATCTAGAATCTACTAGACAAGTCTAGTACTACTAGACTTCTACTACTAGACTAGTAGAACCGTACAGAACTAGCAAATATCATAACAATAATATTATGGTACAATACATTAGAAAGCAAATAATTAACATTGATATCCGGGTGGTTGATGACACGACTGAACATCATCTAATCGCGAGGTCGTGTAAACCTTTAAATAAAAGAAGAGTAAATCGCTTGGAATGGAATGGTTCTACTACCAGGTACTACTACTACCACTACTAGCTACCACTACTACTAGCTAGCTATTCTAGCTAGTAGAGTACAGTAGTAGTAGAAGCTAGCTAGACGAGGACCAGGTAGAGTAGAAGAGTGTGGTTGGTGGTATGTACCACTACTAATAATAGAGAATTTACTCTGGTGTTTTTGATTGATGACATCAAACATCAAACATCAATCAATTTATTTTTTTCTTAATTTTTCGGAAGTTTTCGAAACCCGAACCATTCGGAAAATGGAAGCATGGAGAAAAGAGAAAACAGATGATACTACTCGTACTACTAGCTAGACCCTACTACCAGCCAAACCCTTACTTCCGTGCACCACAAGCAACGAGCCAGATTATGTTTGGTATGAGCTATCAACGAAGCAACTCATTCGTAAAATATTGGACACCAGACACCAGCTGCAACAAAACCAAAACCATAACCAAAAATTTAATCCAAACAAATTCTTGAAAACTAACTACTCGTAATATTGAAAATGGTAGCCCGATCAAATTCTGCTCCTGCGCATACGCGCAATCGTAACCTTTTGTACAGCCCTCCGATCTATAACGAGGTTAACAACGAGAGCAGTTTTCGAAAGATTGATACTTACAAGAAACAAAACTTGCCAAGAATCACGCGATATCATAACGTTCACGCGTCACCTCCTCCTGCTCCTCCGTTTCCTTCTCCCCCTGACACAACGATCACGTCTTCGAATGCTCGCATGAGAACGGAACAAGCTAGAGCAATGTACGAAAAACAACACGAGCAACGAGCGACAACATCAAAACACATGCGACGAAGGACCAAACCACGAATGCAAAGTGGTGAAGCAGTTCAACATATTCAGAGCATGGAACAATTCCTCCGACACGCCAGAACCCATGGTGATTGCTTTCCTGCACTGATACGAGATCCGGATGATATGATCATTTATCAGCAATCAGCACGATCTGGAACGACGAATGCACCGCATTCCCTACTTTGATTACGTTATGCACGAACATGAACACTAATATGTTCAGTAATTAAAATTTGTAATAGTTCGATTTCTACAGCACGATAGACGTTTAGTGAACCAACAATCAACAATCAACCCTATTGTATGGTTCCTACTAGAAATAATCAAATATAGCAAGTTATCATCGGTACCTCCCTATATCAAACGTTCAAGTTTCGTGTTACTGAAGCAACTACTAAACCTGTCAACCATGATTCGACATAGCATGAACACATTCTACTACTGTTATAAAACTATGGTGGTATCGATTTTCATTTATTTTAGCTGGAAACTGTAGTGTTTCAGTACTACTCGGAGTAGACTAGCTTTTACTACTAGCTATTACTCCGGATTAGTAGCTATGCTGCAGTTGAGTAGGGACATCCAATCGTTCCGTACTGTAGAGTGAATTGTTCATAGAACCACCCGGGCATTCTGAAACAGTTTCCATTCCCCTTTTTGAGCAAAGGAGTACTCTAGAGACACTACTAGACAATACTCCGAGTAATAGCTAGTAGACACTAGTAGACTACCAGGTAATCGGTAGTGGTACTCTGAACCGGGACGGTGAACCAATGAACCCTACAAGTAGAGAAAATAACAGTAACGCATGATCCTGTTGGTACTACTTCTACTTCTTTGGCGTTTGCTTGTTGTGGCAACGTTTCAGTATAATTTCCAATCTGAGCACCTCTATCACAATCGCTGCCATAACCACTACCACTACCCACCATCTTCTGGATGGAGGAGACCACGTAAAAGTAGAAACGTCTTCTACAGGAGCTTAAGCAGCGATGAAGGGACGATACCAGCAGTGATGAACAATAGCAAAGCTGGCTACCCAATACTGATACGAGATTGTTTGAACGACGACTTGTCCCGCGTCTGTGATTTGATTATGGAATCCTTTTATTACAACACGTGTAGTAGTAGAAGCAACCACCAAACCATCTGGAACAATGAATTCCAAAAGTTACAGTCCACCTTTCAAGATATGACGACGAGTGAGCGACACTCAGATAGAAACCAGAAACAAAATTATATGCTTGTTGCAATTGCCACCGATGATGACGATGATTATGATGTCAAGAACATTGGAACTGTTGTTGGATTTGTTCACGTGGACAACCGTCCGCCATTACCAAATGCCTGTTTGGACCAGTACGTATATTTTACAGACGTTGACTGCAAGCATGTACCTCTTTCTTACGTTTCCCTACTCAGAATTCGTTTTTCTTTGCTTGTTATAACTTTTTTTGCTTGTTACGACAGCTGTCCACGACCAATACTCACGGATCTTATGGTTTGCAAGTCAATGCAAAGGAAGGGAATTGCTCGGAGACTGGTACGTTTTGCATGCTGATTTTTGGGGTTGTGTGTTGAACTGTATCGGCGCGACGTCTTCTCACAATTTTTTTGCTCTTCTTAGATGAGGGTTTGTGAGGATATTATTGCAAAGCAAAGCTATCAATGTTCGTCATCGTTGTATCTTCGTGTTGTCGATACCAATCATGCTGCCATTTCGTTTTACCAATCCATTGGCTATAACTATCGTCCCGATATGAGCGAGGAAAGTCGTCCAGAATTGAAAATGTTTCAAAAAGTGATACAGTAGTAAGCATAAAATGATGCAAAGCAGTGGATTCACTACTTATTCCGCCTTGATGAGAACTATTTTGTGCTGCTCCAAATTTGCTAACTACTAGCTACCGTAGTAGAAAGCCACCAGTTCACGAACGAAACAAACAAAGCAAAAGCTGTCCATTCTCGGCGAAATCGCGACTTATCCGCACACCGTCCATCGTTTAACCACATATCAGGCCTAGCACAATTATCAGTGCTGCATGAATTTTTCAAGCGCTTTGTGTGTTTCTACCGATTGACCAACACAAGAAACGAGGTCACTCTCTGTGGGATCTACGAAAGGAACAAGGCTATACGTATCGCTGGCAAGATCTGGCACGTCTATTCAATTTTTGTAAAAGCCAAAGAGTCTTCAAATCGCACCCCCAAAGCCTAATTGAATCGCACCTCCACTGTCTTCATGTCGCACCTCCACAGTAGACTCTAGTCTAATCGCACCTCTGTCGACAAAAATCGCACCTCCACAGCCTACTCTAATCGCACCCTACTAATCGCCTCCAATCGCACCTCCACTGATCAAGATGCACCTCCACAGCATCGCACCTCTATTCACGCAACTCGCACCTTCATAGCCTACTCGAAGTACACCACCAGCCACGGTGTTGTTGTTGATCTTAATGCTTTCGAACATGCTTAGCATTGGAACCAAACATTCGATTTAAACCTATACTGTAATTGTCGATTTCTAGTAGTACTTAAGGCGGGTTGAGTGTTGTTGTTCAGTGTGTTGTGCCCATTGAATAGCTAGATCAACATCTTTTTTGTTACATCGATTCATTGCTTTTTGCTCATTTGGCAGCCGGACCAGCAGCAGAGGAGGAAAAAGAAAATACCGAAAACAAATTCGAGAAAAACGCTGGGGTATGACGCGGAGGCACTGGGTTTTTCTTCGTAACATCTTTCTTCCTGTTGTCATCATCGATCCCATTCTTTCGTTCGGCTGCCACGAGATTATCAAGTTGATTTTGTTGTTTTGTATTCGTTTTCGATTTTCGTTGACTTTGACTCTTACCCTTTTTGGTTGATCGTATTCCTTTTAAACTGGATGCTGTTCTTGAAAACCACCTTTTTGAAGTGCTCTTTCGTTTCGGTTCAAAGGTAGCATCTTCGTGTTCGCTACCGTCTCTTCCAGAAAACGTTGCTGTCGGTGTCGTTGTCGGCGGATTTCTGGGAGACAATGGTGGTTCTGGAGCACGAGTAGAAGACTGGATGGGTGCTGCAGGGGAAAATGATTTTGTGGGTGGAACAGATGCTTGCCTTGCGTCACCAGAATGACACGGATCAGGACTACGGTCCTTCTCGTTTGTTGCTGAAGTTTCTTCAGCGCGTGATTCGGATGCTGATGATAATTGCATTTGTGACGGTGCACCTTCAACACTTGCTGGTGCTGACATGGAGGGATGTACTGTTGGTACTACTTCGATCTCTACATTCGCTATTTTGATTTCAGTGTTCGTAGGTTCCTCCGATTGATAACCCGTGTCTCTTTCACTTGTTGTGGTCTCATCATTATCATAATAATTACCAACAGGCATTGGCTCGGAATTGTTTTGGTCTCTTAATGCTGGGGTAATTTTCGAGTCTCCAAGATAAGTACCGATCATGCTACCACCGATTTCTTGCTTTTCTTCTTCCTCTTCTTGAATCTGCGGTAGATTGGTTGTCGTTGTGGTGGTTGTATTATTTGTAGCTTGTTCTGCTGCAGTACTATTATCAATGGTATCCCTTCCTGTATTATCAATACTATCGGTGGTAGCAGTAGAAGTAACAGCAGTACCAATAGTACTCCTAGCGGCTTTTCTTGCCTTGACTTTGGTCTTGCGTTGTTCCTTTTTGGCTCGTTTTTGAATTCTCCGTAGTTCCTTTTCTTCTTGTCTTTGCTGTAATTTGAATTGTTCCTCTTCTTGCATTTTTTCGGATTTCATTTGAACAATATCTCGAGCACTGTAAAATAATTGTTCCAAAAGACTTGCACGTTTGCGTTCAATATGATGAATTTCTACGTGAACATCATCGCTATTATGATGCTCGTTGTTGCTGCTGTTGTTGTTGTTGTTGTTGCTGTGGTTGCTGCTGCTCCACCGAACTCCATGATTGGGCCGTTCTTGTCGTCGTCGACGACGACGTGACGAAGTATCCAAGGCTGATCTAATCAAGGCAGCCGTTCGAGATGTGGACGTCGGTGACGATGTAGTAGTAGTAGTAGTAGTAGCAGCAGTAGCAGTAGCAGCAGCAGCAGTACCACTACCAGTGGTAGTAGTATTGTCTACTACTATCCTGGTAGAACCCTCGAATGGCTGCTGCTGTTGCTTTTTGAACATTCCCGTAAAACTCAGTCGTCTTCGACTACTACCACCCATGCTGCCAGTGCTGTGAGAAGATAAGTTGTCCATGCTGTTAACGCGTAGTTGCGGGTTTTGTTTTGATACAGTTTAGAATTGTGAGAAGTGGGAATAGTGTGCTTTTGTTAAACGGTAAAAGTGCCTCAAGACTACTACCCGGTTGGGTTGGTCCCAGTACGGGACGTCGTGTCGTGACAGGCAAACCTTCAAATTGTTGATTCTTGTTATCTCGTTTTAAGGTTCCAGGTTTTGGAGAGCAATGGATAGTACCGTAGTACTACTCGACACGTAGAGTAATACGTAGTACACTACCAGTAGTAGTGGACTAGCTAGTAGTACTAGTAATAGTACGGTACTTTAATTGCTGGACATGACATTTATTATTATTTGGTTACCAGTACTGGTAGGTACTTAAACAAATAGTGCACACTGGATCCTATGATATCAAAGATAGTAGTACATCAATAATCATCGTCATCATTGAAAGCCCTACTAATAAACGCCAGTTCATAAAATTAAAAAATATAACTCACAGTAGTAAACAGTAAACCATGTTGCTGGTCCAAGAATACGATGAAGATCCCACGCATGCACTTCAGCAGCAGCAGCAGTTGCTACAACCCCGAAGAACCTTTCAAGTACAAATACAAGTTCCATCTTCCACTTCCACTGCAGCAGCATCACCCTACTCAAATACAAATACTACTGATGCTGCCACTACAACCAAAACGTCTACTACTGCTACTACTATTACAGAAATTAAAGAAACGACTGGTACAACCACAGCCACCGTAACACGTTCGTTTTCTTCGTTAGTGACATCTCCCCGAAGAATTGCACGTGATTTATTTTTGCCATTAGGATATCCTCATACTGTACGATCAGAATATTGGTCGTACCAAGTCTGTGACAGTGTGCAGGGCTTATGTTCGTACTTGCGAGGTGTCGTGTCTACGTCGGCAGTACTAGAAGCCAGTGGAGTGGGAAACATTGAAGCAACGGCGTTGGGTGCTGCCGCTAACTGGGCCCTCCGAGACGGATTGGGAATGCTCGGAGGATTGATCTTTAGTTACTGTGCATCCTCTCACTTTGATGCACTCGTTTTAGAATTTCGTCTCTTTGCTGATATAATTAATAATGTTGGTCTGCTACTGGACATGATGGCACCATTAATAACCAATGCCGGTCTACTGTTGACTGTCATGTCCCTCAGTACACTGTGCAAAACCGTTTGTGGCATGAGTGCCGGTGCTACCAAGGCCTCCATAACCTGTCACTTGGCATTGGAAGGAAATATGGCAGATTTAAATGCCAAGGAGGGAACTCAAGAAACATTGGTATCACTGGTAGGAATGGTACTTGGTGTGCTATTGGCACGTTTTCTCAACAGGTTGCGACAACAATACGAGCAACAACCTTGGATGCTGGACAGTATTGGTTCGTCAATTAAAGTTCCAGTGGAACTAGGAGTTTCGTGGACCATTTTTTTTCTCCTGACAGGAATTCACATGTGGGCAAATTACAAGGGAGTTCAACTTTTGAAACTGAGATCTCTCAATCGGGAACGCACTACGGAAGCTTTGAACGGTCTGGTGGAAAAGCTCAGCAGGCAAGGTGACACTATAGCTAACAACAAAAACACCACTACTACCAACGCAAACAACAAGTTATTCCAACTGTTGTTACCACCCAACAAAGTTCAAATGCACATGCTTCAAGCTACCTTCAACCTGTTGTTTCCTCAACAACAGTCCATTGTTTTGGGAGTTTCCCTGTTGCAAATCCTGCAACAGGTGAATGAAAATAACGAAGACACCAATCAACTCTTATTAGAATTTCAAAACGAAAAATATATTATTGGAATTTCCTTCGGTGACAAGCAACAACAAGGACACCCGTTATCATCATCACAACGAGTATCACACCAACGAGACACAAAAAAGTTCAAAGTTTTGGCAACCTTACGAACTGGTGCTACACCACGCGACGAGCTTCAAGCTTTCCTCCACTGTCTCTTGCTAAGGAAATGTTTGGACAATTCGACTATGGGAAATAATAAGGGATTCAGCAAGAATAATGATCCGACTTCATCTTCTCTGCAACTGATTCAACGGTACGTTCTTTTTTTGTGTGATTTTTAAATCTTTTTTGTTGCTACACTGCTTTCTCATTTTTTAATTTTTTTTTTAAACCAAACAATCCAACGACAACATGAAATAATAGAACGCACAACCAGGTCAACACGTTGTTTGGCAGTAGTAATCATGATGACCTGATGCACCAATTGGGCCAACTCGGATGGGATGTGGAAGGACATTTGTACTTAGGATTTGGTCGTTCCAGAACATTGTGGGAAATGAACCAAAAGGAAGACTAAACAAAAATAAAATGAGCATCGATGATCGATGGTTATGATTTTATGATTGCGTCTAAGAGAATGATAGGAATAGATTTGCTTTTTGGACTCTCAAGCTGCAGAAGAAGAAGAAAATAGGTTTTGGATCTTCGTTTCAAAACCACATCATTATTTTTTATTATCCTATTTCACAATGATGATTGTTGTCATTTCATTTAACTATTTCATTGGCTGGTTGGTTGTGTGATTCTTCCCCTTTTTGCTACACTTCTACTTCTGTTACCAAATACGAATTTTGTTTTGTATGGTTTGTTTGCTCGCTTGCTATAATTTTTGGAGTAGTTGCTTTCACAACCACCGCAGCCGCAGTAGCAATAGGAGTAGCAGCAATAGGAGTAGCAGCAATAGGAGCAGGACCCGTTGGTGTAATTCCGTGACACTGTCCAGTACTACTAATACTGCTCATCATCATCCTGTTGGTACTGATAGTATCGCTAGCAGTACTTGTGGTGCGAAAGCTACGACTGTTACTATCCGGCATTGTTGTTGTTGTCGTTGTCGAAAACGACAATTTTTGCTGTTGCTGCAACAACGAGTTTGAATTTGTATGGATGGTTGTATTGTCATTTGTTGTCGTTATTGCTTTTTGGGGAGTCACTGGAAATATCATGGACATGCTTGTTTGTTGTAATTTTTGAAACGATGACATCATTTTGGCAGTCCGTGATTCCTTGGTGAAAGTAGTAGTCGCATCGCTGTTGATGTTGAATTTTTGTGATGGTGTGGTTGGAACAACGAAAGAAATGTCACCATCAAATTGTTTTGTACCAGTTTTTAAATCATTGTTTATGTTGTTGTTTATGTTTATATTGTTGTTGTTGCTTCCAGTAGCCAACAGTGAAAGACTGGTACGTTTTTGATGACGGAAACTTCCCAATGCCTCACGGGCATCCATATATTGAAAATCTGTAACCGAAATGGATCGACGACGACGTTGCTCGCGTCTATTATTAGTAGCAGTGTCAGTCATGCTGATTGGTTCCAGCCGTTCTTGTTCTGTCGCAGTAGTAGTACATTTGTAGATGGAATGGACTATTTTTTGCGAAACAGCTTGTGGTGGTTGTGATGGTCGCGGTGGTGTCAACGGTGGTACAATTTGTGTCGGATGAAGAGAACGCTGATGTTTCGATGCTTCCTTGGCATGTTCTCGCAACAATGAGGATAAAGCTGCCAGATAATCATCATCATTATCATTGTCATTACTACCATCCTCATGCTGTCGTCTCTCTATCGGTTGTTTGTTGTAATGATGGTGCTGTTGTTGAAGTGTTCCTCTCCTTCTGATGGATGCAAAGTTTTGTTCCAAAATACGCAATTTTTCTCGATGTTCTTCCTTGTTGCAACGAGCAGCAGCACCACCACCAGTAACATCCGTAACACCCGTATCAGTATGAGTATAGGTGTTCCCTCTTTTGCTGTTTTGTTGTTGTTTCTGCTGCTGCTGCTGCTGCTGCTGCTGCTGCTGCTTTTCCTTGGAGGAAAAATTGAGTTCCAGTGCTCTCATTTTTTGTCGATGTTTGTTTGGTTCCTGTTGTTGCTGCTGCTGCTGCTGTCGTACGTGTTGTTGTTGCTGCTGCTGCTGCTGTTGATGATGCAAGACTTTGACAACTTGTACTTCCCTGGGAATTCTTGGCCGAGTGCATCTTATTCTATCAGGAGCACCCACACTATTCATATCAAATACTAACCCAGTGTCAACAACTTTTGAAGTCATTATCATCATGGGATGCAAAGGAATGGTAGAAGTAGAAGGAATTTCTATGTCATCATCATTATTATCATGCCGCCTTCCGTCTCCATCTCCTACTGCGACTGAAGCTGCGGCTTCTGCTAATGTTGATGATGCTGGTTGTTGCTGTGCTTCCATTGATTGAGTTACAACTGACACAATCCACTTAAACTAGTAGTCTACCTGGTAGTCTATAGTAGTAGTCTATTAGTTGCTTCTTGCCTGTTTACTACTCCGAGCTCCGAGGACTTATTCTCTTGTGTGCCGGAAAACGAGAAATGCCCGTCGTACCCAATCCCTGATAATAATAACAGTAGTAGACTCGACTTTTATTAAGGTTTGTTAAGGTACCCCTACTGTACCAATAATTTACCAGTTCATTAAATAAATTCACAGTAACGAATTTCCCCCTGTTTTGTTGAAGAGGTGCGACGAATCATTCTTTAATGTTAATTACCATGGTATTATTTTACCTACGGTCACAGAAGATGAAGATTCAACAGGATTGAATAGGAACATTGAATTAAGTGGACCCGAAACCAATGATCCAGTGGTGAATTTGAATCAAAGACAAAGGAGGAACTTAACGTCCTTTCATACGAAAAGTAGAAGTCCAACTGGTGTTGTTGTTGTTGTTGTACAGCTGTGGCTACAAGCAGTCAATCGGGTAATAAAATGTTCCAATAAAAAAGCCGATCCACAATGCAGGCGCGACAACTACTACCAAGTACTAGACTACTAGTCTACTAGTAGTAGACTACTGTTTGAAAAGGTCTTTCACACTCCACCAGACCAGTATCACATGACACAACGACAGTGTGCTACCAGTTGATCAGCCATTGAACGAGACTTCTATTAGAATGGCGCTTCTGCACTTTTGAAACACCGCCCGAGAAGTTCAGGCAATTATTATGTACAGTAGTTAGTCAAAAAAATTCTCGAAGATTTTGGCGAGCAGACAAAATTTGACCAAAGTAACACGTCATATTTGTCACTAGACAACTACTACCAGGAAGGTCCGCCAAACCCCTGAACCCCTACTTTTATCCCTAATAGACTATTAAACCAAGAGGTCCATAAAGCTTTAAATACTGACAAACAGCTTGAGTCATGTTGAAATATGTTGAAATAAATCTTTATTTCAACACATTTCAACACG
>Ga0210036_1003752_pt1 | contig 14644 bp, 13 predicted proteins | sample CryGeymeta201515_FD_185469 | JGI IMG/M metagenome (GOLD analysis project Ga0210036, IMG submission 185469) | Groundwater microbial communities from Crystal Geyser aquifers in Utah, USA - Crystal Geyser metaG 2015-15 (SPAdes) (version 2) | ecosystem: Environmental > Aquatic > Deep subsurface >...
CTAAATTTTGGGAGTTTTTAGACCAGACTCATTCTTTATTATTCATATTTCTAATAGCCATAAGTATTCAGGTTTGCAGCGCCCAAGAACTAAAACGACCTAAAGTAGGTTTGGTCTTAAGCGGAGGCGGAGCAAAAGGCTTTGCATATATAGGCTTATTAAAAGTACTCGAAGAAGTGAATATGCCCATTGATTACATAGGAGGTTCGAGTATGGGTGCCATTATAGCCGCGTTATATTCGGTGGGCTATTCACCGGAAACCATAAGTGAATTAATAAGCGAACAGAATTGGGAAAGTTTTATTTCTGACATTCAGGAAAGAAAATACATTGCTTACGAAGAAAAATTATTTAGCGACAAGTACATTTTTTCCATTCCAATAGAGGATAAGTTTTTTGCATTAAGCAAATCGTTAAATAGTAGCTTTAATGTCGATTTAATGTTAAATAACTTACTCTCTCCGGCAATTCACATCAAGGATTTCAATAAGCTTCCCATACCATTTTTGTGCATGGGTACCGATTTAATTACAGGCGAAGCGGTTGTGTTAAACAAGGGAAATCTGGCTCGTGCAGTTCGCGCTTCAATGGCAATTCCAGGCTATTTCACGCCCATCGAATATAATGGTAATTTTCTTGTAGATGGCGGCGTGGTAAATAACTACCCTGCGGAGCAGGTAAAAGCAATGGGAGCAGATATAATAATTGGAGGTGATACTCAGTCGGGATTAAAAAAAAGTATGGATGAACTTAATTCTATAACCGATATTCTGGATCAGGTAGTTAGTTTTAACCGGGTTGATGCCAATAAAAAAGGAAAGGAATTAACCGATTATTACGTGCATATAGAAATGCCTTATGAAACCTTGGATTTTAGTAAATTTGATTCGATTATTGCCATAGGAGAGAAAGTGGCCCAAGCGCACTATCCCGGATTAAAATCACTTGCCGATTCTATTAATAACATTCAGCCTTTTATGAATACCAGAAGTAATATTCAGCCTACAAAATCGATAAATATCAACGAGGTTGTATGGCCCCAGGTAAACACAAAAAGCTATGAACGATATGCTGGTTTCTTTGAAGATATCTCGCATAGCAAAACTTCTATTTTACACTTGGAGGAAAAGATGTATGAGTTGAATGGGATCAAAATATTTAATGAATTACGCTATGAATTTGAGCCCGTTGGCAAGGATAGTTTGAATATGAAGATTGAGGCAGGAAATACGAATAGAGGAAGTATCGCTGCCGGGGTACATTATGATAATTTTTACGATGGAAGTATTTTGCTTAACCTGACTTTGCGAAACATAAAAGGGGGAAGATCTAAATTTTTTGCTGACTTAGTTCTTGGTCCTAACCCTCGATTAAAAACTATGTTTATTCTAAACAACGGTTTTCGACCGGGATTTGGATTAGAAACGAACTTTTATTCTTTTGGTTTTTTGGAATACGATAGCGGTAAAAAAGTTAATTCGTGGCATTTCGATAATTTTAGTGCTTCGGCATTTATTCCTTTGACAATAAAAAACAATTATCTGTTTAAAGCCGGTTTTCAATACGAAGTTTTTCGATTTAAGCAAGATATAGTGTTTAATCCTGATTTATATGCCTATAATAAATTTGCCGATTATGGTAATTTGTATTTTTCATTTATCCACGATTCAAGAGACAAAGTAAATTTTACAAAAAGAGGACAATTGGTTGAATTCAAATTTAAACATGTTTTTCCTTTTTCAGATCAGTGGATTGATGTATTATCAAATGCCTCAATCATGTATCTTAAGTACAATAAATTTACAAGTATTTCGAAAAAAACAGTGCTGCAAACGGGGCTTTTTATGGGATACACTCTTTCAAATAACCTGGATAAATCGGTGCATTCAAGAAGCTTAGGACAACAAAATACAGCAGTACAACATTTATTTGCTTTTGGAGGAATTAACCCGAACAACTATGTGGAAAGCCATGTGCCGTTTACTGGTATTCGATCAATAGAAAAAATAGGAGCCTATGCGGGAAAGGTATCAATGAATCTTCAATACAATTTTTACCCTAAATTATATGTTACTCTATTGGCTGATGGGGGATTCAACGAATTGGAAATTGAAACTTTGGATGATATTCATCTCCTTTTGGGCTATGGAGCAAAGGTAAGTTACGATAGTTTTATTGGCCCCGTTGAATTCTCACTAATGAGTTCCAATATAGATACCTCTGTATCGGCTTTTTTAAATATCGGTTTTTGGTTTTAATAGTTATAGGATGCATTAACCAAGGCATACTATCAATTATACTTTGAGTAGATAAATTATCGCATCAATAAAATATTCAAGTCCCAAGTCTCAAATCTCAAGACCTGCACTACAAACCCGATTAGGATTTGGGGCTGGAATTTGGGACTTCAAAAATGTGGCAATTTATCCCACTTTAATAATAAAGCTTACTTCCGGCAAAGACAATTAATAAATTCAAATACGCCTTTTTCTTTAAAAAGGGTTCATCCCTCAAAAAGGGTAATCCATTTCCCATTTCAGGTTCTTCACTAACTATTCTTTGTGTGCTTTAAGCAGCCATTGTAGTTTTGTATCGTTATTTAATCATAAAAGCAATAAAAATAACCAATATCACATGAAAACGAGAATTCTATTAATGACACTAACCTTCGCGCTAAGCTCAATCATTTGCGGGGTAAAAGCACAATCTCTTCAAGTTTCGCCTGAATTGAAAGAGCTTATCAATCTTTCAGTTAATAAGGATCGTAAGGTTGCTGAAAAAGACATTGACAAACAGATTACCGAAGTTCAGATAAAAGCTGTTCGTTCGGCCTATATCCCAAAAGTGGAGATAGGAGGAAAGTATCTATTTGCCTATTCATCTGTTAATTCGGAAATTGGTGATATCGAAGGCTTCGAAAGCATTGGAAAGTTGCAGGAATTCATGACTAATCCAGCCTTTCCTGTTATGTTTCCAAACCTGGCAGGTTTGGCAGGCGAGATTACACAACTGGAGCAACTTATGGCACAACAAGGGATGTCCGCACCTTCGATTTCAAAAGATTTTGACGGAAGTTTCTATGGAAATTATTTTGGGGTTAACGCTACAGCCAAAATGCTTTTATACAGCGGAGGACAGGTTCCAAATACATCTAAAGCATTAAATGAAAAGATAAAAGCACAGGAAGCCTTAACAGACAAGAGTAAATCGGATGTAATCAGCGAAACAATTACTTATTACGACCAGATGGCTTTGCTCAACCAGTCGAAAAAAGTACTTGATGAATCAGCAACAAGGCTGGAAGCAGAAAAGAAATATGCCACACTTGCCCTTAAAAATGGGTTCGCCACTCCTTTCGACACCTTGAAAATTGCTGTTGCCAGCGCCAACCTGAATGCTAAAATTGCCGAATATGAAAGCAAGAAAACCTTATTGCACCAAAAACTGGCACAACTTACGGGCAAACCGGCAAACAGTTTTACCTCTACGGCTCCAGAACTCGATCTGCTTTTATATACTGACACTACGACCGATATCAGCAACCGGGCTGAACTCAGGGCCCTATCAGCAGGTGTTGAAGCTCAGAAATTCATGTTAAAGGCCAGTAAATCACATTACCTGCCAAAGGTACAGGCACTGGCCTCAATACGTTACGATAATATTTTTAATGCGAATGCAGATATGAGTTCCCCGATTCCCATGGATATGAAAATAAATCAAATGGGATTAGGTCCAACGTATATGTTAGGTGCAGGATTCAAATGGGATATTTTTGATCGTTCTGGCGGCTCATCCAGCGTAAAAAAAGCAACCCTGGAAGTAAGAAAAGCAGAGAATGCACGTGAAGAAGCACGCGAGCTTCTTCAACTGAATCAAACCAAGGTTACAACTAATTACCAGGCTTCGATTTCGCAAGTTGGCTATAAAGAACAACAACGTAAAGCAGCCCGCATGGCACTGAACCTGGCTCAAAAATCATACAACGAAGGTTTGATTAATATCACCGAGCGATTGGCTACGGAAACTGAAGTGCAGAATGCCGAACTCGAATACCTGCAAGCTGTTTTCGCACAACGCCAGGCGGTACTTGAATGCTACAAGGCGAATGGTAATCTGACTTTAGCAAACATACTCTAATTAATCTTTCTTAAAAAAATAAGACTTTATCATCTACAAAATAATTTAGAACACATGAAAACAATAAACAAAAGCCATTCGGGAATGCTGATCGCATTTTCAACTTTGTTACTCGTAATAGCAGCAGTCAGTATTATTGGCTGGATCGTATTAAAACCTGAACCTATTGTGCTTCAGGGACAAGCTGAAGCAACGGAAGTCCGTGTTTCGGGTAAAATTCCTGGTCGTATCGACAAGTTTATGGTATCCGAAGGAATGACTGTGAACAAAGGCGACACATTGGTATTGATTAATAGCCCTGAACTGGATGCAAAACTGATGCAGGCTAACTCAGCAGAAGATGCTGCCAATGCACAAAATCTGAAAGCCAACAAAGGAGCTCGCGCCGAACAGATTGCTGGTGCTTATGCGATGTGGCAAAAAGCGGAAGTTGGCGTGAGCCTTGCCGAAAAAACCTATAATCGAGTACAAAATATGTTTGCCGAAGGGGTGATGCCTGCCCAGAAACGCGACGAAGCCGAAGCCAATTACCAGGCTGCCATAGCCACTTCTAAAGCAGCTAAATCGCAATACGATATGGCTAGTAACGGTGCCGAAAAAGAAGATAAACTCGCCGCAATTGCTCTGGTGAATCGTGCCAAAGGAGCAGTTTCGGAGGTGGAATCCTACCTTTCGGAAACGATGCTGGTATCGCCTGTCAGCGGTGAAGTATCGGATATTTTTCCTAAGCAGGGCGAACTGGTTGGTTCCGGGGCTCCAATAATGAATATTGTTGACCTGAAGGATATGTGGGTGGTCTTCAATATCCGTGAAGACATGCTGGCAAACATCAAAGTCGGGAAAGAATTTGAGGCAGTTGTTCCTGCGTTGGCAAATAAATCAGTTATACTCCAAGTAAACTACATCAAAGCAATGGCAAGCTATGCGACATTCAAAGCAACAAAAACCAATGGTGGCTTCGATGTGAAATCCTTTGAAGTTCGTGCCAAGCCAATTGAAGCCATCGAAGGCCTGCGCCCCGGAATGAGTTTGATGGTGGATTATGAAACGCTTCATTAGACAAAGGAGTGGGAAAACAGAAGGCCTAACTCCAGGAACTAATTACGATGCAATATGCACCAAAAACTAAGTATTAATAAGAACCAATGAAGTCAATACGAATAAATATTTGGGAAGTAGCGAAACGGGAAGTTAAGCGTATGTCATCGCGAGGGCTTTACATCCTGGTAGTGTTGGTATTTCCCATCCTCACAATCTTGTTTTTCGCTTCACTTTTCAGGGAAGGCGTTCCAACAAAAATGCCTATTGCCATTGTGGATCTGGATCAAACAGCCAGCTCACGCAAGATAGCCAGGAATATTGATATTACTCCTTTGAGTACTGTAACGGAATACTTGCAATCAGAAACAGAAGCCATGTCGGAATTACGTACTGGCAATATCTATGGGTTTGTGGTTATTCCCAAAAACCTGCAAGCCGATATCCTTGCATCAAGACAGCCTGAAATCAGCTATTATTATCAAAACGGATATTTGATAGTCGGTGGACTGATGCAGAATGATTTAACACTTATTCTTCACACCTTATCAGGTGGAATAAATATTCAGAAACGCGAAGCTATGGGACAACAGGAAGATTACATTATGGCGCAGGTACAACCGATACAGGTTAGTACTCACCAGTTGTTTAATCCAACGGCGAATTACTCGGTCTATATTTCAACCATAGTACTGCCGATTATGCTGCAACTTTTTATCCTGCTTATGACTGTTTACAGCATTGGCATCGAAATAAAAGAAAAAACTTCGCATGAATGGCTGCGGTTTTCGAACAAATCAATCTTTACGGCGATTACCGGAAAGCTTTTGCCTTATACGGTCATTTTCTTTGTCGTAATGATGTTTCAGAACTTCATGCTCTACAAAGTGATGCAGATACCGATGAATACAAGTCTCGGATGGTTGATGCTTGGCTCCTTGCTGTTCGTAGTCACCTATCAGGCAGTAGGACTCTTCTTTATTGGTTTGCTTCCGGTGATGCGTCACTCGCTTAACCTGTCCGCTTTTTATGGTATTCTGGCTCTGACGCTTTGTGGATTCTCTTTCCCAATCGATGCCATGCCGCCTGTATTTCAATATTGGGCCTGCGCTTTTCCGGTAAGACATTATATGCATATATTCCAAAGCCAGATACTTGCCGGATTCGAACTGAAATATTCAATGATATCATACCTGTACATGTTGTTATTCCTTTTGTTGCCTTTAACGATAATCAACAGGCTTAAATCAGCTTTGATCTATCAAACATTTATTGAAAAGGTGCACAACCACTAGCTGAAAGATTATCAGCTAAGGGTTAAATAGCTAATCGAAAATAGTTACATTAAAATTTTAAAAAAGCATTAGAACGTAAGATATGAAAAACAAGGATATAAATATAACCGGACAAATCAAGGAAGGATTTATCAACACACTAAGAATCTGGATGCGCGAGTATCAGCTTATTTTTTCGGATGTGGGAGTTATGGTAATTATTTTTGTGGTACCCTTGATATACCCATTGCTCTATTCGTTTATCTATTATCCCGAAGTGGTCCGTGACCTGCCAATAGCAGTCGTTGATTTGTCGTATTCAACTGATAGCCGTCAATTTACGCGTGATCTGGATGCAACTCCTGATTTAAAGGTTGCTACTAACAGCATCTCGATGGCAGAAGCAATTTCGATGTTCAAAAATCGCGAAATACGAGGCATTGTGCAGATTCCAGAAACATTCAGCAAAGATATTGCAATGAATCGCCAGACAATAATTTCGGCTTATGCTGATATGGAGTTTTTCCTCTATTACAAAGCATTGATGACAGGAGTCAATTTTGTGGCGCTTGAAACAGGTAACCAAATTCAGATCAAGAATCTGGTAAACACCGGTTTGACTGAACAGCAGGCTCAGATAACTGCTGAACCTGTGAAACTGGTTGATAATAGTATGGCTAACCAGGCCGGAGGGTTTGCCAGTTATGGCATTCCTGCGGCACTTATTCTGATCATCCAGCAGACCTTAATCATTGCGATTGGCATACTGGCAGGAACCGCCAGGGAACGTCATGTTTTCGGAACGCTTGTGACAACTAATCGAAGGAAAATGGGTACGTTACGTCTGGTTGTGGGAAAAGGCGCCGCGTATTTCACAATTTACGCCATGCTATCCATCTATATACTGGGAATGATCCCCCAATGGTTTGGATACGGGCAATCGGCCGATTTAATGGAGTTAATCGTATTGATAAGCCCTTTCCTCTTATCAAGTATATTTATGGGGATAGCGCTTTCGGTGATATTCAAAAACCGGGAAAGTTCTATGATGCTTTACCTTTTTATCTCTATCCCCTTGCTATTTCTATCAGGAATAATTTGGCCACTATCGAATTTTGGATATGTTTGGCTTGTAGTAAGGGAAATTTTTCCTTCATCGAATGCTATTATTGGGTTTATAAAGATGAATTCGCTGGGAGCTACCATTTTCGAAACCCGTAGGGAAATTATGTCTCTTTGGATACAAACCGGGGTTTACTTCCTTGCAGCCTGCCTTGCATATGGCTACCAGGTTAATTTTTCGGCACATCTGCGTAGTGAGCTGCTAACGCATTCGTTCAGGGAAATACGTAAAAAAATTGCAAGTAGGATTTAGTGGTTAGGGATATTTGTTTAAAGTTAAACAATACTAATAATAAAGATATTGAAGGCCGGAAACCAATTAAAAGCGGGGTGATGCCGAAAAGCCTAATGAGTAGGAAAATTCAAAAGTTAATATCAACAACGAAAAAACATCAATTTAAAAATCGAAAATCATGAAAACAAAGAATTCAATTATGCTTGCATTAGCAATAATGCTAATTTCAACATCTGCTTTCGCTCAAATCAACTTTGGATTGCGCAATGGAATAGCAGCAACCACCTTTGCAGATAAAGGGAATCTGGCCAATAACAACAATGTTACGCTCTCATACACCGCCGGCGCTTTTGCTTCGATACCGGTTATCAATTCATTTGGGATACGGCCCGAACTGAATTATATTCGCAAAGGCCGCAGTAACGAAACTTATGAACTGAATACTTCTGTTGAAACAGACTTCATGCTTCATTACCTGCAGGTTCCTGTTTTGTTTCAATACAGGAATGACATGGGGCTCAAAAAATCAGGTTCTGTATTTTATATTAACGCTGGTCCGTATGCTGCTTTCCCACTAAACACTCAAACACGTGTTCCAGATAATAATGACAGTGCACTTGTACCGGTTAGTGACAGCAAAAACACCGATTGGGGTGCTACGATGGGAATTGGTTTCCAGACACCAATCTTCAAACAAGATATTTGTTTTGACCTTAGGTATGATATGGGATTATCTGAAATTGAACAACAACCAACTGATTACCGCACCAAATCATTAAGTCTGACTGTTGGTATTGTATTTTAAAAGAAATTGTTTGGATAAGTTTGGTTAACACGAAAGAGAGGATCAGAAAAGGTTCATTTTTTTGAGGGAATTTCAACAATGACGATTAGCAACGGCAAATTTGCTTACTAAAAAAGACCATCAATACCCGTAAGTAAGATATGCTATTTAAATTGTTTGTTAATTGCATTATAACAGAATAAAGTGTGCTGATAATGTATGGTCTTTGAGCATAATAGTTAATGCTTTATTCGTGATGCGACATTTGAAAAAATCAAATGTCGCTTTTTTGTTTTCAAAGGATTTAAGCTTTAAAAAAGGGGATTCATTTTCCATTACAAGTCATTCACTAACAATTTTTTGCGATATTAATGAGGCTATTTTAGCTTTGATTCATATTTAACATTAAAAACATAAATAAAATGAAAAAGCAAATCCTACTTATTGTTGCACTTGTATGTGTGGCAACAACAATCTCAGCACAATCCGATTCGACCGGAGGAACTTTCTGGAAGCCAAATCCACGAAATTATGAAGTAAAACAGGCACTCGAAGTAGAAAGCCTTGTTCCCATGTTTTTCACGGGAGGTTATCACGTTGGTGTTGGTTACCGGTATGACAAATTCAGGGTAAGAGTAAGTGTAATAAATGGTGGCACTTACAATGCAGATGTGCAGGCCGTGAGCGGCACCGTTGATGGGTATAAGCGTTATTACACAACATCACCCGGTTTTTTCCTAGGATACAATGTGTGGAAGAACCTAGAAGTCTATGGATATTACGAAAGACACACATTTGAAATAGAACAAATGGAAACAGGCGAAAAACAGGACCTTCCTTCAAATGATTTTGGCATTGGAGTCAGTTACCAGTTTTTTATCGGCCGTACTTTTTACATCCAACCTGGGGTTCACAGCTATTTCAGGTCTGAACAAAGTATAGCATTTGCTGATGCCGGTACTTATACAATTCCAACATTTGAATTATCGCCAGTAGTAAGAATAGGTGCCAGGCTTTGGAGTAAACGCTAATCTAATGGTTACACCCAGACTTGAAATCCTATTAAAAACAGTCTGGGTGTAAATTCATAATCTTAAAAAAATGTGCCATGAAAAATATTAAGAACTATTATTCTATGTTACCCATTCTTACACTATTACTTTCTTGTTCTTCCTATAATAGAAGTAATATGGAATCTATCGATGGTGATAAAAGCGAACTTTATCACTTGCTTTATTACGCATCACTTGCCCCGAGTTCACACAATTCACAACCTTGGAGGGCTGAAGTTTATGGTGAAGATTCAATATTAATTTTTGCCGATAAGTCGCGAAAGTTGCCAGTTGTTGACCCGACTTCGCGAGAACTGTATATCTCTGTTGGCGCCTTCATCGAAAACCTGAGCCTTGCTGCATCATACTTTGGGTATGAAACTGAAATTAAAGTACACAATCTTTCCGATATTAATGATGCCCCAGTTGCTTCTATAGCATTAACCAAATCCAATGAAAAAAGAGAGGAAAACATCCTTAATGACATTAAACTCAGGACTACGCTTCGGATTCCTTTTGATACAATTTCGATTAAGGAAGCAGATTGGATGACTTTGGTTGATGTTGACCCTTCAAATATTTACTATTTCTCTGCAGAATCTAAAAAAGGGAATTATATAAAGCAGAAAGAACTGCAATCATATACCCAGCAGGCAAAAAATAAAAATGCTCAGGATGAATTGGCTTCATGGATAAGGTTTTCGAATAAAGATGTTAAAGAAAAACAAGATGGCTTAACAACGTCAGGTATGGGGATAAAAGGAATCGGCGGTTTTATGGTTCGAAACTTTTTCAATCCTGAATATTCAAAAAAAGAATCTTTTGTTAATCAGGGCATTGATAAGACAAAACTTCAGGTCGAAAATTGCGGGGGATGGATAGTGATAACCCAGCCTTCGGAAAATATAGAAAGCTGGATAAATACCGGTCGTTTGTACCAGGCAATGCACTTAAAATGCCGCAAGATGAATATCGGGTTTCATCCCATGAACCAGATTATTGAAGAAATTGGTTTTGAAAATGAAGCTAACACATTGTTTGGCATTGGCGAGCGTATCGCATTTATTGCCCGCATCGGTTATATTGATAAGTATCCAGAACCAGTAAGTGTAAGAAGACCGGTTGAGAGTTTTACAACCTTCAAATAGGTTCAATTAAGCACAAATGATTTTTTCGTTCTACAGAAAACTAATAACATCAAAATAATATTACAATGAAAAAGTATTTATTCAGTTTTATAACGCTCGCATGTATTGTAGGATTCAGTTCATGCGAAAAGGAAGAGTTGTCTTTTACTGAAGGTGATATTCAAATTGAAATAGAAACCGGAGAGCACTGGCTACATGACTTTCCTCTGTTACTTGGAATAACAAAGAAAAATCCACCCCAGTTTGCTATCTGGCTTGAAGATACAGCGGGGAATTATATTTCAACAGTATTTGCAACTTATAAAATAGCTACCGAAGGCTGGCAGTCCAATAACGGCAACAGGAGAAAAGAGGCACTACCTTATTGGTGCCATCAAAGAGGGGTTGTTTATGAAGATGGATTGCTGCTTCCAACGAAGGAAAATCCTTTAGCCGATGGAATTACAGGAGCTACACCAAAGGAAAACAAAACCTTGCAGTTGAGACTCAAGAGTTTTAACGAACCCGTTGTAATTAAAGCAGAATTTAACCATTCAATTGATTTCAATGAGTTCTTTCCTGAAGATGCAAAGGTAGGAGATGCAAACTATTCCGGAGGCGATATGGGTAGTGGCCAGCCAGCTATTATTTACGCAGGCACACTAAATCCAGTTTCGAATGAACTGGAACTTCAAATTATCGGATATAGCAGTCCTGATGGGTCAAACGGCAATATTAATACCGACTTTGAGAAACTCACTACTTCAAAAACAATCGTTGGAAAAATCAAAGTAACAAAAAAATAGCAAAAAGATGAAAAAAATAGCATTTGCAACAGCATTGTTCGCTCTAATCTCGTTTGGAGTTAAATCTCAGAATCCGAATCAGGTTTCAGCTCGGCTGTCAACCAATCAGTTTGAACTTGGTTATCAACGTAAATTTATCCAGCAGAAAATATGGGGAGAAACATATATAGGATTAGGCAACCAGGACATCAATAAAAATTTTGATGACGTAATAGCAGGCTTACGAATCGGGACACCCATTTTTAAGAACGAAAAAAACGCGATTCATTTAGCGGCAGGTATTGGACTATACTTTTCCAACAACGACATTTATTCGTTAGTTATGCCTGTATATAGCGGATTTATTGCATACAACCGATATTTAGGTAAGTCGGAAAAACACAGTCTGCTGATAAATCTTGGATACCAATATGGCAAAAAGGATTACAAACAAGAATACAGTAGTGCTGATATCTACACAGCAACTATAGGAAGCTTCAAAGTATCACCGGTTTATCTCTCTGTGGGGTATGGATTTCATTTCAAGTGATTTCCGAAAAGTAATGTTTGAATTATCGAAAATGTTGATTTTATGTTGGTTACGGGGGCTCTTGGTTCTACCCGTCCCGGTGATTGAGAACCATATCATGTATTTTGGGGATGAAAACTATAATTTTTAAGCACTCAGGTTAAAATAGCTAATTATGAAAACAAAAAATATTTTAGGATTATTAATCCTTATCCTTTTAACAATTAATACAACAGCCCAGGAATCGGCTTCGTTAACAGAAAAAACCTCTGAATCAATTATTGTTAATGGTTCTTTAGGCATGGGTACTTTTGCTGCAGGTGAAAATGTTGGTGGTTCTGTTTTTTTGGGAGGCTCACTATCGGCTGACTGGTTACCAAAAAAAAAACATGTCTTTCATATGGACTTGAATCGGGCATACTTGGTGGGGAAACGCAGGGGAATAAAATATATGGTATTCCGGCAATTTTTCGTCTTGGCTGGCACCCCGGTATTACTAAAAATGAAAATATTGACATTTTTATTTTGGTGAAGACCGGCTGGTCATTTGGAATATGGGGTTCTGATTTAGAAAAAGATGCGAAACCAAATGGTATTGTTGGCGGGTTTAATTTTGGAGGCAGATATTTTTTGACTCCATTGGTAGATGTTTATGCGGAACTTGGATATACTTATTATGGACTGGCTAGAAGTAGCAATCATCCTGAATATCCTTTAGGTTACGGAAGTGGGAAATTATATGCGTCAATGGGGCTATCATTAAAACTAAGTAAGCATTAATAAAAACTACAATTAATTTTAAACTAAATGAATAATCACCCTATAAATGATGCTGAATCAAATATGTCTTCCAATAAAGATTTAGTTTCTGTTTGCGGTTTGTATTGCGGCGCTTGCGGAATTTATCTGGCAACTCAAGAAAACGACAGTGAAAAATTACTTCAATATGCACTGGTTTTAAATCAAACCATCGAAGAAACCTTGTGTGATGGATGTGGTGCCAAAAGGAAGTCATTACATTGCTCCAAAATGTGCACTTTTATTGCCTGTAAAATAAAAAAGGGAGTCAATTCCTGCACTGATTGTAACGAATTCCCATGTCAGGCATTAATTGATTTCAAATCAAAAACGCCACACCGGGTAGAGATTATTGCTTCACAAAATAGAATGCGAGAAATTGGCATCGAAAACTGGCTAATTGAAATGCAGGATTACTTTTCGTGTCCACATTGTAAAACCATAAACAGTGCTTATCATCTGACTTGTCGTAAGTGTGGAGTAATGCCAAGTTGTAAGTTTGTTTCGGAACATAAAGCTGCAATTGAACATTATTTGTCAGAATAAATTCAGAAATTGCTTTACTTTTGATTTGAAAATTGAAACGACAGGATATTAATTTGTCTTAAAAAAGAAAAAGCACGACGGCACAACACGCGGTATAAAACATTGGGGTTTAAGTGGTTATTTAAACATTCTGCCACGCATTAAGTTCGGTGTATCTGGACAGGAAAGTAGCCCGCAATCCCCAACGATTTCATACCGCCATCCGTTGTGCGGTAAGCGTGACAGAATTAACTGCTGAAATTAAACAGCTGAAAAACTTGCAAGATGATAACTTTTGAGTTAACTTTGCGGAGTGAAATCTCAAAGACAAATCATTTTTCATAGAAACCATTTTACTAACTTCTACTTGGAGCAGACTCAAAAGGTGCAAGAAAAAATTGAATATGTTTTTAAGATTTTGAGAACTGTACAAAATGTTCCGAAAAAATTCCTCGACCATATGACAGGAACTGACGGACTTTATGAAATACGAATTGAATGCGAAGGCAATATATACAGGATATTTTGCTGCTTTGACAAAGGAAATTTAGTCGTTCTGTTCAATGGTTTTCAAAAGAAAACTCAAAAGACACCGAAAAAGGAAATTGACTTGGCTTTGAAATTAAAAGACGAATATTTTAACTCTAAAAAGAAAAAATGATGAACAAAGAAAATATCAGAAACGCTAAAAACTTTGACGAGTTATTAGACATTAAATACGGAAAAATCGGTTCTGAAAAACGTGACCAATTTGAAGAAAAAGCGCAATATTTCGTGATTAGCGAAATGTTAAAAGAAGCACGTAAAGAAGCGAATATGACGCAAGAACAATTGGCGGAAAAAGTTGGAACTAAAAAGAGTTACATTTCACGACTTGAAAACGGAAAATGCGATATTCAACTATCGACACTTTACCGAATTTTTGAATTTGGACTTGGAAAACGTGTGAATTTAATGTTCGGATAGAACGCCTAACCGCTAACAGCGTGTATAAGAATTAGCGGATTCAGTGCTAAATTAAAGGTCTGTGCTTCTAATAAAAGTCAGTGCCAAACTGAAAGTGAAGTGCTTTTAAATCAGCTACTTCTCATACACGCAAAACGTTATGCAACATTCCCCCTTTTTCAACAAAAATGATTTCGTCTGCTAACGTGGGCATGAGGTGCAAATAAACCGTAAAGTTTAAATTTGTATCGCTCTTTGCAAGGCCGATTTTAGAACTGTTACTTCGAGTACGG
>Ga0210036_1003758_pt1 | contig 14625 bp, 9 predicted proteins | sample CryGeymeta201515_FD_185469 | JGI IMG/M metagenome (GOLD analysis project Ga0210036, IMG submission 185469) | Groundwater microbial communities from Crystal Geyser aquifers in Utah, USA - Crystal Geyser metaG 2015-15 (SPAdes) (version 2) | ecosystem: Environmental > Aquatic > Deep subsurface >...
GTGCTGGTGCTGGTGCTGGTGCTGGTGCTGGTGCTGGTGCTGGTGCTGGTGCTGGTGCTGAAAAACGGTCCAAGTTGCAAAGATACCAACAAACACGACGAGGCCCATAAATATTATCAATAAGACGTGCAGGCGACATGGCAGATGGAATTTTTTATCATGATGACGCTGGCCATCGCCGCGCTTGACCTTTACCATGCTGGATGGATTGGATATTGAATATCGGACAAACACTGGTACATATGTATATGTACTATGTACTATGTACTAGCTGGTAGTCCAGTGTCCAGTGTCCAGTGTTATACACTATACACAATGTACAATACAATAAAAGGCACTGCCACCAATCAGATAGCAGCACCTTGAGCAATCGCTTATCCCGCCTACGAGTAGGTAACTAACCTACCGCTCGCTGTACTACAAGAGAGTATTATTTCTTTGTTCGTTGGTCGATCGGCTCGGTGTATGTTTGTGTGTTTGTGTGTTTGTGTTTTATTAAAGAACAACAACTGAGGTAAAAAAATTCAATACGGAGTATTAAAAATTACCAATGCAGTATTTCAATTGCTCGGGTTTTATCGAAACAGTGTGCATTCCTTATTGCTTTTGATTATCATTCGTGCATACTTTGTATACTTCGTCATTGAGTCATTCGTCTTATTCTGCCGAATTAATTTTTGTTCTACAGTAGTATCATCTGTGAGAAGAACTTACTACTAGACTACTGTACTAGTATTATAATAATTACACTCATGATCCATCACAACGAGAATTCTGTCGACGTCGATCTCTCACTACTCTACATCATAGCTTTCCTTGTTTGCTTGCTTGCTTGTTTGTTTGATTCATCAATTCACTTTTCGCTGATGATAGATGATAGTAATTCTTTTTCACGATCGGAGTTGTCATCTCATATCTCATATGTCATTGCCTTTTGAATTTTGAAACAAAGTGCTGTTCTCTCTCTCTCTCTCTTTCGAAACCGGATTGGAACTGGTGTGGGATGTGGGATGCTCTCTGATTCCTGATGCCCGACTTTTTACTTGAGAACTGGTGATGGACTTCCATCAGAATTGCGAATCTAGCTATATCTTTTGATTCTATACCTTGTTACTTGTCTGCTTGTACCTAAGGAAGTAAAACATTGTCCTCTTCATCTTTTTAGATTTTTGTTTTGCTCCTCCAAATAGTCCCAAAAGCAGTCCTTTCCAATCAAGAAGGTATCCACACCAAGGCAACGCTACCAAACTAGTACTCCGACAGTAGTTGAAAGTTGAAAGTATAGCTGCTCCGCGCAATGTTGATATTTAGGCATATGGTTGATATTCTCTTACTTACGGTTCTTCTCTGCTTCGCTTACGTCAATGGAAGCTCTGCCTTTATAGAGTCGTCATCGTTGAGAAAGAACAACCTTGGTAAATCCTCTGCTACTACTGTTATTTCTCCGCACAGGAATCTTGGTAATCATGTCAAACTTCCCAAGACTAGGAGTACCAACAACAGAAACAAGAAGATTATGGTTACACCCGCCTTCTCCAATACGATACTGGCTTCGCCGGTGCCCCGCACTCACGCCGTCAAGACATGGAAACGTCGTTTGGATACCCACCAGGATCCCTTTAATGTTCACAAGTCGGCAGGGTTCGTTTGGTGGGCTACGGCCACGGCCATTTTCGGAACTGGAACACTGTCAGGATTTACCCATGCACCTCCCGTTTTGGAATCGTACACGTACCTGTTCTTGGCAGCAACGCTAATACAGGCAGTATCGAGCGTTCCCATGGCCATTCGGTACCGCGCTAATGAACCTTTGGTCCAACGTGGATTCATCAGCAGTGCCATTGCATCTTCCAGTTCAGCTATTGTGGGTGTCTGGCTCAGTCCGTTCCCTCTCTTTCAAGAATCCATCCTGGGACCGACTGCCGTAACGTCCATTATTGGTGCCATGGTTGTGACGGATACGCTGTACAGTTTATCTACTCTTCCCGATGTTCAAAACATGTGGAAATCGTTCAATTTGATAAATGACAAACAAAATAAAGAGGAGCAGGAGAAGACGACGAAGGAAACTAACGAACTTGATCTCCTTCGAATCAATAAGCAGTTTTCGGGATTCTTTACCGCCATACCTTGGGCATTACCTCTCAATCTAATATTGCTTCACGAAATGATTCACCATGCTGATAATATGCACAAGTACTTTGTCGAAACGATTGTGTCTCACGGTAGTTCTCTGGACTCTGTGTACTATGCATCGCTGGTGACGAGCATTGCCATCAGCATTGGTAATTTGGCGGCCACGCTCCGTCATCGCAAACTCATTCCCAAACAAGTGGAAGATGTTGCCCTTATTGGATCTGTCGTCGTAACATTTGTTTTTAATTTGAAAGCTGCAGGACTTTACTAAAGAAAAGATGCAAAATGGGAGGTTGGTGCAGTGGATAAGACAAAACAAGAACAAGATTGAAAAAAGATGAGTGGGCGCGTTTGTCTCCATTTCCTTCTCTGAAAAAGCACTATACGTTCTATATTTGATTTCAGATAACCATTTTAATTACTTGAAATCTAAACCTAAAACGTTTTAAGAAGGAATAGATCCAAAAGCTAGTAGTCTAGTGTAGTAGCTAGAATAGACGTCGCAACTTGGAATTGTAGACTCTGAGCATTGTGTTCTGAATGACTTGTGAGTTGGACAAAGTTCATCTGCGCCGAATCGACATTTCGTGACAGAATTAGCTACTACTAGACTACGGCGTACAGTACCTGGTAATAGGACTACTGGTAGTAGGGTTGCGTCAGCAGTCTGTATCCTCACCTCGTGCTCTGTCAATATATTGGGTTAACGTTTTGGTTTCAGGTTAAACATGAACAAAAAATGAGATTATCATTGTAATTACTACTACTACTAGACCTACTACGTAGTAGTATTTTGTTGAACGCCGTACATCTAAAATCTAAACTACCGTACCCAACACGATACACATGAACGCACACACGCGCACACAAGCAACTCGATAAAAAAGGAGGTTGCCGTACTCGTTTAGATACTGCAGCCTGCAACCTGCAACCTGCAACTAATTAACATCTTGTTAGTGTTGGTCTCGTTGTTTATTTTTGGGTTTGATTTGGATGAAACTTGAAAACAAGCAAAGCATGGGTTTGCTAACTATATTGAGAAAAGTCAAAGAAAAGGAGAAGGAAGTACGACTCCTGATACTGTAAGTTGTAAGTTGTGTTGCTGGTTACAAGTTACTGTACAAGATATTATAGTATATAGTACAGTACCAATGTACCAATTCATTCACTACTAATAACTGTTTTCTTTGAAAAAAAACAAAAACAGAGGACTGGACAATGCCGGAAAGACGACGATTCTTTGCAAGTTTTGTGGAGAACCCATCAACAAAATCGAACCGACACTGGGTTTCAACATTAAGACTCTGGACTATCGTGGATATGCACTCAATTTTTGGGACGTCGGAGGTCAAAAATCTATCCGAGCCTACTGGCGCAATTATTTTGAATCTACCGATGGCATCCTTTGGGTCGTGGACAGTGCAGATCGGGTACGATTGGAACAGTGTCGAGTGGCACTGTTAGATCTGTTGAACCAAGAAAGATTGGCAGGTGCTACTCTGTTAATCTTTGCCAACAAGCAAGATATTGATGGAGCATTGACGTGTACAGAAATTTCGCAACAATTGGGTTTAACCACGAACGAATGCTTTCGGAAACGACACTGGAGCATTCATTCGTGCAGTGCCGTTACAGGAGAGGGGCTGGTATCCGGAATTGACTGGATGGTGGAGGATATTGCACAGCGGATCTTCATGTTGAGTTGATGATACTAATGACTAATGACAACAACGCAACAACAACAACAACATGACTGTTCATTGTTCGTGGTTCGTGGATCGATCTGGTGATGGTGAATATGCTGTTCTCGAAGTAGTAACTGAAATGGAATGATCACACCTTTTTTTCACGTCTTCGCCACGACCACGAAAGGTTGACGAAGACCCTGATTGCGGCGCTTTACCAGCAAGGTGATGGATTAGGCAGACCTCTGCTATTACAGTGAGAATTCGTCGCTTGGAGTTAGCACCTACTGAGTATAGCAATGTATTTCTGAAGAGTGTTCTCGTATGCGAGTATGGATGCAGGACGAGTACTTCCGCGGGGCGGGAGGGGGACCAAATCATACCACACTGTCTCAGGGAAAGATTTTTCGATGCTATTCTCTTCCATTGTTGCAGATAACACCTATTGCTTGCTTGCTTGCTACACTTCAGTTCTGGCTAGTACTGTAGTAGGTTTAGACCTACTAGCTAGTCGTACTAGTTTACTACTGTAGTAGACTACTAGACCTAGTAGTATTGCAAACAAAACAAAATAAATGCTTGACTCTCGCACACTGTTTCTTGAATGAATGTCGTGACGTCATACAATAGACCTCAGTTGAGGTGAGCTAAAATGAGGTGATGGATGGACACGTGTAAATCAATTGAGTACGGTAGATTTATTGGGTGAATATCTGAAGTGAAACAACCACGTCAAGATTATATTATTACCAGGTACGAGTACGAGGTACTCTCTTTCTTCGTCGAGTATAGTATTAGTCAGAAGTCAGAAGAGGTGCACAGTACTTTACTGAAAGCAACAAGATCAACAGCACCAGCTACATCAATTCTTTTGAACAAATAATATCCAATTATAAGAATATTATAAGAAATAATGATGTCCCATCTTCGACTAATCACCATTTGGTTGGTTTTCGTTTTCGTGGCTTCCAGTACCGATGCTTGGACGATGACTTCCTCTGCCGTATCTTCGTTTGGTGGCAAAGTGCTTATCATTCACAAGGCACCATCAGCAACTCCTTCTATCCAGTCGAACAAGAAGAACCAATGGATAGAAATGAAAAAGGGAAAACCCAATGTCCCTCCCAATATGCGAGGAAACTACCGTACGTACAAAAAAAAATTGCGGTGGCGGGGAGTGTACAATTGTTGATGATTTTGGTATGGAGTTACCAAATAATGAAAAATGGATGCGCTCCCAGTACTAACCTCCTTTTCTTTTATCTGTTCTTATGTGAAACTATACTGTATGTTGTATGTTGTATGTTGTATGTAACAGGCCGTCAAAAGGAAATGAGCGAAATGAGAGATCAAATGATTGCCTCTCAAACGCCCGGTAAGGACGGATTTCCCATTTTCAATCTCTTTGTTCGAACGAAAAAGGCCAATGTAAGTCTTTGTTCATTAGATTGCTGTTTGCTCGTTTGTGTTCTACTCGGAGTATTGCGTTTTATTTATTACGTTTTTCGTATTACGTAACGTTCGGATTGCACATTGCACACTTACCTTCATCACCCACATATTATGGTTAGATGTGGTATCCCTGTGGTTCGTTCAAGGGTGATGAAAAATCCAAGGCATTGGCTCAATCGTACGCTGGTGGAGGACTAATGGCGGGATTGTCCAAGAAACAATTGGACGGTGGTATTGCTGGTAGTTTGGCACAAGACGTCGAAAAGCTCAAAGAATCTGTAGTTCGGAGCTATCCCCAGCTTCGAAAATCTCGTGATGAATTGGAATGGGGTTACAAGCTGGCCTTTGACGGTCTGAGTGACGAACAAAAGCAGGTCCAACCTGTCGAACCCAAAGCACAAAAAGGCGTCCTCGATGGCGTACGAAATTTGTTCAGTTGAAAAGATTATACGGTAGTATTTGCTTGGAAAGAATACAAATGAATGACGAGGAATTATAGATCGAGCATTTGAAAAAGAAGGATTCTTGGAAAAGAAGGAAAAAATGAAATTTAATGAAATGAAATTTAATGAAATGGAGTTGCATGGAACAGAACGTGCAAAGATATGACGATCAAACAAACAAACGTGGATACATACATACAGACAATTTACAAGTAGGACGAAGGAGCAGGTGGAAGTAGATGCTACGTTTGTACGTATTTTCACTTCAAATAATATCAATTGTTAGGATACTTCGTTAGTTCTATCACTCTAGCTATTAGTTCTACTAGTCTTTCTAGTCTTTAGTAGTAGTAGGATAATAGTACTAGCTACTACTAGTAGCTACTACTCGAGTACAGCAGTCTACTTCTGTTGGATATTATGTTGATAAATGTGCGTCTTCAGATATCTATTTCAAAAAATAATCTCTGGCAAAATATCGATTACCTCCCTGCATATTTTTCTAAAGCAATTGAAATAGTTCTTGCTAAGGAGTTTGAAATCCTTTGGCTTCGTCGAGCATCATAATATTATTATTATTATAATTTATTACTCTATCTACTTTGTTGGATACTCGAGTACAAAAGTAGCAGCACAGTTACAAGTTACAAACAATACTAATATAACAATACTACACCAAGAACAGTACAATGGCATCGTCTGGTTCTGGTTACGATTTATCAAGTGCTACCTTTTCTCCGGACGGTCGCATCTTTCAAGTCGAATACGCCGGTAAGGCGGTTGAGAATGCCGGTACTGTGATTGGTATTCACGCCAGTGACGGTGTCGTACTGGGTGTACTGAAACCGTTGTATCATAAGATGGTCGTTCCTACAACGGCATCGTACAAGCGCATTCACACGGTGGATGTTCATGCTGGTGTCGCCACGACAGGATTTCTACCAGATGCCCGTGTGTTGGTAGGACGGGCCCAAGAAGAAGCCAGCGATTGGCAGGAACAGTACGGAACCAAAATTCCACCACACGTGCTGTGCGAACGATTGGGACATTACGTGCACTACTTTACCTTGCACGGTGCTCTCCGGCCCTTTGGTGCGTCCTGCGTTCTGGCAGGATACGATCAAGCCGAAACCAAGGAATGTGGCTTGTACATGGTAGAACCCAGTGGCAGCGTGTACAAGTACTACGGCGTTGCGACCGGAAAGGGAAAACAGATTGCCAAGACGGAACTAGAAAAGTTGAACCTTCACAAGGAATCCACCAGCATTGACCTAAAACAGGCCGTCAAACACGTGGCCAAAATTTTGGTACTCTTGCACAAGGAAAACAAGGACACGGAGGGAAAACCCATGGAACTTGAACTTAGTTGGATTTCACAGGAAACAAATTGGAAACACCTGCCCGTTCCCAAACAGACTGTCGACGACGCCAAACAGTGGGCCATTGCACAGTTGGCAGAGGAGGAAGAAGACGACGACGATGATGATGGTGAAGAAGAAGAAGAAACGGCAGCCATGGAAGAATAAATTAGCACAGCATACAGCATTACCTGAAGACTTTAGAGGAGTCGAATGTAGAATGTATTGGTAATAATCTAGAATCTAGATTAGACTAGTGAAGAAACGTTGGAGATATCAGTACTCAAAACCAATGTTACTAAGTACTAGGTATATAAGTGTAATAGGATACCATGTACTATTAATAGAATGCCATGCCCGTCAACTAAAGTAACGAAAAACTATAGATGCTAATAAAACATAGAACTCTAAGTTTTGATGGCCACCCAGCCCTCACCGCGACTGCTTCCGGACAAATCATCGCAAGGCAATAAGCGGAGATAGTCAACGCCAACATTGGGATTCACGCCACTGTAAGACACGCACAAATCAGGACGGGCCGACAAGCTCAAAGGTCCCGACATGCTGCCGAATACCCAGGACTCGTCAAATTCTTCAAAGGGAGCCTTCTGAGGAGTACACTCCTTCGAGTACAGGTACACACCACTTTCCAGACCATCCACACCATCGGGAGAAGTAATTTCAGAACCGCGTCCAGCTTGGATGCATTCGGAATCGTCCGACTGACTGCGGAAACGACCATCTTCATCAACGCGCCACAACACGGTGGTATCTCTCTCATCGCATTCCTGCAACATCAAGGCACCATTACCGCCATTGCCACTGCCAGGAGAACTACGACGACGACCAATGCAGCCTTCCGTCATGCTGGCAATAAGGAAATATTCACCATCATCATCAACATTGTCATTGACATCGTCGTCTTCTTCGGTATCCTCATCCTCATCTTCGAGAACGTCTTCCTCGTTATCTTCCTCTGCCTCAACAGCTCCATCTGTTTCCGGATCACTGGCAAGGGTGGGATGAGCAACGCCATCACAAGCATTTGTCATACTATCAACAAAACGGTCCGCTGTCATCATGTACGTCCAACCGCTAGCATACTGTTCCAAAAAGTAATCATTGTCTTCTACAAAACGGGCAACAATATCAGCCAAATCCTCTTCCAAGGCTGCCAATTCGTATGCGGTATAACTTCCAGTGCCATCTTGCATCATCTGCATCTCGTTCTCCTCCATCATCTGCTTCTGTATCTGCGTCTGGTTCTGCTGCATCTGCATCTGGTATTCCTCCTGCAAGTCCACAAAATATTGGTTCGATAAGACATTGTTGTCGGAATTGGAGTCGACGCCGGCCCTCGGGGTGGCCAACAAGGCCACACCTTCTTCTTTGGTCAATCCAGCTACGGTAATATAGTCCGACAAGGTCAAATACGGAGTAGCATACAATCGAGGGCCGAGACCCTCACTACCGGAACCATCCTCCGCATCAACGCGACCACCACAAAAAGGTAGGGCGGGACCGTCTGCAGCTTCGACAGCAGCATTTCCGGCCAAAACGATCAGATCCGAGTACGAAATGTCCGGATGGGCAACCTTGATGGGTTCCAGTAGTTCCAGAGTGCTCGCCGACGAGAAGGGTGAATAGTAGAAGGAGGGAGAACCGTCGTTACGACTATTGTAGTCCCATTCTGATTCCGGAGGGAACCGGATTCGGGCTCCGTTGCAGCCACCACGATAATCCGTTTCGCGGAAGGTGCGGGCACAATTCTGCGCCAGTGTGGCAAACTTGCCAATGTTTGAACTGTCCTGTTCCAACAATTCATCAATGGCAGCGCGAATGGGAACGTAGTCAGGAAGATCTTTGGGACCCTCGGGAAGTGTATTCTGCCAGGGCTGTGGAGGTCGTACATCGTCACCGATGCAACGATTGGCAGGACCCATATCAGCCGACGTAAGACGGTACCAGGCAGCACCATAGGCTTCTTCTAGTGCAGTAATGTTGGAAGCAAATTCACGAGCAATGACTTCGTAGATAGGATCAACAGCTAGGGCCAGATCGGTTGTCAACATGATGTTATCAGGTCCACCGATGGGCTCGTACTGCACAAATCCAGCTGGGCTGCTGACCAGTTGGTACTCGAAATCAAACAAGTTGTTAAAAAACTCGTTCGTCCACTTGGTGGGCTGCGTCGTCCATTTACCTTCTAAACCAGACGTGTACGTATAGATACCCTTTCCTTCAAGTTCCCCTGCTCCGCATGGGGGGTTCATGCAGGCCCCGTGGCACTTTCCAAAGGCGTGGCCTCCTATAGATAGCATATACACAAGTGTAGCAAACAAACAAAAAATGCATTGTAAGTTCCTTGAGTAAAAGATCAGAAGTAGTAAGAAAGAAGAGAAAAAACGTTTGCAGGACGAACCTCCAATCAACGCAACGGATTCGCGATCGTCAAATCCCATGCGAGCAAAAACATCACGAATGTCATCGGCTGCCGCTGTTGTGTTGCCTTTGGCTCCTTCCGGACCTTCAGGATTGACATAGATGAGCCCAATGGTACTCTGGCCGAGAGGACTTTGACAATGTCCTTGCTGGCCAATGCTTTGGCAGGGAGTCAATTCTTCTTGGGCTTCGCTTGGGCCGAGAATGAGCGATTCGGACCCATCCGGATCATCTATGCGTCCTCCACAAAAGCCAAAACTTGGATGTCCAGCAACCTCCATTCCGGTGGTTCCAGCCAAGACAATCAAGTCTCCCCAGCTGAGCTTCGAGCCATACTTTTCTTTGATGGGTTCGAGAAGCGCTAGGCCTTTGTCGAGATTCCCATTGTCCATCCAGCTACATTTTTTGTTTGTTTTGTTTGTTTAGTGGCGCGGACAGAAGTGCTGAAAGGTCAGTGCCGATGCCAAATATCATTCAATAATCCCAAAACCGAAGACTTTCATAGCAGCAACTTACGTAAGTTCCGGACTAAACCGAATTCTACCACCGTCACATCCACCACGTCCATCGCTTTCACGATAGGATCCTGAGCAGTGCCAGGCCAACCGAGTAAATAGACCGGTGTAACTGCCAAAGTCAGCTGGCCATTCCGGCTGCGAATCCGTCATGAGAGTTCGCAGATCCTCTCGAACAGCTTCAAAGCCACCGTCGGGAATGCCACCGTCACCCGTTCGTCGATTGAGCCGTCGCGAATAGTGGCGCGTCGCTTCGGTCAACGAAGCTGCCGACTCTTTCACGATCGATCCGTCCTTATTGAGCATGGGGCACTTGGCATTAGCTACCGACGTCGAAATGGTGTAGGCAGCCGTTCCTGCAAGTGCAATCAAAGTTCTATCACAAATAAGAGATGTATAGTAATGGTTAATGGTAATAATTAGAGGAAGGTAGGAGTAGGAGTAACGTGAGGAATCTATTTCATCGAGAATTTGTTTCTGTTGGGGCAGCGTTACATCTTCATCACAATAAACTTACGTCCTGCGAAAGATCATGTTTAACAAATGAATTACAGTATTTTTTTTGGAGAAAGGTTCAGAAAAAAAATGAGTAAAGTATGAGAAAGAAGATGTGACGAGATCACTTCTCGTTCATTTTTCGATTGCCTTGCCAATCTTGTGATCTTGCCATTCGGGCGATCCTTTTAAGATTTGACAAGATTGAATGGATCCTATTATTGAACGTACTCTAGTTCTACCTGGTAGTACCTGGTAGGTGCATACGTACGCAGGTACTGTAGAAAATACCATACTGCATCTGACAGCTCCAGCAGCTAGAGTACCAGGTACTGTAGCTTCTTCGATTACCAGGTAATGCAGTCTAAATTTCCGTCGAAAATGCTTCCGTGAACACATGAGAAGGGGCATTCAAGAAGCCCTTGTCATGATGCTACTAGTACCGGTACTACGCAAGTCCTACAGATGGCATGCTTAAGAATTCCATAACAATAAAGTATTAATACCTAGTTGTAGTACTACTACTACTACGAGGGGGTACCTGGTGGTTGGTAGACTACCTGGTGCTAGTAATTGTACTACTAGTACCATACTCTCTAGTAGCCTAGTACTATTCTAGTTGAACCTGGTACCTGGTACCGCTCCGAGTGGTACTCCAGTAGTTACGTACCTGGTACTACTGGAAGTAGACTACTAGAGAACCCGGTTCTGTAGTCTTCTATGGTTCTGGTAGCAGGTATCACTCCGCAGTACTGGTACTTAGTAGGTACCAGGAAGGTCTGCCAATTAGATCTCATAACCTCAATGAATCCCGTGCCTTTGAGTCATGTTGAAATTTGTTGAAATTTGTTGAAATGTGTTGATATGTGTTGAAATTTATTGATACATGCTGTTGAAATGTGTTGAAAGCAGTACTACTACTACTAGGAATCGAACCAGGTACTGCCAGCTAGTAATAGTTGTCGCATATTCTTTGGCTCTGGTATTTGTTTTTACTATTAATACCAATATGTAGTAGCATGTTTCATATTACTCTACTGGTACATAGTAGATAGTGGTCCATTCCTGAAATTGACTAATACCAAATTCATTGAGTCTAGTGCCAGCTGCTTTTTTATTCGTGTTGATGACACCATCATCAAATCGTTGACACAGATCGGTGACACAGATCGGTGACACAGATCGGTGACCAAATCTGCCTACTGTAGCTACCAGAAGCTAGTAGAGCTACGCTATTATTAGCTCTACCACTACTAGACTACTAGACTAGTAGTAATGAAATAATAAGAACTGGAATCGTTTAGTCACGGGTCCACATACACCAATTTATTTTTTTCATCAACTGCAACACACAAGTAGAGTACTACGTACCCAGAGGGAGTAGTAACAATTAACCCGTGAAATCAGATCTCTCGCACAGTTTCAAGTTTCTACACTACTAGTACTGATGTAGCTAGAGTAGTAGTACTACTATTAGAGTACTTCTAGCTAGAGTACTACTCTAGGGCAGAAGTAGTCTACTGGAAGTACCGTAGTACCTGGTACTCCGTAGTAGTTAAGTAGTAGAGGATGTTATCATAGTAGTAGTATTATTTCTACTACACTACTAGAGCTAGCTACCAGGTAGAGTAGTCTACTAGTAGTAGACTACTCGAGTAGTAGCTTAGTGGGTAGGAGTAGTCTAGACCTAGTTGCCCGCTGCCTGGACTGGGATAGCGGGATCAGCGGGATAGCCCGAGGCACAACAAAGTGACGGCGACGATTGTTTCCATCTTTTATTATTTAATTTTCTTTAATCTAGACTACAATGTTGCTTCTAGCTTTACTTATTTCAATTTTTGTTGAGCTGCCACAGTTAATTAGAGCAGTTAATTAGTAAACTCCAAACTCCACTATGATCGACTCAATAGCATGTACCACTACACAACGACCGAGAATTGCTCTGACGAATCGAATATCGAAGGTTTCCTGCAAGAACCACCCCAAGTCATTACGTGTTTGCATTACAATGCTCGTGTGCGCTAGTTTGATCATGTTAAAATCTTCCCTTCATCCGACCCATCGCAACACTTCAAAAATTGCTGTTTCTGGATTCACATTGTCACTGTCACCTACCAATGAAAATGAAACCGAGGCAGCAGTGTTTGTATCTGTATCTGCCGAAGAAGCTTCCAGTACCAGTAGCACCATTGAAAAAACACAGCAGGAGGACGATAAGAAGTATCAGCTTTCTTCACCCATTTCCTACTTTCAACACGAAGAGACCGGCCTGTTCGACGATACCTATTGTGTCCTCGATTCCAAGCGAGAGGAATGCTGTTCCCAAGAACACTGTGCCACCGTGGTAGCGCGTTCTACCCTCTATTCGGAATGCTGTCAAAACGTCCATTCGCCTGAATCCACACAATATTCGCAAGTCTTTCCTCTTTTGATAACATCGTCTCCAAGAAGCGGGACGTGGTTTATGCAACAATTGCTCACCAAAACGGGGCTGCAGGGCATGACCACGGATGAACACTCGCCGCATTACATGGGAACGGTGAGCTGGAAGCACGTCTTTCAAAGCAACGGTTATTACTCTGGACGGTCGTCTATGACGCACCTTTACAAGAGCAAATTTCAAATGATCTGGCATTTGGTCAGAGATCCCTTGAATTGCCTAACGAGTATTGCTTTTACCGAGGCACTCTGGGAAGACACAGAACGCAGCAAAACCTACATTGAATATATTTCTCGTCATGTTCCGCTGACCAGCAAGTCGACACTCATGGAAAGATTCAATATAACCCAACAAGAAATGGAACAACTCTTGCAAAATCAGTTCCTCCGCATGGTTCAGCCCACGGCAGCACAGGACCACAACAATTCCAAATTTGATCATTTTCGCATTTATCGGGCTCTCGAAATATACATGCACTGGCACGGATTTATCAATCAGTTGAATGTTCCCCTGTTCCGCTTAGAAGATTTGTATGCCACCGTCAACACAAACGCGAACACTACGAAGATGACCAATGTGACCATCTTGGACGAAATATTTCGCAGTATCGGACTTGTTCCACCACCGCACGAAAAAGTTGTAGATCTGTTAACAGCTCCTCAAAATCAGCTTCACCAACGACGACACCGCAAACTACTTCTGCAACAACAACATCAACAACAGCAGCTTGTTCTGGGTCGCAAATTGGAAAAAGTGACACCACTGCCAAAACGTGGAAAGCGTATTCGTAAGGGTGCTCGGATTCATCGATCAACGTTGACGTGGGAAGAAGTCTGTCGTACAAGTGTTCCGATGGCTAAATCGCTCTTGAAAATGAGTCAATCTTTTGGATACTACAAGGAGTTGAAAGTGCGCACATTGTGCGACAATGCCTAAAAAACAAAAGGGGAAGTGTCATGAATCGAATAGCCCTTGTGGTCGTTAATATGAACTACTCGAGTATGTAGTCATTCGTTTAGTGGCAATATATTTGCTAGATCGTAGGTAATCAATTACATGTCGTAGTTGACTAGGTCTATTATTCGCTGCTGCTAAGGTTTCGCTGTTTGGGGCTTTCCCGCTCTCTGGTTTTGTTTGCCTTTTCACAGAGTGCGAGGCTTGTTAAGTAGTCCAAAAAATACATTATCATCCCGGAATGCACATACCATTGCTTCTACTTCCACCGTATTATTTAGTTTACCTCACTACTCTAGTAGTAGCCTAGTAGTAGTAAGGCGACCTACTTATTACAATAGCAATATTAATAGTGTTCGGGTTGTTGGTGGTTCCTGAGATGGATTGTTTTTACAAGAACTCGTACTTCTACTGTAACGTTTTTGAGCCAGCCAATCACAATCATTCCTTCACAATATTATGTGAACCTTTTTGACAGGCAGAAATGATGAGAACGTGAGAGAAGACAGTAGACGAGTAGACTAGTACTAGCTGAGTAGCTACTAGAATAGACTAGCTAATGGTAGCAGTAAGTGGTACAAGGTACCGTAGGGTGAAAGTGTCAACTCACTTTAGTAGTAGCTGCTACCAGCACACGTAGACCTACTACTACTACTACTACTACTACTACTACTACTACTACTACTACTACTACTTGTCTACTAC
>Ga0210036_1003760_pt1 | contig 14622 bp, 11 predicted proteins | sample CryGeymeta201515_FD_185469 | JGI IMG/M metagenome (GOLD analysis project Ga0210036, IMG submission 185469) | Groundwater microbial communities from Crystal Geyser aquifers in Utah, USA - Crystal Geyser metaG 2015-15 (SPAdes) (version 2) | ecosystem: Environmental > Aquatic > Deep subsurface >...
ACTAGAAGAGATGTAAAGGCCTACATAGGTTTACACAGGGGAACATTGGGAAATGTAGCTCACATAAAGCCCTTACTTAGGAGAGAAAATAACGTCTGCTTAGTAATTAGAGAGTGTGTTGCCCAGGACCCCCCAAATGAAGCCTAGCCTGCTACGCAAGGAGAAAGATATTATACTGTATCGAGTATTTCACTGACACCCACCACCGGTGTCAATAATTAGGACTAGTAGTACTCTAGTAGTAGCGTAGTACAGTAGTAGACTAGTACCGGTAGTACTAGTACTACTACTAGTAGTACTGTAGCTACTAGTTGAGCTACTAGCTAGACTAGCTAGTAGACTACTACTCGGAGTACTTCTACTAGCTACTCTACTAGCTCTCTAGAATACTAGTCTAAGACTACTAGTACTACTAGCTAGTACTATGGATGATTAAAATAATACTCGTAATAAGAAGAACTGTAACAAAAAATTAAATGAACAGATCGATCCTATGTCGCCATTGGGGTTACCAGGTACACCACTATGGCTAGCTACCCTCAACCGTGATTCAAGAGAACTAGGGACTGAGAAGTGAAACAGTAGCCCCCCCTCCTACGACCACCAGGTACTGGAGTACTAGACTAGTAGTCTAGTCTAGTACTAGTCTACCGCTTTTACTTTACTATCTTTACTCTACTATCTACCAGTAGAGTAGTAGACTGCTACTCCACCAAAGTAGTGTTTCTCAATCAAGCAAATCTAAACCCACCGCAAATACAGCAACCTTCATTTTTCAAACGCCCGACGGCTCTATCATGTCAGCAACAACAGACCCCAACAATCCCGGCAACACCTTGGCAGCAGCCGTTGACGCTGAAATTGCTAAATTTCGAGACATGCAGGAAACTCTGCATGCCCTTCGTGGTGATTTGCAAGTTGTGATGGGTCAACAAACCGAAAACGAAATGGTTCAAACAGAACTTAATCTAATGGATACATCTTCCAACAGCAGCAGCAACAACAACAACAACACTAATAATGTGTACAAACGTGTTGGACCTGTGTTGCTGAAACAAGATCTGAGCGAGGCCAAGGAGACGGTGGCCAAGCGATTGGAATTTATTCGCAAGGAACAAGACAAGATCCAAGCCAAGATGCTAGAACAAGAAAAACAATTGCAAGCACAGGGTTTAAAAATTCAAGAACAGCAAGCAAATATGCAACGCATGACGGCCGAGGCTGTTCAACAAATCCAACAACAACATGCAGCTGGAAAGTAAAAGAACTACCCCAAACCCCAAAAAGGAACTATACGGATACAGCCGAACGGCCGAACGTATAAGTATGCTAAGAATTTTGTGTTTCCAAGGCTAGTCCTTTTTCGCAAGAAGCGTGAGGCAGTAATTTGTGTACTACCGGGAAGTCGTCTGCGAAAGAAATAATCATTTCAAGAACATTGTCTGGTTGCCCAAACTGCTATAAAGCAATAGCAATACAGTTTTACAGTAATGCAGATGGCTCAATTAATAACCATCTGAAATGAAGGGAAAACAATATTTGTTGCTTTGTACTATTCCATCATTTTTAATTGTATCGTTTCTATTGCCCTGAAATAACCATTCGAACATCAAAGGTTTTATCTTCCAGAACGAAGGCAAAGGAGAAAATTGGGTATGAATTGTTTTGGAATTGCTATATGGACCAAAGATTGCAGAATAACAATGCCACTTTTTCATCGGAGCATTTATGGACAGCATCAGGGCACGCATATATGGCCAGTGTACCCAAGTTCCTACCTGGGCGATTAGCAATCAAAAAAGATCCGTCAAACTATTGGCAATTTTGTGGTTGTTGCTGTTGCAGTCAACGTTTGCACTGCCATTATCTTCAGTAACCCGCAGCCAGTCTCAGTGCATTGACTGGAGATCGTCAGAGCATCTATCCTGTTGATATTGAGCCTGTATTCCAGTTGTGGCACAGCCACCTGCACGGCCAACATCTCTGCGTCTACAATAGGCGTGACATATTCTAGTAGTCTAGCTCGCATAATCAAAAGAACCCAGGCTCAGATTTTCGACTGATTCTTCCTTGCTTTTTGGTATACTCGGCATTCTTATATTTTTGGGCACCTATTATTTCATTATTAATTATTTCTCTTGCACGCGAACTAAAATGTAGGTGTAAGATCGCGATGGCTGCTCTAATACTCTAGCTACTACGTACTTTACGCAGTAGTAGTAGCTGTAGGAGTACGTGATGCTGACTGTACTAGCGTTGGAGTTATTTATTTGGAGTGTCGTCATTCAAACAGAAAAGATATTGAATTATTTCATTATTAATATCGGCATGTTTTATGATGATTCATTCATAGCTTTACTAATTCTATTGTACAAAAATATCTGCAATAGTACCGGTAGATAACATCATCATTTAAACGAATCCTCGACGATCATTACTGTAATAACGACTATTCCAAATTTTTATTTTCAATGTGGCAATCTGTTCTCTTTCTCGTTGGATTTTTATCTTTCATTATGGCCGACGAAACTTGTTCCGCCTTGGTGGCAACACCCCGGAAAGTGATCGTGACTGGAGCGGGTGGTCAGACAGGACAGTCTCTCTTTCGGCAGCTCTTAAACGAACCACAAGAATTCGAACCTTTGGGATTCGTTCGCACCCCTGCCAGTAAGGCGGCTCTGGTTGAATCTGGCATTGATCCTGCCAATGTTGCGGTTGTGGATGTAACGGATGCCAATGCCATCAAATCTGCCATTCAAGACTTTACTTCCGAGCAGAAGCCACTGTCAGCCTTTTGTATCGCTACGTCGGCCAAGCCCAAACCCACTGAAGAAATTGACGAGGCGACGGGGCGACCTAAATTTGGATTTCCAGATGGAGATCCGGAACAAGTGGACTGGATTGGGCAGAACCAGCAGATCGATGCTTGTCCTCCGGGGACTCACATTGTCGTTTGTTCCAGTATGGGAGGTACAGATCCAGCCAATCCATTGAACGCATTCGGACGTACCACATTAGAAGATGGAACGATCAAGGGAGGTAATATCCTAATGTGGAAACGAAAGGCGGAAATGTACCTCATGGAACAAACCGATAAAACATATACCATTGTTCATCCGGGCGGTCTCATTAATGAACCTGGTGGCGAAAGAGAAATCGTTGTGGGCGTCGATGATGATCAGGCTGGAACCGAATCGAGATCGATTCCTCGAGAAGATGTGGCGGCTGTGATGCTTGCGGCTGTCAAGTATCCGCACGCCTACAAAAACCGTTCCTTTGATATTCGTGCCAAACCATTAGGAGACGGAACCCCAACTACTGACTTTGAGAATCTCTTGGCCAAACAAATTCAAGATCGTAATTGTGACTACAGTTTAGGTGAGACAATGTGATTTATTATCTATCTAAAATTATGTTTGAAAAATCTGGATGTAGTACAAAATCGGCGCGTCGTTACAAAGATGTCATTCCAACGTTGAAGTTGAAGAAAAGCTCGACATTCTCGTCAAGAACGATGCAGGACGAGTGCTGCCCTTAGTCGTTAAAGGATTCGCTATGCCAGCAGCCGAAGACGTTCGGTTGTATGACTGAAGTTGTTGATTGCCGTGATCGCTTCTTGAGCCGAAGGATTTTTTAAGGAAACCACGCATCGATTCACTTTTTTTCAGTTGGCTTGCTATTTCCCTGCCAGTGCTACCATTGCCGTTACCGTAACCGTTGCAGCAGCTACTGTTCCTGTCACTGTTGATGTTTTTGCTGACGATGCCATAATTCTTACCCGTTTTAAGGATGCTGCTTAATAGTGGTGTAGCGTTTTGATCGGCTGTTCCTTCCGCCAACACCGCGTCGACGCGATCGCATTGAGAATCCAATTGACGAATGTGCTGTATTTCTTTAGCATCTTGCAAGCCACAGCGGTAGGCTATCTTGCGATCCTCCTTGGTTTTGGACCGGCACTTGCGCCTCAGTATATCGGATGGATCTTGCTCCTTGGGCAAGGACGTAGAGTTCTTATTCAAGAATTCCTGAAAGGACAAGACCCACTCGACGTAGGCCTTCTGCCGTTGTTGCATAGTTTGATGTGCTCCGTTATTTTCGGCTTCCAATCTTTGTTGTTCTAACTGTCGTTCCAAGCCGCGTTCACAGCAGTGCCGGCTCATTTTTTTACCACCTGTTTTGAGTACGTTGATTCTGATTTCGTACGCAAGCAGATTGTCGAGATCTGTTTTGGAATACCACTTTGCCGATATTTCGCGTTTATCCTTGTATTCGTGGCGTGTCGCACGTGGTGTGTCGCCAAACCAGACCGCAAGTCCTTTTTCCCGTTTGTTTGCGGTTGCGGTCGCCGTGCTACTGGGAGTAATGGGAAAGTCCATTTCATTGTCTTCGTGGCAGGTATCATCCGACATTTCTGCTTGATCTTGCAAGGACAACGTATGGTTGCAACTTTTAAGAGGATGCGAATGTGATTTTTTCAAGCGATAATCTGCGTAATCCGTTTTTGTTAGCAACAGATTAAGTTTTTCCAAGTCGTCGTGCCCATCATCTTCAGATTCGATTGTTTCGGCGTGGGCCTCGATAGTAGACGGAGACGACTGTTTGAAAGGATCGAGGATTTCACGGAATGAAGCGGGTTCTATCGTTGATCTGCAAGATCGGGACGAGGATGATTTTTTAGGTGGTGTGGACGTGGCTTTCGTTTTTCTCAATGCCTCGTTGCCACTCTTGACTGTTTGTACTTTTGATTGTCCCATGATATTCTTAATTGGTTTATTTTTGGCGGGCGTTGAATCGATTTTCCCAGAGCCATCTTTCTTGGGTAACAGCAAACAAGGATCGTCGCAATTACCATTATCTTTCGAATTCTTAGAATTGGGAATATTGAGGATAGAGCTCCGCATAGAGCGCTCTTTGCGAACCGAAACACTCGAGTTGCTCCGTTTGCTGCGGGTTGACGGCGATCTACAAAGTGCATCCTCCTTAACAACCTTGGAACCTTTCAGCACAGACCGCTCTTTGCGAACCGAGGCATTTGAGCCGATATCTTTTTGCGTCGAATGAGACGTATTCGCTAATTTCTTTTCTTTCTTCGAATCGTTGCTGGTGCTGGTGCTACCGCTGCTATTGCTACTAGGTCTATCCGACGTCGTGCTAATTCTCGATCGTCGATGCTGAGATGTAGCTGTAGCCTTTAACTTTTCCTCTGCAAAAGGGCGGATGGGTTTAGCTAGTGGCTCTTCTCGTGCATATTCTTCTTCTGGTGGAGGGATGAATTCAGATACTCTGCGGATTCTTTCGAGACGCCGTTTGTGTTTGGCTGGGGAGAACTGGAAAGATTCAGTCGTCGACTTCTTTTTGACAAACTTTGTTTTGATTATTTTGTCTTGTCCACCTTCCCGATGAACAATGCCGTTTTCTTTCAGGGTGCCTAGTCTGGTCGTCGATGCTATCGTCTTTTGTGGCCGACGATGACTACTACTACTTGTTCTGGAGCTCTGAGGTGTGGATTGCGATGAAATACTTGCGCTGCTCATCTCCACAAAAGCCATGGCTAGTCGGCTGGAGATCCAAGTTTAAACGTTTGAAGTTTAAACCAATCAAATAATCAGTTTTGATGAAATTGCGTCGTGTGATAACCATGCCATGCTTGTAACAACCAAAGCAGCAATAGTACCTTGGAGTGTTGCTGTGCCAAAGATTCCTATTGGGCTGTGCCAGTTCACAGCAACAATAGAAAACACGATGCAATCACCCACTGTCGCTTCAATAGTACCGGTATTAAACTAGAAGACCGACTGGGTACTGTAGTTTAATTATTGTTACTATTTTTAACAGTAGTAGTGAAATCATATTACTATTCTTATAATTATTACGGTACCAGGTATGCATTACATGCCATTTATTTGTGACCATGAAATAATAATGTCCTACGATGTACTTCCTACCTACCGTAGCTAGTAGTAGTAGTAGTACTACCTGGTAGTAGGTACCAGGTAACAGTGTAGATACCAGTATGACGCACTAAAACTTCCAGCAATCATATTTTGGTACCATACCAGTTACAGTACATGGTAGGTACCTGGTACTGGTATTTTAATCTAGCTGGCTAGTAATACGTAGTACGAACTGGTAGGAGAAGACTACCAGTAGAAGACGGATGATACCGTAGTAGACTAGTCTAGTCTCAAGGAGGAGGAGGTGATATTACGGTATGTACTGATGACTGTTACCTGGTACAGTAATCAATAGCAAAAAAGCTGTTCAAGGTCAAATTCCCGATTGAGATAGGGGGGGTCTACTAGTAGTAAGCTGCTAATAATGACTGATCCACCTAACATGATGATGTTCTCATTCCATTTATGTAGGTCTACTACTCTACTACCTTGTAGGTCTACTAGACGACTACCGGTACTCGAAATACAGTAAAACATTTTGTCCACCACTGGTCAAAATGCCAAAAATGAATTTTTGTCACTGGTATTGCACGAGCAACTGCAGTCATTTGTCGTCAACCCGAACACTTGAGAGAATGAATTGCTGCTGCTTACTGTAGCAGTAGTCTAGTACCAGGTACCTGGTATTTTTTACCTTTGCATACCTTCGGACTTCTACTAGTAGTACCAGGTACGATAGTAGCTACTACTAGTCGGACTATCTCAGTACAGGAGTAGACTAGCTACTTCTTAATGTACTACGGTAGGTAGTCCTACTAGTACCGGGTACCAGGGGTAGGTACTGTAGCAGAGTAGCTCGAGCAGATATTTTCGTAGAACAGTAGACCAGCTAGTAGTGCTACTTAGCTAGGTACCAGGGTAGTCTACTGCTGTAGTACCTGGTACCAGAGACCATAGTTTTGTTTCTCTACTAGTACTCCGAGTAGTAGATAGAGGATCGACAAGAAAGTTTTTCTCGCTGTACGGTAGTACTAGTAGTCTAGTGTCTAGTGTTCCATAAAAACGGGCCTCCTTTTATAAAATTTATAATTTATTGCTCGACTATAAGAACATTCTCTAGGAAGAGGCACAGAAACCAACAACATTCATAGCAGTATCGAAAAAGTCAACAAAAGGCCTGCATCCACCTTATCAGTGTTAGGTGTTAGCATCGTACCATAAAACATAAAACCATTCTGTCACGCAGTCACCACCATGAGCGTCACCTTCAATGAAGATACCGCAAAAATCATTTCAGAATCATGGATTAAAGTTAAAGAGGAACCCCAGGGAGAAAAGCGGATTGGAGAGCTTATTTTTCGCACGTGAGTGAAGGAAACTTTTTTTAAGTCTGGATATTCGTGCATATACTTGTAGTAGCTGCTTATCCGATTTCCTACTCGCCGCTGTCTTCTTTTCCCCTATCACTGCAGTTTCTTTGAATTGTACTCAGATGCCTGGAAAATGTACTCGTTCGGCAACAAGTTTGATACGTTCGATGACAGGATGTTTAAATCTCGCGGATTTCGAGCTCATGCTGTCAAAGTATCCGATCAGCTCGATGCGTGTGTTCAGTTTCTGCAAACGGGCTCACTAGACGCCTTGAAGGAAATGCTCCAGCAATTGGGAGCCAAACATGTCAGCCATGGAATCATGCCCGAGTATTATCCACGCATTGGCAAGTGTCTCATGAAAGCATTGTCTACCATTCTAGGCGAAGAAGGATTTTCTCGTGAGGTAGAGGAGGCATGGAGTGCTATGTACGGATTCATTACCCAGAGCATGCTAGAGGGAGCAAATGAATCTTTACTCCGGGTATCGTTTCCTTTGTACAGTCATCGCAATGGCGGCAAATCCATCACTTTGGATGAATATATCTGCAGTATGCTCCCGGAACAAAAGCAATTGTACTACATTACAGCAAAGGCATCTGTTGAGAGCATGAACCTTGGTAAAATTGATAAAATGCAACTTGCCAAAGATCTGCAACAAGAAGGAGTATCGGTATTGCATATTTCCAGAAATAAACGAGACTTGTACGCGGATAATCTGGCGCGATACCTTGGCTACAAACTGGTGGACGTCGAAGGGGACTTTGTGGATTTGAGCTTTCTTCCACATATCCAGGAGAAACACAAAAAAGCTGTTGGCGCCAAGAAGCCAAGAGCCGCTAGAAGAGAAGCAAAACAGAAGGGGCGGCAGAGCAGAGAAAACGAAGACAGTGCTCCAGTACCTGTCCCCAACAAAGTATCCCCACATGCATCACCCACACCTGAAAATGATGACAATAGTAAGGACGCAGAGTCGCCAAGGAAAGTAGCAGAAGTTTCGAGCAACGGTGAACTCTCTGCGAGTCAGGCTGATAGCTTTTGCGTCTGGTTTCAAGCCACAATTGGCCCAGAGAGAATTCTCAAGTGTACGCCTACTTGTCGATTTGCATCGCAGCCGGGCAAGGTCCAGGATTTGAAAACAGCCGAAGGCACCCGCCAACTTGAAGACTACAGTGTCTCGTCAATGACAGGAAGCAATCTCAATGAAAAAGGACCACACTATATTGAAATAAATCCGGCGCATAAATTGATTAGAGAGACAAATCAATGTCGAGAGCGTGAACCCAGCATCGCAAGGATTCTTGCGGAGCAAATTTATGACAGCTGCCTGATCACTGCAGGTATCAATTTGCAATGTCCTAGAAGCAGTCTCACCCGCATGAATGATTTGATCTGTGTATTATTGCGCGAGCACAACAATAAGTAAGGTTTTGGTGCTGTACACTACTTTTTAATTGATGAGAAAATACTAGTATACTTTGGTAATGATATTACTATACAGTACTCAATATGGTTTTCTTTATCCAGTTTTACATGACTAGTAACCGCGCAGCCAATGTACACGCCCTCACATGGCTTCCTAACAACAACTTGGCGTAGAGCTATTTTTAGCTTACCATGTTTCAAACTCGAGTATAAGTGTAGTAAATGAAGGCCTACCGTACGGTACTAGAAGCAAGAAATTGCATCTTGCCTACCAGTATGCTTCCCTTTATTCGTTAGCTACTACTTATGAGTATCATTATTACACTGTAGATAGAGTGACCCAGGGATCTAGCTGCTGCTGTCGGCCGGAAGTAGGAGTCAGCCGGAAGTGATGCAGCCCGCACTACAGTATCTCCGGAGGCTGCAGTCCTGAGTCCTGATGCAGAAACAACGTCAGCTAAACATCTGCAGTGTTCCCTGTTCTTGTTTCGGTTGGAGGAGTTTCTGGAAACTGGATAACCTCACCGGTGATGCAAAGTAACATTTTTATAATCATGATGCCACCAAATTGTACTAATAGTCGTGATAGAGCGAAATTTGGTAGACTATTAATTATTATTATTATTTTGCCTACCGGTACTGTGCGAACAAACCAGTGCAATCCAGTACAAACCAGTGAAGGACATATCCGTTCGGATCGGAGCTCTAGTGATCTCATCTCAACACGGCCTGCCCAATTTTGTCCGATGCCTGCAGCTGCGTTTGTGAACTCTTTCGGAATCATCTCGTCACTACTACTACCAGGCACTACTAAACTACTTACTGGTAGTAGTGGTAATCGTTGAGAGTGCTGATTCTAATGAAACGCGGAGAAAACAGCTGTTTACTGACTTGTCAGCTGTCCCCGGAAAACGTAACCAGAGAGATCGCTTTGTACGCCCGTTGCTAGCTTCTCTTTATACTATCAATGATGTGCAATGGTGTACTCGTAGCTACTCCACAAGATACAGTCAGGTAGTTGTAAGTGTATTGCTTTAGTCTGTATAAGAGCCGAGTGGTGCTATATCTATATGTGTTGTAGGACGTTTGGTTTGTTGACTACGCTTTAGTTTGGCGAGTACGGCGGCTGGATTTTTTGCTATGAACTGCTAGAAACCCCGAAGCGTTAGCTTCTCATTAGCTGTATCTATGCATTCGCTGTCACGAGAGACTGCTGCTTCATTGCTAGTCGCTCTCGTTCAGGCGAATGACTTTTCACTTTCCGTGCCTCCTCCCTTGAGTTGCTTCTTGTTCTCTTTACCCGCCTTTTTATCTCCCGGGGGGAACTTTTTCTTCCCCCGGCTGAATGTCGTGATGATTTACCTTGTTCCTTAGACTTGCTGCTGTTGCTGTTGTTGCTGCTACGACTGTGCCTACTACGAGACTTTCTTTTGGCAGCTTCCTTGGCAATTTCTTCCACGACCACCTCGTCGCGTAGACCGAACTTGTAGGCGCGTTTGCGATCATCACGAGTACGAGCTCGACACTCGGCTCTTAGCGCTTCTTCCCTTTCGCCGGCCTCGGTAGTTTGTTGGTCACTGTCGAAGTAAAGTTCATCGTAAGCATTGAGGATGCCGTCGATAGCTTCGGCCACTCGTTCTTGACGGTTATCGACTCCACCTTTCATGTGCTCGAGCCCTCTCCAGCAGCGGCGTTCCTTCTTGTTATTTTCTTCGCAAATCTGCAGCTCATATCGGACCAGCCCGACCAGCTCTTCCATGGTGTACCAAAGGCTGGCCACCTCTTCCTCAGTGTAGTCGGGTTTCTCGAACTCAAACTCTTCTACGACAGTAAATGTGACACCTGGTAGTACCGTATGAACTTCCCCTGGCTGTTCGTTCTCTGATTGCAGAGATTGTACGGAGGATCTGGATGCATCCATTATTATATGTGCTCAAGGGATGCTCGTCTGTTTAAAGTTTTGTGAATTCTCAATTTGATGATAGATTCTACTACTCTATTAAATTTAGGTTTTCAATATTGTGACAGAGTCTTTGGATTGTTTTGGTTTGTTTTAATCCAAGATCCAACCCAGCCAACTGAAGTGGTAGAGTTTCGGAAAAAGTGCCAGATTTGTACTGCTACGGTATGCTACTACTTAGTACTAGTACCGTACCCCTGATACTTCTCCTGACTAGACTACTGGTCGGACAATAATTGATGTCTGTAAGAAGGGCCTTTAATAACATTACTGTAGTACCGTAGTAGTAGTGGTACTGCTAGGTACCCTTACCCTACAGTAGTACCAGTGCCTGCACTGCTAGCGGAGGATACGGTACCAGGTACCAGGTACTACTGAATCAATGACCGGTATGGAAATCTGTTAATAGAGTTTTACTTAATTGTTTTGCGAAACCAGCGCATCATTTCTGCGTCAGTTTGCTTCTATCTTCACAATGACCAGGTACTGGTACCTGGTAGAGTACTACCAGGTAGTAGTATTGAAGAGCTGACCGAAGTTCTGTACGTTCAATGATTCATCTGTCCCAAAGTGGATAGTTTCTTGAAGCAAGTGCCTGGGTCGTCATTCATTTTTTCTGGTCATTGGATATCCATTCCGTGGTAAAAAAAGGCAAAAACCATAACGCTTGATTGCGGGCTGGTCAGATACCCACCTGTGGTGATATTATGCTTTCTATAGTTTCCCCGTTTATCTCAGAAGCACTCCCGATGCCTACCACACTGTACCTAGCTATCATCAGTACATGATTTGCTGCAATGAGTATCTTGCGTAGTATTATAAACCCTTGCACTCCATTTCGTATTGGACATCCGCCAGACATTGAAGCAGTCCTTTCCAGAGATTTCCTTTGTGCCTAGCGCGCCAAATGTATTCAAATAAGCACCCTTGAATTTCGGATATGTTGTTGTAACGACTCTGAGGTGTGTCGGCGCTTCGTTTGGTTCCTATCAGGACACAACCGCCACCGCCTTGTAAAGCAATGGTAACGTTCGGTGCACTGTCATTGTTGCTTTCAGTACTGGCAGCCGGGGTAAGCGGCTCTCTGAGAGTGGGAAAAATCGCTGTGCTTGTGTTTGTTGCCAGATCGATGGTGCTCAAATTATTATTATTATTATTGATATTCAGGTTCGGAGCCAGCGGGTCCAGATTTTTGTTCATGTAGTTGTAGTTGACAGGAGTGCTCACGTTTGCTGTAGTTTCAGGATTCAGTTCGGTGGCATAAAACCCTATATTCGCATTGCCACCATCACCATCACCATTCCTGGTTGAATTGTGACTCATCGCCCAACCAGTGCCTTGGCTTTCCAAATACAAGTTAGGCCACATTCGTGGGTCGTTCACAGCATCTGCAGCATGTTGTTGTCGTTGCTGCTGCCGTTGCTGCTGCTGCTGCTGCTGCTGCTGATGATTCATGTGCAGTATAGAACGCTGGTCCATTGTGTTCATGTCGCCGTTATCGCCATGATGTGGTGCTATTTCTATACATTCGCTCTTTTGCATGACATAATCATATTCTTTTTTCAGATTCAAAACACCAGCCATGCCCGTCCAGTTGGAATCGCATCGCAAGATAGATCCGAGCCCGATGTACTGTTTCAACATGTTCGTTAGTGTAGATGGATTGCGATCGGGTACTAAAAGACAAACAAATTTGTGTGTAGGTGTCACTTCCATGGCACAAAAGAGCCAACATCCTGGCGGTCGGAACTTGTTGATTTGGGGTCGGTAACTTCGTTTACCAAATGACATGGCAGCTAATTGGACACGAACATTCATTCCTCCCAATGTTTTGGTGTTTGCAATTTGGTTGTCTTTGGTGGTACGAATGGTGGCCGTGTGTCGGCGAACAGCGTCATCCCCCCGCTGCTGTTGCTGTCGATCATCGTACGCTACTAATTCGGTTGCTATCAGTTCTTGGACTGCCTTAATGTAAGTACCCAAAGTCTGCGTCGACCAACCAGTAATAATGAGCAGTTGTCGAGTTTTTGCACCCGTCAACCAGTGATACAAAAAGACCAATATGTCGCTCTTCTTGAGACGAAAGAATCCAAAGAAACTGCCATGATACATGGATTTCCGAAATTCCCTGCCGTAGATTTTTTCGCAGCCTCGACACCGCCAGGTCTGTTGCCGGGGCGGACACAAGGGCTTGCCACAGTTTGGACGAGGGCAAGAGGTGAGTGTTTCCACAATACCGCTCTCAAGTAAAAAATCTTCCGTGCTTTTCTCGGAGGCAAAAATGTCATTGATTTGTTTCCAGGCGGGAATCCCTTCGAGTTTGCACTGATTCGTCAAGCCTTGTTTGACGACGTGACGTTCCCTTTTGGGTTTCTTTGAAGCACCATTTGAAGCTTGCTGCTGAGCTGTTGTGTCGTTGACTTTCGTTCTCTTAATTGCTGGTGACTTAGACGCTGACGGTTGCTCAAGGTCTACTGTAATTTGCTTGCTGATGCTGGCAATGGAATGGTCGGCATTTTCCGGAGATGTTGTTTTAGCTGGAGCCTTGCTCATGGCGGTTCTCCGGCTGAGGAAGCCCTTTCCGCGCTATGTTGTTTGTTGTCGTCTTTTATCTATTAAGATTTGTGCGTATTTTAGTTTAGTTCGGGTTACTAGTACGTGGTGAAGGCGAGTTACATGTTCCCCTGTACCTACCACAGATTAGATTGTTGAGAACAGGATTACCCATTCTTTTTTGCTTCTCTGTCTGCACCTGCGATTGCATGCTTTTTCTTTTTTACTGTACTCTACTACCAGGTATTACTACGCAGATTCTATCGTCACAAAAAGTTTGCGTTCTTCAAACCCAATAGTGCTAAGGTTTCTGCCTAATGTCATTTCCATAGTTTTCTCTCGTGATATCACACAGGATGTTTGGCAATCTGGGATACGTTTTTCTATGCAATACAATACGGCTAATAGCTAGTTGCATCTGTACTTATACATCGGAGTAATATTTGAAATAGTAGACCTAGTCTTTGTGTTACTAGCATCATAGCAGTTGTTGAACTTCACCGGCTTCCTCCGCCGATAGAGGCAGCACGCAATGTGCTAGTTTGTCGTCGCTACAGGCAAAAACGGACAGAAGCAGAATCGCCATTGTCACGGGCATATTTGTACCCACATCTTTTTTATAATCCACCCGTCTCATGACCGATGATGTCACTGGCCGTTGGAAGATTTTAAGCCGAGTCTGTGGATGACGGCAGCAACGAGAGAACTGGCGCGACACACCTATTTCATTAAAAGACAGCCAGCTGGAAACTGCCACGAACGGTTCCTTGGTACTTCACATGGCATCACCTTCCCACACACAAACGAAGATTCCAAATGAAAACAATTTCAGAAAATTCATTTTGGAACAAAAAAGTATACTCTAGTTTTTTGCTGTTTTCGGTAGAGGCATTCGCGGTGTAATATGTATGATGACGAGGAAAGAGATTTCGGCCCCTTTATCATGGTGTACTACGTGGTATGTAATGCGGATACCCTAGACAAATACTACTGCTACTACTACTACTACTACTACTCTCTGTTCCTTCCATCTACTACTAGTACAGAGAATTTTGGTTGACTACACTACCAAACAACTTTCGAACACGACTTGCTTTCAATCAGTCTACTAGTCTCCAAAGCCTACGTTGGTCTTGACTTTGGCTACTCGCTAGTTATTAATTATCGTGAGAAGTTCTTTTTAAACGCCTGTCTATTCTCTACGATGACTAGAGTACTACCAGGTACCAATGAGCAAGAATAGAAATAAATAATAAAGTAATCACGAATCTGTTCATCCTTTCTGATGGCTTTTACTACTAGCTAATCGGAGTAGTACCGTAGTGCTTTATAGGAAACAAGTAGAGTAAGGATGACATCACCGTATTGACCTCAGGACAAAAAATATACAGGAAGCATTAAGGTCTCAAAACACTTTTTG
>Ga0210036_1003785_pt1 | contig 14551 bp, 16 predicted proteins | sample CryGeymeta201515_FD_185469 | JGI IMG/M metagenome (GOLD analysis project Ga0210036, IMG submission 185469) | Groundwater microbial communities from Crystal Geyser aquifers in Utah, USA - Crystal Geyser metaG 2015-15 (SPAdes) (version 2) | ecosystem: Environmental > Aquatic > Deep subsurface >...
GCGTAACGGTGATATTGTCCACATCTTTGAGCGGCAGGGATTCGACCAGCGTCCCGGCCAGGGCAATCAGGGTGATGGGGATGAGGGTGCCGGTAAAGGGTGCGGGAAAGACGCCGGCCAACACGAACATGCCTAAGATGAACGCCGCCAGCGCCCATCCGCCGATGAACATCCCCAGCGAGCCGGCCCAGGATTTATCCTTGTTCCAGGGCAGTTTCGGGGATTTGAGTCCGCGCCCCATGATCTCGGCCAGGCCGTCGCCGCCGCACATCAGCATCAGGGCGGTCATGCCGATGGGGGAATCCTTCCAATAGACCAGGGTCATGACGACGAAGACGATGCCGTAGAACAGCGGCCCGCGCAGGATCTCGCGCCGGTCGCCGGTGCGGGACATGGCCTTGACCGAGGCCTCGTCCTTCATCACTCCCAGGCCGACCAGCGCAAATTGGGCGGTGATGAGCAGCGGCACCAGCGCGGCCAGCCAGCGCGCATACCAGATTTCCGGGAACATCAGCCAGCACAGCACGAAGATCGGCCCGGTGCCGATGTGGATGAGCTTGCGGCTCAGGCGGCTCTCGATCCAGCCGCGCTGGGCGGCAAAGTCCATCAGGCGCAGTCAGGCGAGGGCGATGACAAAGGTGAGAACGAGGGCGAGAAAGGGATTCATGGGGGACTCCTCCGTAATATGGAATGGCTTATTTTACCCCACCCCGCAAGAACAAAGTCAGCAGGGAGGCGAGGATGACCAACCCGGCGGTCATTTGGAAGACGGGCGGGAAACCGCGGGCATCGGCCAGCGGGCCGCTGAGCAGCGTGCCTAAAGCGCCCGCCGAGAACATGAAGCCCAGCGTCAGGCCAGAAGCCAGGGCCATCCCGCCCTTGATCATCCGCTGGGCGAGCACCACGATGATGCTGTGCACCGCGCCGGTGAACATGCCCGAAAGAGGGACAAGCAAGTACAGCCACGGAGACCATCCCAGGATCGAAACCAGGAACAGCGGAATGCTGGCCAGCGCCAACATGCTCGTGGCGACGCGCTGCTTGCTGAAACGGTCGGCCAGGCTGCCGCCGATCACGTTCCCAAGGGCCGAGCCGCCCATGAATAGACCGGCAATGAGGCCGTAAACGGCGGCTGTCTTGCCCATGTCGCTGAGATATTTCGGCATGAAGGTGAGCATGTTCTGCTGCGCCCAGGCTTGCAGCGCGGCGATGAGCGCCAGCGCGACGAGGAAACTGCGGGCGACGGCCGGCCGGGACGTCTCCACCGCCTCGCTTTTTGGGGCTGGGGGTGCCACTCCGGATGTCTTCCGCAGCTGCCAGGCGGCGTTCAGGCCGATGGGCAGTGCGGGCGCGGCCAGGAAAAGCAATCCTGTCGGCCCGAAGAGGGTGAGGAGCGGGCCGCCGATGATCGGCCCGAAGGAGTAGCCGAACTGTCCGAAGAGAAAGAACCAGGAGGCGGCGGTCGTTTCGCGCCTCTCCAGGTGAGTCCGCCCGCGCAGCGTGGCTTGCATGACGCCGGCCGGATGAAAGGCAGCCGAGCCAAGGCTGGCCAGGATCAGGCAAGGAATGGCAAAATAGACGGGCAGGAAGAGCGCCAGCCCGAATAGAGCGCACATCCACAAGATGCCGCCAGCCGCCATCAGGCGGGATTTGCCGAAGCGGTCGGTGATCCAGCCGAAGGCCGGCTGCGAGAGCGAGGCGACCCAGACGTAGATCGTGGTGACGAACGCCAGCATGGTGTTGCTCAAGCCGAGTTCGTTACTCCAATAGGTGAGCAAGACCGTGCGCTGACTGTTGAGGATATCCACGATTAAATGTCCAAGGGCTATGGAGTTGAAGAGGGCATCGAGGAGCAGGGATATGGGATTTTCGATTTACGATTGACGATTGACGATTGACGATTTACGATTGACGATTGACGATTTACGATTGACGATTGACGATTTACGATTGACGATTGACGATTTACGATTGAGGATTGGGGATTTACGATTGGCGATGGCTTGCTTCTTCCTGTCATTCTGAGGGCGTATTTCCCTGCACCGAACGCAGGACGGTGTGCCCGAAGAATCCCCTTTACGACAGGAGACCCCTTCCTTCGTCAGGGCAGGCTCTTCGGTCGCTGAAGAACGCTCCCTCAGAGCCTGCCCTGAACGGAGTGAAGGGGTGACAAAGCGGGTTTTACGATATCGCGATAAAGGTTATGCTTTACGATGTATTCGTAGACCGGCTGAGACAGGAAATAGCGGAAGGGACGCCCCTCTGCGACGCGCTGCCGGATCTGGCGCGAGGAGATATCCAGCAGGGGCGCGTCCACGAAGCGCACCTTGCGCGTGATGCCCGGCAGGATGGCCTCCAGCTCGGGGAGGTGGATGGAATCGCCGCGGCGGCGCATCACGCCGAGATATCGGCAGGCAGATAACAGGTCCGCGGGACGGCGCCAGGTGGGCAGGTCGCGCAGCGAATCGCCGCCCATCAGGTAGACCATTTCCGCGCCGCGATTCTGTCCGGCCAGCAGGTTGACCGTGTCCAGCGCGTAGTGCGGGCCAGGACGATCTATCTCGACGCGCGAAAGCTCGAAGTCTGGATTCCCGGCAATGGCAAGCTGGAGCATGGCCAGGCGGTGTTCGCTGGGGGTGATGGTTTGGTCGAGTTTGTGGGGAGGGATGGGCGTGAGCACCCACAGCAGCCGTCTCAGGCCGAGCTGTTGACAGGCCTCAGCGGCCAGGATCAGGTGTCCGAGATGGGGCGGGTCGAACGTCCCGCCGAAGATGCCAATCAGGTTTGACATGCTCGAAGTATATCGCGTTTCGTCCAAGTCGTTTTCTTCGGCCTGGGGATTTTGTCCCGCTTCATTGGCCCGCAGTACGCGGCCTATGGCTGGCATACCGGCCGGATGCCCATGATGGGCTATGGCATCAGTTCATTTGGCTTCATGCCATTCGGCATGATCTTCATGGGACTGATCCCGCTGGCGTTCCTGGTCATGCTGGTTCTCGGCATCCTGTGGGCGGTCAAGGCGCTGAAAGGGACGCAGGCTCCAGTTCCTGGCCGGGCGTGTACGCAGTGCGGCAAAGTGGTTCAACCTGACTGGAAGAACTGCCCGTATTGCGGAAACTCGTTGTAGTCGAATTGAGGTGGGATGCTCCACGGAATAAAAAGGAACCCGTTTTCTCTGAGAAAACGGGTTCCTGGCAATTCTTATGGCTTGCGCGGCTCGCTCATTTCTTGGCGAACGGTCTGGTATAGATTTTCGGCCTTGAGTTCGTTCAACGTGTAGCACGGGGCTTCGAGGTGGTCGGCCAACGCCTGCGCCAGGCCTTGATCGAAGGAGGCGTGCTCCATGTTGATGACCACACTGCGGAAATTGCGCGCCGCGATCTGCTCGGCGAATTGGTACGCCTCCTCCTGGGGCGGCAGCACGCCGATGGAGACGTTCCCGGCGCCATCCGTCAGGACGAGCAGCAGCGGTTCCACATCCGGGTGGATGATCTGTTCTTGTGTGAGCACGTCGTAGGCCAGGAGCAATCCGGCTGCGAGCGGCGTCTTGCCTCCGACGGGGATATCGGCCAGGGCGCGTTGGGCGAGCATTACGGAGGTCGTGGGGGGCAGGATGAGCGTGGCGCGGTCTTTCTGGAAGACGACCAATCCCACCCGGTCGCGGCGCTGGTAGGCGTCAGTCAGCAGGGACAGGATCGCGCCTTTGGTGGCGGCCATGCGCTCGGCCACGGCCATGGACCACGAAGCATCCACCAGGAAGAGCACCAGATTGGCGGTCTTCTTGACCCGCACCTTGCGCTGCAAGTCGCTCTTCTGGATGGCCAACGCCACGCGTTTACGCTGCTCGGTGCGGCGTTTCTGGTAAGGGGCAGCCGCGCGGAAAGTGGCGTCGAAGGCCACGTCATCGGTCTTGCCATTGGCCGGGCGCGCCTGGACGTAGCGGCCGCGCTTGCGCTCGGTGTGCGTGCGTGAACGCCGTCCGGCGTGGCGGCGGGCGAGTTTATCCAGGGGGGTATCCAGCTTGCGCGGCTCGAACGTTTCCCCGATCTTGACCTTCTGGCCGCCATCCCACCAGTGGGCGTTGTGCGCATCGAAGACGGTCTTTTGCGGCCCAGGCTCGCTGGGCGGCTGGTCAGGGGTTTCCTGCTCGGCGCTTTCAGTTATGACTTTTTTTTTTGCGCCTCGGCCTCGGCTTCTTTCGGCTCCGGCTCAGAGGGTTCGCCTTCCGAAGACGAGCCTTGCAACTGTTCGATGCGTTCCTGCAACTGCTCAGGCGAGATCTCGGTCTGGTGGAAGGGGCCGCGCTTGATGCGGTGCGGCAGGGCCAGCTCGGCGGCCAGGGCGATATCGCGGTCCGTGATTGCGGTGCGACCCTCGAAAGCAGTATGGGCGCGGGCTGCCTTGAGAATCACCAGGTCAGCGCGGTGACCGTCCACGTTTAGTGAGGCGGTCAGCGCGGCGATGGAGAGCAGGTCGCGGCGGGCATAATTGACCTTGTCCACCATCGTGCGGGCAGAGGCGATCTGGCGCGAGATTTTCTCCTCGTGCGGGAGCCACAACTTGCGGAAGGCTTCCGGGTCCGATTCAAAGGCCAGGTTGTGTTCGATGATGGTCACGCGGTCGCGCGCCTCACGGATGCCGGTGATGTCCACCGAGAGGGCAAAGCGATCCAGCAGTTGCGGGCGCAGGTCGCCTTCTTCGGGGTTCATCGTGCCGACCAGGATGAAGCGGGCGGGATGGGAAAAGGAGATGCCCTCACGCTCGACGATGTTCATGCCCATGGCGGCTGAGTCGAGCAGCACGTCCACCACGTGGTCGTCGAGCAGGTTGACCTCGTCAATGTAGAGCAGGCCGCGGTTGGCGGCCGCTAGCACGCCGGGTTCGAAGTGACGCTCGCCCTTTTGGATGGCCTGCTCGATGTCCAGCGTGCCGACCACGCGGTCTTCCGTCGCCGAGACGGGCAGGTTGACGAAGGGGATGCGCTTCTCTTCGATGGGCAACGGTTCCCCGGATGCGGCCCGCTCGCGGCACTCGGTGCACCACGAGGTGGGCTGGTCGGGGTCGCAGCCGAAACGGCAGCCGCGCACGGCTCGGACCCTGGGCAGGAGTGCGGCCAGACCGCGCGCGGCCGTAGATTTGGCCGTTCCGCGCTCGCCGCGGATCAGCACGCCGCCGATGCGCGGGTCAACCGCGTTGAGCACCAGGGCGCGTCTCATGCGCTCCTGTCCGACGATGGCAGTAAAGGGATAGATCGAGGGCATAGGTGACTCCAGGCAAGATTATACTGCTTCTTGCCAGACTGGTAAACGCTGGAGGCGATTTTCTGGAAGTCGGGGTTGCCAACTTACCAATTCGCCTTTATAATCCCAGCTATCTTTAATAAACCCTGGAGTTACCTAGATTATGGAACAAAACGACGCCCTCGTCGGGCAGGGGGCCATGCCCGAAAGCAACACACCAGCAGAAGGCACTACCCCTACCCATACGAACATGGAAACCTTGCTCAAGGAGGAAGGCCTGACCCTGGATTTTCCGCAGCCGGGCGAGGTCCGTACCGGCGTGATCGCCAGCATCAGCCCGACCCAGCTCCTGGTCAGCATAGGCGCGAAGTCCGAAGGCGTGATCAGCAGGCGGGAATTGGAACAGATCCCGGCCGCGGAGCGCGAAGCGATGCAGGTCGGCGCCGAAATCCCGGTCTTCGTGCTGGCTTCTGAAGATGCAAACGGCAACATCGTCCTCTCCTACACCCGCGCCCTGGAACAGAAGGGTTGGGAAGAGGTCGAAAGAATCCTCGAATCCGATGAAATCTACGTCAGCAAGATAGAAGGATATAACAAGGGCGGCCTGATCGTCCCCGTACATGGCCTGCGCGGTTTCGTGCCGGCCTCCCAGATCGGGATGCTGCGCCGTATGGCCGTCACCGGCGAGACGCCCGAGCAGCGCTGGGGCAAGATGATCGGCGACCCGATCAACGTCCGCGTGATCGAAGTGGATCGCAACCGCCGTCGCCTGATCCTTTCGGAGCGGGCCGCCAGCAGCGAGACGCGCCAGTCGCTCAAAGAGCGCGTCATCGAAGAGCTTAAAGAGGGCGAGATCCGCACCGGACGCGTGACCAGCCTGGCCGATTTTGGCGCCTTCGTCAATATCAACGGCGCGGACGGCCTGGTGCACCTCTCCGAGATCTCCTGGGAGCGCGTCCAACATCCCAGCGAGGTGCTCGAAGTAGGCCAGGAAGTGACCGTCAAGATCATCAACATTGACCGCGAGAAGAAGCGCATCGGCCTCTCCCTGCGCGCCCTGGCCGAAGATCCCTGGACGAAGAAGATCGAGAAGTTCAAGGTCGGCCAGTTGGTGGAAGGCGTCATCACCCGCCTGACCAAATTCGGCGCGTTCGCCCGCCTGGAAGGCGGCGTGGAAGGTCTGATTCACATCTCCGAGATCGGCGAGACGCGCATCGAGCATCCCAAGGAACGCCTCCACGAAGGTGAAGTGGTCACCCTGCGCATCATCCGCATTGACCCCGAACAGCGCCGCATCGGCTTGAGCCTGCGGAAAGTGGATTCTGGCGCTTACAAAGACCTCGACCTGGCGGGTTTCGACCTGGGGAAAGGTGAAGACACACCCCTGGCTGCAATCCCGCTGGAAGAGGCGCCCAAGAGAAAAAGAACCCCCAAGAAGAAGGCCTCTGAGAAGAAAGCTTCTGAAGAGGAAGATTTCGAAGAAGAAGCCTGATCTCACGAGAGCGCACCTGATCAGGTGCGCTCTCTCATTGAGATCATTGCTGCCATGCACCTGCTTGTAGACGCTCACGAAGACCTGGCCTGGAACATCCTCGCCCTCGGACGGGATTACACCCGTTCGGCGGCTGAAACGCGCCAGCACGAGAAGGGTACCCCGACCGTCGTCCACAACGACAACACCATGCTCGGCTGGCCCGATTATCAGCGCGCCCGCGCCGCGGTCGTCTTCGGCACGCTCTTTGCCGCCCCGCTCCGCCGCCGCTTGGGCGAGTGGGATACGCTGGTCTATTCCGATTTCGAGCAGGCTCACCGCCTCTACCGCGCCCAGCTCGAAGCCTATCTCTCGCTGGCCGACCGCCACGCTGATAAATTCCGGCTGATTCACACGGTCACTGATCTCGATGAGGTCCTGGCTCCCTGGGCTGATGAGACGCAGACTCATCCGGTCGGGCTGGTGGCGCTGATGGAAGGGGCGGAGGGGGTGCGGACTCCGGCCGAGCTGGAGGAATGGTGGGGACTCGGCGTGCGCATCCTCGGCCTGGCCTGGGCTGGCACCCGCTTCTGTGGCGGGACGCGTGAACCGGGTCCGTTGACCGAGGCCGGCCGCGCCCTCCTGAACGGGATGGCCGAGATCGGCTTCACGCTGGATCTCAGTCACATGGACGAGTTGGCAGCGCGGCAGTCCCTCGATAGCTATCCCGGCGCGATCATCGCCAGTCACGCCAACGCGGCGGCCATCATCCCGGAGTATGAAGGCAACCGCCAGCTTCCCGATGCGATCATCAAAGGCATCCTCGAACGGGACGGCGTGATCGGTGTGGTGCCTTTCTGCAAGTTCCTTGATTACGGCTGGAAAAGGGGAGACGCTCGCGACGGCTTGACCCTGGAGACGCTGGCGGCGCACATTGACCACATCTGCCAGATGGCGGGTGACGCCCGTCACGTTGGCCTGGGCAGCGATTTCGACGGCGGCTTTGGGCTGGAAGCCGCGCCGGCAGACGTGGACACGATTGCCGACCTGCAAAAACTCGACTCAATCCTGGCCTCCAGAGGTTACAGTGATGCCGACATTGGTGCTGTTTTGGGCGGGAACTGGCTGCGCCATCTCAGAGAGACTTTGCCCTCATGAAAACTTCTGAAAAGGAAAAATCGCTTTCCCCCGATACCACGCCTGAGGCGGCGCCTTCCCGTTTTCGAGTGCGCTTGGGGTTGAGCGTGACCCTGCTCGGTTTCATCGTTTTTCTAGTGGGGGCGCGGCCTGAGCTTTTCTTTCTGGATCGCAGCCCCGTGGTCGGTTTCGTCCAGATCGCCGTCTTCCTGGTAGGTTTGGCGTTGATCTTAATGGGTGGGTACGTCAGCCTGATGGCTTTCTGGCAGAACGGCGAACGCACGATTGCGGCCGACATTGGACAGCGCCTGGTCGCCACGGGTTATGTCATCGCAGTCTTCTCCGGCATGGCAGACGTGTTCGGCCTGGGCACCCGGCCGCCTCCTGATTACGTGCCGTACTTTGGCCCCTTGCAAGCGGCCGGCGTTGAGATCGGCCAGGCGATCATCGTGGTGGGATTTTTACTGCTTGTACCGTACCGGCAGCGAAAAAACTTGCCGCCCCCGGAGGCATGAGGAATGAGGATAAAAAAGGGTGTGCGCTGAAACGCACACCTTTTTTTCGTTGTTCCACAGGAGCGGCGGCCTCACCAGCCCAGGTACCGGTCAATGGCGGCAGCGGCTTTGCGTCCGGCCACCATGGCCGTGACCACCAGGTCGGGGCCGGTCACGTCGTCGCCGCCAGCGAAGACGCCGGCGCGGGAGGTGGCGCCGGTCTCTTTGTCCACCACGCTGATCAGGCCCCAGTCGTGGACTTCCAGGCCGGGCGTGGACTCGCCGATAAGTGGGTCGGGCCAATAGCCGAGGGCTTTGATGGCCGTATCCACTGCGATGCTGAAGTTCGAGCCTTCGACCGGCACCGGTTTGCGGCGGCCCGTAGCGTCCGGTTCGCCCAGTTTCATCTCGATGCAATCAATGGCGGCCAGGCGGCCGTCCTCTCCGGCGATGAACTTCACCGGCTGGGTCAGGAAACGGTACTGGGCGCCCTCTTCTTTCGCCATCTGGCGATCCTTCTTGCCGCCGGGCATTTCTTGTTCGGTGCGGCGGTACAGGCACATGACCTGCTCCGCGCCCATGCGCAGGGCGGAGCGCAGGCAGTCGGAGGCTGTGTCGCCGCCGCCGATGACCGCCACGCGCTTGCCAATCGGCGGACGCTGGCGCTTGTCTTCCGGCAGCAGATTCAGGTCCATGTTGGCGCGCACCAGGAAATCGGTGCCTTCGTAGACCCCGGCCAGGTCTTCGCCAGGCACTTCCATTTTGGCGTCAATTCCCACGCCCACGCCGACGAATACGGCAGCGTAGCCTTCCTCGAAGAGCTGGTCTATAGTTCTATCTTTGCCGATGGTTGTGCTGCCGACGAACTTCACGCCGGCTTTTTCGAAATCAGCCCAGCGGCAAAAGAAAACCTCCTTCGCCAGTTTGAAGTTAGGGATACCATAAACGAGCAAGCCGCCGGGCGCGGGCTTGGAATCGAAGATAGTGACCGCGTGGCCCTTTCGCAGCAGTTGTTCGGCGCAGCCCAGGCCGGCCGGCCCCGCGCCGATGATAGCCACTTTCTTGCCGGTGAACTTGCCCACCGGGATGTTCACGCCCTGTTTGGAGCGTTCGTATTGGGTGGTGAAGGCTTCCAGCGCGCCGGTCGGAACCGGCAAGCTGCCCTTCTTGCCGCGCACACACGCCCCTTCACACAGCCTCTCCTGCGGGCAGATGCGGCCGCACACCTCTGGCAGGGAGCTGGTCTGGCGGTAGATGCTGGCCGCTTCCAGGAATTGGCCGTTTTCGATCAACCACACGGCGTAGGAAATGTCGTTCCCGGCCGGGCAGGCTTTTTGACAGGGGGCCGGGTCGGGGCAGTGGATGCAGCGCGTGGCTTCGTACATGGCCCATTCATCGTCTAAACGGATGATGGCTTCGTCGAAGTCCCGGATCCGTTCGTCGGCCGGGCGCAGCGGCAAGCCGCGCGACTCGATCTTCATGCGCGCTTTGCGGTCTACGGTTGAAAAATCGCGGGGAAGCACTCCGTTCATTGTTTTCTCCTTTGAGCCTTTACGCGTATCATCTCAATAACTTGGGGGAGCGGGGGGTGTGCGGGCGGCGAAGCCGCCCGCACACCCTCATCCTCCCCTCTTTATTGAGAAGATACCTTTACGCGGTTTGCAGAAGGATAGCCTCATGCGCCAGGGCGCTGGCGGCGTAAGCAACCGCCTCACTATCTAAAGTAATTATACCAACAGAGCAAACTAAAAACATGACCTACCGCGCCAAAATCCATACCAAAGGGACGGAGACGGAAATTCGCGTTGATGGAACACACAGACACGCTCGCCGAAATTCAGAATACGGTCAGTAGTGGGAGATGGCATAGAACGCGTGGCGTTCAAATCTACCGCTGGTGATATAATAGGAAAAACAAATAGGGTACCGCAAGTACAAGAAACACCTATGACCGATCTAAAAATCTGGAAAATAGTTTTTGAAATAAGATACCCTGCCGCCGCCAATCTGTTTGATAATCGGGGCAAAATTGCCGCGAAATGGCAATGGACTTCTGACTTGTCAGAATGGCGGATATCTAATAATCAAGTGTCCGTTCACAATAAAAGCGGCACCACTTTTCTAAATGCTGGCTTCAAGAACACCAGCATAGTTATGGAGTTGCCAGAAAATCACACCCAATTCTCCGAGCGCGCTTTGGAATTTTCGACTTGGGTTCTCGACTTATTGCAAATTAAAAGTATAGATCGGATAGGGCTGAGAATTATTCAACTTGCAAAGAGGCAACATTTCAAACTGCTTGTGTCGAAAATGCGTGAAGAGTTGTTTAAATTAGGCGAAGAAGATTGGGCTTCTCTCGGTGGTCAACCAGAAGATCTTGCCTTTCCACTGTCTTTGACGCTTGGAGAGAACAAAGCTAATTTCACATTGGGACCAATGAAATCAGACCAATTAGCAAATCTCTTTGAATCGAACGATGTAAAAAGCAAACTTCCATCTGTAGCCGTCTTTTTGGATTTTGATTTATTCAGAAGCGAACCGAATTTTTCTCCTGAAACACGATCTAAAAACTTGGGCGACTTTCTAAAATCAGGAAGTCAACAAATTTTAAATATTTCAGATAAATTTTTAGCCAGGTACGGAGACTTCAAATGATAAGTCCCTTTCAGCAATCAATGACCGAAATTCCTCGGGTTGAGGAATTGTTTTATCAAGGTTCAACTACCGCAACCACTGAATCAAATATTCTTGAGAGATTGGAAACATTAACTAATCAAACTGGCCAATTGAGGATGGATGTTCAGGAACGACCAGTAAAATACACCACGCAGATTCGAGATTTGGGCGATGAAAGTTATTCCTTACTTGAACCATTAATCATCTCCGTCGAGGAATATACCAACGAAGATACAGTTATTGCTAGTTTTCCAGAAATTGAAGTGTTTGGCGAGGGCGTAACTGAAGCGGAAGCCTTGATGAATCTAAAGTTGGCTATACTGGATTTGTATGAGGAACTCACTGACACTCCACTGGATGAATTGGGTGATTTACCGAAAGTCTGGCTAGCCGTCTTGCGAAAAACCATCAAACAAATCAAATAAACAATTATGAAGTGGCGTAATATAACTGCATCTGATTTTGGAAAGGTGATAAAGAAGCTTTCCTTGCAACCCTCGCAATCAAAGAGGCGAGCGCCGCATCCTGTCTATTGGTATTGCCTTGATGGAAAAAAGATATTAAGGCTTACCTTTCCAAATCTGCACGGTGGGTCGAATTCAGTTTCAACAGGCTTCATTAAACAGATCCAAAATTCCCTTCGGTTGGACACACGTCAATTTGAAGATCTAACTGAATGTCCGCTGACCGCAGAAGAATACGAAGCGATAATACGCGATAAGTTGGTTATTTAATTCGCCCTTGCTAAAAACAGGCCTCCGAGCCCACCCTCGGAGGTCTACTCATTTACACCCTACTCATCCAACCTCACGGACACGCCCGCCGAAACCCACAACCCGCCGCAGGGACAAGCCCACCCACTCCGAAGCGACTCCCATTTGCTCAAGTCCATCCGTTTATTCGTGCTTTTCATTCGTGGACGGTTTTTCCCCACGGACACGCTCCCCGAAACCCACAACCCGCCGCACGGACAAGCCCGCCCAGTCCGAAGCGACTCCCATTTGCTCAAGTCCATCCGTTTATTCGTGCTTTTCATTCGTGGACGGTTTTTCCCCACGGACACGCTCCCCGAAACCCACAACCCGCCGCATGGACAACCCCACCCAGCCCGAAGCGACTCCCATTTGCGCGCCGTCCATCCGTTCCTGTCCGTGAGTCCGTGACAGAGTCCGTTGACCAACCCCACAGACACGCCCGCCGAAACCCAGAACCCGCCGCACGGACAGCCGCGCCCCCTACCCGAAGAGACTTCGCAAGCATAGCGCGAAGATTGAATTGCCTCCCATTTGAATGAACTGGTTTACGGGAAATAACGATAGATGTCTTTGCGATTCATGAAACAGACAAAGATCACTTGCCCCTCTAGAACCTCGATCCCAATTCTGTATTCGCCGACCCTGATACGATAATACGTTGTGTAACCTTCCAATTTCTTCACATTCTGCAAGTCTGATAATGAAGTCGCCGATTCGACCTGCGCGATAATCTTTTGCACCTGTTTCAGCAAGCGCTTGTCTTTTATCTTCTTCAAGTCGCGTCCAAAACTCTTTTCGTAGAGAGTTTTCATTGGTTTACCCCGCGAGGATGGCGTCTATTTCTTCCTTGCTGACAAAGTCGTTCTTTCGACCTTCGCGGATGGCATGGGCAAGTCCAACATCCTCAATGGCTTCGGCAACAATCGCGGAAAAAACTTCCTGTCGTTCCTCGAAGAGTTCAACGATGGCTTCTTTGAGCAGAACCTTGAATTGTTTTTCGTCTAAAGTTGCAATGGTCATGGGACACCTCTCCTAAAATTATACCGCCAATTGACCCTTACCCCCGCGGTAATTTAGCCCACCCCGAAGCGGACTTCCACCCGCCGCAGGGACAAGCCCACCCACTCCGAAGCGACTCCTATTTGCGCGCCGTCCCCCCTTTCATCTTTCATCTTTCATCCTTCATCCTTTCTTTCCCCACGGACACGCCCGCCGAAACCCAGAATCCCCCCAGGGACAAGCCCACCCAGTCCGAAGCGACTCCCATTTGCACATCGTCCATTCGTGAATTCGTGGTTTTTCATTTGTGAACGGGAACTCCATCCTCCCGTTGAGAAAATCGGCGTGAGATTTTTGTTGCCTATTGAGGAAGGTGGGCGTATAATTTGTATATCTGTACATAAGGAGAAAGCGTTCGTTGCCTGTATAAAACCCCAGATTGGAGACTTTAAAGACATGGCTGGTCAACGTCAGATCGAGCAGTACAGACTGAAATATTATCGACAAGACGTGAAGAGCTGATCAGTGCTATCAGCAATGTACAATATAGGTCATGATCATGGAAAAAGAATTTTATGACTATTGCATTGTCGGAGCTGGATTAGCAGGCAGTCTGCTAGCATATAACTTAACTAAAAGTGGGAAAAACGTAGTAATAATTGATGCTGGACCAAGATTTATTGATCAGCAAACTGAATATGGAATTGACCCTAATGGGTTTTTGCCATTTATATTACCCGAAGGTCATCCATCATTTATTAATTATGAAGATTCTTCCAGTCCTCCTTATCCGTACAAACAATCTATTGTGAAAGGTATTGGAGGCTCGACACTGGCATGGTTAGGTACTGCTGTCCGCTTACTTCCTGATGACTTTGAAATGCACAACCAATTTGGAATAGGGGTTGATTGGTCAATAAACTACCCGAGTATGGAAGAATATTACCAAGAGGCCGAATGTGAACTTGGAGTAGCAGGTAGAAACGATAATCCTTGGCTAAAAAACATAATATATCCATTACCAGCCTTTCCATTTGATGAAACCGATCAATTATTTATTCGTGCTTGCAAAGAATTGAATATAAGAACCCATTCCACCCCTCAAGCTAGGAATTCGAAAAAGTATAATAATTACTCAGAATGCGCTAGTTCTGCATCATGCATACCTTTTTGTCCTTCAGGCGCAAAGTATACGGCGCTACGTCATCTTCTCGAGGCAGAAAAAACTGGTTTTCTGAAGATACTGTCAAATTCCCCTGTTTTAAAATTAGTTTCAGATAAAGATAAGGTTCTCTCTGCACTTGTATTTAGCCCCTCAAAGCCATTTTATGTAGAGGCGCAGAACTTCATTCTGGCTGCTCACGCTGTAGAATCAATAAGACTGTTGATGTTGTCGTCAAGTGATTTTTCCCCAAACGGATTAGCGAACTCAAGCGGATTGCTTGGAAAATGTTTTATGGATCATCCCTTGATTATTTCCGAAGGCAAAATCGATTCAAAGCTTGAACTAAAAGGTTATCAAACTTTACAAAGCTATCAGTTTTATTCAACTGAAAATCGGTCGAGAGAGGGGGCATTCAAATTGGAATTTTCGACGAGCCCACAGTTCAGCTGGCAAAAGAAAAACAACGAAGTTGTTAGAAAGCTCAAAATCATTTGTCTCTTAGAATTATTGCCCGTATTGGAAAATCAAGTAACTTTATCTAAGGAACTGTAAAAAAATAACTTGCGATTCTTACGCGATCCAAACTCAGCCAGAAGCCGGTCTAATGGTATAGT
>Ga0210036_1003794_pt1 | contig 14534 bp, 11 predicted proteins | sample CryGeymeta201515_FD_185469 | JGI IMG/M metagenome (GOLD analysis project Ga0210036, IMG submission 185469) | Groundwater microbial communities from Crystal Geyser aquifers in Utah, USA - Crystal Geyser metaG 2015-15 (SPAdes) (version 2) | ecosystem: Environmental > Aquatic > Deep subsurface >...
TGTTGAAATGTGTTGATACGTGTTGAAATATATTGACACGTGTTGAAATGTGTTGAAATAAAGATTTATTTCAACATATTTCAACATGACTCAAGCTGTTTGTCAGTATTTAAAGCTTTATGGACCTCTTGGTTTAATAGTCTATTAGGGATAAAAGTAGGGTTTTGGGGGTTTGGCGGACCTTCCTGTAGCTAGTACGGAGTAGTATCTACTCGAGTATAATATTATCTACAGTATCTATCTGTCATCACTGGAAGAAGCAATCCCGTGGGATCCATGTGGAAAATACTACGGTACTCTACATGTGTTACTGAACAAGGAAGTATACGAGACTACCACCCGCGTGCTCGAAAAGCTACCTAATACGAGTAGGAGGTTGTCTACCAGGAAAGACCAACAGATCAGCTCTAAACTGAGCTTAAGTTTAGCTATAACGAGAAGTAGAGCAGGAGTTTTCAAATTGCGAGTTTGTTAAAATAATGAACAACTTGAAAACTGTCGACACTCGAAAAAAACTCCTTTCTTTTCGAATTTTAGGCTGGCTTGTTTTTTGATTCAATAATTATTTGCCGTGCTGTGACAAAAAGACCTCGCAACAAAGGTACCAGCGACATGAGGATTGTAATAGAAACTGCAATGGCGGCCCACGAATCTGCCCTTTCCGATGAAACAGAATTGAAGGCACAGGCAATACCACCTGCAATCAAAACAGCTGTCGACCGTAAAGTGTCGGCACAAATATGCTGCGTTATATAAAAAATAATGGTCAAGAAAATTAGCAATCAATGGTGGAAAACATGGCATACGATATATATGCATATTTATGAGCACTCAAAGTCGGATAGTCGACACTTACTGTCCAAGCGCTGCACATATTGAGATTCACATTACCAAACCAATCCTCCAAATACTCATCGTGGGTGTTGTGACCCGATATTATCAAATTCGATCCTTGTACTGCCTGGATCCCCACTGCTTCCTCGTCGTCCCTTTCTATTAGCTGATTGGCTTCCTCTGGATGTTTCTCGTAGTACGAGTCGGAGTTCATTGGTTGTTGATCCGCTGCAGCTGTCCTTTGCAGACCGTAGGCTTGATGTGCCTGCGCAAAGCACGAAACGTTGAGAAAATCGAGCATTAAATTGAGCCCCGAGAAGAAGAGCATCAATCCCGCACTAACGTCTTCTTCTTCTCCATTATAATTGTCGAAAAGTGTTCGAGTAGCTTCACCCATGGCTTGTATTGTTACGCAAATCAGCGTGCAGACGCTAATGCAGGGTGGGATCAATTCCAAGTACAGTCGTCTCATTTCAATTTGGTGCTCTCGTACAGCAACCGGCAATTCCAGTTCTTCTGCTGTTGGTGGTCGATTTTTGATGCGTTCCGCTAACATATTAAACAGATACGTCAAAGCGTCCACACTCATGGCCATACTGTCGGCCAGCATGCTCTCTGAATTGGCAACGATTGCAAAAAATGCTTGGACGACCATAAATCCAACGAACGATATAAAGGCCACATTCAGCACGTATTCGTTCGAGGGAGCCTCTCTCACCATTAGAGAATTTTGTTGTTGTTGTTTCATGGCACTGACGCTCAGATATTCCGACTCATCTTCCGTCTCGGCAGAGGACGGTAGTGATCCATAATTTTGTTCCAATTTCGGCGCAGGGGGCATTATTTTTACTCTTTTTGTATCCTCCTCAGCTTCATTTGCTGTCATCCCTGCTATATTCACTTGGCTACGTGTATTGCTGCTGCGGCTGCTGCGGTATTGATAGATAAATAATTTCCCTGTGGTCTTGGTTCGATTGAAAAAATCGTGCAAGAGTGTGCCTCACACACTCCATCTACTGTGTACTACCCTGGCAGTCTACTAGACTACAGTACTAGCTAGCTACTACTAGACTAGTGGCGTCTTTGCTTACGTTTTGCTTTCTCCATGAATCTCTTTTTCTTGAAGTGCTTGTTCTCTTCAATCGGGACTCATGCATTCACGAGGATGACGAGGTTGGCGTGATTATCGGACATTAACACGTCTTTGCATCTGCATCGAGGGGCGTCAAAAAATAATACTATTACCGGTAGGCTGTACCGAGAGTCGACGAGGTATAAGGTATTTTAATTTTCTCCGCACCGATTTTGCGACAGGAGTGTAGAGTACTCCTGGATAGATCAAACTAGTTCACACGATGCAAGATAGCGAGCAAAAAAAGAACAATCATGCGCTGCTCGATTCATGATTGGGGTGTGGGGTGTATGTGAGCGATGAGGGGATCTGCGTCACACTTACTACTTGCTACCTCCCAACAACCAGTAGAATTTTCAATGGTTCTAGTAACTAGTAGTAGTAACTACATATGCTGTTTCTTTCGCCATTTTACATTTTGCTATAGAGCTCATAGCAGTGACTGGCTATTTTTTGTTCACATTCTTTGCAGATTCAATTGACAGCAGCAGCTGCTGCCGCTAAAAGACTAGCTTGGCGCTTGATTTGTTCCGAATGAATCAACATCTCTACCCAAACAGTATTGACGTCCAATTTGACAGGTCGAGATGAAAAGGATGTCATGATAGTAGGAGCAGCGCTTTCTCGTATTATTTGATGTTGTTGTGGATGTTCCTTTCTCCGGCCATCACTGTTGGACCAAATGGCCAGGACATCTCTGTTTTGTCGGGTAGGATTTACAACCGGTAGGACTTTTCTTGCTTTACCGGCTGGAATGGATGTCGATGTCGATGTCGATGTCGATGATTGTGGGCGAGGGTATTCACGGACAGACTCATATTCGTTCCAATAATGAATGGCTTCATAAACAGTCCTTTCTTCCGATGCCTTGCTGTTTTGTAGCGGATTGGTGAGTGTGACGGGTTGGTTTTTGCCGAGACCTAGATCGTACGTAGTGCGATAGGGACGTTGTACGGCAGTAACATCAAACACAACGTTATTTTGCCCAGCGACATTTATGTTGGGAGTCTCGCCATGCCGATACGCCTTAGGATCCATATCCATGCCAACCTTCCTACCAGGTCTGTTGAGACGTGTAGGTCGAATTTCCGGTGTTGTGATAGTGTACCCAGCAGCATCTCTTGTAATACTTACAGCCAGTGCGAACAAGAAGAAAAAAGCACTTTGAGAGGAGGAATTGTTGATTGTGTTGGTCGTCATGGTTGAATAAGGGGTGGCTTGTAAATAATTTTATGATGACTGAATCAGAATGCCGACCAAAGCGAATGCAACTAGACTACTTAGACTAGCTAAGTAGGTTTAGCTTCATTTAAGTTCGTATTTTCGTCGGAACTGACTACTCGTACTGTCCTATGTAGTAGAGTAGACTACTAGGTCTAGTAGTACACTGAAACAAACACCTCAGTCCTCTCATCTCTATCAGTCCCGTCCCGTGATGGATGGCTGAAATCAGGATTTGTGACGCACAATTATTGAGATAATGTGCATCCATTGACTTGAATCTTCTATTGTAGTGGTCTTGTTTTTAATATTGATATTATTATTACCAGGTACTGTGGTATGATTATTTACCGTACTACATTCCAATAAATATCTTTGGTTCTTCGGTTTTCTCGTAGATCTAGTTTTACTCCACCATAATATTATAATCTATGTTTTCATAGATTTCCCGCAACCCACTTCGAGTACTCCGTTGTTGTATTTTACATTAGTTATAATCAGCTGTTTGAATAACACTGCCTGGCTAACAAAAGTAAGAGAGAGAGAGAGAGAGAGAGAGAGAGAGAGAGAGAGAGAGAGAGAGAGAGAGAGAGAGAGAGAGAGAGAGAGCCTAAGTTTGATTATTAGAAATTAGAATACACAGATTCAACTAGATTCGTAAATGACTTCCTGTTTCCTTTGTGCCTGCTAGAGTGACTTTTGTTCTATGAACCAATTGTATCCTCGAACAATACCTGAAACAATAATCTCATCTCCATATTGTATCTCATCTCATAATCTCATCTTAACGAATTAGTTGAATCAATCGAAAATGTCTCCTTCCTCTACTTCTCGTGGCGATGGATCCACTACATGGCCTTGGATGAAGAACGCAAAGTCACGACTAGAGGATCCCATCCCACCAGTCGATGAACACGACAAACGCTCTACAGTTCAAGAGCTTATCCGCAAGTACCACAAGACCATCGTGAAATTGCGCGACAAGTTGAAAGAGGATCCCTTGTACAGACCTACCAAGCATGACGATTTATGGATTCTACGGTTCCTGCTTAGCCACGGCTGGCACCACCACAAGGCTTTGGAAGCTGCCAAAGCCACTTTGTCCTTTCGTCAGGAGTACCGTCTGGACGAAAAAGACATACGATTTATACATCTTAATCCGGCATCGTTGTTAGAAGTAGCGAAACAGAAGGGGCACCCTATTTCCAAATTTGCGTCGTCAGCGGAAAAGATGATGTCTTGTTACAGTGCCGACGATACTATGGTATATTACAAAACACCAGATGATCGACGAAGTATCATTGGATTTTTGCGTTTAGCGGAACGTAATCAACGTGATATGGCACAACGTTTGAGCGAACAAGATTTTTTTGAAGCCCACTTATTTTTCAGCGAATGGAAATTTCAATGGGTCGATTATCATACGAGGACGACGGGGCGATTGACAAAGTACCTGAACGTGACCGACTGCGCCAATATTCACCTCAACATGCTAGATAAGGATTGCAAGAAACTCGATGCGAATGCTGCCAAACGTATGGAAAATCAGTATCCGCAACTGTTGGGAAACATGGCGGTCATCCATGCCCCAACATGGATTCATATGGTATTCGTGATGGCGAAACCCATTTTGCCGACACGATTGCTGTCCAAAGTTTCGTTGATATCGCCTCAGAAACACAAAAAGGACCTGCACGTCTTGTTGGAGTACTGTGCAGAGGAACATTTGCCGGTGCGCTATGGAGGAAAGCTAGAAACGTGGCCTCCGCCGTCTAATTTTTAAATCAATAACAGGAAATAATACGAAAAAACGAAATAAACATTGATATTGCTTGAATGCATCAGAAGAATGTGAATTTTTCATTTTCGCGTTTTAAACTAACAATGGAATCGAGCTATCAAATAAATAAAAGAGTAGACTAATTATAATAAGAATGGATGTTAAAGACCACCACTGAATAATCAATAATTTGAATAAAATAGAAATACAGCAATAATTTTGTTCAAAGTCATACCAGGAAGAACAGGTAGTAGAGAGCCATAATTAAAATGCTCCTAAATTTTTTCCATCATGCTCCTAAAACACTTCTAATTAGGAGCGTTTAGGGGTTGTGACAAAGAGCAAACGCTCCTAATTGAAAATCAAACGCTCCTAATTAAAAATCAAATGCTCCTAAATATACTACTTAATATCTAGGAGAATAAGAACAAAATGCTCCTAATTGAAAATGAAATGCTCCTAATCAAGAATGAAATGCTCCTAAAATCTCCTAATTGAAACGCTTTTTAAACGCTCCTAAATATTTTTCAAAATGCTCCTAATTGAAAATCTTGAGTATCCTGGAAAATAGTACATTTGTTCATACTACTGTCTCTTCCAGGTACCTGGTAGTACCTGGTACATCAAAAATTGCCGAAACACCTTTAAAACAGGTACCATACCTCAACTGCCGAATGATTGTTGTCCTTGGTATGGTACCAGGTACTGCTAGTACCGTACACTGCTTGTAGTACTAGGTACGTACTACGGGGGGCGGGCCGGCCCTTTTCAGGAGTAAACATGAAGTAGTGTGCAGTACCAGTACCAGGTAGAAACCGATTGTTTTCGTGAAATATGAATATTATTTTATTTATTACCAGTACATAGTGTCAACCGGTATGATTACTGCTGTTTTAAACATTACCAGGTACCAGGTATTATCAATTTAGGTAGAGTACCTGGTACGGTAGTTAATATGTTTCCTGTTAAATGTATAAAATAATCTTACCATTATGACTACCTGTTCTTAAAGTTAGAGCCATTTATTCTAAATTGCGTATTCTTATTCAACTGACAATAAGTAATGAAGAAAAGGATGCAGTACTAGGTACCGGTAGGTAGTACTACTAGTACCGTTTAGACTTCTTGAACGCCTTTTTCACGAAGTCGCTGGCGTTTTCAGAGAGATGGACAGACAGCTGATGATGCTGCGGAGACATTGTTGTAATACTGGTAAATAATAGACTACTACGGTAGTACGTGCATCATTACTCCGGAGTACTAGCTGGAGCACTCGATGTCTCAATTCTCAATCAACATTATGTATGTAACAGCGATACTATTATCTATTATCATCTACTCTACCTGGTATCTTTTAGTGTCATACCATATCCAATAGGCAGCAGCAGCAGCTTCCTACAAGTATTACTCACACACTGCATCAACTACAGATTAAAGAAACGAAGTGAGCAGTTTCAATTTTCCATCGTGTCGTCTGGCTGGTTTGGAGTTTGGAGAAGAATTTTGTTCATCCACACCAGGCTGTACCAGTACTAGGTATTAGACTACTAGATACTGTACTAGATCTACAGGATTCGAGGTTATTACGACTTGCACACAATCAACTGTCCTGGACACACCAAAATCACGGTCCCCGCCCCATTTGTTTTTTCATCGCTCTCCTGTCTATAATATTATATTACATTAGTCCTTATTTGTCAATTGCGGATCAAATGAGGATAGCTAACAACACGTACCAACTGAATGTGAGTCTCGGAGGCGCAGAAGCGTCGGCACGGTTGCGAAACTTTCGTACGGAGCAGTGTGTCACCTTGGTTCACGACAGAACGCTGCAGAATAACACGGTAACCGAGGAAGATCTGGTCCAGATATTCCATGCTGTTAGCGAAATGCCAGACCTTCGAAAGTTCCGGGTCGACTTTGTTGGTCGTCCTTTGAGACTGCCCATTACGTCCTTGGCAAAGGTTGTAAGGGAATCCAAACAGTTGATACGATTGGTATTGGAAGATGTGCGACTGGCGGCCGCGAGTGCCGATGAATTAGAAGCTGCCGCTCAAGCCATTCGGCAACATCCTGCCCTAGAAATTGTGGACCTGCACTGCTGTGTTCCAGCTGATGGAGCCGATGCATCTCTGGATCCATTGGTGACGGCACTGGCACATGTGCCTACGTTGACGGAAGTCCTGTTGCGAGGGTCAAGAGTAGCACCACGGAATATAGAGCCACAATCGAACCAAAACAACAATAATAATGGCGATCATGATGATGATGACAGTGATAGTGATGTTGAAATGACAGATGAGAATACGTGGTCTGCTGCATCGTTAAAAGCTCTGTGTGAGTCACCAAGTTTACAACGGTTAACTTTGCGGGACATGACGGAAGTACAAGACCAACACATTGAACGCATGGCTGAAGCCCTCAGGTCGAATGAAAGCCTGCGAGAATTTACCATTTGCACTCCCAATCTTGGCGAACGATCTGGCCGTGCCATGGGACGTGTCCTACAAGCTAATCGTAGATTGCACAAGCTCGAGATCCAACTGAACAGTGGAGAAGCTGCTATTCCAATTACAGAAATACTGCAAGCCAACTGCAGTTTGAAACGATTGGATCTGTTCTTCAATGGATTTATCAGTCCAAGAATCCGAGAAGCTTTCACGGAAATGTTGCGACGAAATTATCGACTGTTGGATTTGAATGGAAGTGTGTGGCGCGGGCAATCCAATTTGGAGATTGATTTCTACTTGCGCCTCAACCGGGCCGGGCGTGGTGATTTGTTGACCGAGCACTCATCACGTTCGCAGTGGGTTGATACATTGATATCTCAGCGCGATGACTTATCCATTGTATTTTCTCTCCTGTCCATGAATCCGTCCTTGTTACTACCTGACGAATTCAAAGATGTAAATACCCCCGGAGGCACTTGCGGAACTTCTCTACATCTACGGAAACGCAGAAAGGGCGAAGCCGACGAGCCAAATAATGCGAACAAATGAGCAGAAGACAGTTGTACATAAAACCTAGCGCTACTCGTTGAAGAATGCCTATATAATTTTCAATGAAAGAAGTAGCGGTTGAAGACCAAGCTGGTTGTATTGCAGAAACGCTTGGAGATTAAGGTGTGATGCGCCAACAAGCAGGGGCGTCAATTTGTTAACAATTCAAATTAAAGCACTTCGAGCTCCAATTCTTTGCTCCAAAAGAAGTGGAGATTGAGGTTGTTGAAGTTTCAGTGAAGGAAGGTGACTTGAGTTGAAGGGAAAAGAAACGATTCCTAGTTCGCCTTGCAAAGCGCAGGCACTCATCGGAAAATCCAAGATAATTCACGAACCTTATAAGATTGCTACCACTGAAGCTGCAACAAATTATGAGCGGTGCCTTTTGGTTATCTAAAGCATCCTCAGCAATATCTCAGAGGCAAAATCTACGATCAATGATGCGTTGGGAATGGACGAAATGGCTGCAGAAATCAAATTTCGATCGGGAATGGGGCTTTTTAACAGATATGCTGGCTCAAATAGTGAGAATACTTTATAAAAGAATGTAGCCGTCTGCGAGGTCCTCTAAGATTCGTGGAAAGTTGTAAAATCATCGTCTCGGAGAGAACCAGAGAGCCATCTTTCCTGTCGAAATGACGGGGACAAGAGGGAGAACTAATGCTGCCTCCTACAAACTTACTTTTCTGGACTTTCGCGGAAACTATCGGCTAGCTTCAATTACAGACGTTACTATGTATTCTTTTGTGTCGAGAGGAGTTTCCTACTCCTTGAACTCAACCTGTTTCCGAGATCGTTTTTACGATCCATTGAGAGCAACTAAGAGAGTAGGTCAAGAAACCTTGCCACCTTATGGCAATTATAGGATGTGGGTCAGTTTTGTGAAATATTTCGCAGGAAGCAAGTTGGTGGCGACGAGTATCAGACCCAGAAGATTGTTACTCTAGGAAATATGAACTAGTCGAGCAGAGGCTCAAATTTCATTTCAACCGGGCATAAGCGCAGGAACATTTGGATATGAAACCGGCCCAGCAACTGATGCCACTCGTGTTGCTTGATGCCAAAACATCGCTGCTTGACTTTTGGTTTTGGTTTACTCACATTGTACACGGGCCATAATTTCAGAGGTTTGCTTCAGGCTAAATCTGCGGCCATAGCTATGAGGCCTCTATACAACGCCTGACGAAGCTTCAATTGCTGCCCTTTGAGCGTGTATGACCTTGTAACAAGGTTTCAGCTTGGGACAAATCGGAAAAGGTTCCATACGCGTCACGGCGATTTTCTGACATGTTTCTAGCTTGTAATGCATTCATCGCAACCCACTCAAGCAAGTGCGCTCGCTCATCTCGAAGCTCCAGTTCGCTCAAGATGGGATCGAATCCAAGTGACCAGACATTTCTAGTGCGCATGAAGGGTCCGTGCAGGCGGAAATCTTCCGTGCCCTGTCGAACTCGAATGATAACACCTGCCTCGTTTGCTTCGAGCACAGCGGGACTCACAAAGGGCTGCCAGATAATCTCGTGGGCATCTGTCTCTCGCATAATTTCGTCGACAATCGTGGTCCCATGTGCGGGTGGTTCCTCTTCTCCCGTCACATCTGGCCGTGTCCAATCCGGTATTCTTAAAATATACTTGATCGAAAAGACAACATTGAGAATAGTTCCAGCACAGATGAAGAAACACAAGTAGCCAAAAAGTAACCTTCGGACAGGATGGTCAAAAGGCAAAGAAGAATAGGCAGTGAGTGAAGTCCGGTAGGCCTGAATGGCGTTGGCGTGAGAAAGGGTCGTGAAGCAGAAGGCAACGTGTGCTGGGCTAAATGGCTTCATCTTAAAGACAGACCAGCGCGTCCAGATTGCATGCAATGTAGATATCAGTCCGACAATAGTAAGCAACATGAAAAAGTGTTGCGACGGCATGTAGTAATATTGTAAGAAGTGTAGATATTTCTGTTTGGTTTCTACGGAAAACATTCCTTCTTGGACTCCAGGCTGCGACAGTAACGTCAGAGTATAGAGCGTCGTGGAGGGAGCCGAAAGCTGAATCAAGCAGACATTTGTAGCAATTTTTTGATTCAATGCCACTCGGACGACACTTTAGAGTTTAATAGAATAGAAATTTGTGTCAGATGTCACAGCTCGGTTAAAATTGAATTGAGGCGACAAAAGGAGCGACGAACCTGACAAAGAACATCCCTACAAAGAATGAGACGCATAACTAACAACATCAACAGGAAATCACACACAAGCAAGAGTTAGTGATCCTGATAGTGGGCAGGAAAGACGCAGTCCCGAAAGGCATACTCACCGCCATCAGGCACAGTCCTGTTTCGGGGAAGTAGGTGAAGGTTTTGACAGCTACATAATTCATTCCAACAATCTACGGTTTGATAATCACTGGTAAGACCACAAATTTTTTGAAAGCGGGTTTTCGTTGAACGTACGTTGGGAAACCAGCCAGGATCTGCCCAAAGGCGAAACTTGAAAAAGGCCGTGTATAGATACCAAAATGCCAAAATTGCATGTAGGCTTGAAGTCACGAACACAATCACTTCTCCAATAGTCCCATGCACACCTGCGAACGTGCCCACCATGGCTAGGCACCATACACCTACTGGCGTGCTGGTCGTAGGATTCTTGAGCATATCGAGGACGGCATTGGGAGCCAGAATCACCTTGAGAATGAAGAGGGTACAGGCGATCCCTGAAACAGTTGAGCAAATCCAATGAAAACATAATGCTATCTTGTATCGTGGATCGCTGGTATCACATTCAAAGCAACCCGGCAACTCTCGAACTGTACAGGAATCTGATAAATAGTTTACATGATGGCATGATTCGATCATTTCTTCAGCAATTTTAAACCCTGTCATTCGTTGAACAAGTAGGAGGGTAAGCTAATGGAATTCATATCTCTTCATTCCTCTTTCCATTTCAATCATACTTACAAAGAACGCCCATTGTCGCCCAGCTAAATCCGAGAGCGCCGATGGTCACGGGCATATTACTAAAGACAACTCCCGCGTTCGAGCACGCGACCAGTATGGGATCCATGCACGGTTTGACCAATCCATCGTAAAAGTCTTGAAACAAACGTTGTCTCAATGCTTCTTGTCGTATCCATTCTTCTTCGAGTCTCATTTCAGCTTTCCAATGTTCCAACATGGCAATACGTTCACGTTCCAAGTCTTCTAGGTACGTTTGAACCAATTCGTTGGCGTGAACATCCTCCGTCTCGGGAATTCCCGACTCTTTTAATGCCTGAGAAAGCTTCTGCTCCATATCCCGCTTCTTCAGTTGAAAGCGCTCTTCTTGCTCTTGTTCGAACTTGGCCAATCGTTGCCGCTCAGCTTCGGCAACGAAGTGATTCGTCTGACTTGTTGTTGTAGAGTACTCCTTATGACATGATTCATAATGCACGCTTCCACCTAAAGAGCTCACAACAGAGTCATTGTCCCAGCCGCCTCCATTTCCTCCAGGAACAAAATTGATGGTGGTAGTGGTGTATTCATCACCGTCGTTTGTCGATGCAAAATGGGGTGATGCTGGCGGCGAAGGCATGATACTGTAACTTTGACTATCACTAGCGTTAGTAGGAGCCAGAGAGGATGACATGTTGCCGCTTTGATTTTGGACTACCACAAAACTGTGTCCATCACTTTCTTCAATAGCCTTGAGTTGAAGTCGTTTGCGGAATTTAGTATTGGGAGATGGACTGGCTAACGATGGCGGGGCAAGCTGCTGCCGAACAGCAGCCGCTTGTTGCAAAAACAGTTGATTTTTGCGGTGAAAATCTTCTTGTCCGCTAGCCGAGTGTCGTCGCTGAGCTAACAGGGGACGAGGCAGCGGTGGACGACTGTTTGGATTGGTTGTCTTCGAGGAACTGTCGGCAGCAGCTGCAGCAGAACCCGTTGCAGTACTGGCAGCTGCAGTAGAGCCATTCAACACATCCTGGGCCAATCCGACCAGAGTACCACTCCATGACCGATGTCGTGGATGATGGCTTCTACTTTCCCCGGTATTGTCCTGATCTTGGTCCCGTTGGTTGTGTTGAAGCCGTTGCTCATCCCAAGAAACTGTTTGACGGATGCGGCTGGATTCCTCACTCGATTGACGATGATGATGATGATTGTCGGTCGCCTCCTCTTCCCGATCTACCATAATAATAAGCTCGCAAACAACCTGCGTTATCTATAGCATTAAGGTTCGATCAACTTTCGTGCCCTTGGCAAGGTTAATGTTTTGCTATGAATTACTAAAAGTTGTATCACCGCTCTCACCGCTGCCTGTGTTCTGTAGTGTTGTGTCTTCCATTCGCAAAAACCTGGCATCTTAGGAGTCGCACATTTCCTCTTTGTAAAAGCCATGACATTTTCTGAGAACATTACCACTTCTTGACTTGTCCCCTTTCCTCCTAGCTAGAGCTACTAGCTACTAGCTGCAGCTAGCTAGCTAGAAGCTGCAACGCTATACATTGTCAATGCAATACGTGCCAAAATCACTGCGAAAGGAGCAACGCTCATTTCCTAGCCAAATTTACGGCTCATCTTTGCGGCTTTTGCATAGCTCTCGTCAATCTCCCGCTCGAGTTCTTCCCGGTCACGTTTGCTACTGCCGTGACTACCACCAGCTTTCAACATTTCATGGTAGCGAATTTGTTCTTGGTAAGATGATTGCCCTCTTTGTTGTTGCTGCTGCTGCTGCTGCTGTTGTTGTTGTGCTGCCATGAACATGGGACTCATTGCCCCGTATCCAGCTGCATCCATCTGACCCATCACTTCACGATCCCGGGTCGTTTGGAAGAAAGCAGCTGCAGAAGGAGTGCCCCTGGGCATTCCACCTGCCATCATCATTACCTGTTGGGAATACATGTTGTTATGAGATCCACCTGCTTCATGCATGGATGCCATTTGCACTGCAGGCGACCCTGCCATACCTGCCATAAAGGGATTCATGGCCGCTCGATGCCCCATTCCAAATCCAGCCAAATTAAGATTCATCATGTGAGCTCCCATTCCCAATGGCATCATGTAGCGATGAGCGGCTGCTGCCTGCATGGCAGCATCACACTCTGGTGAATCAGCCCTCTTACCCCTTGCACTAGGTTGTTCCTCCTTTTCGTCGTCGTCATCGTCGTTGCCGTCCGAACCAAGATTCGAATCTTCACGTCTTTTCGCAGCAGCCGAGGCAGCGGTCGTACGGTTACCATAACAAGGCCCTTTTACATCCGGCTCATCAATTCCACGAAGCTCCTCTCGCAATTCGGGCGCGCCTTCACGCAGGGCTTGCGATGCCTTGTTGCGGGCAAGTTCATCTCCAATATCTGCTGCGTTGCGAAGTTTCGTAACGGCCATGTAGACATGATTTACAAAGACGTGGAGAATTTAGTTAGGCCTGTAAAGTACGTATATCCTGTGTTAATGTTTTTTGGACAAAGCACAAGCGCGTTTCCATACCGTAATGAATGTCATGCATCTGGTCTCTTTTCAAGAATCTTCCGGGAGGAGTCAACATGCGAATCAATTTTACAATATCTTTGGCCACATTTGTTTTTGCACGTTTGCTTGCCTTCAAATATTCCCCCTGTTTGGCACGAACCAGTCGGCGAAAGAAAATATTGCCAGGCTATAGATACACGACAGGACGCAACGCGTAAGTTAACTGGCAGACCAATCCCAACCAGAAACATGGCAACAATAAACAATACAAGCTTACGTGATGATTTGATTGTCCTCCTCGACCACACAGAACATCTGTGCAACTTATCTCTTCTGCGGGCACCGAGTGAGATTTCCCTCGTTTTGCCTGGAGCTGAGACGCAGGAGTATGCGATGGTGACTTGTCAGACGCAGGAGGTGATGCCGAGTTTCGCATCTTCTCTTCTGCTACACAAGCAAAGGCCAAGGCGTCCAAGGGATTTCCAGACGGTTTAGTAGATTCGAAAGGTTTTTCAGTGCTCGGGGAGTCTGGAGGATCAGGCCTGGCACCAGCATTCTTGCTGTTGCTATCGTTGGTATCCGCACTTGAGACAGATTCGGATTCGTTCTCCTCTTCCGTGTCATCGGATTGGTTGGTGGAACTCATCTTCTAGTAGTTACTCCTTAACAACTCCCTTTTTGGCTCTGAAATATGTCTTTGGTCTCCAACTGCAAGTTTGTAGTTTGTAGAGTAATAGCACTACTAGACTACTCTAGTATCATTGGAGAGGGTTGTGACTGAAGATAAAAAGAGATTCTGCTGTTGTACGAACAGTACAGTTCAGGTCAAAGTGAACTCGACGAGCGAATAAAATTCCTCTATGTTTTACAGGTTGCCTGGCGCGGAAAACTGGCGACGGCCAGAAAGACGAGGTTTTTCAAAAATTTGCTGTATCCCCTGGGACTCATCATGGCTAATGTCTTGGTCACAAAATCAATAGTTTTACTACTGCCTAGTACTCTACTAGACTAGTACGGGGCCAGTGAAAAAGGTGTACTTGGGTGTACTTTTTTGGTGTACCAGTGAAAAAGGTGTACTAATTCTAACCCTAAACGGTGAAAAAGGTGTACTTTTTTTCTTTAACCAAAATA
>Ga0210036_1003798_pt1 | contig 14525 bp, 9 predicted proteins | sample CryGeymeta201515_FD_185469 | JGI IMG/M metagenome (GOLD analysis project Ga0210036, IMG submission 185469) | Groundwater microbial communities from Crystal Geyser aquifers in Utah, USA - Crystal Geyser metaG 2015-15 (SPAdes) (version 2) | ecosystem: Environmental > Aquatic > Deep subsurface >...
GCTGGCTGCTGAATAGGACTTGGAGTAGAGGAAGTGGTGGGCCTGCGAGTGGGTTGGGAAAGAGAAATTGGAGTTGGCTGTGGAGTTAGTCCTGGTCCAACTTGTGGTGTTGGCGCAGGCGCAGGCGCTGGTGTCCCACCTGGTGCTGGCTGCTGAATAGGACTTGGAGTAGAGGAAGTGATTGGCCTCCGAGTAGGTTGTGAAACAGATAAAGGAGTTGGCTGCGGAGTAAGCCCTGGACCACCCTGGGATGATGGTGCTGCTGCTGGTGCAGGGGTTCCCCCTGCTGCTGACTGCTGAATAGGACTTGGAGTAGAAGTAGTGGTCGGCCTGCGGGTGGGCTGTTTAGAAACTAAAGAAGTTGCACTTGAAATAGTAGCTGGTGATGGTATTGGAAGTAAATTTAGTGCTGGATTGGGTTGTAAGCCAGAAGCTAAGGAAGGTCCTAAAGCTGGACTACGAGAAGGAGCTAGAGCAAGTCCTGGTGCAGGTGTCTGGGCAGGCCTAAGGGAAGGTCTGATTGTTGTTGGTCGATTCATGAGACCAGGAAGTGCAGAAGCAGTATTTTCTGTAGTCGATTGCGGCGTCACTAATGGGCTTTGAGTGATATTGGATTGCCCAGTTGTTGGCGTAGCAGGCGTTTGTGGACTGATCTGCGGCATCAGTGCTGGTTCCAGAGTGAGATTCGATTGCTCGGTGATTGGAACAGAGGAATTTGTCAACGTAGTAGCTAAATCCGAAGGTGTAGTGCCGGAAGTAACCGGCTCTTGACTTTGGTTGCATTCAAAAGTAACTTGATCTTGCAGTGACAATAATGGGCACACTTTGGAAGGCAGAGGAGGTGTAAAGCTATTTCCGGTGATCTCAAGATACTCTAATTCTGGAAGGTCTTCCAGTACTGCTGGTAATGAACCTGTCAATTCATTAAAAGAAAGCACCAAAGAAGTCAATTCTTTCAGCAAACCCACCTGTGAAGGGAGCGTACCAGTAAGAGTATTGTCCTTCAGAGAAAGATGGGTAAGTCCTGACATCAGACTTATGGATGAGGGTATTGAGTCAAAAATATTGTTGCTGGTGAGTTCCAGCTGAGTAAAGTTGTCCAAACCAAGAAATGATTGAGGAATACTGTCTTGCAAGGACACTGGACCATAAGAAGCATCCGATATGGAAAGTGAAACTAGGGATGAAAGTAATCTGATCTCTGAAGGCAAAAACGCATACTTGACTTGATTCTCGGATGCGGTGCTTTGTCTACTCAAGGCAGCTGCTGGTGCAGCCCAGGACACTGCCTGCACTTGCCCATCTTCGTTGCACCTGATACTGCTAGAATCACTTTTGGCTCCCCAATCACACTCAGAAACAGAATGCTCGAGTGTGCCGTCATCAATGGCAGTTGGTTGCCAGGATAAGAAGCATGTAGCCAGGCCAAAGTATTGGTGCACTCTCCACTGTTCCCAGTTTGTAATGTCCGGATTTTGGAGAAGCCATTCAAAAACTTGACACTGAGGAGAAACAGGGTCAGATAGAGCCAAAAATGTGGTGTTTGGAAGGAAGTTGAGTAGGTCCTGACCACCTGGTATACTCATACACGAGTCTTTGGTTACTGCAACTGCCGGAGTTTCTCCTGTGGAAGACAGTGCTGCTGATGGTAATGCGTTGGTCGTTGGTGTTCCTTGAGAAGGAACGCCAACGAATTCTGATGTGCTGCTTGTGCCGCTGGGTAGAACAGTTGCGGACTGTAGAGAAGGCTGAGATGGTGTTAGTACTGATGCAATGGATGGCCGAAGGGATGGTGTTCCTGTCCCTGCCATAGGAGACAGTTCGGCATTAACACCGGCATCAGCATTGGCATCAAGATCGGCCTCTGCTCTGTTTCTTTCAATGACGGCTACTTGTGGTTCATCATCCGGTGCGATGGTCATGACTGCGGCAATCGTAGCTGCAAGTGCCACTGCCGCTAGTGCCACCAGAAAAATCAAGCAAAATCTTCGTTTCTCTGGTGTGCTGGGCATGCACTTGTCCAGCCAAGCCTCGGAACGATGAACAATTTCAGCTCTTGGAATGTTGCTGTTCTGCACAGCATCTCCCGAAACGTGATGCTGTTCGTACTGTCGTGGGTGATGATGGTGAAACTCTGGCACCAAACTTGCTTCAATGAGACGTTCTGTCGTTGTAGTTGACACTGTTGTGCCTCTGCCAGTACCTCTTCCAGTGGGTCTTGAATCTTCCTCAATCCAACTATCTAGATCTGAATCCACTACCGAAATCGGTTCTGAAAGTCTACTGCTGCTGCTGCTGCTGCTGCTGTTGTCATCTGGATAGGTAACATCTACCCCTCCAGGTCTCGTTATTCGCCCATTGCCATTGGTTAACTTGGAACGTCGTTTGATCCGTTTTTCTCGTGACATCCTGTGTTTTGTTGCCGTCGAGATCGACGACGAATGATCGCGCATTTGCTTGGTGGAATACCTGCGTGATCGTCGTGGCAGGATGACCGAGTTTGCTTGATCCGTTTGCATCAGTTGATCCGCTTTGGCCTTTTCCTTGCCGGCATCATAGCTAGTAGTAGAATCTTGCATCAAGATCCCAGCAACCGTCCGGTTGTGAACAGACTGCATGGCCTCCCGTTTGATTCTTTGATCATTCGACAAAAGAGTATCAGCAATGGCCCTGGCATCTCCGGCCACTTCTTCTTGTTGTTGCTCTTGTTGCAGTTCCGTCATTTTGCTGCTGCAGTCGTCAGTCGCATCATCATCTTCGTCGTCGTCATTTTCGTCGTCGTCATCATCAGTAGTCGTTGCGTCGCCACCACTAGGAGCGAACGTTTGAGGATCCATAATAGAGATAGAAGTACTACTACTACTACTACTACTAGAAGTACTATTGGCAGTACGAGAGTTGTTGTTGTTCGCTTCCGCCCTTGCTAATAACGCACGAGCTCTAGCGCGAACACCTTCTGGACCCGCATCTGTCATTAATAGCAAACGACGAGCTCTAGCGCGAACAGCCTCTGGACTTGTGTCTTCTGCGTCGTCGCCATTATCCGTACCACTACCAGTACCAGTACCTAAGCAAGTACCATCATCACCATCATTGCGATTGCGAATGGGTGGAAGTACCAGACCTAGCGTAGTAATGGAAAGCCTGTTGAAGTCAACACCTTCAACGCTGGAGTTACAGTCGTTCTCATTGTTCGTCTGCGCCATGGCAGTAGATAGTAGATAGAGCAGCGAGCAGCGAGCAGCTTTATGGGAGTTGTCAGCTTTGTCAGCTAATAGAGTAGCTAATACCAGGTACCTAATACTACTGCTGTATTGGATGATGATACTAGATACTACGGTAGTAAATACTGTAGTAAATAGTAAATGATGAGAGTTTTGCTCTGAATTCAAAAAACGCAAAGTGTAAAAGAAACAAAATGAATAAAATAAAATAAATGGTTCATTCGAGAGAAAAAAATACGTACAGTGTAGTACTTCGTACTACTAAGTCTATTACTACTAGCAGTCTACTGTGATACAAAATTTAGGATCAAGATGAGGTGGGTATTACCGTGTGAAGGATATGGTAATCGCTTTCCGGTAGCCCTCTCGGTTTCCGAATACTGAGGCAGAAAAGTGTGACTGATATGATTATCATTTCCACTACAGTACCACTGGTACGGTAGTACGGTACTACGGGTAGTATTGATTTATCGCGAAACACGTCAGTGGGACGAATGGTCTTGGCGTCGACTAGTCTACTACCAGGTACAGTAGTACCTGGTACCAGGTACCAGGTACTAATAGCTACTACCATACAGTAGTACCATATCTCATGTCAGGCTCAGGTGGTGTTTCTTTCTCCGAATCTTTTTGAATTAATTGTCATAAGTGCACTCGCTGGTACAAGGTAATGTTGAAGCCATCTTTTCGACTGCATCCTTCGAATTCCCACTAGCATCAACACGAAAAAATCATTAAATAACATCATTATTTCTAGCTACGTACCAGGTACCTGGTAGAGTAGTAATGAAGTACCGGTAGACAAACGTAATACGTAGTACCTGGTACCAGGTAGTAGGTACCAGGTACCGTAGTAGCTACAGTAAGTCCATGGTATGCACCATACGAAACAGGCATCAGGATAACTTACCACTTAGCAATACTACTCTGGTATTATTATTTATTTTTTTATCATCAACACAGCTGGTGGAAATTAATGGTCAGAATGGTCAAAAGATTCGCTTGCTATTACCGTAATACTACCACGTAATGATCTTGCAGTCAACCATACCAGGCAGGTACTACTATTACTTGTATTAGTAGTACCAAACCTGGTACCTGGCAGCTCATATGGTACCGGTACTACCAGTAGTAGTATCGGTAGTGGGCCCCGTACGGTAGTACCACTGTGGTATGATACTGTTTCTGGTACTAGCACCTGGTACTTTGCACGTGCTAATGATGAATTGATTTAGATCTTCCTTTTGACATACCAGGTACCGGCAAAATACCTGGACTTGAAGATTGCTTCCGCTTCTGTGAAGTGATATCAGGCTTTTTGCTTACAGTACTAGAAGTTGGTGATGGCTCATGCCCAGCCAGCTATCATACCTGGTAGTTGTACCAGGTACCCACTACGGCACTAGCTGGTACCATACCAGTAGCACCAGGTACTCCTGTTCTTGGCAGCAAGCATCTGAAATCAGAGCATGCAGTTCTTCGTTCTTTATTTTCAACAGGCTTTTTTTATCCATCATGACATCATTATTTTTGTTCTTATTTTATTAGTTTTATTCGCTACTTGACAATGGCGCACACTTGTCTACATATGCCGAAGTGAGAAAGTTACGAATGCGCGTATAATAATGATGCGGTATTCGAGCAGACTGCAGTAGTCTAGTACGCTGTAAAAAATTAAAGAGAAGAATCAATAAAATTAAAAATATAATGCAAGTAATACCCATCAAAAAGCCACCTCGGCAAAACTCTCTGATGTTATTGACAAACTAATGCGGGGCCTTGCACTAATACATGTGCAATCTTTCGGACCCCAAAGACTTAAAATCACCGGCAGAAGAATTAGTCCGTGAGCAGCACCCAACACGGGAATCGCAAGAAATGTCCAAAAGAATGTTCGGAACGCCAAGGATGATGTCAACACCAGGGGTAGTGCAGCCAACATGGTGGTACTAGCACCCACCAAAACACTCCCTCCCATGCTTTGAAGAGTTTGATCGATGCACTCTTCGCGACGCGCAGTTATGACTCCCCTACTGGTCTCGTAGTACGTAAGAGCTACGTGCATATTATAGTCCACCTGACGACAATGAAGGACAGAAGGTAGAAGCAAGAGAGAGAGAGAGAGAGAGAGAGAAATCAGCGCAGGCACCCATATATGTGGTATAGACTTTCATATGTGCAGGAAGAGTACGTACCACCAGACCAAGACTCATTAGTAGCCCAATGGCCGTGATCACGTTTATGTAAATCCCCACAGCGTACAGAAAGGCCATTAGTTCAACGTACACCGCACTAACAATCAAAGGCAAAACAATAGCTAAAAGCGGATGCGGGATAAACAGCACCGAAATCATAAAGACACTCAAGATTCCCAAGGCAAATGATAGGAGCAGCTCGGAATACATGAGATCGTGCAACTCCCAGGCGTAAAAGTGCTCTGTAAACATGAAGAAAGACCACTCGGATTTTCCAATGTTCACCGCTTGATGGCTTGTGATGCGATATTGTTCGCGAACCGTGGCAATTTGTACTGCAACGTCGTAATTGCTGCCCTTATCAAAGATAACCTGACACCGCGATGCAATCACATCGCCGGATTTTTCGTCGCGGACAATATCCTTCGAGTACAACAAGTCGAAATTGGGAATGTCCAAGAATAAAGTCAACTGATCATTGAAGGACATGTTGTTGGTAAGTTCAGTATAATTGCTTTGAAAGACTTTTTGAAACTTGTGAAAATCACGCAACCAAAAGTATTCGGGAGGACTGGTAATGTACGGCATTTCTACGAGCTCGTCAACGAAATCTAGCATCTGTTGTTGTATATCAGGAAGTGAAACATCAACGCCTCGAAAGAAAATATCGGCTCGAAGATACGTCAGAGCAAAGCTGTCATCGTTGCTGTACTGGTAGATGGCATCAAAATAGGTCCGAATAAATGAGTCAGCGGGCATGATACTGCGAAAATCAAGTTCTTGTTTTTGTTGCAGGGCACCAAGTACGCCCAAAATCAAAAGACCTGTAAACGAAAAAAAGACTAGTACTTTTGTCACGGGTCTCATGAGAAAATTGCTGTAGTGGCACATCCACTTGGAAACAACAGTGGAAGCAGAGGAGTTGGATGTTCCTTTTTCCGAATTCTTTTCCAGGTTGTTGCACTTCTGGCCGTACTTGTCTTCGTCCTCTTCTTTCTTCTTCTCGATGTCGTCACCTTTATGCTTGAAACTCGTTGGTCTTGACTTGAGACATACGAGACAATCATATCTATCATTTTGGATTCTCTTTTCGTCCAAAACCAGTATTGCGATGAAAAAAGTAATCTGATAAATGAAATCAATAGCTACTGTTGGTGCAGCATACATACAAAACCACCTGATCATGGGCATACTCGTCGCAATCCCCAAAGAAAATGCCACCACGGTCGTTAGGGTACTAACAACGATGCTTATGGCCACTTCGTTCACGCAAACTTCAATTCGATTCAGTACTGGTTTCTCCGGATCGGTTCGCGAATAGGCACCAGTGACAATGAACGTATCATCAAGACCAATTCCTAACATTACATAAGGAAAAAGCTGCGCCACTGACGTCATTGGTACTCCCAGACAAAATAAAAAGCCGTATGTTGTCATGATTGACATGAGAACGGTCGCAACAGCACCCAGACCTAGAACACTGCGACTCTGTACAATATTCTTAAAATTGGAGAAATAAAGAGCGGATGCAATTCCCATGACACAAAATGCGAGGGCCATCATGGGTATATCCTTCTCCACTGACCGCATAGATTCGTCATCAATAGCACGGTACGAGTTGGCTTCTACATGACAGAGCATTCCCTTGTCGATCCAACTATCCTGTAGTGCGTAAAGTGCTTCGACGGCATTCTTTTCAAAATTGAAGTTATCCTTTTCAGATTTTGGAATGAAGCCCAGGTAGCTTTTGGCGGATACCAAAACTGTTTCGTTGCTGTTTGTGACATCTGGTTGTTCTTCCGGGTATCCAAAAATGACGGGCCGTACCACCGAGGCTCCACTTGGGTAGATAGTTCTGGACATGGAGTACTGAACAATTTTGTCTAAAATCGAGATATCGCTGGTTTTGGTTTCGTTCTGGTCTTTCCTTTGTTCCTTTTTTGCCAGTCTCACTAGACGATCCACGAAAGACCGATTCTGATCAAACAATGATGTTGCACTGAGTATAGGGCACTCTTGGTCTTGTGTTCCCCAGGAGTCATAGCAAGTTGCATGATAGCCGTCAACGTTTCGAATCGTTTCTATAACATCAAATAGACAGTTCGTGCTTTCGAGCGTCAATACGTTACTACCTTCTGCATGCACAATAAAGGCTAAGTATCCTTTGTTATGAAAAGCGGGGTCTACCTTCTCGAACTGTTGCTGCACCCAATTACCCTGCTTCACCGTCTGGGTGCCCACCGGTGCCCACAACTCAGGACCGTCGACAACAATTCGAAAGTTGGTGTAAAGTCCAGCAACGATGAATGTTACGGAAATTAGAATAGTACCGACCACAATTTGGATAGGATGTCGAGCAGCAAAAAGAGCCACCGCCACCACTGCTCGTAGCAGAGGTTGCTTGATATAATGTTGACTTGCATCTTCCCATTTTGCCAATACAGCGTGGCATTTGTTCATCCTCGTCCAGGTAGTACTCGTACTAGCAGTTGCATGGTTGGAACTAATGTTGTTTGTCTGCGTCTGCGTCATAATAGACTTTGCTTCACGTTTGAGAACAAAAATAATAAAACGGATTATTATTGCAGTATCATTTATTATTCATAATTATTTATTACTCTACTATTATTTATCATTACTGGTACCAGGTACCAGGTACTCTCTCGTACACCAGGATACATGATGTAGGATGCAGGATGCAGGATGCAGTTCTTTGTTCTTTGTGATATTACTACTACCTGTTAGAGCTACCAGGTAGAGTAGTAGATTACTACCGTAGTAGCTACACTCTACTAGCTGCCAGTACACTCTGCTCTTGCGCTAAAATACTTCGAGGAGTTATCTCTCTACTACTACTAGTAGACTACGGTAGTGGTATTCCTGAGTCACACATTTTTTCCCGGGTTGGCAATTGGAACGAAAATTTGACACCGAGAACCTTTTCCTTCGGAGCCGGATCGCGCAGTACTAGTAGTAGAAGTACTACTAGTACTGCCTAGCTAGAACTCTACGAGTGGTACCTGGTACAAAAAAGCACCGGACACGGAAATAGGCGCGACGCGGAACAGAACATAGTGTTGCTGCTTGGAGATACAAGCAGACATTACGAATGCATTGCGCCTGCTTTGACGAAAAAAACAGTCTACCTGGTTAATAAGAGATATTCATAGCGTTATGTATTGCACAATAGTACTACTGATACAAGCCAACACCTACCAGGTACTGTACCAGTAGCACAGTACCACCGTACCAGGTACTAGTACCACTGTACCACTGTACCATCTGGTATGTTGCGTGAATCCGGGTTTCCATTTTGTCGAGGTTGTCTTCTTTTGCGTCCAAGTGCACAAGTGCCAATTGCACAACAGAAAAATAATATCAACGTCAACAAATTCGAAACCTCTCATAAAATCGAAAACTAAAATTCAAACCCCAACAACTCCTGTCTACTCCTACCAAGCGAACGATACGATGGTTCTAGCCGATACTATTTCGGTACTTCAATATCTGTTTACTTTCCTAATCCTTGCAATGGCTTTCGCCTATGTCACCCCCAAGCTCGTCTTGGCATATCGATTGATTGCGTTGACGTGCCAAGGAATTCGACGCAAAACGAAATTCCCTTCGATTACAAGAGAAAAACAAGGCACATGGCCCGAACCACAGAGCAGAGAAGAGCTCTTTCGAACACTTTGTTCGCTTTCGTCGTCGTCATGCTCCATTTCGACGATGCAAGAAGACCTTAGTACAACTTCAACAGAAAATTCTAGTAGCGACAGCTCCAATCGCACCGCCACCATGATCCAAACTGGTACAACCAGAACTTACGACACAAACAACCACAAGAAGAAAGACACAACCAAAGTTATTTGGGGCTATTGGCATCAAGGCATAAACAACTTGCCAGGCTTTTGTCAAATGGCGGTGGAGAGTTGGCGACTACACCATCCTGACTGGAATGTTATCATTCTTTCCCAGGAAAATTACAAAGACTTTGTACGTGCTAGTAACAGTCGCACAGACAGAAAGAAATGTAGTATTTCGTGCTCAACATGCTTCAAAATGAAGATTTTTTGTGGTTCACTTTTGTCTCCTTGTTTACTCCCTTCACCCTTCATGTTTGCAGGTGTCTCCAAAGGACTTGCCTTCTACCTTCAAGTCGCTGAAGATCCAGTTTCAAAGTGACATCATACGCGCGTCGGTACTTAAAAGGTACGGGGGTGTTTATCTTGATATTTCCTATGTGCTCTTGAAAGCACTAGATGATATATGGGAGAACGCCAAAGAAAAGAATGATATATATTTAACGTCTCTGTGGACACTTGAGTTGGATGGCCACGATTTTGTCGTTCCAAACATTTGTCTGATAATTTCACCACAGCCCAACAACCCACTGCTTGCAGCTTGGCACAATGCATTGTTGAATTTTTTTGAACGTCCCTGCTTCACCATTACAGAGATGAAGCAACATCCAGTCCTTATGAGGGTGGGGAAGTTTATTGACCATCCGTCCCTTTGGCAAATTAAAAAGATGAGTCCTTATTTTGCCAGCCTCTGGGTACTGATGGACACTCTATACTTCAACGAAAAAATTCGTGGTTACGTTTCCAAAAACGTGTGGATGCTGCCAACTCTGCTTTGGACTGTGGTGCGCACTGTAGTTGTCATTGTTGCTGTTGCGTTTGCTGATGCTGTTATAGTTCTTGTGAAGAATTGCAATGTTTTCTTTGTGTTGCTAAAAAGAATCTTTTGTACTATTTGCCAATTCTCATTTTTTGTAGGACCAGCTGATGATTGACATTTTTTCACTGTCAGAAGACGAAGTGTATGAAAAGGCACACCGGCACGAAAGCTGTTGGGTGTGGATGAAACGAATTCCAAATGCGATGAAATGGAACTTTGGCGACGATGAAAAGGCCGCGAGTAAGTTCAGCTCCCTTGTTTCTGCAGTGAAAGCCTCGACCGACTTTTCTCCGAACTTCAACATGCCCCCGGAGTTCCATTTACAGCACAAGAGCACACAAGGGCGCATCTGGCGAAAAGCGATGAATAAAACGGCACCGCGACAGCAGGCTACAGCTAAGGGAGCCTATCCTGTCGTCGTTCCGTCGACGTTGCCTTCGTCAGAGGTTAATTCGTCGTTTTCTACGCATGGCAAAAATGACGTTCCTGAGATAGTATTTTCTATCAAGGAAGCAGCAGATCTCAACGTGGAATTAGATCACACCAGCCTGTGCGATGATTCTTCCTTGTCCAAATCGCATGTTGTTGAATACGATGTGGAAACAGGTTATGTTTAAGGGCCGCTTTTCCTGTTTCATTCAGAGGTGCACCAGTAATTTCGTTTGCAAAACGAATACATTAGCTGTCAGCTGTCATGGTAATTTATAATAGCGGGAAGGAGTTTAGCAAATTACTGTGTACTACTAGTATTAGAGTACCAGCTAAGCTTTGTTGGCTCCCCGATCCCCTGCGACGTTACGATAGATGCTGGCTAGCTGCAGATAATATATTCATGATTCATGAGGTTCCGGTGGAGATAAAAGCTACTCGAAGATTTGCTACAACTATACTACTAGTAGAGTACGGGTAATAACTCCCCGTAGACTGTACAACCAAAACAAATTTTAGTGACTCAATTGATAATTCTGTGGTCACTCGATACATTCTGTATGGACATGAAAGAATTACGAAATTGGAATCGTTTAACGATCTTGCGAATTGTTGCGTAACATAGTACCAGTACTTCTCTATTACGGTACTTAGCTACCGGTAGTACGTTGTTCCAGGTAAGCAACAATTGTACGGTACCCCTGGTACAGTACCTGGTACCAGGTACTACTGGTAGTTGTCTGGACTTGCAACAGAAATGACCGAGATTTAATTCCAAGTCGTCGAATGCCTTTGCTACCATAATACCTGGTACAATAAATTATATTATGACCATCCGCACGGTCGAGAATTCTGATTTCCTCTACTACTAGGTACTACTAGTAGTACTGACTAGTACTACTTTTTAGCTAGTACTACTGATATTATCATCTCAATCACGTCTTGAGTTACCAGATACCTGGTACGCTACCAGGTATGTTGTCTTGCCACTCGATAAGTACTAGTAGTAAGCAATCAGGTAGGGTAGGTAGCAACTGAGTTCGTTTCATCATTCATAATAGACCTACTTGGTACTACAATCAACAATTGACTGCTTCTACTAACTAGTACTGTAGCAAACTAATAACCAATTGCTCTACTGGTACCAAGAAAAGCCAACACAAAAGAATAATGGACTTCACAGATGACTCTTTCGCACAGCGACGCAGTTTGCGACTGCAGCAAGTGGCGCACATGGAAGCAACAGCAGTCGGGAAACGACTGCCCGTCGTTCTGGTTCCTTCCATCAACGTAAACACGAACACGAACACGAACACGAACATGAACACAAATACCGACAAGAAGGAGACAGAGACGGACAACTCGGATAACTCCCTTGAAACCTTTGGAAAGCCAACCTTTCAGCGCAACAGCACACGAGAAGGTGACCCTGCTCGATTGCGACGCCCAACGGAGACGGAAATCAGATCTCTTTGGAGACTCAAGGTGATGCAGATGAAATTGGATGTGGATGCTTCCCTGCATTAATGCTGCTTTCTGAAGAAGGAGAAAGAGACGATGAGGGATGAGACCAACAAGATTTGTCTATTGTCTAACGGGCCTGGGAGCCGGGGAGCATGTGTCATGTTGCACGTAGCACGTAGCTGTAGCACGTAGCACGTAGTATGTACTGGTACTACTACTACTAATAATAATAATAACAATAAGATGTTTTTCATTAATGCGGCGCGACTGTTTCATACGCGTATCAAAGGTGGCCTGCGATACATTGGTATTGTCGTGGCCTTTTGCTCTTAAATAGAAAGTGAAAATGATAGTGATTGATCCGCAATGCAATTTATATTTTAATTCTAATTCCAATTCCTCTTCATGTGACTCTGAACCATCATTCTTCCTGTTCTGTTGTATCTGCCTCTTTAGTACTGCTACTGCTGCGCAAGAGATTTCTGCGGTTGTACTTGGGTCGAATTATTGTCTTGACCACGGCATCTGTGATTCGTCGAAAGTCGGACAAATCAATATCTAATTGAATAGCTGTTTCCACGGCATTCACCTGCAATTGATAAACAAACACACACAGACACAGGCACAGGCACACAAAATGTACAATGAAAAATGTGAGAAAAATCGGGCAATACAAAATCAAAGAGAGTACAGTTCACATTCCAGCCACAACAACAATTCAAGCACAACAGAGCAGTTACAAAGTGTCATGATGGCATGATGTCACCCGCAAACACTAAACACGTACCTCTTCCACTCGACTCCAGTAGTCTACTTGATTGTAATTGACCACCAGACCCAAACAAAAATTGAGTCTGCCCATGTCCAAACCATTTGGTAAAAAGAAGGGTGCTTGTGTAATTTCTCCTTTGTTCAGCGTAAAATGCAGATCAACATCTCTGCTGCCCCTTCCTTCATTGGTTAAATCAGCACCTCCGTCAGTTGGCAGTTTGAAATCAATGAACAAATACTTATTACTGCTCGTGATATCATTGTTGGACCTCCGACAATCCAATCCATCATATATAACGTAGTGCATAGAACTGTCTAAGATATAATCACTGACTTTGTAATTGAGTGTTAGTTCATCCTGATTCCAGTCATGGAAGACAGACCGGATTCCGTACCGAGCTTCGTTTCCGTAGTCTGGTGGTTTGCTGGTATCAAGCTGGGTAGTAGGTCCATCAGGAATGCCAATCGCACGCAATACTTCATCGTCGTCATCTTGAAAGATGAACCAATAAACGAGGAATGCTGCAATTGCAACGAGAAGGAAGGTAATGCAAGCACACATCCAGCACATGAGAGATCCAAAGAGACACCAACCGCAAGCATCTCCACACTTTCTATTACCAGTACTTGTAGTACTGGTCCTGGTCCTTGTATGTTGCGACTTTCGGGTGCAGGGCTCATCAACCCAGTCGCGACTGTTGGAGTTGTCTCGGTCTCGGTCTTGGTCTAAGTCTTGGCTGCTGCCGTTGAGGTTGAGATTGTTACTACTACTGGGATCCACCATGCCAGCAATGCCAGTGCCAGTGCCAGTGCCAGCACTTGCACTGCTGCCGTCACGTTGTTGAGTACTCCTACTCGTTCTACTATAACTAGTACTATTGAGCTTCAGGAGTTCCCGTTCCATCCGACGCTGGGCATCGTTTCGGACCTCTTCGAGTGTTTCTCGGTCCCGAACTTCGAATACAGCCGTCTTGCCACTGACCAGGACGAACTTGATCATGTGCAGAGAAGAATTTGCTGGCGACAATTGCCGTTTCTCGACACGCGCCCAGCTGCACTTGACAGACGTCCTACTGCTGTTGGAAGTGTAGTGGAATACCTTGTCCGTGAAGAGTAGTGATCCTTCCTCGGCCTTGTACGTCACATTGTACTTCGTCTCTTCTGCCATTTTTTTTTACTTTTTACTTCTATCGTTCGTAGTATCGTGCTACTGTAGTAGTATTACCGTTGGAATAATTGTAATTATGTTCTTATCATCATCTTGTTTTGGCATATCTCTGGCTGTTCTTCATAACATAATAACGGTACAGTACCACGAGTGGTAGCAATACAATAGATCACTCTAGAAGTCTCTACTAGCTAGTAGCTACAGTAGTAGCTAGTAGTACTTGATAGTAGAATATAAAGACTGCTGGCGCAAAAGAAACCGGGGGCTAGTCTATCCGTCGCCAGGCAAACATGATTTTTTATACACATGATCATACCATTGGATCGTAAAAAGCTAGTGTGGAGACTATTAGATAAATATTAGATATTATGGATAGACTAGACTAGTGGCTCTTGTGTGTATAGGAAGCAGGCATAGGCACACGACCTAATAGAGTATGACCTAACTCCTGAGTCCTATGGCAGTGCACTACGCTAAAAACCAGGGGTTTTAGAGTGTTCAAATATATATTATGAGATTAGAACTAAAGTAATCTGAGTTGTAATCTCAGAGGCGCAGATCTTCGCAGGTCAAGCACAATGTACCTATCCA
>Ga0210036_1003799_pt1 | contig 14525 bp, 18 predicted proteins | sample CryGeymeta201515_FD_185469 | JGI IMG/M metagenome (GOLD analysis project Ga0210036, IMG submission 185469) | Groundwater microbial communities from Crystal Geyser aquifers in Utah, USA - Crystal Geyser metaG 2015-15 (SPAdes) (version 2) | ecosystem: Environmental > Aquatic > Deep subsurface >...
GAATGTAGGGTTCTTGACAAAAAGGGAATACTATCTTATAATAATTTATTATGGTGGAAAATATTTTTCTTTCCGCAACATTACAACTGGTCAGACAAAAATTTAATACGGAATTAGAAGTTTGGCAACCACCGGATATTAACACCAAAGCTCTTGAAAATTTAAGCAAACATTTATTTCCGGAAACGGTTTGTGGCCGGTGTTTCCGTACCGGTGGAATTTTTACTATTGACCCTAGAGGAAATGTCGATCAATTACCGAATAATGGATTAAATTTTGGAGCACACCTAAATGGCAATCCTGAGGGGTATTTTGCCTTAAGATATCGATTTATAGGTGATGATCAATGGGAGCGATTTCCGTTGCCAATCATTGTAATTTCTGGAGAACGAGAAAGTTTGTTTAATAGTTTAGTTCGTCAAGATCAACGTTTCGCTAAAGCAGTTAACGATAATCGCTTTTGCTAATATGGAATCTCTAGCGTTTCCGTCAAAAGTGGCCGAATATACTTGGAAAAAAGAGGAAGATATTATAGTTATCTCTATTACCCAACCGCCAAATTTTATCGAAATGTTTAGAGAATATATTGCCCAAAATGACCCAGAAGACCTTTGGGCAACATCAGGGATGTCATTGCAAGATCCTCGATGTTCTCGATGGATGAGTTTGTCAACTATAGCCGGAGCTAAAATTCTCAAAGAATTAGAACCTGAATCAGCTTATTTTTCTTTCTTCAAACAAATTCATGATCCTTATAGCAAAATTCCACAAAAAAGACCGCTGACAGATGATGAATTAATCACTAAACTAACAAAAACCAAACAATTAGTTGACGAAATGGCTTTAAGAAATGATGAACGATTTGCTCAGGCGCTTGCCGCTGTCCAAGAAGCCAAACGAGAAGCCGAGGAACGAGCAAATGCTCCAGACATGGCCAGCGCTCCCATGCCCTGGTTTGACTAAGTTAACTTTGTCGATCAGGAAGAATCATAAAAAACGTATCGTCTGCCAACTTTGACAGCATTTTACCTCAAGAAAACCGCGCCAAATCGTTTTTAAGACAGGTTTGCATATTTACCGCAGGAGAATGTCCTACTTTTAACCAGTAGGCGAGTATTTGATGCTTTCGGGCTAATTTCGGAAAAAGTAAAAACAGCTAAAGCCCCGGAAAGAGGAGATTTTAATAAAATTGTGCTGCCTGTTTTACAAATAAATTTTTTCTTAATCATAAATCCGCCAAAGTACTAACTTCAGCCCTCCACTCCCTGGCCCCTATGGCATAGTCGCAAAAGATACATTGTGCGACACAAGACCTACCCGAAGAAACCACTAACCCATTAAAGTACGATCTAGCTTAAACAGGGAGCAAGTTTAATTCACTATATTTTTAATTCCCTTCACGCCTGGTTTTCCCTTCTAGCTGAATAAAGCAACAAAGCTTCCGGCCGAACCTGTTCTCTCTCTTCAAAAGTTATCCACCGTCCGACTATATCAAACTAATTCAGAGAACCTGTCCGCCGACTGGCGGAAAGGATTGATGTATCAATCCAAATCGTGAAAAATAAGATACAATTTCGTGAAAACTCACCCACTTATTATAGGTCCTATTAATATTATAGGTCCTATATCCGCCAGCTGGCGGATTACCACTCCTCTACTTCCACCGGGACAATAAAAAAGTTAACCCGACCACCAAACCGGATACCCAAAGATATTCGGTGATTGTTTTTTTAAATAACCTGCCGGACATTCTATTTTGGACTAAACCCAAACCGACATACAAAGCGGTTACTAAAAATAAAGAGGCAATCGTAATTGTTACCGGCCAGAAACTGATCATTAAAGCCAAACTCATCAACCCCCAGCTTAAACCCAAGCTGTTATTAATCACCTCCCGGCTGATCTTCTCTTCCAGATTCACACTCCATAATCCCTGTAAAACCAAAGGCAGGCTGGTTATCCCCACACCTAAAGCATTCCACCAGGGCGCCAAGCGAAAAGAAAACAGCGTATCCCAAAAAAAGAAAGCTACCAGCAAAGTCAGTAAAAATCCGACGGCATGGGCCGCCCGCAGCAGCTGAATGGTCCTAATGGCGGCAACCGAAAAAATATTTTCCGTTAGCAGTAAAGCATACATGCCGATCCCAAAAATACTTAAAATCGCTACCCTGCTTAATATCCTCACCGGCAACAAAAAATAAAACAAAGCCACGGCTACCGGATATAAAACCGGCAGAATTAACACTGTCAACCACTCTGTCCCTTTCAAATCATTAAATAAGGCCCAAGCCGATAAACCATACGCCACTCCGGCCAACAGACCAATGGCCTGATAACGGGCATCGATATCAATTGATTGAATCCCTAATAAACCTAAAGACAAAGCCACCGCCACAATCACCAACTTCATTCTTTTTGTCATAAGTTAGAATAGACTTCCTGAACATCGTCCAAATCATCTAAACTTTCTAAAAAATTCTCTGCTTTTTCTCTTATTGCCTGATCTAAATCAAGATAGTTTTTAGCCAAATAAACCAGCTGGGCTTCCTTTACCAAAAAACCTTCTGCTTCAACCTTAGATTTTACTTCATCCAGATGGTTAGCCGGTGTCAACACGGCAATCCCCGTCTCCGTCTCTACAACATCCTCTACTCCCAAATCAATTAATTTCAGCATCTGCTTATCCGCGGCCGGTTTTTTCTCTACCACCAATCTGCCTTTTTTATCAAATAAAAATGCTACTGAACCAGGCTGTCCTAACGATCCCCCGGCCATCTCAAAAACCTTCTTTAACTCACTCACCGCCCGGTTTTTATTATCAGTTAAAACCTCCACAATCACCGCTGTATTCCCCGGTCCAAAACCTTCATAAACTGCTTCCATAAAACCCATGCTCCCGGCCCCGGTCCCCTTTTCAATCGCCCGATCAATGTTCACCTTGGGCATGTTAATCTGATGGGCTTTTTCTACTGCCAATCTCAGCTTAAAATTACTGTTTATATCCGGGCCCCCGTCACGCGCAGCCACGGTTATCGCCCGCACCAATTTAGTGAAAATCTGCCCCCGTTTGTGATCGGTGGCTTCTTTTTTATGTTTGATTGTTGACCACTTGGAATGTCCGGACATCGCTTCAATTGTAGCACTTTATCTATAAAAACGTATAGTCCCTGCCGATGATCACGACCATATCAGACCTCTGCTCTAATATATCACCTACCCTCACCGTATCGATTCCTAAACTGCCAATAATCTTCTTTAAGGTCTTGGTGTCTTTCTGGCTTTTTTGGCTGATTACGACTTCCGATCGCTCTTGAGCGGCTAAATTGCTGACCAGTCTTACCTCTATTCCTAAGTTGCTGATTAACCGGCTGATATCATTGGCCACCCCGTCAACCCCGCTGGCATTTAAAACTGCCACCGTCAATCCTTCCTGGGAGACCTCTTGATCAAAAATTTCCTGATGGACCAGTTCATCCAGCCAAGCTTGGTTAACCCGGTAAATTAAACTGCCGTCACTTAACTGTTCCGCTTGCCAGGACGGTTTGTCTTTTAACTCAACAACTTTAGTTTGATTAACTGCAAATGTCTCCAGCCACTTAAGCCTGAAATTATCCCACCAGCTCAAATTAGATTTAGTACCCACTTGCCATCCCTTGATTCCCACCCCTAAAAATTCCTGGATTGTTCTGGTCAAAACTTTACCGGCTTGGTTGGCTAACTTGCCTAATTCATAAACCTTATTTATCCGGTACTCACCAAAGCCAAAACCTACCTTGACGATAGTGTTGTTAGGAATAATTAAGGTGACTAATTTTTTCTGGCTGGGAATAATAATCTTCACTCTTATTTCTTCCGTTTGAATCACCCAACCAAACTGGTCTTGTCCATCCCATTGGCTGGCTTTAACTCCTTTTATCAGCCAACTGCCTAAAATTAGCATTGCCGTGAAACCAATAAAGCCGATCACTAAATTTAAATGTTTCATTTACTATCAAACTATATCACTATTTTTTTTATATTTCTAAATCTGTTACTGCTAAGAGATTATCAATTCTTGAAAAGAGCCTCATATCAATCTTTTGTAAGTTTATCGAGCACTCTCTGTAAATCAACTGCTAAATTGGTTCGAAATACTCGCTGATTTAACTCTATCGCCATCGCCTGCAGGAATAATCTCGGGCACCAAACTCTGTCTTTTTTACTGGTTTTCCTTCCCGCATACCATTCGTCCGCCACTAAAGGAAAGCCCAAGCTTTTGAAATGCACCCTGATTTGATGCGTTCTGCCGGTTTTTGGCTTCACTTCCACCAGGGAAAATTTTTCTAATCCCCGATGATAATATCTGAGAACCTGATAATCAGTCTCCGCCTCCCGGCCGCCGATAAAGACTCCGAATCTTTGCCGGTTAAACGGATTCCGGCTGATCGGCAGGTTAATCCTTCCCTCCCTGGGCACTACCAAACCATGAACCAAACACCAATAAGTTTTTTTCACCAGCCGGCTTTTAAACTGCTCCTGTAAAATTTTCATCACCGGCTCGGACTTAGCCACTACTAATACCCCGCTGGTTTCTTTATCCAAACGATGCACAATCCCTTCTCTGTCTAAAGTTTTACTTTTTTCGTTTTGCGTTTTTCGTTCTCTAAGCCAATCCTGCAAAGTCAACCGGCCCTTAGTTGTTTGCGCCCGATTCACGATCATTCCTGCCGGCTTATCCACCACCAGTAAATCCTTATCCTCAAAAATTATTTTTGGCTCCATTGACAAAACTATACATTAAGCCAATCAGTCCTGCCAGAATCAAACAATCCGCCAAGTTAAATCGCGGCCAAATACTAATCGCTAAATAATCAATCACCCCGCCCCATCTCACCCGATCAATAAGATTAGCCAACCCTCCGGCCGTGATCAAACCCGTCTGCCAATTAAATTTAAATTTAATTAACAGCCCCAGCAATAAACCTATCATCAACCACTGCCATAATTGAGGCCAGGCTCCCCCTAATCCAAAAGCCACCCCTCTATTAATCACTCTTAATTCAGAACTAACCGGCATGGCTTTTATCCCCTGATCAAGCAGCACCAAACCAATCACGTTTACTAACCATTTAAGCCGCATTTTTCTTAGCACAGTCAATGCAAAGGGTTGCTGTCGGGTCTATTGCCAATCGATCCGTATCAATCATCTGTTTACATTCCTCGCAAATACCAAACCTGCCTAATTTAATTCTCGTTAAAGTTTTTCTAATCCGAATCAGTGTCTTATCAATTTCCAGTTTCAGAGCGGAAACCCGGTCATGCCCAAACTCTTCCGCCGCTTCCGCGTCAACCGCCGCGTTATCATTCACTCGGTCCTGATCAATAAAAGGATCTTCTTTTTCCAGCTCTGTTTTCCGCTTTTTTAACTTCCTCTCCTCTTTCTGCAAATAGTTTTTCAAGGGATTTAACACTTGTAAAGGAAATTTAATTCTGGACATATTTATTTAAAGTCAAAACCTAATTTTTTGCGGCTAGATTTCATTTTCATTACTTTAATTTTTTCTGTTTTAACTTTAGGTCTATTTAGTCTACCGGTTCGTTCCAGCAAAAGCAATAGACCCAAAATAATTAAGAACGCTCCTAACAATCTGCTTCTTAACATTAGTTGCAGTAAACCTAAACCTAGCAAATATACCGCCACCAGAAATCCCGGCTTGCTGAACCCCCGATATTTTTTTTCGAAAAACTTCAACAATCGGTAAATCCCCACTAAACCTATCGCCCCGATTATTTGCCACGGCAGTTTCCAATTGCCAACAGATAAAAATTGGCCCAGCCAGCCAAACACTTCTACTATCAACTGGCTGAAAACCGCTGCTTCCACCATCGGCCAAAACGCCCACTTTTTCTTGAGTATCCAAATTATCATCCCCAGCCAAAAACCGAAAAACGCCCCCTCGTAAGCCAAACCCGGAAACTTAGTTAAAAATAAAATTCGATACCAGCTGTTGAATTCCGGCCAATGCGCCAGCACCATCCAGACCCTTGCCGCCAACAAACTCACTAAGCCGCTCACTAGCCAGCCATCCATCAAACTGTCTTCGGCTGCCCCCTCTTCTCTCCCTTTTTGCCAAAACACAAACCCGCCGAAAAACAACCCTAAAAACAGCATTAACCCAAATGAATGGATGGCGATCGGTCCAATGGCAATCAAAGTCGGCCACATAATAATTTATAGTATAACATGTTATACTGTTTCTCATGCTTGTCAGTTCCCATGCTTTAATCGGCGCTTCGCTTGCCCGGCTTGTTCCTAATCCCCTCTTTGGCTACCCCCTGGCTCTTGGCTTTCATTTTTTGGCCGATCTGATTCCTCATTGGGATCTGCGCACCCGCCAGGCCCAGCGCTCTAAATTAAACACCGTCTTTTTTTCTCTCTCTGATGCGGCCATCGGCTTCTGTCTCGGATTTATTATCTTCAAAGCCACCGTCCCTTTAACTTACTTATTCCCGATGATGTTTGTCGCCCAACTCCCCGACTGGCTTGAAGGCCCTTACCATATTTTTGGCTGGAACTTTCCCCCTTTTTCTACAATTAAAAAACTCCAAAGCCGGCTTCACCGCAAACTCGATCTTCCCTGGGGCTTAATCTGGCAAATCTTAATCGTCGTTTTAATCGTTGCTTACGCTCTCCCTACATAACTGCCGTCCCTGGTATCAATCACTACCTTTTCCCCTTGTTTAATAAACAACGGCACTTTCACTTTCAAACCATTTTCCAGCTTCGCCGGCTTATAAATATTGGCCACGCTGTTGCCTTTTTCTCCGGGATCGGTTTCTTTAACCACAAATATCAGCTTGGGCGGCAATTCCAAAGATAGCGCCGCCTCCCCCCAAAATAATACCTGCACCTCTAAGCCGTCAGATAAATACGGCTTCTGCTCGGCAATTACTTCATTGCCTACTTCCACCTGCTCATAATTAACCGGGTTCATAAAAATACTATTGTTGGCATCTGAATATAAGTACTGCATTTTCTTCCGCAACAGCTGAATATCTTCAACACTGTTGCCGCTACTGAAACTCTTAATGGTCACGGAATTGGTTTTTAAATTTCTCACCTTGACTTTGATGGTCGCATTCCCCCGCCCCATCTTGGTAAACTCGTACTTTAACACCAGATATGGCTGGCCGTCCATCTCAAAGGCTGTCCCGTTTCTTAGCTGGTTGACGTTAATCATATTTTCCCCGGCTCCTTCCGGTTAACAGCTATTCTATCAAAATCTTTATCAAAAGACACAACTGTCCATTTCTTTTCCTGAATTGGCCTGATTGAGGCAATTAACGCGTCAATATATTTAATCGATTTAGATTGGTATAAATCGATTGCCCTAAGCGAATCATAATTATCAACCAGTTTTATCCCTCTTAGTTTGATAATCGATTTGATTCTTCTGGCAATCTCCTCTTTTCCTATGCCGTAAAACGATTTTAAAGTCCAAATCAATTCCGCTAAAACCACGTTTCCTGTTACCGCCTTAATCTTATTTAATTTAACTTTCTGAAAAAATCGACTGCATTGGCGAAAACGCTTTTCGTCCCTTTTCATAACAATATCAATAAAAACATTGGTGTCTACAAAATACCTTTTCATTAGTCTCTCGAGTAATGTGTTTCCATGTATTCTCTTGCCTGAAGCGCGGTTTTGTTTTTATTTTTTCTTGGCTTTAAAGTTCCCGCCAAATCTAAAATATCTTCCTGCGGCGTTATCATAATTGATTTGTTATCCCGGCTCACCATCACCTTGTCATAAATATCAATATTCACCGCCTGCCTCAAAGCTAACGGCAAAGTGACTTGCCCTTTTTGGGTTACCGTGGTAATAAATTGCATAAAGTATTACTTGTTAATAATTATTACTTGTTTAGTCTAGGCTTAATTTGTTTTTTTGTCAAGCGGTTGATAAAATAAGGAACCGGCGCGGTGGCGGAACTGGCAGACGCGCACGACTCAAAATCGTGTGGTTAACAAACCATGTGGGTTCGATTCCCTCCCGCGCCACTTTATTCTTTTCTCCTCTTTTCCATGCCGTAAAAGCGGATGCGGTCGCCTCTAAACCTCAAATCAATCTGGGCCAAAGGACCATTTCGGTGCTTGGCAATCGATAATTTAAAATTTTCCATATCATTCTCATCTTCTTTAAATAAAAACATCACCACGTCCGCGTCCTGCTCAATCCCGCCGGACTCGCGCAGATCGGCCAATTGCGGCTTGGGGTTGCCGCGGTGCTCTACCGCCCGGGAAAGTTGGGATATGGCCAAAACCGGCACTTTCAATTCTCTGGCTAAATTTTTCAAACCCATGGAAACTTCGGAAATTTCCTGCACCCGGTTTTCCAAATTTCTTGAATGGGCCAGCTGCAAATAGTCAACCACTAAAAATTGCACATCATTTTCTATCTGGAGCCTTCTGGCTTTGGTCCGCATCTCCATAATCGACATGCCCGGCGTATCATCAACAAAAAGGGGCGCTTCTGCCAGCTCACCCATGGCGTCAGACAACTTGGCAAAATCGTTTTCGTTTAACTTGCCTGTTTTTAATTTCCAAGCATCAATATCCGCCTGGGACACCAGCAACCTATCGACTAACTCTTCCTGGCTCATTTCAAGCGAGAAAAATCCGACCGGAATTTTGTACTTAACCGCTACCGCTTGGGCAATATTCAAAGCCAAACTGGTTTTACCCATACCCGGTCTGGCCGCTAAAATTATCAGGTTGCTTTTCTGTAAACCGGCCAAAACATTATCCAGATCATTAAAACCGGTCGGCACTCCCCTCATCCCGCCGGCCTGTTTATGCAGTTCATCCAAACGGTCAAATGACTCTGCCAAGGCATCTTTAATATGAATAAAATTCCGGGAAAGATGCTGTTGCGATAAAGAAAAAATCGCTTTTTCGGCTCTGTCTAATAAGGCATCTAAGGGGGCTTTTTCATCGAATGAATCTTCCACCATCTTCGAGGATTGGGTAATCAGTTCTCTCTTGGTCCCCAAATTTCTGATAATTTTAGCGTAGTTTAAAGCATGGGCGCTGGTCGGGACATGATTGACCAACTCCGTCAAATAACTCACCCCGCCGACTTTCCTCAAAGCCTTTTTGCTTCTCAATTTTTCCGCCACGGTCACCACATCCACCGGCTCCCTTTCGTTATAAAGATCGCTGACACACTCAAAAATTAATCCATGCTTCTCCTGATAAAAATGATGCGGCTTTAAAAACTCCGCCACTTCAGTCACCGCGTCTTTATCAATCAGCAAAGCTCCCAACACTGACTGTTCGGCTTCATCGCTATGAGGCGGCACTCTCATAAGATTACCAACTCTGTTTCTTCCGGCAGGCTTAATTTATTGACCGTCAGTTTCTTTTCCCGCCTGGACGTTCCTTCAAATCCCTTAATCGGCTCACTGCTCACCACTAAAGACGGCCCGATCTGTATAACTAAATCCGCTCCTTCAGGCGAAACCAACAGCACATCAACCCCGTCAAGCCAATCCAACTGTTTATCAGCCAATTTTTGTTTAACTTCACTTAAGTAAGCCAGCCTGATTCCATCCAGATCATAAGTATAGATGGTATTTTTATCATCCCCCTTAAAACCGGCAATTAACACCCCCTTGACCTCATACTCACCCGGACCGCTGATGGTAACCGGACCGGAATCGGACTCGATTGTCGTCCCGGTCGGTCTGATCAAAACTTTAACGCCTTTATGCTTCAACAAATATTCAAAATTCCCAATATAACTAATTTCCATATAGCCTTAATCTACCACAACTTACTCGGCTTGACAATTAAATTCCTCTGATGCTATAGTGCCAGAGCTTTATGAAAAAAGAAGTTATTGTCTCCATTATCATTGGTTTATTAATTGGTTTGATCTTTACTTTGGGTATCTCCACCGCCAATAAAGCACTTAATCAACAAAAGGCTAAAAAATTAACCACCCAGGAATCTGGTAATTCTCTCAACTCATCTGATAATAATCAACAAAAAACTTTAACTGTTACTTCTCACGAAAACTTCGATTTAATTAATCAAAGCGAAATCAATCTCTCCGGTATTGCCTGGCCGAATGCCGTTATCGCCTTGATGACTGAAACTCAAACTAAGTTAATTCAGGCCGATTCCGAAGGCATCTTTACTTTTAAAGTTAATTTAATCAAAGGTTTTAATGAAATTGCTTTAATTGCCGCTGATGAAACCAATACCACTCAAACTCAAAATCTGGTCTTAACTTACTCAACTTCAAAAATTGAACTATGAAAAAATTTCTTATTTTAATTTTTAGTTTTTCGCTTTTAGTTTTTAGTTTCTCGGCGGCAATAGCCGCTGATGAGGCCACTGATTCATCCGTCACCACCAAAATTAAAGAGCGCTTGGAGAAAACCGCCGAACAAGGCCTGGATACGATTAAAGAAGAACTCACCTCTCAAAGTTTGTCTCCCAGAAAAAAGGCTTATGTGGGCTTAGTAAAATCTGTCACCGATGACCTGATCACTTTAGAGTATAAAAGCCAAACATATCCTGTTTATCTTGATGTTGCCACTCCGGCTAGGCAAGACGATTTTCTCCTGACAATGGGGTTTTTCTTCCCTGACAATAACCAATTCCACGCCAAAAAAATTCTTGTTTTAGATACTCCTCAACCACCAATAAATCGCCAACTGTTCTCCGGTCAAATCCAGGAAATCGACGGTAACAAAATTACTGTCAATAATAAATCACTCACAATTAATTCCCAGACCGAACTGACTATCCAAGGAATTGAGAAATCATCGACCGATGACCTGGAATTAAAAGATAACTTATTCGCTATTGTTACTTTGGACAAAAACGGCGATATTGACCAAGTCAGAGATATCCTGGTGATCCCCGGTAAAAACAATCCCGCCGCCATGACCCCGACCAACGCCACTGAATCCGCCCTTCCGGCCACTGACTCTGCTACAATAGAATAGATGGAAGACCTGTACCGGGCAATCCTTAAGCTAAAAACTCCAACCGAAGTCGCTGCTTTTTGGCGCGACCTATTAACCTTAAAAGAAATTAAGACTTTTGCTAAACGCTGGGAAATGGCTCAGCTTTTATATCAGGGCCTCCCCTACGCCGCCATCGCCAAAAAATTATCAGTCTCCACCACCACCGTCACCCGCACTGCGTATTGGCTCAAGCACGGCCGCGGCGGCTACCGGCTGGTTCTTTCGCGTCTTAAAAAAGGACACTCCTTTACGCAGTGAAGGTGTGTCCTTAATGGATTTATTTCCCCCGCTTGACAACTTCTATTTTAGTGCTATATTACCGTAGTAACACGTTAATATATGAATAAATTAAATATTTTATCAGCTAATCATCATTCCCCGTCCACGCGGGGTAATTTCCGTAGTTAAACTTTTTTAAAAAGTCCTACTCTACCCCGCTAAAGGCGGGTTTTTTTATTTATGAACCCCGAAAATTTTCCACTTTATGTACTTACTCAAGACACTAAAAGCATTCTTAGTATCTTTGATAAAAATTATCCTGATCGATTCTATGGCGGATCCGATCAATATCTTTACGAACTAATCCAGTCAATTTCACTTGCCTACCCCTACATTAAAGCTTATACAGAAACTGAAATGCAGTTCAAGTTAGGAACAAAAGTATCAACTGCGCTCGAACAAAATCCGCAGAGAATTTGCCTTTGTCTTGATCGTTTTCTTCTCAAGGATGTTGAGTCTAAATTTCCTGATCGATTTATGAGATTGGCCATTACCAGAACAGTTAGCGGGGACAAAACTGCCCGCCAAGGTAATTTACCGCTTGATCAGCAAATTGGATCGTTAGTCAACCTTATCAAAGGCAAACCGGTTATTATTGTTGACGACGGTTTATTTAGCGGCGGCACGGCACAATTCGTTACCGACAAGCTTTGTCAATTCGGTATCAAAAAATACCAGATAGAAAAGATCATTGCTTTTCTCGGTAATTCCCAAACCACTCAAGTTGACGGCACCCCCGTTGAGTTTATTGCTGACATTCCTGACCTGTTTGAATGGATCGACATCCGGGATTTTGGTATCTTTGGCGGACGGCAACTAGACAACAGCCGCAATAATAAAGTTTCTACGGCCGTTCCCTATCTTTTCCCCTGGAGTCAGGGAGAATCAGCCAGTTTAGAAAAAAGCGGCCAGTTATTTACAGTCAGTCAGGGAATGATCCAATCTTTCATTACGCTTATAATAAAGTTTGAAAATGTAACAGGTAAATCTCTTAAATTTAGAGATTTCGTGAAGGCCGGCTTTCCCCTTCCCACCAATAAAGAAAAAACAATTCCCGTTAGTATTAATACTGATCCCAAAGCATATCTTAAGGTTTGTTTGCAAATAGTTGAAGCCGAACAGCAAAGACAGGTGGTTATTTTCGACATGGATGGAACTTTATATGAACTTGACGGACAAAATAAAGGCTACTCTGGTTCAAGTCTCGAAACTAAAGTTGTAAATAACTGTCTTCGGTTTATTCTCAATCAGGAGAAGTGTTCTGCAGAAGAAGCCGAAGCGATAATGGATCAAGGGCTTAAAGATCCAGTCGGCTTGAGCAATTTCTTGAGTAAAAGGTATGGAATTACTCGTAAAAATTACTTTGATATCGTCTGGGATATTAATCCCCAAGGGCTGGTTTTCAATTTTCAGACGGCGGTGCAAACAGTCAAACAAATCCCAGAAGATGGTAAAAAACCAATCCTGTTAACTTCCGCTCCTAAAGTTTGGCAAGAAAAAGTAATTAAATTTCTAGGATTAGATAATTGTTTTGAAGCTATTTATACCGGAGAAGATTTTGACCAAAAAACAGAGATTTTTAGCATGCTGGCCCAAAGATACCAACCGTCAAATATCTTTTCCGTCGGCGATCAGGAAACCACTGATATCTCTCCTGCGGCCGCATTAGGGTTATCAACACTATTGGTACAAAATCCAAACGATTTAGAAAGGTTAGTTAAATGAAAAATATTATTATCGACACTGACATGGGTGTAGATGACATCGTTGCCATCAGCCTGCTGCTTAATAAGCCCGCTATCAATATTAAAGCCATCAGCACGGTTCGGGGCGTGGCCGACCTCGACAGAGGCACTAACAATTTAGCCCGCCTTTTAACCTTTGTGGGCAGAACTGATCTGCCAATTTATCAGGGATTTAGTCCAGCCAAACAAAAAATTGATTTCCCCAAAATTGACAGGCGACGGGCCAATAATCTCACCTTGCTAAAAAATATCTCTCTGCCAAAATTGCCATCAAAGAAAGTTATCATTAAAAAATTTAACTATAAATTAGATTCCCCCGTTTCCCTGCTCTGCCTAGGACCTTTAACCAACATTGCCAAAGCAATTCAAGGAAAATCAAATATTAATGAGATAGTAATCATGGGCGGAGCGGTTTTTAAACCAGGCAATATCCCTCCTGATTTTCTTTGTGAATACAATATTGCTTTAGATCCAGTGGCGGCAAAAACTGTTTTTTCTTCAAATTTGCCGATTACTTTAGTCGCCACCGATACCGCTAAACAAGCCCCGGCCGCCAACAAACAATTTTTAAAACAAGTGCTATCAACTAAACCTCGAACACGCAAAGGAAAAATTATTAAATCCATTATTGTCAATAACCGCCGGGATTTTATCGACTTTTATGACCCCTTAGCCGCGGCCATTTTGGCCAAATCAAGCATTATTACTGGTACTAAAAAAATAAAACTTTCTGTCACACGGAACGGCCAAACTAATGGTCAGCTAAATAACAAAGGAAATATAAATTTGGTAACTAAAATTAACCGGCTGGCTTTTTACCGATTCTTAGTTTCCTCAATATGATGTCAGAGACTCTTTTTTTTACTGCGGTTCATGGCAATGAAGGATTCTCTATTTCAATAATCGAAAGGCTGGCTAAACAATTTGATTTTGAATGGTTGGTCGCCAATCCGGAAGCGTTAGCTCAAAACCGTCGTTTCATTGATATTGATCTTAACCGCTCTGGTCCTGGAAATTCTAATTCCAAACTTTTAGAGGAATGTCTGGCTTTCAGGTTAATTCAAAAAGGGCGCGAATATCAACGGGTTATCGACATTCATGGTACTACGGCTAATACCGGCGTTTTTATCATTATTGGTGACCCGAACTGGCAAAACATTGAACTGGCTAAAAAATTTGATGTTGCTAACGTTGTTTTATGGCCTGGTCTTCTTCCAACTGGACCGCTATGCCAATTTATTCCTAATTCCTTAGAAATTGAGTGCGGGCCAAAAGACTCTCCTGATACTAGCCAAGAATTAACCAGAGTCTTAACCGAATTTTTCAATAAACAACCGCCAACTGTAACTCAACGATATTTTATAGTTACCGGAAAGTTGATCGGTGTAAATCCAACTGGCTTAAGAGACTTTCAAGAAATAACGATTGGAAACAACACTTTTTATCCTCTTTTAGCTGGACAGTATGCTGAAATTTCTTGCTA
>Ga0210036_1003811_pt1 | contig 14503 bp, 24 predicted proteins | sample CryGeymeta201515_FD_185469 | JGI IMG/M metagenome (GOLD analysis project Ga0210036, IMG submission 185469) | Groundwater microbial communities from Crystal Geyser aquifers in Utah, USA - Crystal Geyser metaG 2015-15 (SPAdes) (version 2) | ecosystem: Environmental > Aquatic > Deep subsurface >...
AAGCGTCACAATTAAAATGAATATTCCGGGTTGAAAGGCGGTAACTGGTTAATACTACTGGTTCTTTCGTAACTGTAGGCCTAAATAATTATGACGCTTAGGATTCTGTGAAAATCGGTGTTTAAAGAAATCTCATCAATAATTCCTACTGCTTTCAAGGGTAGTTTAAAAAACCATGATAATCTTACAATAAATGGCGAATTCGATGGCGATGAGGCTCAACAACACAGAATAAATGTTTTAATTCATCTTCGGTATGTTCCTGAAAGAGGCGATAAAGTTCTCGATGTACATCCTCAACAGTTACTGGAGTGATTCTTAAAAGAATGACCCCATTTTCTAAGCTGTTCTATTGTTATTCTATACACATCTTGATCAATAAGCAGACGCATTAAGCTATCTCAAAATGAATTTCTTCCAAACGGGCCAAATCTGTTGCATATCTTACACAAGCCTTAATATCTTCGATTTCCAGGTCAGGATAATATTTTTTAATAATCTCGCTGAAAGGAATATTTTCTTGTACCAATTCAAGCACATCTTCTACCAGAATCCGTGTGCCGGCTACACAGGGCTTTCCAAAGTGAATCTCATGATCAATTACTATCCGCTCTTTATAGGTTTTCTTGCTGCTCATTGTTTGTCCTCCTTATACTCAATTTTGCAACTAACTTAGCATTTTTCAGCATATTTGAAAAGTATTAAATTCCTCTGGGTTTAAAGCGAATGCCAGTCGCACATAGGGCAAAAAAGGGACGATTTTATTTTTAAGCCTTACCCATTCCTCACTGCTTATTCCTGCCTGTCTCAATATCTCTTTTATCAAGCTTATATTGTGAATCACTCTTTTTGCTATCTGAACCACCATTCAAAAAATTCCCTTGCAGCTTTAACAGCCTGTTTGCACTTTTCTTTAATTTCATTTGCATCGTCTTCTGTATATTCTTCATATGGAAGCCATAGAACGCCTTCATCGATTCCTGGATAACGGCTCCATGTTACTTCTGGCTCTATTTCAGAACTCAATCTGGAAATCTGCACAAGTTTTTCTTTCCAGTTGTCATCAAGTTCCCTTCTTTCAAGCTCTTTCAGGAGTATCTCCCCGACAAAATGTGTCTTTTTGAATATCCCAAAACAGATTAAAACTGCTTTTACCGCTTTCTCAATAGACTGCTGAAAATGATATACTGCCTTGTCGAAATATCCGCCTTCCAAAATCTTTACAGCAATCTCAAAATCCCTTTCTCCATCTGTGAGCATTGCTATTGCAAAATCCTTATTGCTTATATTAGAAAGGTACACCGGTACCCCATCTGTAACAGGAAATTCCCATCCATCCTCGAGTTTTATGAGCTTCTTTTCAGATATATATGCCCTCGTCTCTTCAATTAAAGATTTCAAAAAATCATCTTCATCCAGCAAAACAATTCCTTCACATGCAATATCCAGAAAAAGAGGATTATGGTTTCTGAAATTTGAAAGGCATTCTTTTGTCGTTAATAGCAATATATCCAATGGAACATATACTGAAAGCTGTTCCTTGATAGTAGCAATTTCCCTGCCCCTTTTCTGTTTCCTGGGGTTAACCTCATCTGAAATCATTAATATATCAATGTCTGAATCTTCCTTCTGTGTCCCTTTTGCCCACGAACCATAGATAGCAGCCGATCTAACCTTGACAGGTAGATTCTTTAAACCATCAGCAATCCTTTCCTTTATGTCCATTAGCGCTCTTCTTTTTTTAGCCTTCTGTCCCAGGCTTCTTTATACTGTTTATAAGTCCATGTCTTTATTGGCATATTATACCCTCTTTACGCCTTTATTATCTTTCCCTCTGCAAACCCAGGAACCCCCTTCATTGCATTCCTCGTATCCACTATGAATCTGCTGTGCTGAGCAATAAAATTATAGTTATAAGAAGAATGGTCGGTTGATATCACAACGCAATCGTATTTCTTGAGATTTTTCTTGTTGTCATTTGAGATTTTTAAGCAGGCTACCGCCATTTCAGGTCTTTTAGCCCTAAGATAACCAAAATTCTTTTCATTATTTATAAAACCCAACAGTCTTAGACCCTTGGGAAACTTTATCTAAGTACTCTCAAACGATACAGGGAATATGCTCTTTATCTTTTCAGGTGTTATATCTGCTTCCATGAGTTTTTTATAAATCTCATCTCTTTTAAAGAATGAGCTTACAATTATGAAATCCGCATCTATCTCTTTGATTTTCTCAAAAGGCATAATCTTGTATTTAAAGAAATCCTTGCCCGTGCGTTCATTATCCACAATACCCGCAAACTTTATATCGAACTCCTGAAGGGAAAGATACGCAATCTCTGCAGCCTCATCAGCACCTGCAAAAACAACACTCTTTACACCTTCTATATAAAGTCTGTTGAAAAGCTCCTTAAAGTCTCTCCTTGCCTCTCTGTAAAGGTTTGTAAAATTCTGCAGATGGTGATATGTTAATCGCGTCTTTTCTGCAAAACCTTTTGGGGTAAGATAATAGGCATATCTTTTAGGAGGGACTGCCTTTACTGTAATATAGCCTTTAGAGACAAGGTTTTTTATGTATGAGTTTACAAGGCCGAGTGCAACTCCAAGTTTGCTACTTAGCTCACGCTGTGTAACAGCATCTCCTCTAGAGAGTTCTTCAAGCAGATGCAGTGAGCGATGACTCCCGTCACGTTTTTTCTGATTGTTCATAATATGAACATACCATTCATTAGTTTTATTGTCAAGATAAAATGCACTTGGAGTTTCCTGACTTTTCAAGAAATAATCATGTACAAAGGGCTAAAAGCAGTATTATTGTCATTCTGAGCGAGATTCTTCAGTCGCTTCGCTCTTTCAGAATGACAAGAGCAAGGGTTCATGGTGACAGTTAGACGAAAAATAAAAGTTGCTACCTGCTTTTTCTTATAAACCATTTGACTATCAAGGGCTCCAGAAAATGTATGGGATACAGTTTCTGGAGCCCTTGAGTTTACACGGTTTCTTGTGCTATAAACTCAATAAACCTGATGAGCAAAATAACTCTACGGAATATGGAGTTGGTAGTTCTTATCGCAGTGGTATTAACATACGGATGGGCTACATACCAAAGAAATCTTGTCTGGAAGGATGACCTTTCTCTCTGGTCAGATGTAGTAAAAAAATCCCCCGCAAAGGCCAGACCATATAATAATCTTGGATTAGCATATACTGAAAAAGGTTTGATTGAGAAAGCTATCGTTGAAATAAAAGAGGCATTAAGACTAAAACCTAATTTCATAAACGCCCATATCAGTCTTGGTAATGCCTATATGAAAATCGGGCTGACAGATATGGCCATACTTCAATATAAGGAGGCGCTGAGACTTAAACCTGATTATGGTGAGGTCTATGTTAACATCGGGAATGTGTACATTAAACAGGGCATTATTGAACAGGCAATAGATGAGTATAAAAAAGGTATATCCTTAAAACCAGGATATGTGCCTGCCCATGTCAATCTGGCCTCTGCTTATGGCTTAAAGGGACTGATGGAAGATGCTGTCCTTGAATATAAATTAGCATTGAAGTTAGAATCGGACAATCCGGACATCTACTATAATCTGGGGTTATCTTACGAACAATTGGCTAAGGGCTATGAGCTAAGGGCTATGAGCAAAGAGCAATTAGCAGAGAGCAGAGAGCTAATAGTTAAGGCCATTAATGAGTATAAAAAAACCCTGATGCTGAATCCTGATGATCGCCAGGCAAAAGAGAGAATGACAAGACTAATGACAATGAGTGAATAGCATAGAGCTAAGAGCAGTAACCCTTCAGTGACGGGTTACCTAAGAGCAATTCTTTATCATTGAATTTTCTGATAATATCTGGCAATATTAAGTAAAATTACCTGGGGAGGTTTTATGGGTGTATATGAAGAGGTAAAGCAGGCATTGCAGGACATTGTAGCCCCTGAATTACGGGCACTACAGGTTGAGATTAAGAGGCTCGATGAAAAGATAGATTCTAAACACTCCGAGCTTTCCTCTGAAATAAAACGTCTTGATGAGAAGATAGATATTGCTATCCAAATCAGAGAAAGACTTGCTTTTTTAGAAGCAAAGGTTGCTGCTTTGACAAAATAATTTCAGCCTATAAAATCAAATATGGCTCTTCGCCCTATGCTCTCCGCTCATAGCTTTATGCTAAGTGCATTACGCTGGATGGAGTTCGTCGTACTGATCAGCCTGATATTGTTATACAATAGAGGCTCATATCAACCTGGGAGTATCCTATTTTTATAAAGGGCTGGTAGATAAAGCTATTACCCATTTTAAACACGTCATTGAGATTAACCCCAACAATGCTGATGCACACTACAACTTAGGAATAGCATACGGCTCAAAGGGGGAATATGACCTCGCTTATGAAGAGATCCGCAGGGGGATTGAGCTACGTAACCGCTAATAATTTTCATGGTTTTTTGCGTTTGCATACCCTATTAGGTTTCGTAACTTCCTTTAGAAACTTGTGCTATAATGAAAGTAAAAAATAAGTTTATATACCCCTCACCCTAACCCTCTCCCGCAAGGGGCGAGGGTCACACACCCCTGCACCCCTCTCAAGAGGGGACTTTAATATTCCCCTCCCTTGACGGGAGGGGATGTAGGGGAGGGTGAATATGTAAATTTATTTATTGCCCTTACTATATAATGTGTTAAAAGGTTTTCAGGAGGCCTTGCTTGCTAAACGGATAGAGGAGGTATACTTATGGAAATTATTGAGGCAGTTAGAAAAGTGATTCAGGAGATGGTAATTCCAGAATTAGGTGATTTGAAAGAAAGACTCACAGTTGCCAACCAAAGACTTGATGGCACTAACAAGAGATTAGATGATATGAATACCCACATTATAGACCAGAGTCGCAGGATTGATGAGACAAACAAGAGAATAGACCATTTAGGGAATGAGCTCAGGGCTGAGATAGTTAAAACCAATGAAAGGATTGACTCACTCAACAAGGGCATCAATGAAAGGATTGACTCAACCAATGAAAGGATTGACTCACTCAACAAGGGCATCAATGAAAGGATTGACTCAACCAATGAAAGGATTGACTCACTCAACAAGAGCATCAATGAAAGGATTGACTTGATGAATGAGATGATTGGCAGGAATAATGAAATGATAGCCAGACTTTATGAGGTGATAGTAAGGCGTGAAGAACATTATAAATTAGAACACAAGGTTATGAAACTTGAGGAAGAAGTATCTGCTATAAAGGCTAAGATTGGTGTTTGAGGCAGAGCTCTTAGCTCCAGGCAATTAGCCCCCTTAAACTTAACAGCAGTCTATCAATTGTTAACAGGCTGTTGAAAAAGTCTGTTTCCGTCATCCTGAACTTGTTTCAGGGTCTCCTAACTTATTGATTTTACGAGATGCTGAAATAAATTCAGCATGACAAACTGCTAATAGTGAGACCCTTTCAACAGACTGTCAAGGCCTGACACCTATTTACTGGTTTTAAGTTGACAAGAATATTCTATGATGTATATATTATACATCATAGAATATTGATAGAATATTGATCAGGAGGTTACAATGCCTACATTAAAAAGGACACAGATGTATTTCCCTGAAGATGTGCTCAGCGAATTAAAAAGAAAGGCTGATGAAGAAAAAACCACAATTGCCAGCATAGTAAGGATAGCTGTTTCTGAGATTCTCGAGAAAGAAAAGAAAAGAAACTGGATAGAAGACCCATTATGGGACATGGTTGGTGCCAGCAGATCTAAAGATAAAGATCTTTCTGTTAATCATGACAAATACCTTTACGGAAAAAAGTAAATGAAGCTCTTTGTAGATACCGCGGCCTGGCTCGCACTTAACGACAAAAATGACCAGTATCATAAGGAAGCAATGGCGAAAAGTCTGGAGATAAAAGCAAAAAAGATTGAGCTTATAACGTCAGAATATATACTTGACGAAAGCATCACCTTGATTCGTTACAGGGTCTCACATCAAGCAGCAGTCATCTTTGGCGATTCCCTATTTAAAAGCAGGATAGTAAAGATTGTGGATATAACCGAGGGGGACAGACTGAAGGCATGGGAGATTTTTAAGAAATACGATGGCAAGGAATTAAGTTTCACAGACTGCACCAGCTTTGTGCTGATAAAAAATTTAAAGCTTCAGAAGGCTTTCACATTTGATAAACATTTTGAACAGATAGGAGTTACGATATTCTAAAAAATAGCTCTATGCCTTTTGCTCTTCGCTCTCAGCTTTTGTGCTGGATTGAAATAGCAGCGATTACAGGTTCTGTGGTGCTATATGGCTGGGCAACATACCAGAGAAATCTTGTCTGGAAGGATGACCTTTCTCTCTGGTCTGACATCCTTGTATAAAAGGTCTTAAATTTAGTAATCTTATGCGTGTATGAAAGACATGAATAAAGATTTAGTCAAAAAAAGTTGTACAGAGTGCGGAGGTAAACTTGAATACAGACTTATATCACAAGGCTTCGAAAGAGGCGGAATAAAGGTCAGACTTGGTGGAATAAAGGCCTATGTTTGCTCAACATGTAAAGAGATATATTTCATGCCAGGTGGAGCGGATAAAGTAGCTAAAGCCGCAAATGCCCTGTTCGAGCTTGCTAAAGCTGAAAGGCAGCACAAGGGCCAGCTAATAGCTCAGATCTCGTAATAGACAGAACCCTGCATATTAACCCGAAAACTGCATTTATCTGATAACCAAAGCAGGCATATACGCATAAAAACCTTTACAAAGCAGAATTAGGTTATTCAATGTTATCAATCGTTACTGATGAAAATATTCAGGCTCTCTGAATATCATGTGTCTTACAAAGGTGCTGTTGGTAAAGCTTTTTCTGCATATATACCTGCCTTAAAATGAATGAATTGCAGTTTTCGGGTTAACAAATTCGTACTGATGCAAAATAATAATATGAATTGAAATTTTGAAAATATGTTAAATATGTCAATAATAAACAGCCTGTTGAAAAACCCGTCGCATGTCATTGCGAGGGAAACAAAGCAATCTCGCTTTGCAATGTAAACAGGTTGACCGGAAAGGCAAATTTTTTTTAGAAAGATAAGCAGAAGGGCTCTGATTTAGAAAAAGAAAGGGTAAATTAGAGTGACAATTATGAATCCAATGAGGCACAATGGCAATATTTATCAGGCACAGGATAAAGACTTAGTGGTATAATTAAAAGTCTTCAGGAGATACAAATGGACACTGAAACAATAAAAAAAATTATACAGGAAAGTAATATAACAAGGTCTGAGATAGAAAAAAAACCTATAATTGCAATCTATCTATTCGGCTCTTATGCTAAAGGCAAAGAAAAGGCAAAATCAGACATAGACCTTGCTTTTGTCTTCGATGAAAGGTTCTATAAAGAAGACCCTTTTAGAGCGCTCCAGGAAGCTGAACTCTTAGGTTCTGAGATAGGCAAAATGATGCACAAAGCAGTTGATGTGGTCATATTGAACGGCGCTTCTCTGAGTTTTGCCTATTACACTGTAAGAAATGGGATATGCCTTTATGAAATTGGCACTGTAAATAGAATCCTCTATGAAGTGACTTTAGACAACAAATATCAGGATTTCATGCCATTTATCAAAGAACTTAGAGACATTAAAAGGAGAATCCTAATTGGAAGAGATTAAGTCAAAGATTGCTGTTGTTCAAGAAAGGGTAAGAAGGTTATCCATATTTACAGGTCTCTCCTTTGAATCATATCTTAAAGATTTAACTACCAGGGATGCTGTAGAAAGGAATATCGAGGTTGCTATTCAGGCATGTATTGATATTGCCAGAATAATAATCAAACTTGAGGGGTTGAGAGAACCTGAAGATAATAAAGGTGTATTTGTTGTTCTGGCTGAAAATGACATCATCAGTGAAGACTCCTTAAAATTTCTGGTTCTTTCTCATTTCAAGTGGGTAATGAGAGAAGAAATCCACAGTAATTCCCCCTTAATAAAGGGGGAATAAGGGGGTTGTTTGAAAATCCTTTACAATCCAGAATTAAAACAACGAGCAAGAGAACTCAGGAAACAAGGTGTTCTATCAGAGGTTCTGCTTTGGAATCAGCTAAAATACAGGAAAATGCGTGGCTATCAATTTATGAGACAGAAGCCGATAGGAAATTATATTGTTGATTTTTATTGCAGTAAACTTAAATTGGTAATAGAAATAGATGGAGAAGGTCATGAAGGCAGGTTTAGCTATGATATGCAAAGACAACAGTTTTTGGAGTCTATGGGATTGACAGTTATCAGATTTAACGATGCAGATGTGAAAGTGGACATGAACAATGTTTTAATGGCAATTGAGGGTTGGATTGAGGAACAACCCCCTGCCCCCCTTTTCTAAGGGGGAATTACCCACTCAGTTTGAGAAAGAGCCAAATTTCTTATCCCTATGGCTGGCACGAGGAATGTCCTCGTGCATGGATACGATAAAATAGACGACGCAATTATTTTTGGTGTGCTTAAAAAGCATGTATCCGATTTCAATACCTTTTTAAAAGAAATAGAAGAAAGATATTTAGAAAATAAGATTTCTGACTAATGGCCGGTAACTATTGACCAATGACCGATGATCAAAACAGCCCTACACCCTATACTCTCTACTTCGCGATGGGTTGAGTTACTGGTTGTAATCGCTACTGTGGTAATATATGGCTGGGCAACCTATGAGCGAAATTTCGTCTGGAAGGATGAAGTTACTCTCTGGTCAGATATCATTAAAAAATCCCCTGATAAGTATAGAGGTTATAATGAAGTTGGTATGTGGTATTATGAAAGGTGTCTGATTGACGATGCAATACCTTACTTTGAGAAGGGTCTAAGTCTAAATCCTTACTTTGGCAGCGCTCATAACAATCTTGGACTCTGCTTTCTCGGAAAAGGATTGATTGATCCAGCAATAGAGGAGTTCAAACAGGCAATTAGGGCTAATCCCTTTAATGGAATGTACCATATAAATCTCGGGATTGCTTATTGGCAGAGAGGATTAAATAATCTGGCTTATAAAGAGATACAGCGTTTACACAGTTTATTGAGTTTACACGGTTTCCTGTGTTAAAAAACTCAAGAAACTCAATAAACTTTTCAACGATTACCTTAGACGATTGACCAATGACTATTTACCAAAAGGCTTTAGTTTGGACCGAGGTGGTGGTTTGACAAAAGATTACAATTTTATATATCATACGTCATATATATGACAGGAGGTTTTTATGAGGAGAACTACGATATTTGCCGATGATAATTTGATTAACGAGATTAAGGAGATTTCAAAAGAAGAGAACAGGAGTGTAGCAGAAATTATACGAGAAGCAATGCAGGGCTATATTAAACAAAAAAGATATAAAAAGAAGGGAATATCCTTCATAGGCATTGGTAGCAGTGGCAGGAGGGATATTGCTGAAAGGCACGAGGAATTACTCTGGAAAAAGGTTATAAAATAGAAGCTGTCATTATAGATACAGGTCTTATCTACGCACTTGCAGATAAAAAAGATTTATGGCACAAGCGGGCTTTTGATTTTGTGGAAAATTTTAGAGGCAAACTGATTATTCCTTCGGCGGTTATACCTGAGGCATGTTATCTTTTAAACACCTATTTAGGACAATCTGCTGAGATTGCATTTATTCACTCCTTAATCAATAAAGAGCTCAATATCGAACATTTCAATGCCAATGACTTAATACGGTGCGCCGAACTTTTAAAACAATACAATGACCTTAGTCTCGGATTTGTTGACGCAACCATTATAGCCATTTCCGAAAGGTTGAAGATGCACGAAATCCTTACTACCGACAGAAGACATTTTTCTATTGTAAAACCTAAACATTGTGAAGCCTTCACTTTGTTGCCCTGAATTAGAATTGGCAAAGAGTTATTCATGTCTTGACAAAATGGCAATAATTCAATTAAAATGCCAATAAAATGGAGATAAAGACACTGACAACGGTAGACAGGTTTGGAAGGGTTGTAATCCCTAAGCGAATTCGCAAAGGATTAGGGCTTTTGCCCGGAAGCGAGGTGGCGATTGTCAAACGTGATGAAGAGATCATTGTCTCTCCTGTTAGTAGAAAACCAACTGTCATTAATAAGGGTGGTATTTTAGTTATTCGGTCTGAGGCATTGGAGGATATAGAGGCAGCCGTTGAAAAGGAACGTCATAGGCGTATCGCAGACCTTATAAAACCATTTTGATGAGGGTTTTATTTGACACATCTGTTTTAATAGCGGCTATTGTTGAAGCCCACCCCAGACATCCCGAGAGCCTTTTATGGTTACAGAAATGCAAACGTGGCGAAATCTCTTTGTTAGTTTCAGCACATACCCTTGCAGAGCTATACGCTGTATTAACGGTCTTACCCGTTCAGCCCAGGATAACCCCATCAATCGCAATTCATGTAATCGAAAACGATATTATAAGACTTGCAGATGTTATTACACTTAACAAAATAGACTATATAGCAATTCTCCGTCAGACGTCTGAACTCAATTTAACCGGTGGGAAGATTTACGATGCACTTATTGCGAGAGCAGCCATAAAAGCAAGAGTATCAAAGGTTCTCACGCTCAATAAAGAGCACTTTTTAGGTGTTTCCCCAAATATAAAAGACATACTCGAAACCCCGAAATTATGAAAACTCTACGTGAAAAGGCCGAACGACGTAACCGAGAGACGAAACGGGCCTCGTCATCGTTGCCATAACCGATTGACTATTGACTGATGACTATTGAAAAAAAAGCTTTAATCTGGATTGAGTCGATTGTGCTAATCTCCCTGTTGTTTACATACGGTTGGGTTACCTATCAGCGGAATCTTGTTTGGAAGGATGACCTATCATTATGGTCAGATATTGTTAAAAAATCCCCTAACAAATCAAGAGCCTATAATTATTTGGGACTTGCGTATCATAAAGTTGGAGATATGGATTATGCCATCCTGCAGTATAAAAAGAGTCTTTCTTTAAACCCTTTCGAGGTAGAAGCTCACATCAATCTGGGAGTCTCTTATTTTTATAAAGGGCAGGTAGACAAAGCCATTTTACATTTCAAACATGCCATAGAGGTTAGCCCCAACAATGCTGATGCCCACTATAACTTAGGTGTTGCTTATGGAGAAAAAGGATTAATTGACATGGCTAATGAAGAGATGCGCAAGGGGATTGAGTTACGCAAAAGATAATGGTTTAAAGGGTTTATGTCTCATTAGTTGAATTTGTTGAATTTAATAGTTTTATTGGTTAAATTAGTTGAATTAGTTGGATTGGTTTAAACCAATAAGACCAATTGAACAAAGAGAACTAATCAAACTGTTTTTGATAAACCAATGGAACAAATAGAACCAATCAAACAAATAAAACAATATATCGAGTTTATCATGCTGATTACCCTGTTGTTGTTATGCGGATGGGCCACTTACCAAAGAAATTTTACCTGGAAGGATGACTTCACACTCTGGTCCGATGTGGCCAAGAAATCCCCTGAGAAATACAGAACTCATAATAACCTGGGATTTGCCTATTCTAACATTAAAGAACAATATAATCTCGCCTTACTTGAATATCATCGTGCCCTAAGAATAAATCCCCGCGGGTCTAAGTTAATCTGGGAAGTGTATATGAAAAAATGGGTCGAGGGTCGAGATGATCTTGCAGCTGAAATGTTTGTAAAAGCATTGGAGATAGACCCGAATGATTACAAGGCTTCTATTCATTTAGGGGATATCCATCGTAAAAAGGGTTTAACAGGTCTGGCTGTTAAAGAGTTGGAGTCTGCGTTAAAGATTAACCCCAGGGCGCTCGATGCCTATAATGCCCTCGGAAGCATATATCTCGATAACGGTTTAACTGATTTGGCCATTATAGAATACAGAAAAATCCTGCAAATTGACCCTGATGAGGCGAGGGCTTACTACAATCTTGGTATCGCATGTGATATAAAAGGGCTATCAGAGGAGGCAATCAACCATTACAAAAAGGCATTAAGGCTAAAACCCGACTATCCTGAAGCCCTGTCTAATCTCGGTATAATCTATGGGAGGATGGGGAGACTCAAGGAGGCTCTACACTTTTTTAAAAAGGCTTTAAATATAAAACCTGATGATACTATAACCCTGATTAATCTGGGGGTTGCCTATGAGGAATTAGCAAAGAGCTATGAGCTGCAAGCTATGAGCATAGAGCATAGAGCAAAGGGCGAAGACTATAAAGCTATGAGCAATGAGCTACGAGCTAAGGCCGTTGAAACCTACCAGAAGGTTCTTAAAATTGACCCTGGGAATGTACAAGTAAAGGAAAGAATGACAAAACTCATGTCTTATTAGTTAAATCGGTCTCACTGATTTACTAAGGAGACCATAAGTAGAGTCTGTCCATAAATTATGATTTATACAATTAGTCATTCCCCGACTTGATCGGGGAATCCAGTGTTTTCAATAGGTTCTGGATTGTCCGGTCAAGCCGGACAATGACAAAATACGACTTTATGGACAGACTCTAAATAGTTTGATTAGTCTTATTGGTTTAAACTAATAAGACCAATCGAACAAATAGAACTAATAAAACTATTTTTGATAAACCAATGGGACAAATAGAACCAATTAAACAAATTAGACAGTATTTGGAATTTATTGTACTTTTTGGATTGGTGTTGACATCCGGCCTTGCTACCTATCAGAGAAATTTCGTCTGGAAGGACGATATAACACTCTGGAGTGATTGTGCAAAAAATTCCCCTTCAAAGGCCAGACCGCATAACAATCTATCAGTCGCTTATAATGAAAAAGACTTACCAGAACCGGCGATAGCAGAATCAATTACAGCCCTCATGTTAAGAAAAAATTATCCCAACCCATTTATTTCCCTCGGGGATGCCTATCTTAAAAAGGGTTTTTTTGACACGGCCATTATGGCTTATAAAAGCGCCCTGAGCATAAAGTCTGATTACTCAGATGCATACTTCGGCATGGGAAATGCCTATGCAAAAAAAGGCGAGATGGACACAGCTATAGAGACATTTAAAAAGGCGGTTGAGCTTCGGCCTAATGACATAACTGCCCGTGTCAACTTAGCGGCAGCTTATGGGTCTAAGGGATTAACAGACCAGGCTATAGCAGAACTTCAGCAGACCATGGTCATCAAACCTGACAGCCCTGATATACATTATAACCTGGGTGTAGCCTATGAGGAGAAGGGTCTCTTATTCAATGCACTGGCAGAATATAAGACAGTCCTCCATCTGAGGCCGGATGACCATGAGGCAAGTTATAAGTATCTTGAGATTAGTAGAAACTTAAAGCTAAGGGTAAAGGGCAATTAGCAATGAGCAAAGAACAATTAGCTAAGAGCACAGAGCTAAGAGCTGAGAGTAAAAACTCTAAGCTATATGCCAATAGCTCTAAGCCCTTACGCTGGATAGAACTCATAGTTGTAATTACCCTTGTGTTGATATACGGGTGGGCTACCCATCAAAGAAATTTTGTCTGGAAAGACGATATGACACTCTACCTGGATGTGGTCGAAAAATCCCCTTCCAAGTCCAGGGCATACTCCTCTTTACAGGTAGCCTTCATGAGTCAGGGTCAATACAGGGAGGCGATTGAGGCAGGCAAGAGTGCTGTCTACCTTAATCCCTGTAATGTTGAGGCATACAATAATATGGCTGCTGCCTATGGAAGGTTGGGCCTTTATGAGGAGGCAATAGTGGTCTTAAAGAAGGTTCTCCGTTATGCACCTGATTATTCTGATGCATACTACAACTTAGGGGTTTCGTATCTTGGACTTGGCCAATATAAAGAGGTAATAGAGGCATCAGCAAGGGCCATCTATTTCAAGCCTGACCATGCAGATGCATATAATAACTTAGGTATAGCCTTTCTCAGGATGGGCTGCAATACTGAAGGGATTAATGCCCTGAAGAAGGCTATCCACTATGGCCCTGACACAGTCAAGGCATATAATAATCTTGGTGTTGCTTATATCAATATAGGAAAATATGCAGAGGCTGTAGAGGTTCTTAATGAAGCCATTCGCCTTAAGCCTGACTATCTGCAGGCCAGAAATAATCTCGCCGTCGCAAAAAGCAGACTAAAAGAAGCAGAGAGCAAATAGCATAGAGCATGGAAAAAACAAAAAGGCAGAGGGCTTTAAGCCCTCTGCCTTTGCTACTTATAGGAGATTAGTAGGCGCTCTTGCCCGTATGGCATCTCAGACAGCCTGTGCCGGCAGCTAAGGTGCTATAATCAAATCTCAGGATGTCCGCATACTCAGAGCCATGGGCCTTATGGCATGAGAGACACATAACAATGTCTGTGCCCGGAGTAATTGTGTCGCTGAGAGTAGTTATCGTCTGTCTCGCAAGAGGTGTCTCAATATTATAGGTGGTACTGGTGGATGCATATTCGCCAGTACTTGGCAGTACTACATCAGTCGGATGCCTTAGCCATGGGCTTGCACTACCAATGTCAGTGCTTGC
>Ga0210036_1003815_pt1 | contig 14488 bp, 11 predicted proteins | sample CryGeymeta201515_FD_185469 | JGI IMG/M metagenome (GOLD analysis project Ga0210036, IMG submission 185469) | Groundwater microbial communities from Crystal Geyser aquifers in Utah, USA - Crystal Geyser metaG 2015-15 (SPAdes) (version 2) | ecosystem: Environmental > Aquatic > Deep subsurface >...
CCTAAAATAGTTTCTTAACCGCGCCCTCCCGCCCGATTGGCTACCCGAGTGTGAGAGCAACCCTAGCGGTCTGCCCTCTCACCCGGGCGCCTCGGAACGGAGAAAAGGTCGGCCCTAGTAAATTGCTGAGTTTCTCCAAACCACCCTACCTAGCCAAACGTAGCCCTAGAGAGCTGGCATAGTCGAGAGAACGTGGTAGCGTTCGCTCGGGAACTGTACGTGCAAGTTGTCCTCAACCCTACTGCAGAGGACCAATGCTGGATTGTCTTCAAATCCAACAGGAACGTGAAGTGGAAGAATCATCGTCGTCACTATCCTCATTTCTGCCGCCCATTTCTATCGAGGGCTTTTGCCGCTGCTTGGGAAACGACAGCGACTGGGAAATTTCACTCTCGCGTGACTGACATTCTTGTAAGGTGCGTGTACATGCAGTGGTGGAAGGAGCGACGGCATCTTCCAAGTTCGCGGCAACTGCTCGTTTCGTCTTTGGAAGGGCACCCTTGTCGTCGTTCGAAGCAAAGGCCAATCGAGAAGACGAACCCTCTCGAATGGTTTGCGCCACTTTGGCACACGCCCTGTCATCTCCTACTTCATAATACATTCCATTCCTGGAATTCTTTTGGAGGAACCGACCACGACCTCGACGGACAAAATGAACCAATGCGAGAACAAGATTTCGCTTGGCAAACTTTTTGGCGCAGAGATAGATACTCTTGTAATGATCCAACATTTGACGAAACTGAATGTTACCCTAATGAAAAAGTTTTGAAAATGGAAAAAAGGATTTTGAATACGGAAAATCAAATGGAGGGTTAAAAGAAACAAGTACCATGCAACAAGCAGCAAAAGTATACTCCTACACATTTTGGTACCTCGTGAGCATTTGTTTTACCACCACGACCTGCCAGAATATCATAACGCGTTACATTTTCTTCTGCAATAGGATGGATTCGATTCTCCAAATCCGAGACGACACCGGAAAAAGTCCTGGTGGCTGGATTCTTATTCTGTTCTGTCGCTCCTAGAGTAGTGGTGCTCAACGGGTGCATTTGTGTGATGTTGTGCATCCAGGAATCGATCGCGGGGATTGGAATTATAGATATGATTTGCTCAACACAATTACTGTTAGGTGATCCTTCCATCGATTCCAATGACGTCTGGAGCTTATGATCTGGCACTACCGGACATGGAATACTTATATTCAACGGATTGACGGGAAGCGGATGGTAAGTGTCCATTGCGAAGGGAGCTGACATCATATTGCTGTTCAGTTTTGTTGTTGCTGCTGTCGTCTTGATCGCAAACATATCGGGTTTGATACTGCTGGCTGCGAATATTGTGCTATGATTTGAAGGAACCACAAAATTGTTGGCAACAAGCGACTGTGACAAAAACAAGATTTGCTGTTGCTGTTGCTGTTGCTGTTGCTGTTGCTGTTGCTGTTGCTGTTGCTGTTGCTGTTGCTGTTGCTGAAGAAGACGACAGTGTTGCTGTTGCTGAAGATCAATATCGTACCCCTGTGGCAGATTCGGAAATAGTTCAGGTTGGGGCTGCTGTGCTTTAGCACGACGAATGGCGGCCAGTGCCTGGCTTTGTCGCTTTCCTCCACTGTTACGTTTTTGGCGTTGAGCTAACAAATTGTGGTTCAGCGGTTGTGGTGTCTGAGATCCTGGACTCAGATTGTGGGATAAAGAAGCGGCCATGGCCAGATTGTAATCCCGTGTATGTTGTTCTTGTTGCCGCTGCTGCTTCTGCTGTTGTTGTACCATGGACAATGAAGCACTTTGCGCTGCGTCGCGCCACTGTGGTTGCTGTCTCTCGGATGAACGGGGTTGAAGTACGTCTACTGATGGTGTTGAGGACGATGATCCGTTCACCATGTCAGCATTATGTTGTTGGAACGTTATCGGTAGCGTTGTTGGAGCTGCCATAGTGTGCGTAGACGAGGGCGACATGAGACAATATGGATGGAAGAATCGATTGGGACTCAGAGACTCGGGAGCGTCTTCGAATTGAGATGGAGAAGGTAAAGACATCGGTCGATTGGTCGTCGTCGTTGGAAAATTCCGACTGCCGCTGTTGATGCTGTCGTTGCTACGAGTACCAGGAATAGGAAAGGCCGCCGCTGCTGGAGAAGACGTCAAATACCTTCCGGCGAGCTGTCGTAAGCACTTATTAGGGCTGCTGGCTGCCAGCTGCAATAAGAGAGCTGCTTGTTCATCTTTCGAATCGGCGGAAGGATACATTGGATTTATTTGCATCTACTTTAGTTTTGGTTTGGTCAGAATTGGATTCACGCCGGCTGGAGTTGTGAGCAAAATGAAAAAATGATGTGGGGTATCCACTAGTGGCGACTCCTGTCTGGGACTGCGCCGTGTGCAGCTGTACACTCAAAATTAAAATTCAATATTCGCTATAACAGCGCAGACATCAAGAAAACTCGGCAACTGTACAGTTTGGAAAGTCGGCCGCATTGACTTTCTTCTACAGCACACCGCCTGTCCCTTAACGTCCTATTCAAAACAATTCATTTTCCTATTCTATCCAAAGTTTTCGTATTTACCTAGTCTATGAACAAAGTACTAGTGTGTGGGAGTTGGAAAATCTTCCGATTTTCTTTTTTGAATCGTACGTACAGTACGTGTGTCTTACTTCTAGAAAAAAGGACTTGCTTTTACTTTTGAGTAGCGTTAGACGCAGTCCTATTAATTTGCAGTCCTTAATGGATACCGCCTAGATAAAATCAGCTTCATCATCTTCACTCTCTTCCTCCGACTCCTCTTCTTGTTCCTCTTCAGCTGGTGCTAAAGGCACGCGCGGTTGTTTTGCGGGCTGTTGGATGAAATCGGTTGGTGCAGCAGATGAAGCAAAAGGAAGAAGTGGCGCTAAGGCATGCGGTCGGCCGTGGTAGTGATAATATGGCTCTTTTGAGTAAGCAGTTGAAAAAGCTGCTGCTGCCGCTGTTCCCTTTAATGTGGAATTTCCTTCCGAATGCTCGTCCATTTCAATGGACCCTTCCTGAGAAGACATTTGTTCCGCCGAAGTAGTTCCTTCTCGTAGCGCCTGTGCCGCCTTAGCCCAGGCTCGCTGATCCCCACATTCGTACCACTGGCCGTCGTCTTCATTTTTTTGCAGAAAGCGACCACCTTTGTGGCGCACAAAATTTGCCAATTTTTTGGACAGCTTCCCCTTGTCACCTTTCTTCGCGAGGTGGTAGTGAAGACGAAATTTTGCAACAAGGCTTCGGAAGTGTTCATTGCCCTGTGAACAAGCAACCAAAATCGTTTGTCAAATAAGAAAAAGCACCAATACGCACAGCACAGCACAGCCAACAAATGGACAATACTTACAGCATGATGATTTGTGAGCCCTCCTCGACCTAACAAGACATCGCACGCTCGAAACTCTTTTTCTTTCACTGGATTTTTCCTGTCGTTGTCCGGAAGCGTTTTCTTCAACATGGGTAGGTTCTCGAGTTCGTCTATTCCTTCTAACAGTTTTGGAGGACCCTTCATTTCTATAATAGCCTTCAACCCGGGAGGCTCCATATACTGTCTCAGGCTAGGAATCAAGTTCTTGGCATCAGCATTGTCTATTTCCTGGTCCTCTTTATCTGCTGCTCCAGCTGATTTCGGTTTCCTGGCCTTATCCATTATGGCAGTAGAAAATTCTTGTTTTTTACCACCACTTTTACGAACGCTTTCCTGCTTGGAATGTTCGTTGTCAACGTAGTTGATTTGTGGTTCCGATGATTTTTGTTTATGTTTGCCAACGCCTGCCAGAGCCAGCATTGCTGCACTAGCTTCAACATCTGGGTGTGTTCCTCTTGGATTTCTGGGCACGCCCTGAACATTTGCCAGCGCTTTCTTTAACATGAGAGCCCTTTCCAAATCCTGTTCTTTCTTTTCTGTATCATTTTGCTTTTTCGGAGCTGCTTGTTTCGGCTGTGAGTGTGGAGGATATGGATATGCCGGAGGAAAAGGATGAGGATAAAGTTGAGGGTATTGCGGTTGCTGGCCAGGGTACTGCTTTTGTTGTTGCTGCTGTTGTTGTTGTTGCTGTTGTCTTTTGACAAAGGCGGCAGCGTAATCAGGGAACGATTGTTGAGGCCCCTGCCTGTGAAGCTGTTGTTGGTATTGAAGCGGCAGCTGTTGCTGCTGGTTTACCCCAGCAATCATTGGTGGCAGTGGACCCTGAGCATTCGCCATAGGCTGGTGTGTCGCACCAGGACTCGCCTGCACATTCTGCCCAGAAAGATGTTGGTGATGCTTTGACATTTGCATGCTCTGTAGCATACTTGGGTGCATAATATTGGGTGTTACCATATTATTACTTTGTGCTTTTACTCCAGGCGATGACATCATTGCCGCCGCCCCCATTTGACTGCTAGCCGCCGAAAGAAGCGAGGGGGGAGGAGGAGGATGAACAAAGCCTTGCTGTGGTAATTTATGACTTGATTGGTCATCGTGTCTCAAAAATTGATAATTTGCTGGTTGTGGCATGTTTCCTTGCAGTGCAGCCATCTGCATTCCCGCCGGATAGAAGTGTTGAACGGCCGATGGATGATGAAGAAATAAACTGGCAGGGTGGATTGAAAAGTATCCAAATGGTGGACGTGTGTTGCCTCCCATATCGGCAGAATGAAACTGGTTTAGTTTACTGGACTGCTCCAAAGGTTCCTGAGCGTCTTCAAACTGTCTCTCTTTCGCAACAGCTCGTTCCTTCTTACCAGTTGGAACTGAATTGGAAAGTTTACATTCTGTGTGGAAGACAATCGATCGCAATCGGCGCAAGGCGTGAAGACTAATATCCGCAGCCTTAACATGTTCAACGTCCATTCCTTGCTTCTTCTTCTTTTTATTCCGAGGAGATAGCTTGTACTTTCCTTCTTTGTCTGCATTTCTCTTGGCCTTTTTAATTTTATTAGGCTGTTTTCGATTATCAGAATCAAAGGTACCAGTCATGACCTTTCGTTTGCCATTCGAATGTTTGTGTTTCTCGACATGTGCTTTGGGGGTCTGAGTACTGCCGTTGCTGGATAGTTTTGGTGGAAGGGTTAATTCATCGCCCGACTCCTCACCGATACTGGTCGAGCTCATCTCGGTTTGGTTTCCTCGTGACGGTGGTTGTAGCTCCTACCTCCTACTGTATAGTATATTGCAGGATTGTAGTTACTCGTAGTGGTTCTTTTTAGAGACTATACTGAAGGCTGATATTACACGGTAACTTTGTCAACTTGAGAAATTAACTTCATTTTCGAACCGGAGCAAAGGATCAACGGAAACTGATACAGATACCAATATGACTTCATCCATCGATCACCTTGGCTTGGTGCAGTTATTTTTACATGTACAGTAGTAGTATTAGACAAAAACTTCAGTCACAGCACAACAGCCAGTTGACCGTCTGCATGAAACAAGAGTGGAATTTCAGTCACAATTCCGTCTCATTAAATCTTGAAACCGGCTTGCTTGCGCCAATTTCGATGACACGACACGACACGCACTCCAAGAGCTGGCAAGGCAGTGAATAGTACTACTTCACTAGATACAAAAACTACAGAGCTCTTGATAAAACCTATCTAAAACTAGAAGTTGAGCCTGCACGAAGGCATATGCTGAGTATGCCATCCGTCCTACTACTATAAGTCAAGTTCTTAGGTGAGCAATTCGTTTTTCTGTATTCTGTCGAGTTTGATACCCCCCTGGTCTCTGGGCAAGTCGTTTTAAGGCATCCTTATGCTCTGCGCTGCCTACTGGATGGTCAATGACCATTCCGTGCGCTTGCATCATGGAGTAATACGTGGTTGGCCCCACGAACTTGAACCCCTTGTTTCGAAGTGCCTTGCTCATTGCATGGCTTTCGGGAGAGGTACTGGGACAGTCGGCAAGGTTTCTGCCATCCCATGCTCCATTCACGACAGGTTTGTCACCAACGAAGCTCCAAAGAAATTCATCAAACACACCATGCGATTTCGGATTGTCACTGTTCCTCGCATTTTTATTATCATTGTTTCCCTGAATTTTCGTTGCTGCCTCTCTTCTCATTTCTTGGATGCATTTGGCATTGTGAATGGTGGCCTCAATCTTGCCACGGTGCTTGACGACCACATCTCTTGTATCAACTGTCTTTGGGGTATCCAAAATGGCTTGAACATCCTCGGATGTCATGGCTGCTACCTGGTCAACATCAAACTGAAAAAATGTTCTTCGGTAGGCCTCGCGCTTGCGAAGAATGGTCAGCCACGACAGTCCTGCCTGAGCTCCCTCGAGAGATAATTTTTCAAACATGATCTCATCGCCCCTCTGATAATTGGTGGCGCACAAAAAGAAAAGAAAGAACACTGTTCTTTAGCAAACGAGAAGTTCACTTGGAATCAAAAATCACAACCCAACATGTCAATCAAAGGGCAAACGAGTAGCTGCTTGGCTAAATATTAATAACAGGTTTCGTACCTTTTCAAGTCCCCACTCATTCTTCATGTACTCGGTATATTCTTTATCTCCCTTGGTAAAAAGTGTGTACCATGGGTCGCTGTTGACGGTTTCTACGCTGCTTGGTTTAGGTTTTTTGGGAGATCTGAACGTCTTAGGCTTTTTGCCTTCATAAGATCGTTTCAATTGGCTTTCCACATCATCATCGCAGTTTGCCATCAATAGTGAGTGCAACCGTTTGGAACGTCGCCGCCCATTGCATTCGCTGCTCATCATGCACACCTTCTTGGAACCAGCAAAGGGCAGGATGATCGTTGTAGAGAGCACCCCGATGCAAGGACTCCTGGATGCCGTCAAGGAATCAAAGGCACAAAATGCTAATCGAGGTACAAGTGGTGACCTAATTTTGATATTTATTTTTCGTGTGGACTATTGAATATGGTTGGACAAAAAATGAGAATTTCGGAAGATCACACTTCAAAAAAGGGTTGTATGCATGTTCATTATTATTTTGTGTTATTTCCTACTCTACTACTACTACTAGTAGTCTACTCCCTGCTGGTACTACTAGTAGACTACTACTCCCTCAGGGAGTACTAGCTACTAGTAGTAGCTACTGTAGTAATTGTTTTGCTGACACATCTACTACGCTAAGTAAGGCTGACACTACCGTAGGATTTCCACAGGAAAAATTAGTTTGGAGGCATTAAGGTCTCAAATCACTTTTTGAGTAGTTAAATGGACAGCTCTTGATGAGGGCTTTTCATTCATAATCTATTTATTGGATTTGGACAATCACTTAATGAGCTAGAGGACATAATCAAAATCATATATCCTGGGGCTGAAAAGCAAATGGCTGACCTTAACATTATACAGTGAAAACACTAGTAAAGCATATATGACTGATTCAATCCCTTATCTCATGGTGATTGAGAGTATTTAACACAGCGATTAACAGTAGTTAACATGGTAAAAAATATTCAAGTTTTACTGCATAAGTACTAGTGAAAATTTAGAATCCCTTAAATGGTAACAGTCAGCCAACGTTAACAGTCAGCCTTACTCTACTACTAGCTAGCTAGGTCTAGTACTCCAGTAATTTTCCAGCGAACAATCTGGTAGCACAGTTGCCTACAGAAAACAAGGCTATTATTCCGAATACGTATCGGAGAACTTCCATCTTCCATACAGTACATACAGTAATTATCAGGCGGATCTTCGACCTTGTAGACTATACCACTATTCTCCACTATCTTCCGCATTCTATATCTTCCTAGCCAAGATTTACACAAGCCCCTTATCATCAGGTTCGCCCTCCACGCCGTCGGCTGCTTCATGCATCTTCACATCTCCGGCCTCTCCTTCGTTGTCGTCTCTGTCTGACTATCCCTCCGCGTCGTCATCGTTCGTTTGCTGTTTCTGGTCTTCCCCTACCATAGGAGGAGGTCGCTGCTGATATTCGCCTGCGGAATTCGTAGGAGGCTGTTGTTGATTATGGTATCCGTCACCTAATTCAGACTGCGACTGCCGCTGGCCGCCCGACTGAAACGGCTGGTCATGTTGGTATGCGTCAAAAGGACGCTGCTGATATCCTCCTTGTTCAACAGCAGGTTGTTGCTGAAAGTTTCCTTGCATACCAGATGGTAGCGGCTCATCCTCACCTGACGCACCACCATCCATCGGCTGCCGCTCCACCGACGACTGTCGCTGTTGGTACCCTGGCTGCAGGCCAACTTGAGGCTGTTGCTGTTGATAGCCTAGTTGCTGTTGATAGCCTAGTTGCTGTTGCTGGTTTCCTCCTTTAGGTTGCTCTTCATCGTAACCTGACTGCTGTTGCTGGTATTCGCCGTTTGTTTGCAGCTGTTGCGGGTAATTACCTTGAGGTTGTTGCCGCTGGGCGGGACTGCTTTGTTGCGGGTATCCACCTTGAGGCTGATTCTGGTAGCTACCAAGAGACTGCTGGTTTTGATAGCTTCCTTGAAGCTGTTGCTGTTGATAACCTGGTTGTTGTTGCTGATACCCCGTTTTAGGTTGCTGCTGCTGGTTATTCATATGAGGTTGCTGCTGCTGTTGATACTCCATTTGAGGTTGCTGCTGCTGTTGATACTCCATTTGAGGTTGCTGTTGGTACCCTGTTTGAGGTTGCTGCTGATAGCTACCCTTTGGCTGATGTTGGTAGCTACCTCCATCCGTGCCGCTTTGTTGCGATCCTTGGTACCCAGGTAGCCTCTCCGTGTCATCTCCGACGGCAGGTTGATCCTCCATCTCGTCTGCGGTGTTATCTGCATCTTCGTCCGTCATTTCTTCTTGAACTGCAGAGGTACCCGCACTATCAGCATCTTCCTCCGATGAATCTGCTTCGCCGCCGCCGTCACCGACAGACGAGGTGTCGGAATCACTACGGTCCTCGGTAGTATCCGTGGCTTCGGCTGCCCGTTCATCTTCCTCCATCACTGGGCTTTGCTTTTCATCTTCGCTTTCAACACTTTCTCTCTCTTGTGATACGTCACTTCGATCGTCTTCCGGTGGCTCTTTGTCTACAGCAGTCGCTTGCTTACCACCTGCGTGTATGTCCACGCCTTGGATAGAGGAGGTGAAAAGCTCGGGAGATTCGACCTTCATTTCTTTCAAGATGTCTTTCAACTTGATCACCATAGCTTCTTCCCACTTCAAAAAACCCAATTCGGTGGGATGACCTCGCGAGCTAATCATATCGCTCATGAGCGTAAAGAACTTTTGCGTTCCTCCGTCAGCGTGAGTTTTCTTTTCTGCAAAGATATTGGTTGGATCAAAAAAGTCGACGCGATCGTGCTTTTCACAAAATTTGAAAAGCTGTTTGTTGATGGCGAAGATGGATGTCCAGAGCGGCATTCGACGCTTCCGAAAGAAGTTGTACTTCTTTTGCTGGTTCTTTTCGCGATCGATGGTAGGATTGTATCTATCACGTTTGATTTTCTTTTGGAGAAGTTTCTCTTCTCGCAAGTCTTCGTCCTCCTCGCGATTGACCATCATTTTCAGTCTTCTACGGGTGCCTGCACCTTCTTCGTCATCTTCTCCGTGTTCAACCATGTAGTCAGACTCTTCCATTTCCCGTTGCAATTGTTCAATGGTTTCACTGTTGTCGTTATGGATAGCGTTATACTCCTCCAATGCCAGTTCCAAAAGTTGACGACGACCTTGATGTTTGCCGCGATCATCTGGCGTTGGTTCCATGTTGTTGCCTCTAGGAGAAGCTTCCACGGGCACTATGCGTTCGATACCGTTAATCTTTTTCCGGACGTAGCGCGTAGGTGGAACACGAGCACGTTTGCCTCCGTACGTATTAAAGGCATCACGATAGTCCTTTACGGCCACGGCCTTATTACCTCTCAGATCAGCCATGGGCAATAGACCGTTAATGACGACACGAGCCTTAGGACGTTTGCTGAGAATTTCTTCTACCACCCGCAGAATTCCTAGAATGACAACTTCTTCCGAACATTGTTGACGAGTCAAATCATTCATACCCAAATGAACCCACCAAACCTTAGGGTTGAAGTTCTCTGGCATCTCACCATGAAGCAATCGCCAGAGAACATGGTTGGCAGAATCTCCCGCAATGCCCAAAGCCATGCCTGGTAGGGGTTATTTGGTATTTTGTGGTTTGACATTAGTGTGAGAAAAAAAAGGCCATCACTACCGTATGGACGAACACCATCTACACTCGTACCTTCAACTTCTGCTCCTTTGTTTTTGTGAAAGTGATTCTTAAAAATAGTTCCAATGGCCACCAATTCATCGTTGGGCCTTCGCCCCATCCACCGCCCATCCATTTCCTCGACAGCTGATTCTCCCAAAATGGCAACATCTAAATCGGCCATCATTACAGGGTCTTCAGCGTATTGATTAACTTGTTTCTTGTTCTCTTTAAAAGCTTCGACCCAGCTTCGTTGCTCGACGCGAGAGACGGGTGTTAAGGGATCTTCACAGTTGCAGCCTTCGTTTCCGCCGCCAAGACACCAGTGATCAATTTTCCCAATATCTAGATCAAACTTGGAACTAATGTCCGAATAATCGTTCTTCATGGCAGGAAAACCAAACCAGAGGGTAGGATTGACCTTATAATAAATACACAAGGCCACTATCAGTAACAATAGGACAAAGCAGAAATAGAGGCCCCAGGTGCTAGTGCACATGGCGTAGCAGTAGTAGCTAACATGAGCACGAATGACTTGACAAATGCCGGGATTATTCTCTGGTTGACGCTGCGACTGTTGTTGCCTTCGTTTGGTAGGAGAGGTTTCCAGGAGATCGGCTAAGTCTGTATCGACCTTCGCAGGCGGCATTTTGTATTCTTTTGAAGGTTGTTGCTTTCTTGTAACGATTGCTCCGTCCTCTTACTTCGTTGCCGCTGGAATGCGCGATGGTAATTGTTAGTTTGAAGATCCGCACAATCCATGCCTCTTTCTCACAGGACGGTCTTTCCGATTAACGTGTCACTAATGATGCGTCATATTTTCAGAAAATGACACGACTCCTACTCGAGTACCTACTAGTAGTACCCAGTAGTACCAGCCAGCACAGCAGAACTTTTTGTTAGTAGTACCGTAGTAGAGAAGAAACAAGACAATACTACTACTATTATAGCTACTATCAGGACTACTACTAGCGGTAGCTACCACTGGTAATAGTAGCTAGTACTCGGAGGAGTAGTAGAGACCTACTACAATTAGCTACAGTCCGGCAAACCAGTACCCGGAGTACCTGCTGGTAATCGAGTCCAAAACTAACATCAAAGAATGTGTCATAATTAAAAAAAAGAATATCTAAACTACGGGCAGCAACTAGCTAGGAATTAATGTGTTTGCGCGGTGATGATAACACACCAGCCAGTTTCAAAGGAAAGTACTCTAGCTAGCTAGCAGTACGGCGTGGTACCAGTACTCGAGTAGTCTACTAGAGTAAAAAAAAAAATTGAACATCTAATTTACGGGGATCACAACTATGGCGCCCGCAGAACAGTAGTAGTCTCAAATCCAAAATGTACGTTTGTTGATTAGGTTGGGGGTTATCCCAGACGAATGTCACCACTACCACGACCTTGAGCACATCAAAGGCTCTATCCAAAATGCACTACAAGAACGTCGATCAATCTAGCAAACAGAAGTTGTTTGGGAGAAGGACGCTTCATATCCGACCTGCATCTGCAGAATTGTGGTGATGCAATGGATCGTCGTGAATTTCAGTAGGCAGAAAATTATGCTCCGTGAATACAGAAAGAATAACAAGCACAAGATTGACCACCCCGAGCACCACCAGTCCACTGAGAGCAGCCGTCAATCCTGGCTGCTGTAACACCACTGGAACAGTGTAGGCACGAACAAATAGGACCACTGGAAGGACAAAGCAAGCTATGGAAAGACCAATACCCTTGAAAAGTACCAGTCCTCGTTCCCACTGTCGATCAACAATTGCCAGGAGGCAGACAGCGGCCGCATGACCGATCCGGAATCGCCAATGACGATGAAAACATGGGAAAAAAGGTTCTTGCCCAAAAAGCGCTTCTTCAATGAGCATTTGACGCCGCAGAGCGTCCGAAGGCTCACCCCACACAAATCCATTCCAAGAATCTCCCAGTTTTTCATTTGATGCAGTCTTTCCTGTCTTAATTTGCCGGTAACGTTCTTCGACCCAAAGTTCTAGCAACTCAAGGGACGGATACAAGATTATAGGTAGTGTCAAAAGCAGAGCAACTGCTAGAGAAAGCCGATGAATGGTCTCTACTACATCTGAATTCAAGCAGTGAGCCACAAACAGACAATCCTCCTGGTCATTGTCGTCATTTCCATTATAGGTTCCCGAACCTCCTCCTAAACCACTCAAATATCCAAAGTACGCGATGGCGAGCGTAACGATTCCATAGCAGCCGACAGCAGCTGTGACGACGGGAACAGGTGAGCTCCGCACATTGATATTTGATATCATGGAACCCAATTGGCTTGGGAAGGATGAGCCTGGACTGGTAGCAAAGAACTGATTGGCAATTGGGAGCGCCAAATTGATACCTTCCATGGCGCAAAGCGTCGAAGCTACAAAATTGGGAATGCCACCCCAACGCCATTCAAAGGCATTGTCTGGGATATCCCAGATGGCACTCCCGTCCCCATCATTGTCCACTAGCGTTGTCGAGTAGAGCATCGTCCCAATGCATCCAACCACAAAAACCAAAATGCCTCCCAGGCATATGCGAAACAGGTCCTTAATGTTACGAAATTGTAGTAGAACGGCAATCACGGGGAAGAATATACCTGATAAAATCAAACGACCCTTGAGCCATACCTCGTCTTCGTCGTCAGCATCTTCTTCTGCTTCTTGGTCCTGGCTGTTGTAGTTGGAGCTATAGTTATCATCGCTATTATAGTCCTCTTCCCAGTCTAGAACAATGGCAATCTGGTGCATAGCTGTCGCTACCAGTCCCGCTCCGAAACAAACATGCAGTGACACAATCAAAAAGTTAATCAAAGTGGATTGCTTGGGACCCAGCAGTGTCCGACCTAAATCTCCGTACGTAATGGCATTGATGGATTTTGTTGAAGTACTGCTGCTGTCTTGATGTACGAACTCATTATTTTTTACTTGAATCGATGGCAGTGAAGAAGACACGAGCGTTGGTCTCTGCCTCTGAGCAGCCGTGATGGGTGCTACTTTAGCCCGAGCATGCAGTAGACACCAGCAATATCCCATACAGGCCATGACAATAAGGCTGTAGACAATAGTTCCTAGCACCAACCCTGTTTCCCCGAGCACTCTGGGAGATGACAACAAAGATACACCAAACAGAGCTTTCAAAAAAGTTACAAATGCGGTGACGTTACTCGATTGTACTTTGGCTTCGTCGACTTGGCGGGTTTCCGACGTGCCGGAAAACGAAGAAAGTGCTGTCTCGATACCAGGAGGGATGCTGGTTTGACTATCTAACAAATCGTAAGACGACGCTGAGGTTAAGTCCAAGACAGGATTTTCTTGCCCACTATTTCCAGCGATACCCGAGCTCAAATGTAAGCGACTACTGCCAGTGTTGCTACAGCTGTTGGCTATCCTCGTGATTCTGGCTTCCGCCACCATTGCGGGTTGTGTAGGTTGGGACCAGAGCTTCAGTCGGCTGCTAATGCTGCTTGTGCTGCTGCTGGAATTCTGGGCTATTTCGTCACCATTTAATGTCATTTCTAGCTAGAGCGATAGGTGTAGGAAAGTTGGTTTTGCTATCAACTATCAATGTATTTTGGATTTTGGATGGGTTTTGTTTTGTTTTGCAGTTTTGCAGTTTTCTCTTGCGTATTTCGGGTTCGCCAATTTATTTATTATTATTTTTTGCAATACCAAATTAAGCCCAGGTGGAGTGCCATAGGACTCAGGAGTTAGGTCTCTCTCTATTAGGTCGTGTGCCTATGCCTGCTTCCTATCCACACAGAGACACTAGTCTAGTCTATCCATAATATTCATTTACTCTAATATTCATGTAGTCTCCACACTAGCTTTTTACGTGTTATCAGACACCATGGCGCTCTTCAAGCCGGCTTCACCGGCTTCCACTGAAGTTAACAGCACTACAGCAGGAACCCCTGTGGTCCCTGTTGACGTCCAGCATGTGAGTTCCGGACGCGAGACGCTGCTGCAATCGCAACCGGAGATCGATTTGATTCATCATCAAATGGATCAACCACAAAGCTTTGGAGACTTTGCCCATGGCACCTACACCGGTAACAACCGGCCGGAAAACCAAGTTAACTTGCCCTTCTCCTACTACAGGAGCAAGGGGACCTCGCTTCCACACCAATTGGAGACGAGGAGCCATACGACATGCGAGAGATTCGTTCACTCGCAAACTGGAAGAAGCACAACTTGTGCCTTTCCATCTACTACACCATCTACAACTACAACTACATCGTTGCAACCGGAAGGACCGACGACAAGCCTACAGTCTCTCTTCGTACAGACGACAATGGAACCCCTGCCACATGGACTTTGGTCTTGTTCCAGCAAGCCATTGACCGGCAGGACCGGACTACAGACTG
>Ga0210036_1003816_pt1 | contig 14485 bp, 11 predicted proteins | sample CryGeymeta201515_FD_185469 | JGI IMG/M metagenome (GOLD analysis project Ga0210036, IMG submission 185469) | Groundwater microbial communities from Crystal Geyser aquifers in Utah, USA - Crystal Geyser metaG 2015-15 (SPAdes) (version 2) | ecosystem: Environmental > Aquatic > Deep subsurface >...
CCATCATTGCTTCACTTTAGTAATTCAATGATTGCAAGAATAGCTAGTGGTGCCTTAGTCCCCAAAAAGTACTGGACTGAATACACCAGTGCTAGGCCAGTAGAGTAGCTAGTTGTACTTCTAGTAGTAGCACATAGTAAAAAAATTCGGCACAGGGGGTAAATACCCCCTGGAAGTGCAGGGGGCAAATACCCCCTCCCCTGCAAACACACGAATCGGAAACGCAGCCTTAAAAAAAAATGAAGAAGTAGTCTACTCTGTACTCTGTTTTGAGAGTGCACACTACTTCCCTAACCGAAAACATCATTATTACTCTAATTATTGCCTCACCTTCTTTTCTGATGCATTCATCATCAAAAGAAAAAGAAATCATCATCGCACTCTCTTTAATATTTCCTTCCACTGACACCCAAACTAAACTTCACCATCATTGTCTACAAACATCAGCAATCATAACATATCCATGAAGTTGAATGTCCCAGTCGTCGCTGTCGTTTTTCTGATTGCCCTCTTTGCAGGGAACAACAACATTCCTGCAAAATGCCATGCATTCTCTGCTCGCACTGCAAGTCGTACTACGCCGATCAAATCCACTGCTGCCATGCCGAAATCTACTCAATTGTTGGAATTCCGAGAGCCCACGACAGGTGTCATGGTCAAACTGGTAGGATGCATGCATTATAATCCTGCTTCCATCAAGTTAACCGAAGATACCATCCAGTCGTTGGCTGCTAACAATCAACTTGGCAGTGTAGTGATTGAGAGCTGCGACATTCGTTGGAACCAAACCAATAGTCTTCCAACCGCTGCCAAGGCCCTTTTAATGTCCGAAATGAAAAAAGGATGCGATTTGGCCGTGGCGGCAGGACGACCAGTCGTTTTGGGTGACCAAAGAATCAATCTGACAGTGGCGAGTTTGAAAAATGGACTCCAGGAAACCCTCAGCGATTTGTCCACACCTTGGAGTGGAGGATGGGCGCGCTACTGGAATAACGTTACTGTGGCACGCGAAGAAGCTTTGCCTTTTGGTAGTTCCTATTATTTGAATGCATTTGCCTTTTTGGATCCCAAATTGTTGTTGGCAGCGCCCGTCAGTTTGATCAAATATCCGCTCTCTTATTTTGTCAAATCGCCGCTCAAAACTACGGCAGTCTTAGCTCTTTTAGTTGCTTTCGATCAATCACCCTCCGAAGCAGCAACACTGAGTACCATGACGATTGAACCAAGCATCGCATCCATTGGAGAGCGGATAGGGTCCTTGGCCGTATCTGGTCTTGAGATTGCTTTCTTTGCACGAATATTTTTGAAAGAGTTATTGATGCAACGAAATGTGCTCTTGGCACAAAATATCTTAGAGCAGTGCAAGCTCTACCAATCTACTGTTGATTTAGCTCCTGCAAAGCCATCTTTCTCGCTGCCTTTGTTCGGAAATCTCTTGGTCGGTGGACCAAGGAGCTCTCCTCCCAATCTTGAAATTGTATACGCGGAAGGCACGTCAGCGCCGCTCAAGGACGGCAAGCCTGGCGAAGACAAGGCGGTGGTTGCCATATTAGGCATGGCGCACTGCAACGGAATTGCCAAACTACTCCAAGAGCAGCGAATTTAAGCTACTGTTAATGAAATTCAAGAGTGAGAATTGTAAATGAATGCTAGTAATGTATATAAAATCATTTACGTTTTCCTCTTCCGACTTCGAGAGATTCAGCGAAATTTTCGTTCGAGACCACAACATTCTCGCTATTGTAGCGCTCGTTTTAAATTGTTGGTGGAACCAGCATATCATAGGGACACAAACCGTCAATGTGTATTGTAATTTTGGTTTTCACTCAAAAGAAATCCAGAGGGAGTTTGACCTTGCTGGGACAAACGTTGACCAAAGTAGAACAGGTCTTAGAGTAATTTTACATTGGGAACGGACGACCCTAACCCTTCTGTAGAAATTGATTCTTTTAGAAGTTGCTGCCAAGAATCCAGTAGTCTCTTGCCTTCTTTGCTTGATTCAAGAAAGTACTCTACTCATCAGCCAGCACCAGTGGTGCTGGTAATAGATACTGTAATAGATAATAGAAGACTCATCAATTCAACTTAATCCACTTCACCTAGCGCAGCGCTAACTTGACCTTGAAACAATTACATGTATCGCATCGATGTATTCCACCCAGCGGGCGATTCTCAACCTCCTTCGCCACCTCCTATGTACGTGTCATTGGCTACGGCCATAGCTCCTGATAGCGAGGATGCCACAGGTGGACACTTGGTGACAGTCGGCCGCCGCAATGCCAGTGTCCTTTTGGATAAGGATAAGTCAGTGTCTCGTCAGCATTTGCAGTTGCATTTGTTATCCAATCGCTCTGAACATCAGCAAGGTTTGGAGGGCAACGATGACAACGCCGGTGACAGCGCTGTCCTAGCACAGGCTGCTGGAGTCCCAAAAACGCAGGAAGAAAAGAATGCCTGCAATGAGAATCCTTCCGGTATGGCATTGTTCATCAAGTGCCTGGGAAAATTTGGATCGGCAGTCGTTCCGATGGCCCCGAAATCTAATGATGGGGATACGAACAATGCCACTGCCAATTCCAGCAACCGTAATGGAAATGGAAATGATAGCGACAGCGCGACGAATGCAGGAGGCAGCGATACAGAAGACGAGAGTCAACAGATACTCGGAGCCACTCTAGGTGAAATCCCCGATTTCCCTGGTATGAAAATATTTGAAATCACGAAGAAATTGGTGGCCAAACTCAGTCCAACACACACACTCTTGCCACCACAAAAGATTATGGGCAACGAAACAGCTGTCGTTCCCGGCAATGCTACGACCATATTTTTGCAGTGCGGACAAATGGGTTCCCTGTTGGTCTTGACCCGAATGGACCTGAAAATCTGCAAGTCAGGCTGGTCCAAGGCACAAGAAAAAATGTGGAAATCCCAGCTGTACGCGATTGGGGCGACTTTGATCGAGGAAGATGTTGAGGCGACCTTGCTTCAAGGCAACCCTAAGACTGCACATAAGCTTCTTGGATTGAAGGAAGAAATACCTCCAACCACTTATATGATTGTCGACAAGCGCGATGCTGTGGTCAAACAACTCATTGCCTGGAGTAAAAATATTCCTATTGCGTCCTTGCAGTTTCTTTCTGCTCTTTTGGAACGTCAAATGCCTTCCGAGCCGTGGCCCAAAGTATCCGAGTTTCCACCCCAGCCCATGAAAACTCCCGGGGAAATCGAAGAAAATTTTTGGACAAAAGATTTCCCAAACAAGTCGCGATTGTGGGAATCTTGTACGCTCATTACGACTTCGGAAAAGGCAAAGGATGGTGAGTGGATTGTGCGGTCGAGCGGGGGAAATGTCCTGCCAGTCTACGGTTTGAAAGATAAGGAAGCCCAGCAAGAAATTCAGAAGCTGCTAGATGATCCTGTGAAGAAGGGCGGTCTCTTTGCCATTTCTGCTAGTCGCAACAAGAAAATTGCTAAATGGATTGATTCCAAGGGCATTCCTCACCTAAAAGCAAAGGATCTTGTCATGGCCCTTTGCCAGCAGCAACTGCTGAAGGGCGGGGATGGCAACTACATTGGTACAGCTACCGAACTCTCAAAGGAGAGCAAAACCGGGCAAGAAGATGAAAATGCGGCGGATAAAACAAAGCCCGATGAGAAATCTATCAATACCACCGCAAATGACAAAAATAGTGAAGGTGTGCTCGACAAGGACAACTCTGAAAAGAATTTGCGGAATAGCAAGTACAAACGCAAACATGATGAGACCAAGATCGATGCAAATTATGCTTCAAAGGAAGCAGTTGATAAAGTGCAAAGCCAGACGAAGCGCTCTGGTACCAGTTTAGGTGACGGAAACGGTAACTGTGGAAAGCATGAAAAATCCAGTGCTCAAAAGAGTCAGATTCAGGTTCAAGCTTCACCCCCAGAGCCTGGTGTGGATGTTTTACCTTCGGTCGAGGAAGAAGAGTCGTATGTGAACGATACAGTTGCTTCCGAAAACATGAATTTCGAGGAGAAATCTCGCAATAAAAAGCGCCAGCGAAAGGATCCGGAAAGGCCAACGACAATGACCAAACAGCCCGAATTGGAGGGAATGGGCACGGCTCATCTCGAAACCACCAAAGATGGTTGGTTGGTGGCGGCACCCAAAAGCGTGGCAAAACGTCAAGCTTACCTGAAGCCTCGTCATAAGATACTTGAAGACTTTGACGGAGCGGATGCCCCGCCCTTGGCCGAGACTGTGGTTTGTTCCGGCTTGATTGCTCGTCCCTACGATCCGAATCGCAATGCCTCGATTGCCACTATTGGAGCAAAAAAGCGCGACGGCAAAGACTTCAAAAAGTTTCGCAAGAACAGTATAATCAAGGGGTCTGTCCAGGTTATGCTCAAGCCGATTGTTCCGAAGGAAACCCAGCGGCAGAAAGAGCTCGCAGAGCAGCAACGTGCCATGGATGAGAGCGCCAAGCTTGCGGATGATTTGTTTAATTTGGAAGGAGGCAAATCCGACAAGCGCCGCCTTGTCTAGGGAACGTGGAAAGTATTTTTTGGTATCAAAGAGATGAAATAGGAATTTCTACACAGCTTGGCGTAATATTGTGGATAGATTTTTTGATAGTTTATTTATAGTCTTCTACAACCACTCACAAATGTTCTTCCTTGTCGAATAGAAATAATTAGTATCTCTCCTGCACCCCGTCGTTCTGATGTGCCAATTTTCAATGTCGTCACAGAAACAGAAGACTTTCAACAATTATATCTGCTGCCATTTCGATTGAATGGTCCAAACATTTTTTAGACTTGGACTTTCTTCACTACAGGTTCACGAGCACCAACGCTACCACCACTGCTGGTGACGATAGTGCGCTTACGAGTGCTGCTGGCAGCAACGCCAGAAAGTGCACTGACAGTGCGCGGAGGGGTTTGCTGAGAGAGCAGGGCTTCGTGGAGGAACGACATTTCTTCTTCTTTCCACTCTTCACAAGGTGACTTGGCTGAGAAAGTCATTCCTCGTGGCTGGAATTTGGTCGCAGCTTCCAATGGACGAAGCCCAATAGGGAATACAGTGCATTGTACAGGACGATGAGCAATTGGAACAACCAATCGGTCCTTAAACACGGGCGGCAATCTCTTGATCTCTTCCCAAGTAAGATGAAGGCCACGCAGGAAAGAGAGCATGGATTCTATGTCTGAAGCCTGGAACGTTTCCGCAAATTGACGTCGCTCAATCGCAGTAACGTAGACTCCTCTATATCTGCCTCCACATGTACCTCCTTTGAGCGTCGAGAGAACATTTCGTAATTCTTCAAGCTCAAGACTTGATGGAGTGATTGTAGGAACTACAGGCTTGGAAGCTGTTAGTTGTTGTGGTTTTACCAGGTTCGTGCGACGCTGATTGTGAGCTAAAGGGAGGAGAGGCGTGAGACTCCGGCGCACGATGGGTGTTGATAAGAGTGGCGGCGTTTTGTCCTTTGTCTGCTGTGGCTGAAGGATCAAGGTGGCAGTCGTACCCTTGGAATACTTCAACGACGAGGGAATCTCTTTTCCTCGACATTTCTTGGTAGGTACTTTTTCGACGCGTTCCTTTTTTGTGCGTGCCTTTTTTGCGCTAGGCTTTTTGGCTGGGGAGACGTTTGTATTGGCGAGAGCGGCTTCATTTTCCTTGCGCTGCACTAGGCGCTTCTTGAGTCCCGTGGCTTTCTTTAAGGAAAGTGGCGTGTCACCGACAGTCTTTGCCACCTTGAAGTCCTTTTCCTTCTTGATACCTCGCATGTCCTTGTGCGTGAGTTTACTGAAGAGCAGAGACGAGCAGAGATTGGATGAGGCGTTTGAAAGTATCAGAATGCAAGGTCTATGCAAGCAAACCGAAGTCATCACCGAAGAATATTAAACAGGCGGAGCAATACAATTTATCATATCTTACTGGATATAGGTCATACACTCGTCCAATTTGTTCACGGGGATCAAATATCTGCCCGACGTTGTATCTTTTTTCTTCCCGGGTTGGATGCCCACGACATTACCTAGATACGTCTCAATTCGGACGATCAAGAAGGAATTCCTACCAGAGGATAAGACGAGCACGGTAAGTTGGAGGCTGCAGAAGGTTGCGAGAACGTCAACAATCATAAAGAGATCTGCACACAACTAACCAATGGTTCTTGACGTTATTATCAGTACGGCCCACTAAAAGCTTTGAAATGTCGGCCCACTTGTTTCCCAGTTCCATATGTTTCTGAACAATAATACGGTTTTCCTCCTCGGACCAATCCCGTTTCTTGATAATGTCAGGACTGAGATGGTTGGCCCACCGTTCACGGCATTGCTTGGGGCTTCGACCTGAAAGCTGCTGCGAGAACTCAACCCACTTTTTAGGACCTAAATGAGATGAATATAGGATGAAAGTGTGAGTGGAACGAACAAGATAACGACCAAAGGAAATGCTTGTATTATCTGCCGTACCATGTTTCTCGACGAGCTGTTTGATCAAGGCATCTTCGCCCGGGGTCCATTCGGCCTTCGTCGTAAAATTCTTTTTGCCGATCAAAGTCTCAAAGCGTTGCTTGCAAAGAGCTCCACAACGACCAGGCATTGTTGTGGCGACTTTGTTCCAGTCGACAGGTTCGGAAGGGCTTTTGGCCTTTGGCGTCTTGTTTTTTGCGGCTCGAGTCGCCTTGTTCTTAGCAATGATGGCACACACCATCGTAGCAAGTTGAAAGTCCTTTGACGGGATATAAGAATGGATGAGAACAGGCTCGAATTGGCGACTAACAGAATGGCACAAATACCAACAGAATGAAACGAAACGACAATTTTTCGCCACACAAACCCACCTCCATGGACGTCCATTCGCCGTCGTGCTTTCCCGGCATCTTTGTCTTCAACGACGTCGTATCTATACCTAGCTGGGTTGCAAAGAGGGTTGCAAGATCGGTTTTTTTGTCGGCGTCGTCGCCGTTCTTGACAACCACCGCATTGGTTTCAGCAACGGTTGTTTTTGTTACTTCTGTTTGATCTTGCTGTTTGGGCGAATGATCCGCGGCAACGCCATTGTCGTTTTGTCTATTCACCATTGCTTATTATGATTGAATATGAATAGGTTTCTGGTGAAGTATTTTAGTTCTTGCGTTGAACTGATTGACTAGGAAATGCAAAATTGTTTTTCGTTTTTCGTTTGTTGTGTTTTTTTCTTGAGAATAGTGAAGAATTAGTTTTTACGGGTGTTGTCAAGAAAACAACAGTCATCTGGCTGTCGTCCGTCACATCGCGAGAAATCTAAAAACAAGGAAGAGTTTCAACAAACAGCAACGAATAATCTTTACACTCTATTAGCTAGCTACTGTAGATATTATTATAATATATATAAGTTATTGCAGTGAATCATGGCTTCCGCAGCAGCACCTCAACCCCAGGCAGCAGCAGCCCCTGCTACTCTACCCGCCAATGGCCCCATCTATATTGATACTCAGCACGAAGGTAAATACAGTACATATCCGATACAAGAGGCATTGGCGGGCGGGGCGGTGCAATTCGCTAGTAGATTCCATTAAAGTTGCATCGGATCTCACCAACAGCTTTCCGTTCTCTCTTATCATGTCCCAACAGACCTGGTCCATGATGCTCAACTAGATTATTATGGATGCAAGCTGGCCACTTGTTCTTCTGGTAAGTTGCCTTTTTTTAAAAAAAGATACAGAATACGGTTGGGGTGCTTTTTATTGCCCACTGTCATCTGTCATCGCCTCCAGTACAGTCCGATTTCCCTACTGCCAGCAGTTTCTGGCAATCCATCGTCTTATCATATCACCGTATTCTCTTCGCCTTTACGCTTCATTCTCGCATTCTCGTAACTTACTCTCCATTTCAACTCCTGTAGATCGAACGGTAAAGGTTTACAATGTCTCGGAAACATCCTACGAACTGGCTGCCACCCTTCAAGGACACGAAGGTCCTGTCTGGGGGACAGCTTGGGCTCATCCTAAATTTGGAGTCATTCTGGCTTCCTGCTCTTTTGATGGCTCCGTCTTGATTCACCGGGAAGTCAGTCCCCGCGATTGGACGATCATTCATGCTGCTCGGCATTTGCACGAAAGTTCGGTCAACGGAATTGCTTTTGGTCCGCACGAAATTGGTCTAGTCGCGGCAGCAGCCAGCTCCGATGGTCGTGTTAGCATTCTTACTCACCAGCCCAACAATACCTGGAGCGTAGAATACATCCAGGACAATAGTCTCGGGGTCAATGCCGTCAGCTTTGCCCCGCATGGAGCCTACACCGACACGAGCAACCCTGACAATATTTTGCCTCCTCGATTGGTCACAGGTGGATGCGACAATAGAATTCGTTTTTACATGCAGTCGACCGAAACTGGACAATGGGTCGAAGATACCTCGGCAACCATCGACAAGACCATTTCGCACAGCGATTGGGTCCGGGATGTGGCCTGGGCGCCGTCGATTTTCCCCAATATCAATATTGTGGCGTCGTGTTCCGAGGACCGCACCGTCTTAATTTGGACACAAAATGGACCCGATGCCGAATGGAAACCCATTTTGTTGCAAAAATTCAATGCTCCTGTATGGAGGGTTAGCTGGTCAGTGACGGGTCACATGCTGGCAGTATCGAGTGGAGACAGTGATGTCACTCTGTGGAAGGCCACATTGGATGGGAACTGGCAACAAATGAGCAGCGTTGAGGATCCGGTACAACCTCAGCAAGGATAAAAACCTGCTCAATTTTTGTGACAAGTTAAGTTTTCATGCTTTTTCGTTCTGTGGTGTGGTAGAATGGCAGCAAGGGTCTTAGTGAACCAATGTTGTTGCAATGAAAACGCTCTGTCGGTCCATTAACACCGATCATAAATCATCACAGGACATTGTTATTTTTATAGTATTACTGGTTGCAGTGAAAACGTGTATTGTATATGCATTATATAGTTGGTTTAATGATACGTAAAATTACAAATGTGAAGAAAATTGTGCCGCGCCTCTCGAGGACACGCAGGCACCGTTCTCGAAAAAACTGAGTCGTAAACTTGGTGTGCTATGATCAAAGCTACCCAACAGACCGATCATCACTTCGAGAATCGGTCTGCTGGGGTCGTTCCGGTGTTCCTCCCATTGATCCAGACAGAGACGGAGCATTCAGTGTAGGGTAAAAACTTTGGTACATGCTTTGATAAAGGGCGCCAACGCTCTTCTTGATGGGTTTTGTGATACTCAAGCCCGTGTGATTGCTCATTCCGTGGAAACTGGGGAGACGAACTCCTCCTAAATATTCATGAGGATGAGCATGGGAACTCAAAAGAGCCATATGTCCACTCATGCCGGTTTTAAAGTCCACACCACTCTGCTTTTCTCGCCATGCACGAGCGCCTGCACTCATGGCACTGGGCGAAGGGTGGGAAGCAGATGGAAATAGAGTGGCGGGTACACTTCCAATCGATGCGGTCGTTCTGACTCTGGGGACAGGCGTCGCCAGGCCTTGTTCACGTCGTAGTCTCTGGAATTCGGTCTCGTCCGAGCAACCTGCTATGGAATCAAACATGTCGTTGGCAAAGCAGCCATAACCTCCAGCCTCTGCCACAGCGGCAGGTTCCATACCGGGAGGGTCCTGCCTTTGTTCCTGCTGTGTTCGAAAAGCGGAGGGTCTGGGTTTGAGTGGTGAAACATTCTCATCGTCGTCATCATCATCATCTTCGTCGACAATGGAGGAGACCCTTTGCATTGCACTTCGATCCAATGCTGCCTTCTCTTCACGCTGTTTTTCTGCCGGGGCATTCTTTTTCGCAGCATTGACGAATGTATCTGCTAAAATGACAGTAAGATCTTCGTCTGTTACAAGCGAGACTTGCAAATCATTCATGAGCCGGATAAACATGTTGTCCACTTTGCTCTGTTCTAGTCTCAGTTGCTTCCTTTTAGTGGAAAGAGACCTAAGCATGGCCTCCAGCTTGCAAGCTCGATCCACAGTACTGCCCACTATTGTAGAAAGGAAGGAAGAAAGGGGTGGTGGTGGATGAGGAACAGGAATAAGTTTGGTATAATGCACATCAAAGAAGCCCCCCAACGACGATCAGTACCACAGCACTCTACGAAAACCTACCTTTCACCAACTTGTTGTCGTCGGCTCGTACATAACCATAGCCTCTCGCCAGTTTGGCCCATTTACCTTCAATTGCTACGACCTGAACTCTGTCGCCCCAACTGAGACGTGCGGGCGCATGTTCGTGCATGCGGTTCTCCTTCAGATCATCCGTCTCGTCGCCCACAGATGAGTCTGTGGAACTGGCGCCTGCGGCTGCTGCTGCTGCTGCATTGTCCAACCGTTGATCTTGATGAAAGTGTCGGACCAATTTGTCTACGTCTTCCTCCGAGTTTTGTTTGCCACCACAGCTAGATTCTCGACTTCCCATAGATGTGGATCCATTGTCGTTGCTGTGACGCCGGCGTGAGGACGGACGATGTTGGTAGATGGGTAGACCTGCTTCGTCCCGGACGGCATAAGTTCCGGCCACAGACACGGCCATACTGGTTCCTAGTCGAATGCGCTCTTCCTCCAAATCTTCGGCATTAATCGTGACCGAAGCACAAGTTGATTTGTCAATGTCATCTTGAGATTTGCCAGAAGCACCATCCAAGGATCCAATGCTGTTACTGTTTGTGGTTTTCAGTGGTTTCGGTGATGCATTCAATTTGCTGCTCGCATCTTCAGTGGCCAGTTCTGTAGCTTCAATCAGCGAGAGCAACACAACATTCTTTGGAAGAGGGAGACGCTTCTTTACGGGTGGCAAGGGAGGAGAAGGCGGGGCAACTCCTCTCGGTGTTCGGTAGCTGGGTGTACTCCGCGAGGCGGCTGTGTTGGTGTTGCCTTGGTTGTTCAATGCACCGTTTCTGGGAAGCGTCATGTAGAGAGGCATCCGACATTCCATGCATTTGTCGAGACGATCTCCACAAATGTTGCACACGTAGGTGTGGCCACACGGAAGCACTACGGGGTATCTTTCATCGGGGTGAAATTCTTCAAAGCAGATCATGCAGTGAAAGGAAAATGCAGATTGGTTCGCCATGATTCTACTACGATGTTATGTAATGGCTGAATTGATGCTAGTGTAGACGCAGCTGAAGTTGTTTCGCGAGTTCTGCCTTGCGATTTCTCAGTACTCGAGTACCAGCTGCTGACTCTACTAGACTGGAAAGATTCTTTCTTCAGCGCTATCTGTGCTCGACCTTGACTCTGCCAGCGATAACTTGGAGGTAGTTGCACTGGACAGAAGTAAATGGTTCGTCTCTACTGCTAGAGTAGGTGCAAGGGTGTGTCTCTGTGTATTCGTTCAGTTTTACCACGACTGTTTCAGTTGGTTATTATTGTTGATGCAACTGACTGACACCTGACTGATGATGGGATAATATAAAAAACAGTAGAAGACCCCTGTTCCTTCAGAAATCAACCCCGCAGGGAAGTAGCAGCTACCAGTACTGGCTTCATCAACTGGATAGCAAGCAAAAAGAAGAAAACCGTGAGACTTACACATTGAGAGAGCGGGACCATGCACTGGTCCGTTGTGTAGAAATGAAATCCATTTAAATAAATGATTTTGCTTTGGATAAGTAAATCCTTTGATTGGCTCCAACAGCCGTTTGCACCGGGGGACAGGAATATGGTCATAAATTCCTCTAAAAATGGAGTGGATGAGCGACTAATAAAAATACTCAAAAATACTCGTACTCCGTCCGTACTACTACTAGCTAGCTAGCTAGTACAATCTGAACAAGGCCTAATAATAATCATGTTGCCTTGGAGGAGGGAGATTTTCTATGACCTCAGGAATCAGGAACAATTCTGAAAAACGCCAACAAATTACTTGCCTCTGGATTGTCGTTTTCATTCATCATTGTCTTCAACAAAAACGAATCACTTCGTTACCAAGGAAAATTAATTGCCCAATAATGTCAGAATTGACCAGTCTTGTTATTGTCTCATGTCACACTCCCAGCAAGAAACAGAAAGAAAACGTCCCGGATGCTATTACTAGCTGTATCGGAGAGAGCGAGAGAGCCAGAGAAGCATATTGATCTTTGAGCACTCGTAGATGCGTGAGCATGGAGGGCCTGACTGTCAGATCGAGTCATGTATTCGTTCATTTCGATAAATGGGAGCTGCATTGAAAATCATTATGAGTGTTGAAAATTCAAGTAGTAGCTCGCGCGAGCAGTCGGAAGTCTTCACTATTCTAGAAAAACTACTGAATGAGCTACTATTAGAAAAAGAAAATTGCAAAGATGTTGTAACCTTAAGTGAAGCCAAAGATTGATGATTGCATTCATAATGAGCCTAAAGAAAATGCTTTCCGCAAACGCTAATTTGACACTTGTGGCTGCCCCCACGAAGTCTAAGAGTAAAAAATGCTAAGTTTTTGCTTTGAGACGTTGAGCTATTAGCCTGCTACCGCTAGATGCACCGGGGGATGGTATTTGGTAGAAGAGAGAGTTCGGTTTTCTTCTGTGGTTTTGACAACGACGGGTATTTGCTGCAGCAGCGGCGGACAATGTACCCTCTGAAGATGATACTAGTTTCAAAAGTGCAACAGCAAACCAGCTACAAGCAACCTGACAGCACCAAAGTACTATTCCCTATTTTGATCTTGCCAAAAAAGATGCAGAATACAGCTGAGCTCCTATTTCTCCACGGCCCCGCACTGATTGCCTACTAAGTACCTCGTCGACTTTCATTGAGGTACTAGTACTGATATGAGCTAGTAGAATATAATATGATTGAATGTTGCGCCTTGCTTGCTACTAAGTACTACAAGAAGTAAACTCTAGGAAATAAACCTGATGGAATGACTTAAGCATTTTCGATAAATATGAAATTTATTATTTTCTCTTGTAGTATTGCGCGAAAGGCTGTTGGCTTTACTTACAAATTAAGCCCAGGTGGACTACGGCAGTTTACCTTGTCTCCTGTTAGGGACGATGATAGGACTCAGGAGTTAGGTCTTACTCTACTATTAGGTCGTGTGCCTATGCTTGCTCTGTATCCACACACTAGTCTAGTTTACTCCTATTATCATAATATTCATATTTACTCTTATGTCTCCACACTAGCTTTTTACGTGTTATCATGCACCATGAGCCTCTTCAAGCCGGCTCTACGGCCGGCTTCCACTGAAGTTAACATGATCTATAGGCACTACAGACACCTTATCTGTAGCCCCTGTAGTCCTCATGCGAGTTCCGGAGGCGACACGCGCCGGAAACGCAACCGGAGATCGATTTGATTCATCATTCAAATCAACCACAAAGTTTTGGAGACTTTGACCATGGCCCTGAAACTAGCCACGGCCGTACACCCAAGTTAACTTGCCCTTCTCCTACTACAGGAGCAAGGGGACTACCTCGCTTCCACGCCGGAGACGAGGTACACGACATGCGAGAGACACTCTTCGTTCGCTCGCCAAACTGGAAGAAGCACAAGTTATGCCCTTCCACACTCACACACCTACATCGTCGCACCCTACTATGGAATGACGAAGCCTACAGTCTGTTGCTACAGATGACAATGGAACCCCTGCCACATGGACTTTTGATCTTGTCTTCCAGCAAGTCATTGACCGGCAGGACCGGACACTACAGACTGAGGGACGCTTCAGTCTACCGGAACCACTGGAGATACAACAGCCTCAACAGGAATCTCTCCCACTCCCGGACAAGGACTCGTCTCATGACGACATGCCTTGTAGGACACCCCTCCATTGAGGCTACGACTACTCCTGCTCCTGCTACCGGAACGACGAGACCATCTCGCAAACCGACACCTCGCAGGAGACAGACGACTTTGCATCGCGCACCCCCTTGACACCAACATCAGTCCAGGACACCCCCCTCTCCTAAGTACTGGACACCCACGTTGACACCGCTTGACACCGATCCCATTCATTGGCCAAAGATCTGTCTTCTGCCAGCCACTCGCACCTGAATGGGAACTTACCTGATGTCAAATGTCTACGCCCAACGGTCCATATCTTCATGACACCTACTGCGATTCATGTACACCCAGTACAGGAGGAGGACGATCGATGCGAAGCCATGGAAGTATCTCCTGTACTTCAAATTCAGTTTTTGCCTTGAACTACTCATTGTTTTTGCAATATACCCCAAACTACTGAATATCTTTTACTCTACTCTTGTTGCCTTTATTCCACAGGAATATCACCCACCCCTTTACTTTCAAGAAACCACTCCACCATGGCCCGTACCACGACCCTCAAGCCCTCTAAGACGACGACGTCTATCATCAAGACTCGCGCGCAGAGTCGTACTGCTGGAACGACCGCTCGTACCGGAACGAACGACCGTACGAACGACCGTACGATCGATTCGGCTGCTCCTGCTCCTGCCGACTTGTTTGCCAATCGTCCGAAGACTGGAGCCTTGAAGGACCCCCCTGTCCCTCGCGATCGCGATTCCGACGACGACGCGAAGAAGCCTG